>Ga0209711_10000036_pt1 | contig 112836 bp, 99 predicted proteins | sample ArcticOcean_MG_C_7_FD_187441 | JGI IMG/M metagenome (GOLD analysis project Ga0209711, IMG submission 187441) | Marine microbial communities from western Arctic Ocean - ArcticOcean_MG_CB11_88 (SPAdes) (version 2) | ecosystem: Environmental > Aquatic > Marine > Oceanic | place: Arctic Ocean... | reverse complement strand
TCTGTCTTTAGTAGGTCGGCATCCCCCGCAGCAATTCGCGACATCACGCCCATATTTTCTGCATGGTCCGCCACCATCAGAAAATCCAGTGGTCGGCTGATCCGGGCCGACTGTTCGCTGCTCGTGGTGACGGTTTCACCCTTAGCGAAACGATAGGCCGTATCGGGCGTAACGCGTGATCCCATGGCATAGGCATCGGCCGAAAGACTACTGTGCACGTGGGTGTCACCCCAATATACTTGGTCAGGGTAGGCTTGGGCGACATAGGGTGAGTAGGCGTCCTCGGCAGATGCGCTCTGGCCCAAGACAGCAAGCGCGAATATAAGACGCAGCAAATTTGCGCTGTGATTCATAATTTTTTTCTCACTTAGACTCGATGAACGTAATTGCCACTGTAGACCCAAGCGCGGCGCAGGGCAAAATGCAATCCACCCGTTTTTGTGACGGTTAGGATGGGCACCGGGCGTACGGGGGTTGTCAACTTGCATTCACCATTTCGCTCAAGCAGGAGATCAATTTTAAAAAAATTAAAGGGGAATCGCCTTTTTCTCTGTTTTGGTTAGCCCGACGATGTCCGTTGGGGAGAAAGCGACGCTATTCGACACCTTTGCATCGAGCTTGCGTCACTCGTTGACGCGGTTGCGGGATGCTATGGGTCGTTCTGGTCCTGCTTAAACCCACGGGTAGGTTACTGCTGTAAAACTGAGCCCCCAACACGGTTTACATCGGTCGCAACCGCAACCAGAAAAAGCCATGCCGTGTAGTGGGCACACTGTAAAATCCGTGTTTTCGCGGATGATCCTCGCTCGGTTGAACAGTGCCTTGACGCGTGTGCCGTCTAACGGGTCAGCATTGTTTGCAACGACTTCTCCGACGCTCGGTGGACGATTCTCATCCAATGCAACATTGGGGAAAAACATGTGGTTGGAGAAGGCTTTGAAAGTAAAACACCGCCGCAGGTCCCTTTAACCGTTAACGTTGATACAGACGCTTATCATCATCGGTGCGATCGGCAGAGTCAGCGAGGTGCCTTTGTTCGATGCCGCCACTTAAACTTGCGGCCCACTAGCCACAACGTTTTCAAAGTGTTGTATCAACCGTGGGTTCACGCCCAATCCTGGGTCGATGCTGACCTCAGTCATGCTCGTCGTGGTACCCGTCAGGTTGGTACGGTTCCTTTATTGGGTGATTTCCATCGCGGCAATAGTTTGCATGACGCGTGACAGGCGCCACAATCACCTCTGGAACGGGCTATGGAATTGCAAAGCTGTGGCGTTGAGTGACCGACGTCGAATCTTGAATTTGCGCTGGCGAACTTCACCGAGAACGGGTTTAGCAGGCCCTGACAGTTTGGCGAAAAATACGCCTGTGTTTATGATGAAAACAGGGTCGAGGTTTTTATGCGGCGGCAAGAGGCGGGTGCGGAAGCTTTTCTCGACGCCGCCCAAAACCCGGCGAGATTGTGGCATCGTTACGCGATACACCGTTGGGCATGCGGGCGTTCACGTGACGTATTTTTGACGGGCGCCTCGCGCGTGTCGGACACAGGTTGCAGGGCATCCAGCAATTGGATGCCTTGACCCAGCTTGAGTAAATTGTTGAATGAAGACCGCGGAGTAAAATGGATATCGCTGAAAATTTATCAAACGCTGCCGAGCATCTGCTTACCGTCACCGACCTTGGGGTTCGGTTCGGGTCCACTGATGCCGTCAAAGGTGTTTCATTCCATGTCGACAAAGGCGAGATGGTCGGTGTCGTAGGTGAATCTGGCTCCGGTAAATCTGCTTCAGCCTTGTCCATTCTGCAACTACTACCCTATCCGCTGGCGAGCCATCCGACCGGGTCGATACAACTGGAAGGTCAGGAACTGCTAGGCGCCGACAGTGTGGTGATGCGCCGCGTGCGCGGTAGTCGGATCAGTATCATTTTTCAGGAACCCATGACCTCGTTAAATCCGTTACACACAATCGGTAAACAGGTCAGTGAGGCCATTCGTCTCCACCGAAGTATGAGTTTCAAAGAAGCAAAATCCAGAACCATGGCCTTGTTAGCCCGTGTGCAGCTCCCGGATTCTGAAGCTAAAATGGCAGCGTATCCACACGAGTTGTCCGGTGGACAACGCCAGCGGGTCATGATCGCTATGGCGCTTGCTAATGAGCCAAGCTTGCTCATCGCCGACGAACCGACCACAGCGCTGGATGTCACCATTCAGGCCAGCATTTTGGATCTGCTGCGGACGCTGAATCGTGAAATGAATATGGCGGTATTGCTAATCTCCCATGATCTTGCGGTCGTTGAGAAAATGGTTAGCCGAGTCTACGTGATGACCCAGGGCGAAGTTGTAGAGGAGGGTTCGATCGAGCAGATTTTCCACGCGCCACAACATGAGTACACCAGACACCTCATTGGTTCCCGGCTGCGAGGCACACCGGTGCCCGTTAAACCGGACGCTAAGGTGGTGCTTGCGATTGATAAGTTTTGTGTGAGCTACGCAACAGGGCGGGGGTGGTTGGGAAAGGCCACTGAATTTCGCGCCGTTAAAGATGTCAGCCTGGCGGTAAGAGCGGGCGAAACACTCGGCGTTGTGGGCGAGTCCGGCAGCGGCAAGACCTCTCTGGGGCTGGGTATTCTGCGCCTCATCAAGAGCGAGGGATCCATTGTTTATCTTGGCCATCGAGTGGACCAGATGACGGATCGAGAACTCAAGCCATTTCGCCGCAACCTGCAGATTGTCTTTCAGGATCCGTTCAGCAGTTTGTCACCCAGAATGTCGATTCGCGATATTATCGCTGAAGGACTGGAAATACATGAGCCCGGTTTATCTCGCACAAGTATTGATGACCGAGTCCGCGACGCGCTCGTTGAAGTTGATCTGGATATGGATTGGCTCAACCGCTATCCACACGAATTCTCGGGAGGGCAGCGGCAACGTATTTCGCTGGCCCGGGCGCAGATCTTGCGACCCGATTTCGTGATTCTTGATGAGCCTACCTCAGCGCTGGACATGTCGGTGCAAGCACAGATTGTCGATCTGTTACGGGATCTGCAATGCAAACACGCGCTGGCTTACTTGTTTATCAGTCACGATCTTACCGTGGTGCGTGCTTTGTCGCATTCCATTGTGGTGATGAAAGATGGCCATGTTGTGGAATCTGGCGCCGCAGCGGACGTATTCGCAAATCCTCAGTCGCCCTACACACAGGAATTGATCGCTGCGGCAATGCTGGACGACGTCCTGCCATAAACCCAGTTCGGCTTGGCTTGTTGTTGCGTGCTCGAAGTTGCTGACCAGAAGCTATTTTTCTATCGTGCTCAGACCAGCGGCCACCCGAGCGCTTTTTTCTGCATCGAACCACCACAGGTATGGAAAACCGGTCCATTTCATATGTTCTGCCCCGAGCGGCGGGTGGCCAAATCGATCCCAATAAACAAGATGACGACCCAACGGATGGCCATCTGGGATGACGTAGAAGTTCCACAGCAAAACCCGGTCCAGCGCGCGTCCTGCGGTCTGCATCTGCATTTCTGTGCGCGCCTGGATAACCTGTTCGACAAGCGCATCAACGACGGGGTTTTTTATCCCAGGGTAGTTCCGCATGTTTTCCGGGTCCGCGTATGCAGAAGTGAATTGACTGCGGAGGTTGGAGGGGTAGGGGATATTGAAGGTATACACTTTCTGTATGATCGCGTCGTAGTCGTATCGACGCATGCGATTCATGAGCAGGTTGCTCTCGACCTTGCTTAACACCGCGTTTATGCCGAGCCGTTTGAGATTGTCGACGAAGGGCACCAGCATTTGTTCGTGATCGATCGAGTGGACAATGAATTCTAGGGTTAGAGGGGCGCCGGTTTTGTGGTGCACTCGGTTGAAGTCCTTGATGACCCAACCCGCCGCCTTCAATAAAGCATCAGCACGAATCAGATTTTCACGATTGCGACCCTCGGGATTGCCTGGGGGCAGGCCGACCGGGTGACTAAATACCCTTGGGGGTACCTGATCTCGAAACGGTTCGAGTACTGCCAGTTCTTCGGGTGACGGTAAGCCAGTTGCTTGCATCGTCGAGCGTGCAAAATAGGAGATGTTACGGGTTAGACCGCTATGCCAGTACGTGCGGTTTGCCCACTCAAAATTGTAGGCCAACGTTAGCGCTTCTCTGAGGCGAATGTCTTTGAACAGCGCTCGGCGCTGATTGAGGACAACCGAGAAATGCATACCAAACGAATTACCCATGGCATAAGTTTCTTTTTTAAATAAACCCTCATGATAGCCAGCGAAATCGTAGGCAGTCGCGAGATTACTTTCAATCTGTTCACGGTAGTAGTCGAAGACCCCGGCGCGAAGCGCTTGTAACATCACGTTAGTGTCGAAAAAGTACATGATTTCCAGACGCTCAAAATTATTATGGCCAACCGAGATGTTTAGGTCGCGTGCCCAGTAATCTTCGACGCGCTCAAAAACAATGCGTCGACCTGCATCGACTTCAGCGACCCGATAGGGCCCGTTGCCCAGAGGCGGCTCGAGGGTGGTGGCATTGATCTTGCGCGTTTCCCAGAAGTGCTTCGGTAGGGGTTGGAACTGGGCTGCTTGAATGATGAGTTGCGGATTTTTATCCGCGCTAGCGGCGAAGTGGAACTTAAAGGATCTAGCGCCGGTTTTTTCCGCCCGCACAATATCGTTTAAACCATATTTACGGGCTGGTGAACCGTCACGTTTTATGGTTTCAAGGGTCCAGATTACGTCTTCAACCGTGACGGATTTGCCGTCATGCCATCTGGCGATATCCCTTAATGTAAACTGTACCCAGCTGTAGTCGTCTGCGACTTCAACGGTCTCGGCAAGGCGCCCGTAGTAGGAGGCCAGTTCATCCTCGGAGGCGCGCATCAGTGGCTCAAGCACAAAGCGGCCGACGTGAACCTCTAAAATACCCTTGTCGACGTACGAATTGAGATTGTTGAATGTGCCCGGAACGGGCCAACGCACGATCCCATCCTTGGGTGCCTTGGGGTTGACGTAGTCAAAGTGCGGCATATCGGCTGGGTATTTCAGCGTGCCGAAATAGGCGAAGCCATGGCTGGGTTTGCCGGCCAGGGCTGCCGTGCTAATGAGCAGACCTAACAGCAGCAAGCACCTGATCACTTTCTGGGTAACCTCTGGAGTTTCCAGACTTTGTTGTTGAATACGGCGGTCATCCGGCGTTTGTAGAATTTCCACTCGCCATCAACGCGTTTGAAATCATCTTCCCAGTGGTTGATACCAATAGGTGACGTGATTGGGGCCGGCCGACCCTGCAGGTCACCGTCGTAATAACCATGTTCCCAGAAGGTATCCCGCGACAGGCCCGTGGCGTGATTCTCGTCGACAACATCGACGATCACATTACTCACCGTATTCAGAACGACCTCGACACCTGCCAACATATTCTTACTGCCGGCATGCAACGGCGCCCTCATCGCGTCCGGACCGGGTCCCAGCGCCCACTTGCCAAGAATAAGGTAGCCATCCTCTGTGAACAGGTCGGCAACGAATGACATGTCGTCGTTGAACAGATAATAAAACCGATTGATGAGCTTCTCGCATTCATGTTCTATGGCATGGCGTTCTAGTTGTTGCATTTTATTTTCCTTAAAAATTTTATGATTTTATGATTTTATGATTTCGCGATCGAGCCCGCTGCGGGGCGTCGACCCACTGAACTCAAGTTTGTGAACGTTGAGGTCTTCAATGATCTGGTCACCGCCTGGCTGACGGGCAGACACTAACAAAAAGCGTTATCGGTTCCACATGCAATTGCCTGTGGGGTCCAGAGGCTCGCCCAGCAGTCGCGAACTGACGCAATCAGCGCGTCATGGCCGCTGATGTTGAGGTATGTTTCCTGTTGGCCGGCGAACGACAGGCCAGGCAAGTCCTCAGCATTAGCGGAAGAACGCACGGCGACCGCCGGATTGTCTGAAGGCAACGCGTCGTACGCGTCCTTTAAATCTTTTTTGAGCGCGGCGGGTAGCTCATGGTTTGCGAACAGCTGTCGTATGGCGGTGGCAGCTGTCTCAAAGGACGCGCGCGCCTGCATTATCTCCGGGTGGGCGAGCGCCAGGATCTCGGTCTGCAAGTTGTGGTCAGAGACAAAGTCGCGGTAGGCCGCAGTAGACAGCAAAAAGCCGCTTGGAACGTCAAAGCTCGCTCGCATCATCTGGGCCAGCGAACGTCCTTTGCCGCCAACGCGTTCCAGAGCGTCGTTGTCGGTTTCAATAGAAGTGATGTCGTGTTTCGGCATTGACCGTCTCTAGATTGCACTATTGAGCATTTTACCGCGACCGTGACGGCGTGGGGCGCTACGCCGCCGACACCCGCTATGGTTTTCCCCCACTTTTCGATCCGCTTTTCTGAGCGGCAGGAACCGGCTAACATCCGCGCCCCGTCGGGTACGACGACCGAAAATGACGCAGGTCGTTGTTGGGGACCTTTCGAAATGCGCTCAAATTGTTGCGCGACGACCCAGATTCTAGGGTTTGGTGCGGGGCTTGTAATTGCGGCGATATCGATTGGTACTCGCCCACAACGTGCATTTCACCATCAATCGGGGGCGTTAGGCCGCTATCTAGGCCCGAACGGCGCGGGTAACGCCACCCCCATCAAAATCCTGTCCGGCATTCTCGCATCTAGTTTAGGCTGTTGCGAGATCCAGGGCATGACGCCGTGGCGTAACCGTACGCAACCCTTAGCCAACATTGGGGTCGTATTCGGCCAGCGCATTCAGCTTCGGTGGGATCCGGCAGTCGTCGAGTCTTTCGAGCGCCAGCATGATAGCGATCGCATCGACCAGTCTAATTTCCGCGGCATGCGAGATCAGTTGGTCAGGATCAGGGCCGTCGAATATTGATGTGATAGACCAGTGCGCCAGCTGTGCCTCGGTGAGGCAGTCGTTATCGTGCGGGATATCGATATATTGGGGCTATGCGCGGGTGTTTATTCATGCGCAAATGCAATACAAGATGGGTTTCTTTTTAAACACATTCGAACAATTCTTGGCGATAGACCTTGAAATAGCGGGGGTCGCGGCGCTGTTTACCCGGCGTGTTTCTGTTTCGAACGGGCGGCTGGAAGCCGTGTTTGTTCTACTGCGCTGTTAACGTCGCGCGCGCGATTTCTGATGCGTTGGCGATCGGTTTTGATCCGGTCGGCACGGACGATATGAGAACGATTGGCGTCGACCGGCTTTCACGGCTGCTGCGACCCCGGGTATCGTTCTGCAATTGCTTGACCACGAACGCGCGCTGGCCAGCGTCGGTCGCCTTGTGCAAGAACAAATGGTGTTAAGTTGGGCGCTGGTCGTTTTCTACGGCAATATTAGTGCACTGGGTGCGCTTTATATCGTTTTGGTTATCGCCTGTGGAGCGAGGCGGTTTCTTGGATTTTTTGTGATCCAGGCAACTCTGATTTTATGATTGGTTGAGGCCCTTGACGTCATGAACACCATGACTTATGGCGGCGTGCAGACCGCCTAGTACCCGATCTCGGTTTGCGAGGACTGGTTTCATAGCTTTGTTATATTCGTAGCTTCTTTATATTTGTAGCTTCTTTTTTATATTTGTATCGTATTGATATTTTTAGTGTCTTGATAATCGTCGTGCCGGTTGTATGGGTTGCCTATTTTCCTGTGAGCCAGCTTATTCCTCGCGCCGCTGCAATTGTACGGCGTGTTCCGGCGGGATCCGCGCCCAGATTTCGCGGGCGTTATGAATGCGAGCCATAGGAACGATCACTCAGAATTCAAAAATGGGGTACTTCCGATCTACGCAAGCGCGACGCGGAATCACTCTGGTGGTAGATTCCGTCTACAAATTAACTGACTTTGGGAGGGTACTCATGCCTCATGATTTGATTATTCGTGGCGGATTGATTGTTGATGGCACCGGTGGAGCACCCTATTCCGGGGACGTGGCCGTGGATGGCGATACCATCGTCGCTGTGGGCCAGGTTGATGGCAGGGGTAAGCAGGAAATTAAGGCGGATGGCGCGGTAGTGAGTCCCGGTTTTATCGATTTGCATACCCATCTGGATGCCCAGGTCGCCTGGGATCCGTTGCTGACACCGAGTTCCCATCATGGCGTCTCAACGGTGTTGATGGGTAATTGTGCCGTTAGTTTTGCACCCTGCAAGAAAGCGGACCGAACCTTCCTGGCCGAAATGATGGAAACGGTTGAAGACATCCCAAGGGACGCCATTCTCACCGGTCTGCCGTGGGACTGGGAGTCCTATGGCGAATATCTAAATTCCGTTGAAACCATGCAGCCGGCCCTCAATGTAGCCGGGCTGGTCGGTCATGCGGCGATTCGATATCACGTGATGGGTGACCGTAGCATGGATGAAAATCCGAATGCGCAGGAGATTGCGCAGATTGCTGAGCTGGCTGGAAAATCGGTTCGAGAAGGTGCGGTAGGCTTTTCCACCAATCGACTACCCGCCCATCGGGTCCCGGATGGACGTGCCATCCCGGGCACTTATGCTGAGGCGGAAGAACTGGAAGCGGTTGCTCGCGCCGTAGCGGCTGAAGGTGGCTTGATGCAGAACGTACCTTGGTACAGTAAAGACGCCATTGAAAAAGATCTGGATTTGATCGGCAGACAGGCTAAAGCAGGTGGCGGGCGGGTCTTGTTCAGTGTCGTCGAGACCAATACGTTCAAATTTGATGACCCGCACCACATCATAGAAAATTATCGTGCGCAAGGTTGTGAGATCTATGGCACCACTGTGCCGCGCTGTGGCGGCAATGTTTCCAACATCCAAACTGTCATTCTTTTTCCAGGTTGGGAAAAGCTGCGCGCGATCGCGCCAGAAAAACGCCTCGAAGCGATTCGGGATGATGCCTTCCGAACTGAATTGATCGATGCCGCAAAAGCGAACCCCAAAAGCGAAGGTTTTGCGAAATCACTGCGCTGGTTAGGCGATGGTGATCGGCCGATTTACACGAAAACTGAAGCGGACAACCTTGCCGCTATGGCGCGGGAACTTGGCGAACATCCTGCCGAGACCTGGCTGCGCCTGATGCTTGTGACCAATGGCAAAGCCGCGTTCCACCAGCCATTTTTCAACAAGGATTTTGACGCCGTTGAGGATCTGATGAATAGAGATTGGGTCGTGCCAGGCCTTGGCGATGCGGGCGCTCACGTGTCGGTTATTATTGATGCGGGATGGCCGTCTTTTCTGCTTAGCCATTGGGTACGGGATGAGCAGAAACTGAACCTCGCGACGGCGATTCATCGCATGACCGCTCGTCCAGCTGCGGTCATGGCACTAGGCGATCGTGGGGTACTAGCGCCCGGCAAGCGTGCCGACATCAACGTGATCGATCTCGATCGGGTCGAGGAACGACAGCCGAGAGTGGTGCAGGATTTACCCTTGGGCAAGAGTCGTTTGACCCAACCGGCAGTTGGCTATCTGGCGACGCTGGTTAATGGCCAGGTCATTGTGCGCAATGACGAACTCACGGGTAACCGTTCGGGGCAAGTGTTGCGGGGTGGCAAATAGTTTGTCAATTCAGCCGGCTGATACTTGCCAGCGCCCGCCGCGTGACGGATAGCATGCCAGGGCCGCGTGAGGTCCAGGCAGCTTGTTATCCAGGAAGCGGATATGTCCGGCTGCAATGCTCAGGGCTCAGGGCTCAGGGCTAGTTCAACACACTCTGAAACTCGGTGACACCCTGGCGATAACGTATTTCGGCTATGGGCATCGATTCTTCGGCGCGTCGCCGATCTTCCAGTGCGACCTTGCCGGTGCATCGAGTAACGCGATGTATTGAAGTGCGACATCATAGTCGTTGGAGGCGGTTATGACGGGGCGGCCTCGGTGGCAAAGTTTGACGCGAGTGACCGCCCCTGTAATTTGAGGTTGCGCGAAGCGCCGTTCTCCAAGCGCGTCCGCCCACGCTTTCAATTGCATGGTTTTTTGCATCGATGGTGGTGGTGTATCCCGCGTTGATCCAAAGCCAGTGCAAGGGTTTGAAGTGGGCTATGATCCCTTTGCCCACCGCATACCTGCAAGCGGCAGGGCTTCAACCGCGCGGCAATCCCCCCTAACGCACCAGACGACACCGAAAGACCAAAGCGCCCCGTGCCCCGTCACCTGTTCTCGCCGGCGAAATTTTGGGTGACATTGGCCACAGGGACTGACAGCTTCTTACAATACAATCGATAGATGTGGTTACATGCTTATCAATTCGACGAACAGGTTGCACTAGACCATCGAACAATCAAATACCGACACGGAGCCTGCGGTAAAACTAACGCTGAAACGAGTGGTTAGTCTGGTTTTACGTTGCTGGCCATACTATCGACCGCAGTTGCGGCACATCGTTGCATACCTGCTGTTCAATATGGTTATGGGGTCGTTGCTGGTGGGCGGTACGTTTGTCGGTTACGACCTTTGGTTCAACAAAGCGCTTAACGGCGAGCCTTTGGAAAGTGTGCAGACCGTGTACTTGTTATTGGACGAAAGCTACAGTGCGCAAGGTGACGAAAGCAAAGAACTGACGTACGAACAAAGAGAAACCGTACTCAATCGGATCCTGCTGGGTGCGACTATTGTAGCCTTATTGCTGATTGCGTCGTATGTTATCGGCGGTACCTACCAGGCATGGATCTATCAGCGTATCAATCAGGGTTTGCGTACAGTCATGATCCGGCGGGTTGAACATCTGTCGTTGCAATACCACGCCCACTCGCGCACAGGCGACATGATTTATCGGGTTTACCAAGATAGTGCGACCATCACCAATGTGTTGCAGACGTTTGTTGTTACGCCATTGCGTGCGATTGGCACAGCGCTGATCAGTACGGTGGTACTGATGTTCTTCAGTCCATGGCTCGGGTTGATGCTGCTCGTGACGTTTGTGCCTCTGATCTGGCTCATCGTCCGGTTTACGCCTCGCCTGCAAACCCATGCGCGGCAGGCACGGCAACGTAACAGTAACCTGACCGCGAATATTCAGGAAGTGTTCGAAGCGATCAAGTTGATTAAAGCAAATAGTGCCGAGGCGCATGCGCTGCGCGAATTTGATCAAGAATCCAATAGTGCGCTCGATGCGGCATTTGCGTTTCGTTGGGATATCATTCTTCTAACCACGAGTCTGATGGTTATCAGCGTTTCCGTGCTTTTGTTTGCAGAATATTGGATGGCAGGTTGGTCGCGGGCAGAGGATGCGACCTATTTAGGCGGCGTGGTTGGATTTGTCGGATTTGCGGTGTGGAACCTGGGTGCGTTCCAGACTGCAAGCGTGCGACTTGCCGACACGAACCATCACACGAACGATGTGGCCAGTTTGTGGTCGGCGGCCCAGGATTTGGCTGTCGGTCTGGATCGTGCTTTCGATCTGCTGGACCTGAAAGCGACGGTAATCGATGCGCCAGATGCGCAGGCCTTTCCAGAGGTCGTGCGCGAGGTGTCCTGGCGGGATGTGAACTTCAGCTACGGTGAGCATAGGGTGGTGAATAACCTCAATCTTCAGGCGGCGTCCGGCACGATTACCGCCATCGTCGGCACAACCGGTGCGGGGAAGTCGACCCTGATGACGCTGCTCTTACGCCTGTATGACCCCGACAGTGGGGGGGTGTGGATAAACGACGTCAATGTCAAAGATATCGCAATCGCCGATTTGCGGGCAAATATCGCCATCGCATTGCAGCAGAACATGTTGTTTACAGAATCGATCGCGCAAAACATTGCTTATGCGCGCCCCGATGCGACGCGTGCAGAAATTGAACGCGCCGCGCAGCTTACCTGTGCCCACGACTTTATTCTCAATATGCCCGAGGGCTACGACGCTGAACTCGGTGAACGCGGTGGCAAATTATCCACCGGACAACGGCAGCGCCTGTCGATAGCCCGGGCAGTGGTGCGCGACACGCCCATCCTGATTCTTGACGAACCCACGGCCTCGCTCGATGCCGCAACCGAGCACCAAGTGCTGGAGAACCTACGTGTCTGGGGTCGCAACCGGGTTGTTTTTCTGATTACGCATCGCTTATCGACCATCCGAAACGCTGACCAGATAGCGTTCCTGGCAGACGGTGCGATTGCCGAACTTGGCAGTCACGATGCATTGATCAATCGATCTGGTGGTCTGTATCGGCAGTTCGTTCAGGCGGATACGGTCGGGACGGCAGTCGATGAGTGAGGATGCAGGTCAGTACGATGACAGGGTCGATACTGACGCGGTCATTTCCTCAGCCTCGGCACTCGGGCTTATGTTGCGCGCGGTGCGGTTGTTAACTCAGGTCAAGGGTCTGTTTGCTGCGAAGGCTTTGCTCGCGCTGGCGGCCATTTTTCCGCCACTGACTGTGCCGTGGTTTACGAAAATCATTGTCGACCAGGTTATTCTCGACCAGCCGTTTAACGCGACAGAGGTTCGCTTTCCTCCGTTTATGCTACCGTTCCTCGACTTTGTCGACGGTATGGCCCCGATGGGCATTATGCTATCGGTTATCGCGGCGTACGCTGGGTTGTTGCTGCTGTTCGGAACCCGTGGCGAAAAGACAACCTTGTGGCTCGCAGGCGGGCAAGATGCCGCCACCCAATCCGAGATGAAACTGAGTGGCGGCAACAGCCAATCAGGGGGGGTCTTTGGTGCGCTGGAAACGGTCGTGCACATTCGCTTGTCTCAACGTCTCGCAAACTTGCTGCGCACCCGACTCTTTACCCGCATGACCAAGCTACCGATGACGACCCTCGATGACCATCGAACGGGGGACGCGGTCTACCGGGTTATGTACGATTCACCGGAAGTGCCAGAGATCTGTTTGAATCTCACGTTAACACCGGTGCTCACTGTGCTGGGTGCTGTGTTAACCGTTTATATAGCGCAGTATAGTTATGGCGCTGTTGCGCCAGAACTCGTATGGGTGACGGCGGCACTCGTGCCGATGATCTTGTTGGTTACCTTACCCTTTTCGAAGTTGGCCCGGCATTTGGGGCAGGCGAGTCGCGCGTCTGGCGCGGCGACGACGAATGCGATGGAAGAGAATCTCCATAACATCAGCGCTGTGCAGAGTTTGGGTGCGACAGAGAAGGAAAGCGCCAAGTTCGAACACAAGAGTGCAGAGTCATTCAGGAGACACCTGTTTGTAATCCTGTTGGGGTACCTGCTGTTGGGTATTGGGATCTTGAGTTTTCTGGTGGGCGGTGTCTACCTTGCAATCTACGTGCTTGAGAAAGTCGCGCTGGGGGAGATGAGCGTTGGCGACTGGCCCGCGCTTTACGCCATATTCGTGCTTCTAACTGTCTCCGCATCCACGCTGGGTGCCGTGTGGATAAACTTGCAAGGTAACGTCGCCGCCATTCGCCGCATATTCTTCTTCATCGACCTTCCCATCGAAAGTTTCGAGGCGGGTCAACCCTTGCCACGGCTGGCGCGTGAGGTTGCCTTACAGGACGTGGATGTGGTGTATCCAGACGGCCGACAGGCGCTACACCATATCAATGTGACCTTCTCGGCCAATGAACTCGTCGCGATCGTCGGGCCGACTGGCGCGGGTAAAACAAGTCTTGCTTATCTGCTGCCCAAATTTCTGCAGCCTGAGCGAGGCAAGGTTCTCTTCGATGGTATCGACCTTGCCGGAGTTGATGTGGCGTCTTTGCGTGCGCAAGTGACCTATGTCTTTCAGGAACACACTTTGCTGTCGAAATCGATTCGCGACAACTTCCTACTCGTCAAGCCCGATGCGAGTGATGCTGACATCGCAGTTGCTTGTGCAGCAGCTGGTGCCGAGGAATTTATTGCGTCGCTACCCGATGGTATCGATACGGTGCTTGGTCGGTCTGGCGATACGTTGTCGGTAGGCCAGCAGCAACGACTGAGTATCGCCCGTGGACTCATTCGTGACACGCCGGTACTGATTCTCGACGAGCCAACTGCTGCCCTTGACCCACAAACTGAAAATGCGCTGGTGCAGTCCCTGGTGAACGCGGCCCAGGATCGCCTGGTGCTGGTGATCGCACACCGCTTATCAACGATCCGTAAGGCGGACCGTATCGTGTTCCTGGATGAGGGCCGAATCATCGAAATCGGTAATCACGAACAATTGATGCAGAACATTGGGGGTGCCTATGCCAAGTTCGTTACGATACAACTGGGCGACACGCAGCTTCCCTAAGACATCGACCTGGCGACTCGACCCCCAACATCGTCCTGAACGCCGACTTTTTCTAATCATTCATGCCCGCAACAAAGGGCACGCCCGACTTGTTTTAGGCAGGGTCAGAAGTTCAGGCGTTGTCGTCGCTTGGTCGTCGAGGCCCGCAGGTTTGGATCAACGCGTGCTTGTCGAGCAATGGCTGAGCGCCGTCAAAATGTACTTCACCCCTTTATGGGTATTTTTTGCAAATAACCTCGCGCTGAGAACTGTACAAGCGCGGCTCAGAGTTTACCTGGCTCGTCAATTCAGTATCGTGATTGCCAGTGTAGAACGCAGTGAACAGGAGAAATGACCTATGAGTTTAGTAGACACAAGTCCTATTGGACCCAATGACGGCCCTGTTGCGGTGACGGGTAGTGGCGGATTTATTGGTTCTCACATTGTGCTCAATCTCGTGCAACACGGGTATGAAGTTCGCGCCTGTGTGCGCGATAAAACGAACTTACTTAATTGCGGGCACCTTACGGCGATGAACAACGTAGGTCCTGGCTCAGTTACGCTGTGGGAGTGTGATCTGACCCTGCCGGGTGATTACGACGAAGTGTTCAAGGGCTGTAGCGGCGTTTTTCATGCGGCAGCAGAGATGGGCAATCTCGAGGGCTCGACGCCTCGCAAGGTCTATGAGGGATGTTTTTCGGCAACCCAAATGATTATGGATTCGATCAAGAAATCAGGCACAGTGCGGCGATTGGTTTATACAAGCTCATTCTCGGCGGTCGGGCATCCAGCGGATGAAGACCACGTACACACGGAAGATTGTTGGGCGGATATGAACATGGCGCAACGACCACCGAATAAACAATGGACTGACGAAGTCGTCGAGCGAGACCGTGAGGTTGCGTATGCGAAAGGTAAAACTGAAGCGGAACGATATGTCTACACCGAGGCTGAGCAGATGGGCATAGCCGCGTTTGGCGTATGCCCGTGTCATGTCATCGGCCCACTTCTGAGCGCCAACCATCAACGCCCCTGGAGCTGGCAAACGCGCATCGGTGACATGATGGAAGGCTTTGGTCACCCGCGTATGTTCTGGAATATTGTCGACGTGCGTGACGTCGCGGAAACACAGCGGCTGATTGCTGAGAGTCCCGACAACAGGAACGGTGAACGCTACAACCTGGTGGCCAGCGATGAAAGCGGTGAGATTAAACAGACCGCACTGCAGGAAATGCTGCGAAAAAACTATCCTGATGTCGCAGTGGCTGGTGTGTATCGTGAGGGTAAATGGCGGATGGCGCCCTTGTCAGTGCTGCAGAAGCCGGTCACACAACTGGGTTTGAAGCCGCACACCGTTGAAGAGACGGTTCGCGATAATGTGGACTCTCTCGTTATATGGGGGTTGATTGAACCCCTGCTGGGTGGCGTTAATGATTGGCAGCGTGAAGGTAACGACCTTGGTATCGTGTCGAAGTGGAGTCCCCATGAATACCCGGCGATAGATCCTTCGCGCAAATAAAGAATAAGAAGACGGTCGGAAATGGCTTGAATCGCGGCTCTAACCGCGTTCCAAGTCATCGTAGGTTAGGCCAGTAAATCACCTTACCATCCATGCGAAATTGGGTGACCTCCCTTTCGCGGCAGCCTCTGCTCCACGGCAAAATCTGCTAAAATTTCGGCTGTCCCAGTCACGCTCCCCGGTTGCCCATAAAAGGTCGCTATTACTGCGTCGGAGACAATTTCAGATGGCAAACACATACGTCGTGCCTTTGGACACAAAGGCGGATGATCTCGAGGTCGTTGGTGGGAAAGGACGCTCGCTGGCGCGAATGGCGAATGCTGGCTTTCAGGTCCCGGGTGGATTTCAAATTACAACAAGGGCCTACCGAAAATTCTTCGCCGACAATGTCCTGCAAGAGAAAATTATGGCGCTTGCCAGGCCTGTTGTGGTTAACGACATCGGGAGTATTCTTGCCCATGGTTCTATCGTGGCACGTGAATATGGCATTCCTGCAGTGCTTGGCACGGGTGATGCAACCCAACGGATTAAGCATGGTCAGATAATCACCATTGATGGCGATGCGGGCACCGTTGAAATTCACGAAGATGAAACTGAAAAATGACGACCAATACAAACTAGACTCCAGACGAAAGGATCAAGAGATGCTTATGAACACTGAACAGGCAGAAAAGCTTAAATCTGACTTTAATTGCGATGGTGTGGTGTTGCTGCATAACTTCATTCCCTCGGAGCAGATAGCGGAAATTTGCCGGCGTGCAGAGAACGCCATCAAGGGACGGGTGCCGCGGCGTAACGATATGTTTAGCAATGTCACCAAGGGCATGGAAAAGTTGGATGATTACTTCGGTGAGTTGCTTAACAAGGGCTCGCACCTCCCGATACTCGAGATGCTTCTGGGTCAAAAGCCTGAGCCGACAACTGCCAGTTTCTTCACCAAGGTCGATAATACCGAGCAAGTCCATCCACACTCAGATGCCTTGGACGGTGGGGTAATCTGGATTGCGCTTGACCAGACCACAAACGACAACGGTTGTATGCATTTTCTCAAAGGCTCGCATCACGTCCAGGAAGAGTATGCGTATCTTAAAGCGCACGAGCCAAACGATTTATCGGACCATCCTGATAGATTCGAAGCAAGCATGAGCCCTGGTGATATCGTCTTTTTTAGGCCAACCACTGTTCATTGGTCAGGCCCAAATTACAACGGAACCCCGCGGCGAGGGTTTAATTGTTTTTATACGGGCGATCCCTGGAACGGTAAGGCAAAAACGCATGGGAAGGGCAAAGGGCAAGCCCAGGGATAAATCCAGGTCGTTGCCCTTCCTTGAATGAGGCGCGGGTTCGACGACCACCGTTTCGCCCTGTTCTTGGGTGAAAGTCATCAGGAAGCGATCGCAAAAAACTTGGGCACGATGAATCTAACAGGTATCTTTACGGTGCATTCGATGAAAGCACCAGGAGAACTTCATGTTTAGTTTTGACGGCTACAAACCAATTGACCTGAGCCCTCGGCTCAAGGCGCGGATCTATCGAGTCGATGGATCGATAGAAGAAGGCAACACGGACCCTTATGGTAAGCCCTGGGTTATGCAGGAAGGGCGGTTTGTCGGGGACAACTCGTTATATACCTTGTATGGGGCGCCGATAGGCGGTGATGAAGTCTGGCACAAGGAACGCATGACGTCGCATCATGGTTCGCACGTGCAGGGTGGCGGTGGCCACATCAGTCATTGGGCGGGTGCGTCAGACGATATGCAAGGCGTGTGGGAAATGCCGCTCGAGACTTTTATTGGCGATGCCGCGGTCTGTAATCTCACCGAACTCGCCCCACAACCTATGCAAGCGCCAGGTGAATACCCGCTCGGTGATGGTTGGGATATGAAGGGCAAAGAGGGTGACATTCGCGGCCAGGAAATTAAGCCTGAGCATCTCGCCAATATCGAGGTGGGCGATATCGTGCTCATGACAAGCCCGTTCACCGGCCTGGAGCAGCCCTGGCTGTCGAAGACAACCTGCGAGTGGTTGATCAACGACCGTAAGATACAAATGCTGGGTTTTGGCGTTCCAGGCATCGAATGGCAATACGACCTCAAGATCGCCGCGCCGAATAACTCACCGATCAGGCGCATGCTCCTGGGTGCGAACATTCCGATCGCACACCCGTTAGTGAACATTGAAAAGCTGACTAAGGATCGGGTCTTTTACGTGGGGTTGCCGTTGCGGACGGAAAAAGCAGAATCCAGTTTCATTAGGGCAATCGCCCTTGAAGAAGAATAGGAGGTAACCATGGTTAGTCAGAGAGGCATTAGTCTTAAAGGACACCGAGTCGTAGATCTTACAGCGCGGCTTGTGTCACGTGTCACGCGTCTGGATGCATCCATCGAAGAAGGGCAGCGCGATGTCTATAATATGCCCTGGATGGTTGAAGAGACTATCAACGACAAAGATCTCACGATAGAGCATTTGGTGGCGGCCAATCGAGGCACACTCACGGAATGGCCCCTCGGCGCCGTGAGCGGACATATGGGATCACACATCCAACTTGGCGTTGGCCATAACGATAACTGGTCGGGTCTGCCTGAAGGCATGCTCGGTTTATGGGATCTGCCGGTCGACGCGTACTACGGTGAGGCAGCGGTGTGTATTTTGGACGACCTCAAGGGCGAACCGATACTGCCCGAACATCTTTCGAATGTACGTGAAGGTGACATCGTTTTGATGGGTAGCCGTAACAGAGGCAAGGACACACCCTGGATCCATGGGGATACTGCTTATTGGCTGGCGGAGGAGATGAAAATCAAGATGCTGTCTGTTGGCGTACCCGGCATCGCCTGGGAAACGAAACCGCAAGATCCTGAGCCGTTCAATTGCCCAACGCATCGAGCAATGACCGGTAACAACATTCCGATTACCTATCCGTTGAGTAATGTCGAAACGTTAACGAAAGAGCGTTGTTTCTTCTTAAGCCTGCCGCTCAACGTCGAGCGAATGGAAGGAACGTGGATACGGGCGATAGCGATAGAAGAAGAATAAGCATTGCGGCAGATGCCGCTTTTCGCCTGTTATTTGCCCGGGTTATCAAAAACGTCGTGAGGTGAGGCTTGTCCTCCCGCGGGCATGGCTTGGCCTTGCGATATTTGGACTCGATGCCATAAGGCTCGATAGGCACGGTTGCGTTCAATAGAACCACTGGATACTGTGTGGGGCGTTCGGCTTTCGATCGACCTGCCGGTTTGAATCCAGCAGCCTTACTGTTTGGCAAGCTTTGCAAGGGTCGGTCTGTTCGTTTGGTCAGGGTAGCCGCTAGGGCGAGTTTTTCGCGCGCCTGTTCAGTCGTTTCATAACTGGGCGCGACGTGGGCAAACTCAGGAAAGGTCAGCAGAGAAACATCGAAGAAAAGCGCGTCGCCTGCAATCGTCTATTGGATGGTTTTACACCGGTATCCGAGCACCCATTTCGTGTCGGTCGCTTGCTGCCTGTCGCTTTAAGAATAGCCTTGCGCTGCGAACTTCGTCCAGGGTTCGTTTTCGCCGATCCCGTAGCCGGTTAACAGGCCATTTTTCAACCACTCCCGGAAATCTGGAAATTCATCCAGCGTGCCAACGCGATCCATTGCGTCTAGCCACGGTTGTGGATCGAATTCAACTTGGCGATGGTGGAACTTGCCATCTTCGAATACGCCATAGCAAGCCAGTAGTTTGCCGCACCGGTTTTGCCCGACGCTGCCTGGATTGATGAAGGTCTGATTTCCGATCACACGACTGAATTGCACGTGAGAGTGGCCGAAGAGTACAAAAGGGCTGGTACTGCCTTGTGCGACTTCAACCAGCGCCTCATTCGGTGTGTCGGGTAACGCATGGCGTAACTTGCCCGGCACCGTGCCGTGATGCAGGCACATAGAGATACCCGCCACCTCAAAGTCGCCGCCGGGTTTTAATGAGCGCAGGAACTCAAAGCCCTCTGCAGGAAAGTTTGCGTAAACCCAATCGTGCACTGCGCGCCATTGTGGGGGCCACCCCGCCACTAACTCGGGTTGTAGCATTTGAGTATCGTGGTTGCCGACAATAAGGGTGCCCGAGACTTCTTTTAGCAACTCAAATGTTTCGTTAGCTTGCGGGCCGGGTGAGACACTATCGCCGAGAAACACGGCGGTGTCTGCGTCTGATTCTTGTGCGAGAACCGCGCGAAGCGCTTCCGCGTTACCATGGATATCGGCGATGACGAGTATTTTCATAATATTTTTGTTGGTCCTATTTTGTTGGTCCTATTTTTTTTGTCTTAAAGGGTGACGCCACATAGCGCGATGAAGTCCTGCTTCTGTTGGTCAGACATCTCCGAAAAAATAGGGACTCTTTTTCCGGTCACCGGTAGATCCGCGAACTCCGGTGAGGCCATTTGTAGTGAGGCCGCGATATTGTGTAACCCATTGCCTTCTTCTCCGCCTTCACCCAGGGCACTGCCCACGGCGGCGGGCCATGGACCTACCGGGTCCAATAGGCCACTCGGCTTACCGTCGCTGTTGAGTGGATAGCTGAACGGATTTGGGCGACCAACGTATTCGGTGATGGCAGCCATCAACACGCCCTCAGCCGCTGAACGCGCCTGCTGGCCCTGACGTCCATACAACGCACCCGACTGATTGCAAATAAATGCCCAGGGTATCTGCACATGAAAACCGGGTAACGCTAACGCCTCTTCGGTGATGCCGTCACCGGCAGAAACCTGGCCGTTTTTAACCATGATGTAATAACCCGCGTGGGTACGCCCCCCTGCCATCAACCGCGCTGGTGGGTGCGTGTAGTCTTCTGTAAACGCCCAATTGATATCCGCCGTCAGATCAGCCTCTGCAAGAATCTGCAAGGACGCGTCGCAACAAGCTTCGCCCCAGGCTTTGGAACCGAATTCTCCGACTGGTTTTAGTGTTGACATATCGATGACTGGGATATTTTTCTCCGAGTTTTCTCTGGGTTATAGGTGACGTTTCGCGCGTGGATTACATCTGGACCGCGAGTCGCTTAAGAAAGTCTTGTTTCTGCGCTTCGGTCATCGCAGCAAAATCCGGTACGCGCATTTCTGTGACCGGATAATCCACAAATTCTGGTGATTGCGCCTGCATGGTCGCGGCGATATTGTGTAGACCATTGCCTTCCTCGGCGCCGGCCATTAATGGTCCGCTGACCGCTTGCGGCCAATACATTTCCGAGGGTTGCTTTTCAGCATAGGGCTGTTCGCGTCCGATGTATGCTTCGATTGCCTCGCGCATGACAGTCTCATCTTCTCGACGCTTTTGACCACCTTCTTTGCCGTAAAAAGCGCCGGACTGGTTACAAATCGCGGCCCACCTGGCCCGTATATGAAAGCCACGAATTGCCAGCGCTTCGCTTGGTTCACCATCACCCCCGGTGATCTCACCATTCTTGACCATGATGTAGTAGCCGGCCTGCTGGCGACCGTCTTGCATCAGCCGGGCAGGCGGATGGGTATAGCATTCGGTGAAAGCCCATTCGAAATCCTTGGGTAAGTTCGCCGCTTTCAGAATTTTGACGGCTGCCGCCGCACAAGCTTCACCCCATTTTTTGGAACCGAATTCGCCCTCTTTTTTAAGCGTAGCCATATCGATGACGGACATATTTTTCTCCAGTTGGGTGGGGGGAGCCGTTCGCTGGGTCATCGCAACCCTAAAACGCCAAGCGTCACTATCGGTTATTCGACACGCGTCGCACAATCGCTTGCTCTGGGAAGTCACCCAAAAAAGTGATCGCGCCGACACAGGTGAAAGTATGAACTCTGCGTTGATAGGGCGTCAGCGACAGCAAGCCAATTCATTCAATGAGCGTGTCAGCATGGGATTCGCCACGGTCTTCGGAATGCAGCCTCGAAAGATCTTAGCCCCAGGAATCCACCTTGAATACTTCTTGCTGAACAATTCTTGGATCACCGCGCCCAGCCATTTATTGGTGTATTGGCTTAGATCTTTTCATAACCATCAGCGATCCATTGAGCGTGGTAGTGGTCTCGCATGCCGTCGATACAATCGGTCATTTTGGCTGCCTCGAGCGCCACCGGCGTCGGGTCATCTAGGCTATTTGACGCAACTACCGCCGTACCTCAGGCGCGATGGCTGGGCGTTAGTTTTGGTCATTTTAGGTCTTCTGCTGATGCGCTTGCTCGATGCGATCAGCTCCACAGTTCATGCAGATCGCGATTGACACCCTGGCTGATGTCAACCTGAAACCGAATCTTGGCGGCTCGGAGCAACGCGCTGTCAGCCGGACAGAAACGGCGGGCAATGCTGGTTTGTCGTTTTCCAGTGCGGATAAGGCGCGCGCCATCCTTGAGGGCCTTGCGTTGTCGCAGTGATCAAGCGTGCCAAGGTCGTACACGCCATCGACATAAAGTGGGGCCCTAATCCCTTCAATAAGACAGATTTTTAAGGGAACGCCCGGTATGGTCCCGAGCAATGCGGCGTGTTCGACGGCGCTCGCAAGCAAGTTGTGATCGGTCTGGTCACTTGCCTACCGCACTGTGGTCAAAGCGCAGAACTCGACTGACAGCCTGGGCGATGCAACCTTTAAGCCTTTAAAACACGGCATAAGAAACCGCCGCTACTGCGTTGTAGGCGGATGGCATAAGCATAACGGAAGACGTAGCAAGCGACTCACAGCGAATAGCTGAGCGGTCCCCATTGCGTTTTTGGGTGAACTCCAACCCCATTTAGGTTTATTAACCAATCGAGAATTTGACTTCAACCCTCACCGTGCCCTTATATGGGGGTAACAGGATTCGTTGGAGACCGAGTATGAATGTCGAATCAATTCAGACATCTGGCATCGAGAAGTTTGCGCAATCACTTGGTGTTGGGCTGGGTAAGGTTTCTAGTAAATTCGTTCAAGATGCGATTCTTGGGATTCACAAGGCGCGCTCGGTCAATTTGACGGCCATCGCTTCGGTCCTTCAGGAAAACATTGAACTGCATGCAACGCACAAGCGCCTCAGCCGTAACCTGGGTCGTCCCGAAATTAATCAGATCGTCTCGAGTCGCCTACTTCAAAAGGGTGCAAGACGCGTCAAGAAAAACACTCGTCTTGTCGTTCGAGTCTACGAGTTTCACAAAAAATATGCCTGTAAGATGGAGTACATTGGCGACTCAGCCAGTTACCGAGTCTGCGAAGTTGTCGCGAGCGATCTTGGTTCGCGGGTCTACGTACCTTTGTTGGTCAAGGTGTGGTCAACAAAGGTGCCCGGGTTTGTGAGTGATGACGTTGAGCTCGAACTTGCGCTGCGACAGGTTATGGAGGCTACCTCAGGTCGTGGGATTCTGTTTTTCGAAAGTAATCTGAAAACTGAGACGCTGGATCGGCTCGTTCAGTTTCAGAATTCGCATTTCGAGGTGGGTGTTGATCTGGCCGAAACGCTTCTGTATCGAGGGAAACCGATGACCGTAGGTGATCTTTCTACCGATCGTGATACGGAATACGGACTCACTGTTTTCAAGATGATAGACGGGGTGGAACGGTCTATTTTTTGTCACTACGGAAGCATTCCTGTGCGCTGGCCAGGATTGCCGTCACGCAAGTTAAATCTAGTGGTTATTAAATCTCGAGGTTTTAATGGCGAAGACCAAGTCACGCCGCTGCTGACAACTGAACCAATGAAACGCAATCGGCAGCTGCTAACCGACGCGGTTATGTCCTATTCTGGTTGCTTTGATGTGACCCAGTTGAATGCAACGCACCGCTGCGAGTTCGAGCCGGAGCGCTTCAGAGTCCTTACATTTGATCGCCTTCAACTGCTACAGACTTTTCTGCAGGCGGTAATATTCTATGAAGCCGCGATTGCGAAAAGTCGGTTGATGGAGGATCAGGTTGTTGAGGCGAAGCCCCGTGTAGGTGATCACCAACGTAACTTTATGGTGCCACAGCATATGGCTGCTGGCTGACGATAAATTCTGGCGCGCTTTCGTGGCTCCGGATCATCTCGGCTGAGCAAGAATTGTTGCTGTTTAGCTCGGATGATCTCCACCAAATGCCCCACTTCCTGGCGATGCCAACCTGATCGCGACGAGCCTGGATTGCCTTATCGATAACTTCTTTGCTGTGGCCCCAGTCGTAATAGGGTGCTGCATCAATCTGGGCGAGGCGCTCGGTGAGGCTGGGATGAATTGCGGTTATTGTTCGTTCTCGTTTGAAGCTGCGCCTGTCACCCACGGTTCAAGTAGAACGATAGAGGCGTTCATGCGCGATGTTCTCAGCGTTGCTTATTGCAACTGACGTTCTGCGTCCTTCTGCTCGTTAATTTCGAACGTCTTACTGACGGCTGCTTTGTTCGGTGAACTCTGGACTTTTTAGCCAGGCTTTTGGATACCTGTGGGTAATCTCATTCATGGTCGCCGGGGATCGTGGATAGGCACCTTTATCGTCGGTGGCCTCGAGCCAGGTCTGCAAAGCGGCGCGCATTTTTTGCAAGGTTCTCCGAGAAGCCGGGTCGGTGGCCAGATTGTTCACCTCATCAGGATCGTTCTGCAGGTCATACAGCTCTTCCGGAACGCTCTGTATGTCAGGCGCGATCTGCGCCGGTGTTAGTTTACCGCGCTCTGCCAGCGCTCTAATAGTGAGGAAACTGCTGCGCTCGGGTGCCGCCAGTGAAAGCATCTCCCGGTGTCCCCAATTCATTAACGGGCGGTCGGTGTAATAGTTCTTCATGTAATGAAATCGTGGTCCCATGACCGAGCGCACACGATCGATAACATTGGACATTCGGTCAGCCGATGAGAACACGTAGTCGCGCTGATAGTCCGCGTCAAAGAGATCTTTGGCATCCATGGACGAGGGGGGGTGCAATGCCAGCGAGTTGTAATGACGTCGCGCCGACATCCATAAGATTGACGATATCACTGCGCCGTGTGCCGGGCTTGACGATGCGGTTTAGTGCGGGACCTGCGATGATGAGCGGTACGCGCAGGGCTTCTTCGTAAACGAATTCTTTACTTCGCGGTAGGTCAGAGCCGTGGCCTGAAAAGATAAACACGATCGTGTTTTCCCACCACCCATCCCTTTTTAACCGGGCGATTGTCTCACCGATCTGATGATCGGTACGCAGGATGGAATTGTAGTGCGCGGCAAGGTGCTGTCTAACCTGCGGAATGTCAGGATACTGGACCGGGACACGTACGGCATCTGGTTTGATCGGTTCCAAACCAAGCTGTTGAAGCTGTGTGTTGATCATGGCAACGCCTTTGCCACCGGCGACGGACATCTGTCCAAAAAATGGTTTGATGTCGGGCACGTCACGCCAGTCGCCACTTCCAGAAGGCCCCTTGCAGTTCTTGTTTTGAAATGCTGAATCATCGATTGGTCTATCCGTAACAGTCTTCTCAGAGCGGGTGTTAGCCGGCTTCTGCAGCTTTTCAGACTTTGCTGCCTCGGTCTTACCTTTTATTACCGGCTGACTCTGGCCAACCGAATAGAGATCACAGCGTTGATAGACGAAGTTATAGTCGTCTTTGTCCGCGTTGTAGGTCTCGTAGCCTGCCAATCGGAATAACTCCGGTACCGTTTTCACGTCGCTCGGTAAGTGAATTTGGTAACCGGGAACACGACTCGAACGATGATCCTGCACGCCAATTCGGATCGGGTAGTAACCGGTAATCAGCGCGCTGCGAGTAGGACTGCAAACCGGCGTCGGTGCAAAGGCTTTCTCAAACAAAATGCCGTCTTTCGCCAGGGCATCTATGTTCGGCGTGTTTACCAACTTATCGCCGTAGCTGCTGTACCCGGCGACTAATCGTCAATGTTTATCCAGAGGATATTGGGGCTTACCGCGTCTTGCGCAATGCTCGCGGTTGTCACGCTAAAAAGCAGGAAGGCCAATAGTTTTGACTTTGTCTGGACTGAGGTGCTCACCGGCTTTTGGTTAGACTTCATATAACGCTCGAATCGGAAAAACTTCTCCGCTGATTCTTGCTGAACCTGGGGCGGCTAAAAATACTGCGAGGTCAGCGACGTGTTGCGGGTCCGGTGGATACTGCAGGGTTGGCACGGGTGAGCCATCTTTCTGGGTCTTCGCGGGCAGCCACCGAGCAACGCCCTCAGTAGCCGTTAGTCCAGGCGCGATGCAGTTGACGTTAATATTATGCGGCCCCCAACAAACCGCCATGGACTTGGTCAGGTTGATCACGCCGGCCTTGGCTGCGCCGTAGTGAATGAAAGGAGGTGAGTGCTTTATACCGGCCACCGACGAAATATTGATGATGCGACCGCCGCCTTGTTCTATCATGTGTCGACCCGCTGCCGCACTGCAGTAGAAGACACTATCCAGATTGAGGGCGATGGCCGCGCGCCATTCCTGCGCCAGCAGTTCTTCAGGCGGCTTAACAAACATCGCTCCGCCGGCATTGTTGACCATGATATCCAGCCCACCCAGATCTTTAACCGTGTCAGCCACCATCTGTTCGACTTGATCCGCGTTCGTTACATCACAGACCATTGACACGCAGGTCTGGCCCTTGGCCGTAATGTCTGCGGCAACTTTTTTGAGCTTTTTTTCGTCTCGACTGGCGATCACCACCTTAGCGCCGTTGCTCGCAAATGCGTGTGCAATTTTGCTGCCAATGCCGCCAGCCCCTCCGGTAATAATGGCGATTTTACCCGCTAATTCTTTTGACATGCCTGATCCTTTCGGTTTTTGTGCTGTTTGGAATCAGCTGTTGGTTATCACCAACCTTTTGAGCACGTTATAAAGAGGGGACTTAGGGGTCAATTGGTAGCAATTGTCTTCCACCCAAAATTCTTCTCATACGGGTGCAGATTGTTATGCGATAAATTGCGCACAAATTGGTCGTGAGAGACGCCTTCGTGGCTATGGCGAATGCCCCGCCTTGGGTCGAGCAGTCCGTGCAGAAGGATGATCACCCGCTTATTAGGGCGCCGGACAACGCGCTCTTTGAGCTTTTTAGGTTCCACGAAGACAAAAAAAGTTCGTCGCCTTAACAGCAAGGTGGCGCAGTGCACTGAAACGGGCATCCTCATCTCTGACTCCGGCGCGTCTTGCGTTAGTCAGGCGCCTTGCCATTGATCCTGTTATGGATACGGTTCAGTAGTCCGATTTGATGGGTGACGATAGGGCATTTGAAAGCTGTCTTTGTGAAAGATGACGCGGCGTTGAGTCTCCTCTACATCAACGTCGGATCACTGGATCCTTTACGAGGGTCAAAGGCATCCCGTACGGCTTCCCCCGTAAAAATAAGCAATGTGAGCATAAATGCCAGGGTAAAGACGGTCGTCAGACCCAGCCAGGGTGCGTGAATGTTAGTGCGGCCCTGTGCGAGTAGCCGACCCAGTGACGGTGAGTCTGCCGGTAGCCCGAAGCCCAGAAAGTCGAGTGAAGTGAGCAAAGTAATGGATCCAGTCAGGATGAAAGGCAGAAAAGTTAGTGTCGCCACCATGGCGTTGGGTAATATGTGACGACGCATGAGTTTCGCGTTGCCCATACCCAGTGCACGAGCCGCCATGACGAAGGGTAGGTTCCGTGCGCGCAGAAACTCCGCCCGCACCACCCCTACGAGCGACATCCAACTGAACGCAACCAGAATGCCCAGTAGCCAGAACACGTTGGATTCCACGATACTGGCCATGAGAATCAGAATGAACAGCATCGGCAGCCCCGACCAGATTTCGATAACGCGTTGTCCAACCAGATCAATTTTCCCGCCGAAAAACCCTTGTATTGCACCGATTGTGATGCCGATGATCGAGCTCAGTACTGTCAGTACCAGGCCAAATAAAAACGACAGGCGGACGCCATAAATGAGACCCGCAAGTACATCCTTACCATAATTGTCGGTGCCTAACAGATGTTCGGCAGAGGGCGGCGCAGGTGCCGGGCCGCTGATCTGGTAGTCAATGGTGTTGTGGCTGAAGCGGATCAAAGGCCATAACATCCAACCACCCTGGTTCTTGATGAGTTGCTGTACGTACGGTTCGCGGTAATCGGCCTCCACCTCAAATTCACCACCGAACTCGACTTCTGAGTACGCTTTTACGACCGGGAAGTGAAGCGTTCCTTTGTGGCTCACAACCAGTGGTTTGTCGTTGGCAATTAACTCAGCAACCAGCGTCGTGCTGAATAATGCGAGAAACACCAACAGTGACCAGTAGCCTCGTTTGTTTGCACGAAAATTTGCGTAGCGGCGCTGGGTCAGGGGTGTGAGTCGAAACAGTGTCTGCGGCATAGCTGTCTTATCCGCCCCGAGTGTCGAAATCGATGCGTGGATCCACCAACATGTAGGTGATATCGGTGATTAGCTGGGCAACCAGCCCCAGTAACGTAAACGCAAACAAAGTACCGAATACGATGGGATAGTCCCGGGTCATGATCGCCTCGAAACCTAGCAGGCCGATGCCCTTGAGGGAAAAGATCACCTCGATGAGGACTGAACCAGTAAACAGAATACTCAAGAGTGCTGCTGGAAAACCGGCGATGATGATGAGCATTGCGTTGCGAAACACGTGGCCATACAGCACACGCAATTCGGAGGCGCCCTTGGCTTTAGCCGTCACAACATACTGTTTGTTGACTTCATCTAGAAACGAGTTCTTAGAGAGCATGGTCAGCGTTGCAAAACTGCCCGCCACCATCGCCGCGACTGGCATGGCAAGGTGATGTACCCGATCGATAATCTGTTCGAAGAAACTCAAATTCGCGTAGTTGTCAGACACCAAACCCCGCAGCGGAAACCAATCAAAGAACTCACCCCCACAAAATAGAATAATAAGCAGCATCGCCAACACGAAACCGGGTATCGCGTACGCGATAAGAATTACCATACTGGTCCAGACATCGAATGGACTGCCATCGCCAATCGCTTTTTTGATGCCCAATGGTATGGAGATCAGGTATACGATAAGCAGCGTGGCACTCCCTAGTGACAATGAAACAGGTAATCGCTCAAGCACCAGGTCAACGACCGGGACGTCCTGATAAAAACTATCGCCAAAATCGAGCGTGGCGTAGTCGCGAAGCATCTTTAGAAAGCGGACGTGGGCTGGTTTGTCGAAACCGAACTGTTTGTTAAGTTCTTTCAGTAGATCCGGATCAATGCCACGTGATGCTTGAAAACCAGTTTGCAATGAAGGGTCAATCGTCGTGCCGCTGCTGCCGCCCCCTATGTTTGCAACCGAGCCACTATCGAGCCCGCTCATTCTCGCAATCGCCTGATCTACGGGCCCCCCAGGTGCCGCCTGTATAATGAGGAAGTTCACCAGCATAATGCCGATGAGGGTCGGGATGATCAGGAGTAATCTACGTGCGATGTAGGAATTGAAAATCATTCTTCTAAGGTCTCCATACTCAGCGAGTAAACCAGCCTGCAGCGCAATGAGCAGAAGTTTTAAATGACAAAGCTCAAAGCTAAATGTACTTGCCGTAACTGACTTTTTTAGCACGGTCAAAGAATTTCGTCCATTGCTCGTCTGACAGTCGTTCTGGCTCGCCGAGTTGACTGCTCAGCACATATTGGCGACACATTATTTCCAGTCTAGGGGCGAGTGTGACCGCACTGCTAAGGTTCGGGCCGCGGCAGATCATGCCGTGATTGCCGAGTAAACAGGCCGTTCTGTCCGCGAGTGCGCCTGCCGCATCGTCACCCAGGGATTGGGTCCCGAAGGTGGAGTAGGGTACACAGGGCATGTCACTGCCGCCGAATGAGCCGACAAGGTAGTGAAAGCCAGGTAACGGTTTAAGCTGACAAGCCAGTGCAACACAATAGTTAGAGTGGGTATGGACGACCGCTTGAGTGGCCTCTGGGCCTGATAAATTGCTGCATGCATACGCCATTCAGAGGAAGGCCTGTGATCACCCTCCCAGGCGCCATCCAGCGTAACCTGGACGATGGTGTCTGGAGAAATTGTGTCTGAGGTGGCGCCGGATGGAGAAATCAACATGCCATCGCCAAAGCGACAGCTCAGGTTTCCGGAGGACAGCTCGTTCAGGCCAATCCTCTCAACATACTGATATTGTTCAGTGAGCGCTTTGCGCAGGGTGGTCTCTTCTTTTGATGCCATGTGGTACCTCTCTTAATTAGGCGATCGACTAGACGTTCGCATCTGCTGCACGCATGCGCTCAAGTGCGGTAAAAAAGAACTGTTTATCACCGAGGGCGCCGGCTTTGAGCACCAGTGAAAGGGGTTCTTGCCCGGCCTGGTGGCAGTATCCCCCACTTAAATTATCGAAGGGCGCAACCTGAACCTGGCCGATGTTCAAGGCGTTGACGACCTGCCCGGAAGTCTCACCACCGGCCACCACAAATTTTCTTGCGCCAAGCTCATGCAAAACCCGTGCGCTTTGGCCAAGCAGTTCATCGGCCAGCTTTGCCGCACCTTCAACGCCAAATTTGGCTTGTGCACGCTGCACACCTGCAACATCCGCCGAGGTTGCTATGGCGATGGGGCCATTGGCAATAAGGGGGGTTGCCCACTGACGAATCTGCTCACTGATGTTTTCATTGGCGGTGAGCAAATCCACGCGGTATACCGGATGGTGTAATTCGAAATAGTCAAGCTGCCTGCGGGTCGCTTCAGCGCAGCTCCCGGCGATAATCGACTCATAGCCAGGAGAGGGTGGTAGCAGGTTGTCGTTGCCGGTACTGGACAGGCTCTGGTCGCAGGGTTGATTTTTTTGCCAGGTTCTTGCGAGGAACATGGGGAGGGCATCGGCGCCTGTCGTGAGCGGCCAATCGCTCGTCAGCTCAGCGATGCGTGTGACATCGTCATTGTCTGCTGCATCGACAATAAACAGCCCTGTTCCGGCTGACACCCGCTGATCCAGATACTTCTGCACCGCCTCTTTGCCAGACATTAGCGATGCGTGAGTGAGCAGTCCGACGTTACCCTTGCTCTGCGCCTGTAACACCTCAACAAGATTCGAGTTTGTCATGGGGGTTACCGGATCAAATTGTTTTGCCGATTCCCCGAGCATGGTTGGGCCCAAAAACATACGCCCCTGGAAAATGGTGACGGAGTATTCAGGAAAGGCGGGACAGGCGATTGTCCGATCGGTATTGAGGGCATCCATCAAGGCTTCTGCGATGGGGCCAATGTTACCCTTTTCAGTTGAGTCGAAAGTGGCGCAGTATTTGTAGTAAATTCTTTTGGCGCCAGCCGCAGTGAGCTGTAAGGCAGAATTGCAGGCATCGCGGGTGGCTTCGTGCGCTGGGATCAACCTGATTTTTCGACCGATGACCACAGCTTCAGCGGCCGCATCTAATTGGCTAAGTGCGTCGGTGGACGTCACCAGCGGACATCGCACGCCTTCTCTCTCAAGAAGACTCGCGACCATCATTCCACCCGTTAGATCGTCTGCAATGACTCCGAGTTCAATCACCTGAAACCCCCTCTCTGCTGCCACAGTCCTGACTATCGATTAGCTTTTTAGTCATCGAGCCCGATCATAGGGCACGGTTAGGATACCAACAATCTCATACTCGGCACCTGACTCGGCATTCCCCCAAAACCGGGGGTGCTGCTAGGGTGCGGTATGAAAGCGTGATCAACGGCTTTATTGCCAGAAACGCTCAGACTTCAGCCAGGCACGAATTGGATAAAGCTCTCCAGTCAGTGCATCAGATGCCGGTGACGCCAGAAAAAGCGCCAGATCTGCGACGTTTTCTGGGTTTGGTGTGCGCTGCAGTCTGGGGACTGCGTTGCCATGTTTGTCTGTAGCCGATGGGATGATGCCGTATCCCTTGAGTTCGTCTGTTGCGATCATGCCAGGGAGAATGCAATTTACATTGATGTTGTGCTTGGCCCACATGCAGGCGAGGTTGTTGGTCAGACTGATGACGCCTGCTTTTGCCGCGGCGTAGTGCAACTGGCCTGGGTTACCTTTGCTCCCAGCGGTGGATGAAATGTTAATGATCTTACCTGACTGCTGCTTGATCATTTGTTTGCCTGCAGCCAGGCACGGAATGAACATCCCGGTGAGGTTTTGATCGATGACATCGCGCCATTCATCAAGCGGGGTGTCTTCAGCAAGGTGGCTGCGTCCCCAACGACCTGCATTGTTGACGATCACATCCAACGTACCAAAGGCATCGACGGTCTGCGCGATTAGGTTATCCACCTGCTCTTCATTGGAAATATCGACCGCGATCGCGAGCGCGCTCTGCCCTTTTTCGCGAATTTTTGCCGCTTCGGCTTCAATTTTTTCCTGATTGCGGCTGGCAACGACAACGTTGGCACCGGCTTGCGCATACGCGGTGACCATGGCTCGACCGAGCCCGCCTGCGCCGCCTGTGACAATGACCGTTTTTCCGGTCAGCGAGAAGTTCGACATCTATAGATCTCCCAAGGGTTCGAATGGTAGATAAGTTGCCCGACTATGCCTTTGGCTCCAGCTTGTAGCGAACGCAGGTTGGAAAAAGGCACCCAATATTTTTTAGGGATCAAAGGCAAAATATGGGTGAATTGTTTACAAGCTGATATTGACGAAGTGCCGCGAGCGCCACTTAATAGGACTATGTGCAATGTCCGAGACCTTTTACGGGAGCAGGATGCGACCTTTTAAAACAATGTCCTGGAACCCGTTTCAGCGATACGGCGCACGATGGACATTGTTGGGTTGCCGACGAACGTTCGAAAATTGTACAGGACCCGGATAGCCCGCAGCGAAGGCTGTGGATTTTGGTGTGATGATTTCAATATTTTTATGAATAGGAAAAACGATGTCAGACTATAAAACCATTCTTTACGATGTCGTGGGTAACAAAGCCACGATTACACTCAACAGGCCTGAGAAACTAAACGGCATTACGAACACCATGATGCGCGAACTGTACGAATGTGTGAATCGCGTTGCCGACGATCAGACTGTACGGGTGGTCAAATTAACCGGCGCCGGGAGAGGCTTCTGCCCCGGAGCAGACTTGAATGCTTACAGTAGCGGTGAACCACAGGAGGCATCGCGTAAAGAGTATTTTCAGATCACGGCTGTCTTGCACGAAATGCCTAAGGTGACAGTCGCCGCAATCAACGGTGCTTGTGCGGGTGCGGGATTAGGGTGGGCGTCTGCCTGTGATTTTCGTTATGCCATCGAAGGGGCTTCTTTCAATTCCGCGTTTCTGGGCGTCGCCATTTCCGGTGATATGGCAGGACCGTGGTTGTTACCACGCATCTTGGGTGCATCCAAGGCGCGAGAGCTGTATTTCATGCCGGGTAAGTTCAAATCGGAGGAAGCGCTGCGCATAGGATTGGTCTCCAAGGTGTTTCCTCGGGAGACGTTTGCGGCAGACGTGGACCTGATCATTGACCAGATAGCCAAGTTAGCGCCCTTAGCTGTGGGAGAGTTGAAGAGAAACTTCATCAGCGCAGAGAATATGTCATTGCGAGATTACATTGCCATTGAAACAGAGCGACACGGTCGCACCGGGTCCAGTGAGGACTCAAAGGAAGCGTTCAAAGCGTTTGTTGAAAAACGCGAGGCGGTCTTTAACGGCCGATAACGTTAACGCGTTGACAAGACCGAATGGCTGAATCGGCATCGATTACAGTTTGTGGTCGACATCACGCGGCAACTAACATCACGCGGCAACTAACATCACGCTGCAACTAACAGAGGCAGAAAAATGGCAGACAACGACGGCAGAATGATATCAGATGCACTCGACATTGGACTTGTCGCCAATGACCTGACGGCTATGGTGGCGTTCTACGAGGATGGGCTGGGTATGCCGCGCATCAAGGATATGGCGCTGCCCGGTATCCGGTTGGCGCGGTTCAAAGCAGGGCGTGGCATCCTGAAATTCAATCAGAATGCTGCTGGCGTACCGGCGCCTGCGCCAGGTGATGTTGTGGGTGGACGAGGGATGAAACTGCTGACGATTGTGGTACCCGATCTGCAAACAACGTCCGAGGCACTGCAGGCTGCGGGTTTCGACAAACTGGCCATTACAGACCATGGGCAGTACACGTTGGCCTTTACGACGGACCCGAACGATTCGCTGATTGAGCTGGCGGGTGCCAAAGGTTTCGGACCACTGCCGGTGATTCAAGCCGTCGGGCTCACCGTTGGTGACATGGCGGCCAGTCGTGCATTTCTCACCGAGGTGCTTGGGTTTACGGAGGGCAATGTCGAAGCAGTGCCATCACTCGGTACCGACAAACATGAGTTTAGGGCAGGTGCGACAACCCTGAAGTTGTGGCAGATCGATGGCCTGAAGGCACATACCGGGCCGGTCCAGGCTTATGCCGGTATCCGTTATTTGACCGCAGTCGTCGATGATCTTGACGCGGTATTGTCCCGCGCCCGACGTGGCGGGCACGGCATACCGTTAGGTCCCGTGGAGATTGCGCCAGGTGTGCAGATTGCAATGGTGGAAGACCCGGACGGCAATTGGTTCGAACTGGTCGAACGTGACCCGGCATGATGGCGATTAAGCCTAAAGATAGGGACGGTTACCATGATTAGATTTGGCACGCTGGGCGCGGCGCGGATTACACCCGCTGCGTTGATAGACCCATGTAAGAATGTCGCTGATGCGACGGTGTCTGTGGTTGCAGCACGTGACCGGTCCCGTGCAGAAAAATTTGCAGCGGAACATAGCATTCCAATTGTTGTGGACAGTTATGATCAAGTCATTAATCATCCCGATATTGACGCGGTCTATAACCCGTTACATATCGGCCTGCATCATGAGTGGACCATCAAAGCGCTCAGGGCCGGAAAGCATGTGCTGTGTGAAAAGTCCCTTGCCAGCAATGCACTACAAGCGCAGGAAATGGCGATGGTCGCGGAAGAAACCGGACTCGTGCTGATGGACGCATTCCACTATCGCTATCATCCCTGCTTCATCAAGGCGAAAGAAATCTGCGATTCTGGCATGCTGGGTGAGATATCCGAGATCGATGCCATATTCCATGTGGCCGGTCATTTAAAGGGCGACATTCGCACTCGGTACGATACTGCCGGCGGTGTGACCATGGATATTGGTTGTTATCCAATCTCCTGGGTCCGTCACATCGCAGGTGAAGAACCGGTCGCGGTGACAGCCAATGCTGAAACGGGTGAAGCCGATGTGGATTTATATCTGGCCGCCGATTTTACGTTCCCAAGCGGCATTATTGGCCATATTTCGGGTGATATGCGCAACGGGGGTAAACCTCGCGCTCATCTCACGGTCACAGGATCGAAGGGCACAATGTCCATTAATAATCCGCTGGCACCCCATCTCGGGTGCAAGTTTGAGGTCACCATTGATGGGGTGACTAGCGTCGAAAAGTTTGAGAAACGTGCCAGCTATGACTATCAGCTGGATGCATTCGTTGCTGCCGTGGAACGCGGTGCTGCATTGTATACAGACGCTAACGAGGCGGTGCAGCAGATGAAAGCAATTGATGCCTGTTATAAAGCAGCGGGACTGCCGCTGCGGGGGCTTTAACGAGCCGCCTAATGGCGGTCAATATAGACGGCTTTGCGATGTCGCGCGCGTAGTACGACGCGCCGAAGTTTTCAGATCGCTAAATTTTTCAGATGGCTAAACAAGGTAGGGCGAAACTGATGACGATTCAATTGAGACAAATTTGTTTAGTGGCGAAAGATTTAGAGCCGGTGATCGAAGATTTGACCGATATTCTTGGCATTAATCGATGTTACGTGGATCCGGGTGTAGCGGTATTTGGTCTTGAGAATACATTGATGCCGATCGGCCGGAACTTTCTAGAAGTTGTTGCACCCGTCGAGGAGAACACAGCGGGTGGGCGCTATCTCGATCGACGCCAAGGCGACGGTGGGTACATGGTCATCACTCAAGCAGATTCTGTTGAAACCCAACGCCGAATGCGACAGAACGCGCTCGACAATGGCGTGCGAGTTGCGCACGAAAGCCAACAGGGAGATTGGAATTTGTGTCAGTTGCATCCTGGCGATCTGAAGGCGGCGTTTTTCGAAATCGAGTCCGATCAATACAATGACTTTGAGGGCTACTGGCATCCGGTTGGTGGCGTCGGTTGGGAAGACAAAGTGAAGCAAGACATTACCATCGATTTCACCGGAGTCGAATTACAAAGCCCTGATCCTGTTGGACTTGCTGAATTATGGGGTGCGGTCGCTGGACTACCCATTACTCGAGATGGGTCAGAATTGACGATGGCGCTCAATAACGTCATCGTGCGCTTTGTGATGGCCGAGGATGGGCGTGGACCGGGGCTCGGTGGTTTGGATATTAAGGTCGCGAATCGTGATTATGTTTTGGAACATGCAAGGCAACGAGATTGTTACGTGAACGATCATCGTGTCGATATTTGTGGTATTCGCTGGAATCTAACCGATGGCTAATCAACTCAGTGCTCAAGAACACAGTGACGCCATGCGCGATTATGTGCGCCTCGGCACCGACAAGGCCTATTCAATCGGGAATAGAGGGCCCATTCGTTTTGATGCCAACGGTCAGCTCACGCAGGAAATACTGGACGCTTATTGGGAGCATGGGTTCTACGTCTTCGAGGGTTTAGTTTCCGAGGAAGAAATTCATCTTCTACGAAAGGACTACGACTATATTCTGGATCATGCGCCAGTAGACAACAAATCCGATGTCGACCTTCTTGGCAGGCCTGCCCTGGGTATAGAATTAGCGCAGCGACCCTACAACATGATTACACCGCTGTCAGATCCCTGGGGTGGGACTGATTTACTGGGCGGTCGTCATCAAACCCAGATGGATCAACCGACCCCTGCACCGGATGCACCAAAGAAAGTGCCATTCATAATTGGCAGTATGTGCCAGCTAAGTGATGCGGCACTAAGACTCTATGGACATCCTGACATTTTGACCGTGGCCGAAGGCGTAAATGGATCGGATTTCGTACCGTTTAACGACGCTACGTTCGTCAAGCAGCCTGGGCTTGGTGGCTCAGTTGCCTGGCATCAAGATGGCTTAACGCATTGGGCATCACCTGAATGGGATGAGGGGATTCACGGCTTCAATTTTCAAGTTCAATTGTATGAATGCACGGCATACAACTGCCTTTGGGTGATGCCGGCGACGCACAAGTTTGGAAAAATAGATATCAAGCAACGGGTCGCGGACAACAGTGGATCTGTTCAACTTCCTGGCGCGGTTCCTTTGTTGTGCAATCCGGGTGATGTCACAATCGTGAATCGTCAGGTATTGCATTGCTCGTTTGCGAACAGTTCTCCGAATATTCGGATATCAATAACGTTTGGATTTCATCGTCGCACGTCTGTTCTTGGTGCTCGTGGTGTGCTTGGTCAAGAAGCCGGCGTGGTCTATGACGAACAACGTGTTGATCTTAGATCGAGCGTAATCCAAGTCGCAGTGGATGCGCGGGCGAACTATTATCCGGATGAACGACGCTACGCTTACTTACCCTTTTTAGGTCGCGAAGACGAGTATCGTTACTGTCCAGATGTGATCGGGCGCGTGCTGAAAGACTATACGCTCAACGATCTATCGATCTAGCCGCATCAGGCTTATAGGCGCATGGCGTGTGCAGTCTTCCGAGCACGAGCGGCATAGGTACCTTCCTGTTTTGTGCAATCACCTCGAGTACAACCTCTGACGCGCCCAAAAAATGGGTGATTACAAATACGGATACTGTGCCGTAAGACGTCACGAGAGATCCTGATACGTTATTCTGATGAAAAGTTATTCTGACAAAAGACTTATTCATATGATGACCGGACATAGAGTGTTATGAGCGTAGAATTTTCTGTTTTCTTGATAGGCCCGACGAAGGGCCAGGCGAATGAGGCGGCCGTGCAGAAGGCAATCCTTAGGGAAGCGAAACTTGCAGAAGAGCTTGGGTTCGATTGCATCTGGCTCGCCGAGCATCACTTCGACGCCAATTTCAGCACCATCCCATCGCCAAACCTGCTACTTGCTGCCATCTCGCAGGTCACCGAGCGCATCAAGATCGGCAATGCCATCAACGTGCTGCCATTCCACCACCCGCTGCGCATTGCGGAGGAGGGGGCCATGCTGGACTTGCTGTCAAACGGTCGCTTTCAGTGGGGTATCGGGCGCGGCATTACAGGTCATGAGTTCGATTCATTTGGCGTAAGTGCGTCGGATTCGCGCAAGCTCTTCAATGAGATTCATGATGCCGTCATCGACGCATGGCAGACGGGTCAAATGACGGTGGATGGTGAGATGATCACGGTACCCAGGACCGATATCGTGCCCAGCGTGGTGCAGCGTCCTCACCCGCCAGTGTGGGTGACGGCGCAAAGCCCCGATTCCGTGGCCTGGTGTGCTCAACACGATTATCCCGCGATGCAGATTGGTGAGACCCTGGATCGGGGCAGAGAGCAACTCGCCCATTACCGATCGAGTGCGGTTGACGCGGGCGTCGCCACCAAACGGGGCGGTATTGTGCCGTCGCGTCAGGTTTTCGTGGCCGCCACGGATGCGGAGGCCATCGAGGGTTCGGCAGAACGACTACAGATGTTCTGGGATCACGCCGCCCGGACCACGGCGCCGGACCATAAGTCGATTATGCCCGAGCAACAGACACGAGGGTACGAATACTGGCAGCGCGCCAACCCGCATCAGCACAAACCCTTAACACTCGAGCAGAAGGCAGAGGCAGGGCTGGTTCTAGTGGGTTCGCCCGAGACCGTCGTCCGCCAGGTTGCGGCCCAGATCGAGGCGCTCGATACCTCACACATCATCTGTGACTTCTGGCGCTCGACGAGCATGGAAAATCGTGAAGCAACCATGCGTCTCTTCGCCGAGGAAGTCATGGCGAAATTCAAAAACAATTAAACCGCTGCCAGGCAGGCGCGAGGCCGATTGGCGCATTAAAGGAAAGTTGATGGGAAAGCTGGACAACAAGGTAGCCATTGTGACCGGTGCGGCGCGCGGGCTCGGACGGGCGTACGCCAAGCGACTTGCTGAGCTGGGTGCTCGCGTGGCCGTTACGGACCTCGACCTTCAGAGCTTTGGCGAATTCGAGGCAGAGCGCGCTTTGATGGCAGGCTTGACCACGGTGGAGGAGATTAATGCTGCCGGAGGTGAAGCGCTTGGATTTGAGTTCGACGTCGGCGATCGCGACGCAGTGTTCGATATGGTGGCCGATGTAAAGCGAGCCTGGGGTCGTGTGGACGTGCTGGTCGCGAACGCCGGTGGTGGGCGTGGTACGACCCGGGAAACCAAGGCGTCGATGGTAGATCCCGAACTCATGGAGCTTGTCATGCGCATGAACCTCTATGGAACTTATCATTGCTGTAGCGCAGTAGCCCCAGTCATGAAGGCGCAGGCGTCCGGCAAGATCGTGACGGTTGCGTCCTATGCCGGCTCGGTCGCAGGTCTTTCGGGTGGTTATGCGCACTACGGGGCAGCAAAAGCCGCCATCGCACACTACAGCCGCTACCTCGCTCAGGAGCTCGGGCGGTACAACATAAACGTCAACTGCATTGCGCCAGGCTTCATCGGTACCGGGCGCATCATTGCCAAAATGCAGGACGAGGCTAGTGCCACAGTTGCGAACCTCGCAGACGAGATCGCGTTGCGCCGCTATGGCACCACGGAGGACTGCGCCAAAGTCGTTGAGTTCCTGGCCACGGACTCTTCCGACTACGTGACCGGTGCACTCATTCCTATTGACGGTGGGTGGAACCGGGCTGGATAAAATGCTGCACGGGTGAAAAACCTGATTCGGTCGGTGGTTTTTTTCGGTTGATGTTTTTTTTAGGTCAGTGTTTTTTTAGGTCAGTGTTTTTTTTCGGTCGGTGGTCTTTTTTCGGTCGGTGGTTTTTTTCGATAAGTGGTTTTTTTAAGGAGAAGAGCGTTTTGAAGGAGAGCAGAATGAATGGCGCAGAGAGTATGTTGGACACACTAACAAACAATGGTGTGGAGGTTTGTTTCACCAACCCGGGCACATCGGAAATGCATATGGTTGCAGCGATGGGTAAGTCAGAAGCCATGCGCGCCATCCTGTGTCTGTTCGAAGGCGTGTGTTCTGGCGCAGCCGATGGTTATGGGCGCATTGCGAACAAGCCTGCCTGTACGCTGTTTCACCTTGGCCCGGGACTGTCTAACGCGTCGGCCAATATTCACAATGCGCTAAAGGCCAGTTCGCCGATGCTGAACCTGGTTGGCGACCACGCCACGTACCATAAGAAATATGATGCGCCTTTGAACTCTGACGTGATCGGACTGGCGGCGCCCGTCTCGCACTGGGTTCGAACCTCGAGGGATGCCATGAGCCTCCCAGCCGATGCTGCTGAAGCGGTTCAGGCCGCCAATGTGATGCCGGGACAGATCTCGACGCTCATCGTGCCTGCAGACTGTGCCTGGGACGAATCTGTTGCACCCCTCGGGGCCCAGCCAATGCCCAAAATGTCATTGGTTGAAGACGCCGCCGTGAAGCGTGCCGCCGAGATGCTCAGTAATGGCAAACCCACAGCCATCTTGATGTCGAAGTTTGCCTTGTATGAGAAGTGCCTCGAACTCGCTGACCAGATATCGCAGGCGACCGGCGCCAAGATCTACTGCGATACACTCAATCGCGTGATTCAGCGCGGCGAAGGCCGCTGTCGCGTCGAGCGCCTTGGCTACTTTGCGGAACAGGCGACCAAACAGATTAAGGATCTCGAACAATTAATCATGATCGGCACCAAGGCGCCGGTCGGGTTCTTTGCTTATCCTGGCCAGGTCAGCGAGTTCTACCCAGAGAATTGCGAGCTGCATACACTGGCGCATTTCTCGGAGGACCCAGAGGACGCGCTTGAGAAACTCGCGGCAGAACTGGATGCCGTCAGCCGCGCCCCGCGACGCATTGCGCTCGAACGTCCCGGACTGGGTCGCGGCGAGCTCAGCCCTCGCACCATAGGCCAGGCGTTTGCAGAAATGCTGCCGACTGACGCCATCGTTATCGATGAGGGTGGCACTTGCGGTGGTGCGTGCTTTTCCCTGAGCGAATCGGCGGCGCCCCACGACTGGCTCGGTATTACTGGCGGCTCTATTGGCTATGGTTTGCCTGCCGCCATTGGTGCGGCAGTGGCAGGCAATGGCCGCAAAACCGTCTGCATCCACGGTGATGGCGGCGCCCTGTACACAATACAGTCACTGTGGACGATGGCTCGGGAGAATCTCGACATCTGCGTGGTCATCTTTGCCAATCGTAAGTACCAGATCCTGCAGGTGGAGCTGTCACGAGTCGGCGCTCAGACTATGACGCCGCGTACGCTGGACATGCTCGACTTGAGCCGTCCAGACCTGGACTTTGTGCAGATTGCACGGGGCATGGGTGTGCCCGCCACTCGAGCAACAACCACTGAGGAGTTTAACCGCCAGTTCAAGGCAGCCATGGCCGAGAACGGGCCAAGACTGATCGAGGCCATGCTAGATCGTTAGCCTGCGCGCTTTTTAAAATAAACGAAACAATAAGGAAAAATTATGAAAGTTGGTGATCGGCTGGCACAACTGCTGCTAGAAAATGGTGTGAAAAAAGTATTTGGTGTACCCGGCGGGCAGACCCTGCCGCTTTATGAAGGTATCAGCAAGTTTCAGGGGGCGATCGAACATGTCCTGATGCGGGATGAACGCAGTGCGGGTTTCGCCGCCGATGCCTATGCCAGGATGACGGGTAAGGCTGGCGTCTGTGATGGCACGGTGGGACCCGGTGCCACCAACCTGATTTCGCCCCTGGCAGAAGCACATTGTTCCTCTATTCCGCTGATTTGCATCGTGTCCGACGTGGCGCGCGCGTGGGAACATCGTCGTACTCGTGGCAATGCGTCGCAGGCGATGGATCAAATGGAGATGTTCAAACCGGTGAGTAAGTGGCAGGTGCGCATTACTGATCCCAAGTCTCTGGATAACATTGTCGATCAGGCATTTCGCGTGGCGACTTCCGGTAAGCCGGGTCCGGTGGTCATTTGTATTCCAGAAGATGTGGGGGCCACAGATTTCGAATTCCGTGATCCTGTAATCGGTCGCGACGGTGCCACCTATCCGGCGACGCGCAGTGCGCCAGATCCCGATTCAGTGCACGAGTCGGTTGCAGCGTTGGCTAAGGCCGCGAAGCCCATACTGATTGTCGGGGGTGGCGCGCATATATCCGGCGCTGGCCCGCAGGTGCGCGAACTGGCCGAAGTGTTGAATATTCCGGTCGTCACGTCAATTTCTGGCGTGGGGATTATCGGGGAAGATCACGCCAATGCTTTTGGTGTCACGGGTACTTTCGGCAGCCCGGTAGCCAGAGACCTTGTGAAACAGGCGGATCTGATTCTCTTCATCGGTTGTAAGGCCGGTCAGATGACCACGTACTCTTATCGCTGTCCGCACAGAGATACACAGATTATTCATCTGGACCCTGACCCGGAAGAAATCGGTCGCAACTACCCAAACAGTATCGCTTTGGTGGCAGATGCACGGCTTGGCCTTGATGCAATTCTGGCCGCCCTTGAAGGTAAGCCTAGACGCTATGACTGGGATTTTGCTGCACCACAGACTCAGTACCAGGCGTGGTACCAGGAGAACACAAACCCGGAGCAACCGGACAACGAACCCGTTAAACCGCCAACCATCATGGGCGTGGTGAATCATGTGTTGTCGGACAATGACGTTGTTGTTTGTGATGCCAGTCTTGCCTCGGGATGGGCGGCGGCGTACCTGAAGTTCACAAAACCTGGTCGGCGCATGATGGCGCCGCGCGGTCTGGCCGGTCTTGGTTGGGGCTCACCCGCCGCGATCGGCGCTGCCCTGGCAACGCAAGGTAAGCAACGCATTCTGCATTTTGCCGGCGATGGTGGCTTCAGTTACTCCATGCAGGAGATGGAAGTTATGGCGCGGTTCAAACTACCGATCCTGACGATTATTCTCAACAACGATACCCTTGGATGGATCAAGCATGTGCAGCGCGACCATTATGATCAGAACTATGTCTCCACTGACTTCTCGCATATCGATTTCTCCGTCGTCGCCAGTGGCTTCGGTTTGCGCAGCTACAGGGTGACTGATCTTGCAGGTTTGCGTGACTGTCTGGATAAGGAAGCAAACCCCGAGGGTCCTGCGCTCATTGAAGTGATCTCGGATCAGTGGTCCTCGCCTGTTCAAGCGCTCTAGTCAAAAACGGAAAATGATATGAAATTAAAAGGACAGGTCGCGCTCGTTACCGGTGGCGCAAGAGGTATCGGTCTGGCACATGCTCTGCGTCTTGCACGCCTAGGTGCCGATGTCATCGTCAACGATATTAATCTGCAATCATTCGAGGAGTTTGATGAATCTATTGGCGCGGAATCCGTGCCGGCTCTCCTTGAGAGTCTGGGTGTAAGGTCTTTGGGCCTTGAGGCAAATATCTGTGATGAGCGCGATGCCAAAGCCATGGTCGATAAAGCCGCTGCTGCCTTTGGGCGACTGGATATTCTCGTCAACAATGCCGGTGGGATTGCCGGTAAGGCGCAGGAGAGCTACGCGGCAAGCGTGTCCGATGATGATTTCAGGAATACCATGGATCGCAATCTAATGGGCACGGTCTACTGCAGTCAGGCTGCGGCCGTGCACATGAAGGCCGCCAATTACGGGCGCATTGTCAACACCTCTTCCCAGGCAGGTATGCGCGCGCAGTCCAATGGCAACTATGCGTCCTATGGGGTTGCCAAGGCCGGCGTAATTTCCTGGACGCAGTATCTGGCTCAGGAACTGGGTCGCTATAACATTACTGTCAACGCGCTGGCACCAGCATACGTCGGCACAGAACGATTAATGCAACAATCGTTTAGCCAAATTGAAGATGTCAGAAAGCAGTTGAAGGTGCCCCTGGGACGCCTGGCAGAGCCAGACGACATCGCTAAGGTGATGGAATTCTTCGTTACAGATCTAGGCGATTATGTTACCGGGCAGACGATTTCAGTGTGTGGTGGGGCGATCAACTTCTAGTGTAGTGCACCGATATTGATGGGGCAGTCAGCGCTTGCAATAACGCTCTGCGTAAGCCGCGATCTTGCGGTGAGCGTCGCGATCAGGGCATTCAGTCGTGCGTGGCGAGTGATGAGCAGGCTCTGCCTTAGGGCTTGCGCCGCGCTTATCTCGTTAAGGTTTCGTATCCGCAAAACTCGGGCCGCTGGATAGACTGTAGGACTGTCCAGCTGACAGAAAAAAACGATAGCAAGAACGTGCAGGCCAGGGACCCTCTATGATCGATTTTTCATCGACCATTATTTTAGATTTCGACGCAGCATAGACGCCCGGCGCGTCGATTACGCAGAACGGGGCTAACCCCACGCCTCGCTTATACCCGCTGCAGGTGTCTCACGACGGATTCAGCCGATGATTGATGGGATTGTTTGTCGCTCGAAGGCCGTAACATGCCGAGCGGCAAGCGAGTCCTCGGGGCGCTATTCGGCGCGTCTGGGGTCGAAGGCATCTCGCACACCCTCGCCGACGAAGATCAAGAGCGTGAGCATAACGGAGAGTGTGCCGAATGCCGACAAGCCCAACCACGGCGATTGGATGTTAGCTTTGCCTTGAGATAATAGTTCACCCAGTGATGGCGAGCCGAGCGGTAAGCCGAAGCCGAGAAAATCTAGGGTCGTCAACGTGATGATAGATCCGTTTAGAACAAATGGCAGGTAGGTCAGCGTCGCCACCATAGCATTCGGCAGCACGTGGCGGGCAATGATTAAGTGATGGCTCTGTCCAAGGGCTCTCGCTGCGCGGATGTAGTCAAAGTTTCGTGTCCGCAAAAACTCGGCCCGCACAACCGGCACGAGCGCTGTCCAGCTGAACGCAAATAATAATAGCAACAACGTACCGGGGCCAGGCTGCAGAAGACTGGAAACGATGATCAGTAGGAAAAGTACCGGTAGCCCGCTCCATATCTCAACGACTCGCTGTCCGAGCAGATCCACTAGGCCCCCGAAGTATCCCTGTACAGCACCAACTAGCACACCGACGACCGAGCTCATTAAGGTGAGCGCAATGCCGAACAGGATGGAGAGGCGAAAGCCATAGATCAGGCGCGCCGCCACATCCCGACCGATATCGTCGGTGCCAAGCCAGTGCTGCGCTGACGGTGAGGATGGCACCGCGGTTTGTGTATACAGATCGATGGTGTCATAGCGAAAAGGTATGATCGGCCAGACCATCCAGCCACCGCCGTCAGTCAACAATCGCTGTACCTCCGGCTCCCGGTATTCTGCTTCAGTGCCGAAGGTGCCGCCAAAGGTGGACTCGGGATAAACAACAAACGCGGGATAGTAGAATTCACCTTCATACCGAAGCAGTAGGGGCGCGTCGTTGGCGATAATCTCAGCGAATAGGCTCAGAAAGATCAATGACCCAATAATCCACAGGCTCCAGTACCCACGCCGGTTGGCTTTGAAATTGTGCCAGCGGCGGTGTGTCAGTGGCGACAGTTGGAACGCCATCAGCCTCAGGTCTCCCTTGCTTCAAAGTTGATCCGTGGATCCACCAATGTGTAAGTAACGTCCCCAATGAGCGTCAAAACCAGAGAGAGTAACGTGAAGCAGAAAATGGTGCCAAACACGATCGGGTAATCTCGTGTCAGGGTGGCTTCGAAACCCAGGAGACCCAGTCCATGCAGCGAGAAGATTACCTCAATTAGCAAAGTGCTGGTAAACAATACGCCCACCAGCGCTGCCGGGAAACCGGCGATGACGATCAGCATGGCGTTGCGAAAAACGTGTCCGTAGAACACCCGAAATTCGCTGAGACCTTTGGCACGGGCTGTCATGACGTAGTGTTTGGATACTTCGTCCAGAAAAGAATTCTTAGTGAGCATCGTTAGCGTGGCAAAACCACCGATTGCAATGGATATAACGGGAAGCGCCAGGTGCCATAGATAGTCGGCAATTTGACCGCCCAAGGACAATTCGTCGAAGTTGCGTGAGGTCAGTCCTTTGAGCGGAAACCAATCGATGTAAGCACCACCCGCAAAAAGAACCAAGAGGATGACGGCGAATAAGAAGCTCGGAATAGAATAGCCGACGAAGATCAACGCGCTGGTCCAGGCATCAAAGGACGTTCCATCTCGTATAGCTTTGACGACCCCGAGCGGAATCGATGTGAGGTAGATCAGTAGCATCGACCATAGTCCTAATGAGATAGAGACTGGCAGACGCTCTAGGATGAGATCAATGACCGGCCGAGCCTCGTAGTAGCTGTTGCCGAAATCGAGAGTGAAGTAGTCCCGCAGCATCTTGAAATAGCGTTCATGCAATGGACGGTCGAAGCCGTATTGTTTTTCGATGGCTGCGATCAATGCGGGATCCAACCCTTGGGCGCCCGCGTAGTGCGACTGTGCGCTGACATCGATCGCCGGTGCCGAAGACGTGGCGCCGATCCGGGTGGAAACCGAGACGTCTTGCGACGTGAGCCTTGCGATCGTCTGATCTACCGGCCCTCCTGGCGCCAACTGAACGATGAAGAAGTTCAACGTTATGATGCCGATCAGCGTCGGAAAGATCAGTAGTAAGCGCCTGAATATGTAGCCTGCCATCCTGTACGGCTCCTTTAGCGGACGTTAAGCGCTGCATCGACCCGCGCAGTCATGGCATCGTCGGACCACCACAGATCGACAAAGTCTATGATGGGCTGGTGTGCTGCCAGGCGCTCCTGCTGCGGTCGCCCGAACTTGGCCCAGTAGATGAGCCGAGCGGGTTCTTCCTGCTGCAAGGGTATGTGATAAAACTGCCACAGGAGGACCCGATCAAGCACCTGGCAGCTCGTTATGATGTCCTGGAGGCTCACCGCCTGTTGCGCACGTTCGATCAGCGCATCCACGACCGGGTCGCTGATTCCAGCCTTGTTGAAAGTTAGTGGTTTTATCGCTGCATTGGAGTGAAAAAAGAATGGCAACATCATGATCGGAGGCTGGGTTGTGCCATGCCCCTGAATAAAAGCATCATACTCGAACGTTTGCATCAGGTTGACCCATTGGGCACTCTCCACCAGACGGATGCTGGCAGTGATGCCGAGCTTACGCAGGCCGTCGATGTACGGCAGCACGATACGTTGCTGATCCGGCGCCGGCAGTAAAAACTCGAATTCGAATCGACGACCCGCTTTGTCAACCAAGTGTCCATCTTTAAGCTGCCAACCCGCCGTTGTAAGTAACTGCTGCGCGCGTGATAGCGCGTGCCGGTTACGGCCAAAACCATCTGTGGCCGGAAGTTCATAAGGTTCGGTGAATACGCGCGGGGGTACCTGGTTGCGGAAAGGTTGCAGAAGCTCGAGTTCAGCGGGTCCCGGGAGACCGCTTGCCGCGAAGCTGGAACCGGCAAAATAACTCATCGCGCGCTTTCTGGCACCATACCAGAATGCTCGGTTCTGCCATTCGAAATCGTACGCTAATGCCAACGCCTCTCGGACGCGGATGTCGGAAAACAGCGGTCGCCGGCTGTTGAAAACGATGGCCTGTGCAGGCCCCGCGTTGTCGCGCATATAGAGTTCCTCCTTGCGCAACAACCCCTGCTGATGGGCTGGTGTATCGTAGGATCGCACCCAGTGACCGATATCCGGTTCAATGTAGAAATCGAGGAGTCCTTTGCGCACCGCCTCCCGGGTCACGGTGGCATCGCGATAGACCTCGTACCGAATAGCATCAAAGTTGTAACGACCGCGATTGACCGGCAGAGATGCGCCCCAATAGTCCTCTACCCGCTCATAACGAACATAACCCTTGTCGAAATCAGCAAATCGGTAGGGTCCGCTTCCGAGCGGGGGCTCAAGGGTTATCGCAGTGGTGTCCCCACGATCCTTCCAATAGTGGTAAGGCAGAATGCGAGGTTCATAGGACAGCAGCAGCAGATTGGAGTTGGTCAGACGATTTTTGAGGTTAATGCTGATGTGAAGCTCATCGATAATCTCAACTGACTTGATCCAATCCAGAAACAACATGCCGTCGACGGTCGCTAAAGCTTGATCGAAGCTAAACTTGACGTCTTGGCTTGTGATCGGTTCACCGTCATGAAAATGCGCAGAGGCGTGTAACCTAAAAGTCAGTGTTCTGTGATTCTCGGAAAGATGAATCCCTTCGGCGAGCGAACCGTAGTAACCAGCGAGTTCGTCAGCTGATCGGATAATTAGCCGATCGTAGGTCCGCTCCCATCCCGCAGCGGTGTCTATAGCGGTACTCCAATGGCTGCCAAAGTGGCGGACGTCGTGTAAGGCGTACCCGACAAAAGTGCCACCTTTAGGTGCATCTGGGTTGACGTAGTCGAAGTGCTTAAAGTCGGCTGAGTATTTCAGTTCATGCAGGAGCGAGATGCCGTGCGTGAAGCCGTCATCCTCAGCGCGAGCACCCGCGGTTATGGCAATGATCAAGAGCCAGGCTAGGGTCGAACGCCGGCTATTTGACCACCCTCTATTCTGTTTCTTTTCGGTCACAGTGAATACTAGAATCCATACGTTTCCTCATCGTCAGTTTCCATCCATCGGCCCGCAAACACAACGTTGCCGACCGCCTCGTGCGGTTTGCCGTGGCCACAATTACCCCAAAAAATGACGGCAGCGATCTTGTTTAGATTGCGCACTTTGTTGATTGGGAATGGGCTTCGACGGCGGTCGAACCGGTTTTTGTCTTTTCTCCGCCAGCGCTTTTCTCTATGCGACATGGCGTCACCGTAGAGCGACGCAATGCTAACCCCGTTTGCGTTTGCCAATCATCGTTTCGACCGTGTTTTGCGTCGCGTCGATGAGGTTCGGAAAGTGCCCGGAAGGAAAGTGCTCGTCAGCCGGATGACATCACGTAACAACAATTTGACCGTATTCTGCAATGTTCTTTAAACGGCGGCGGGCAGCTGGCCTTTTTGGTTCAGTGCGCCGTGACGCTGAGGCGGGCGATGTTGAACCGAAAGCGTCAGCAGGGCGGCTGGGGGTTAACCAGCCGTCCGACGCCTTCAACGTTCAAGAACTTGTTTTAAACCCAGCGAGACGCCCAGTAGGGTGCGCCCGCTAGGGTGATCAAAGACAGTTTAGTACAGCCTGCCTAACGACGCCGAATCCCAATCAGCGAGTTCATCATGCCGGCCCTCTTTGATCTTCTGCGCCCAGTCGGGGTCCTGCAGCAAGGCTCGACCGACCGCAATCATATCGAACTCGCCGCGGGCGAGTCGTTCGACCGCAAGTACAATGGGCTGGGTTTTTGAGGCCTCACCCTGGAAACTGCCGATAAAATCAGACGATAGGCCCACCGAGCCCACGGTAATCGACGGCAGCCCGGTGAGTTTTTTACACCAGCCCGCAAGGTTCAAGCCTTGCTCACCATCCACCTCTGGGTATTCTGCTTCCCACCAGCGGCGCTGGCTGGCGTGCAAGACATCGACGCCCGCATCAACAAACACTTTCAAGAACGCGTCGAGCTGCGCCGGTGTTTCTGCCAGGCGCGCACTAAAGTCCTGCTGCTTCCACTGTGACCAACGCAAGATGATTGGCATATCTGCGCCCACTTGGGCCCGGCACTCGGCAATGACCTCGCCGGCAAATTTAGCGCGCTCGACCAAGCCGCCGCCGTATTTATCAGCGCGCGTGTTCATAACGCCCCAAAAAAATTCGTCGATTAGATAACCATGGGCGCCATGTATCTCAACGCAGTCAAACCCTAAGCGTGCGGCGTCGCCGGCCGCATTGGCATAGGCCATGACCATATCAGCCACTTCGCTTTCGGTGGGTTCAGGCTGTACCTGTGAGCCCGTATGGGTTCGTCCGGAAGGGCTGTCTGAGCTCGCATCGGGTTCCGGGCCGGTACCGGGCTGGCGCATCATGCCCACATGCCAAAGCTGCGGGCCGATTTTTGCGGGTGTTTGATGCGTGGCTTCGACGACATTTGACCAGCCTTTTAAGGCCTGCTCCGCGTGAAAGTTGGGCACTTTTGGGTCATTGGACGCGCCGCCGCGGCCGATGGTTGTGCCCTCGGTGATCAGTAACCCGACATCCGCGTCACCACGTCGTTGGTAGTACGCGGCAACGTCTTCGCCCGGAATACCATCAGGGGAGAAGGAGCGGGTCATGGGCGCCATCACGATGCGATTCGGCACCGTCATACCGCGAATGGTCATGGGTTCAAATAACGATTCTATGTCAGACATTTAAAAGGTCCTTGGTTGGTCAAATTAGGTCCAGCCAAAATCAAAAGCCGCGCGTCGCGCCGTGCTCGGTTTTTAGCAAGGGGCAGCATACCGAAGAATCCTGAAGACTTCATTCGCCTGTAGAAAATTAAGGGGGCATTATTGTTGGGTATCGCGTAACGCGGCTAAAACTTGCCTCGCTTAAGTCTCACAATACGATTGCAGGTTGATTCTCATCGTTCAGCGACTTCGCGGGCCCCATGATCACGCCCAATAACCTGCGCCCTAGCAGGCCTTAAACGCATCCGTCTATCGAATGCTCTTGCTCTGAGCGGTGTCTCTTGGATTCCAAAATCACTAAGCGATGCGTCTAAAAACCTTGGTACACCTCACATCGCTTAGTCCGAACAACTAGGACTACTGTCATATCCGCGACAAATTGAGAAGATCTGTATTTTTTTTCAATGCCAATAAATGGCAAATCCTTGATTGATTTATTTGCAGCTTGCGCGTTAATTGTCTATTACTAAGCTTCTGGAAAAGGGGAGTCGCTATGAAGATTGGCATGATGCTTGGGTTTGAGGATTCAATAAAAACCATTACCACGATTGCACGAGAAGCGGAGGGCGCGGGAATCAACTCGCTCTACACGGTCGATGCAGGAAGAAGTGCAACCATCACCGCGGCGGCCGTTATCAACGCAACCAGCCGGGCGCAGGTCGGCACCTATATTGTCAACGCATATGCCCGCGAGCCATGGATGACTGGGCTTGAAGCACGGGACCTCAACGAGATTAGTGGCGGTCGTTTTATCCTCGGTGTCGGCACAGGCAATCTACACTTTAACGATTATTATATGGGAATTGACTCCCGTAGAGCCAAAGCCAAGATGCGTGATTTTATGGAGATCGTCCGTTTGGTGGTCAGTGGGCGCGCAGCTGAAAGAGTCCGTTATCAGGGTAAGGTGCATCGCATTCGTTGGCGCGCAACTTGGAATCCCACCACACCAACGTTACCCGTATACATGTCGGCGTCTGGTCCCAACATGGTACGGCTCGCGGGTGAAGTTTCAGACGGCGTTGGCATTGGCATTATGTCATCGGTTGAATTTGTACGAGAGGTTGTTCGACCGAACGCCCTGGCCGGTGCAGAAGCCGCGGGTCGAGATCCACAAGCTTTATGCTTTCCAACTGCGGCAACGGTGAGCGTCAATCGCGACGTTGAGGCTGCGCGCAACGCAAGCAGAGCGGCTATCTGTAAGTTGTACCACCCGATTCCACACCCCTATTACGACTCGCAGTTACGGCAAATGGGCTTTACTGAATTTGCTGATCAGGCGACTCGTTTGATGCCTGCTGGAAAGTTGCGTGAGGCGATGGCCTTAGTGCCGGATGAAGTGGTTGATCGAATGACCATAACCGGTAATGTCGAGCAATGTGCAAGGAGAATTGAGGAATACGCTGGTGTGGCGGATGAACTCATTCTTGCTCGAACGGGGCAACGCAACGATACCGGCACAATGGCTGACTACGAGGATTTGTTGCAGCTGATCAGTGAGTCAGCACGGTAGGCGTGGGTTGATCGACCAGAGCACTGAGTCAGTTTAGGCCAAACAAGCAGCACTCAGGGCGGTGTAAAGGAGTAATTGTAAAGCGATAGATGCCATAATTGGCCGCTTGTTTTATTGCCTAAAAGCTTAAATTTTCGCGGATTAACCTTTCACAGGCAAGTGCAGAAATCGGCAAGCCGGTACAAGCGTTGCTCGCAAAACCCACCGGCTGCTGTTTAGCGACGGCCTTGGATATAGCCAAAAAATCCTGCTCGATTAGCTTCCATATCAGCGGCCACTTTTTGACTGATCGGGTCGGCCGCAAACCGGGCATGCCAGCTTTCTAAACCCGGGATACGCGCATTCAAATTAACGCCCGTAAGGGCGCACCCCATATTGGCAACGCTCAGTGCATAAAAAAGATAAATGTCTGCCATCGTGAGTGCTTCGCCAAGGACAAAGGGGTCGAACGTTGCCAGCGCGTTGAGACTGTTGATGCCGCGATCAACCACCGCAATGACTTCAGCGATGAGGGCCTCCGGTGCCGGCTGGTTGCTAAAGCTGAAAGGCAGTAATCGCCGGTTAGGTAGCTCCAGGTACAGCTCTGTCATGCGCATCAATTGGCGGTTTTTATTCCGGGCAATTGGCGTTGTTGGCAACAGGGGTTTTTCCGGATAGGTCTCGTCGATGTATTCGCACAACACGGAGGCTTCTGACAAGTGCTGGCCATCGTCCGTTGTGAGGCTTGGTACTTTCAGCGCGGGGCTTAACTTGCCGTAGTCTTGCGCGCTGGGGTAAACAAGGTCCTCTTCAAAGGGGACGCCCTTATACAATAAGGCATGTTTTGGCATGTTGTAGTAGTTGCTGTAGGAGAAACCGTGAAGGGTGGGCATTGCTAAATCCTTAAATCAAATTGGTATGGTGGTGCGAGTCTAACCCGCATCGCGGATCACTACTTTTTAGATCACCTTACTGCGGTTTAATCCGCTCTCATTGCGCGCCTTAAAAGGTTCCCGCCGCTAAAAAACATAAAGCCGCTTGCGCGGCGCTACAGTGCCGACAGACATGAATAATGTCAACCAATCGCACGAATCATACGGGGCAGGACCCAGTACCAGGTCTAATTGACGACTATTGATGATTGTTGATGATTGTTGATGATTGTTGCAGGGCGTTGTCAGCGAGCACTTTGAACCGGCTGCCGAGCAAATTCTAGAAGCCAACGTCAGGAGGAACAGCGTCGCGTTCAATGCGGGTTCGACGGTGGCGTGACAACATCAATTGCCAGTTACAGCTTTTTTTTAGACTTTACCCGGTCTCAGGTCTACCAATGTGATTCCAAGTTGCTTGCAGTAAGAAAAAACAACACTGCCGCGATAACGTAAAAAATCGCACCCGATGCGATAGAGCACCGCAGCGCTTGCTCTGCAATTCGCTCAGACAGAAATCTCGAAGGCAATCCAATTGTTCAATGACCAAGCCTGACCCCGCCAAGTTATTCATAACCAAAAAAATAGCGGAAGCGGTGGCCCTCATGTTGGGGCCAACCACAGGCTGTAAAGCCGATAAAACAGCTCCCATGAACACCAATCTAAGCGCTTGGAGAACCCTAAAAGCAACCAACACGACGATCAGCGAATCGGTTAAAACGCTTAACGGGAAAAACGGCACTGCCGCAATAAAAGCGACTGCGCGAACTCGGGCGTAGGGCTCAATTCAGTCTCGCCCAGTTTATCGCCAAGTACACCCCCCCAACCAGATTCCGGCGATACCGCTAACGACGCCATTACAATAAGACAGTACGACCAGCCCTGCGGCAAAGTAAGGATCACCGTCTGCATGGCGGACCCGGAAGTCTTAGAAAAGAGTTTGGTGTAACTTGCTCTTCAGGCGGCGTCGCAGGCAAGAAATGGGTCACCGAAGGCGAGCCTTTTTGATCACTCGACGCTACTATTCTGACCCTCTGCTGCGGTTGGTTGGGTTCGGCTTGGCCGCCCAACCCTTTTCTGAGCGCGTCCGGGTTAGCAGGATACTGGCTGTCGGATCAAGCATTTTCGCGAACGCGCACAGCGCCGCCCAGACTGCCCCAGTAGCAATTGCTGGGGCGGCATCGAACAGAACCCGTTTTTTTGCCATGAGTGATCTCTAATCGCAAGAACCTAAACAATCAAAGCCAGAACGGTACGGCCTGAGTTGCTGTTCCTGCAACCATATACCAGGTGACCAACAGGCTGTTTAGAAATGCACCGGTATAGAGGTTATTAGTGCGGTAAAAACAGTAGGTCGTTACGCAGCCTACAAATGCCATCAGCGGTACAAACTGAAACGCGACAATCGTCAACAGAGGCTGTGATGCGAACAGCAGGGTGCCACCGCTGATCAGGGGAACATACTGCACAACAATGAGTGCAACGAATCCTGAAGACAACAGCAATGCATTTTGCCGCATCGCGCTGCCGAGTGGGCGTGTTCTGTCAGCCGTGACATGTAACGACGCAGACAACGCTAGAAAGAACGCCGTAAACAACGGTAGATAGATCAGGAACATCCCAAACTGAACACCGCTCATGCGTTTTAACGCGACCACCCAGAAACGGAAATCGACCAGCGCAATATATTCGGTTGCAAGCACTACCGCATAGAGCACCGCAAAGCAGGAGATTGCCAACAACAAAGCGGTTGCGATGACGCGTCGTTGTACGATCAGGCCGCTGCCTTCAAGGCTTTGGCCGCGGGTACTGATATACAAGATGAGCAGCGAGACTGCGGCAACCGAGATTGCCCACAGCCAGATACCATTGGTGATTTGTTGCGGCAGGAAGCTCGACGCCGGTAACACCAGATTGGCAACGGTCTGAATCGGGAAAAAGAGCATGATTGGTGAGGTGAGCGTCGTGGCCACGCCCAATTTTTGCAGACGGGCGGTGGTGACAATTTGCTTGGGCGCCTGCGTTTGAACCTGGCTGAAGAAGCTCGCAATGGCGCCAGCTATCAATGTGAACGTCAGCATTGCAAGGCCAATAAGGGCGGCGCCGGTTGCAAGCTCTTTGTAGTACCAAATCTGATTGCCGCTCGCAATGGCATTTGGGGCGCCGAGCAAGTCAGCAAACCAGTCGATGGCATCGCCAATCGCTGCACGCGACAGATGGTCACCCGGATGGGTAACGGGTGGCATGGTGAGTTGGCGTAAGGTGCCGGCATTGCGGTCACCATAGCGTTTGCCTGGAACCACGGGTTCTGAGGTGGCAAACAACGTCTTTAATTTTTCGGTACTGACGATTTCTGCCGGTACGTCAGCGCCCCACATAAGCTGCGAAAACTCATCAAACAGGCTGAATACCAGCAATAGATTGCGCGGCGTTGTGGACGTACCTTCTGGCGCACCAAAGGTGCCTGTTGACGAGCCTTCCAGCACCATGGCCTGATACGCGTCCGGCATCGCAGCGGCAGCCATCTGAACTGCCCAGCCACCCATCGAGTGACCTTCAAGGCCGATATGATCAATATCAACAAAAGGCAATTCTTGCAGATACTTGAGCGCTGCTGGACCGCCAAAACCTGCGGCAAATGCGGGTGGGGCGGAATAGCCATGGCCAGTCTGATCTAAAGCGAGCACCACAAACCCGCGGCGAGCAAATTCGATGGCAAATCCGGACTGGGTTTCGCGGCTGTTGATGTAGCCGTGGACCGCGAGAATGCCCGGTGCAGGGGTGGCGGCGGTCGCAGATTCTGGTCGATACAGCAGCGCGCTTAACGCCCCAGCATCACTGTGCAACCGTACATCGGACACAACAACATCGCCAGAATTGGTCTGCACCAGACTGGCAACCGTTACGCCGCCGATGATGAGCACTAGAGCTGTAATGAAAAACGACGCGCGCATGGTTAACCTCTGTGGTGAATACGGCAAGGTACCACAGTTCTTAAACCGATCAGTAGAGCGGAACTTAAAGGGGATACTTCTGTGATCGTTTGCATGCTATTTTAGCGTTGATAATTTTCGGAGCTGACCCGTGGGCAGTTCCGAAACAGTTCAATTCTCGAACGGCAGGGCTCTGCCAAAAAGGCGATTTATGAAGTTATATACCGGTGACCTAAGCCCCTATAGTGCCAAAGTACGAATGCAGATCTATGCGATGGGTATCCAGGATGAGTTAAGTTTCGATCTGCCCGTACAGTTCATGATGGGCAAAATGTATGAGGTTTCCCCGATTGGTCGAATCCCTGTGCTTGAGGTGGATGAAGGCCTTATCCCGGAATCGGAAGTTATTGCAGAATATCTTGACGAGCGATTTCCCGACAAGGCACTCACTGGCGGCTCACTCAAGGCGCGTGCCGATGTCAGAGTCGTTTCAAGAATGGCGGACATTTACTTGATGAATAACATCTTTATGTCGCTTAGCCAGGCCAACCAGGAAACTCGGGTGCAAGCGGTGCTTGACCTGCTAATTGGCCAGGTTAAGCGCGGTATCGGGGCGCTGGAGAAGCATATTGGTGATGGCGAGTTTGCTGTGGGTGATTCTCTTACGCGCGCTGATTGCAGCTTGGTGCCAGCATTGTGGATGTGCAGCAGCACGGTGCCGCGTCTTGGGTTTGACAGTCCTATCCTGGAGGGCACTCGGGTCTCGGCTTATTGGGACAACATCCAGCACAACGAGTTTGCAGCCAAGATCCTTGATGAAATGGATAAGGGCATGAAAGCCAGACTAGACGGCACTGAACGCAAGATGGCGGAAGAAGCAATTGCCCGCGCTCGGGCCAATCAGTAACGACTTGTGGACGAGGTTGTGCATGGGTTTGCGTCATCGGCGAACGCATGCTGCACCTGAGGCTGCCAAGATGGCCGTACCGCGCGCAGCACGCAACCGTTCGGTCAGTGGATTGAATGGCAACCTTTGGCCTGGCGCCGGCGCTCGACGGGAACCCGGCGAACGGGTGGGGATGACAGTCTACTTCAAGCGGATGTCTGTCGACTTCAACCGGATGTCTGTTCGTCCCCAGGAAGACTTAAATGCGGTGATCAGTGACGAAGCCATTGCTCGCAATCCCCCTCTTTTTGCGCATTGAGTGGGCCGAAATAATCCTTATCCAGCCCGGGGTTTTGGGTTTTTTAACCCAACGGGCAATCCCTTTTTGGGGCCGACCCAAATCCGATTTGGCGAGATCGTGCAATCGACGCGTGGGGGACAGGACCAAGTGCCAGACCCGGCTGATCTGATATCATTGGGGTCAGGGTAAAAAATGCATTTTCAAAGGAATCGGAGCCATGAAACTTTACAGTCACGCCACTGCCCCCAACCCGCGGCGAGTGAATGTTTTTATCATAGAGAAGAATCTTGAGATAGAAACGGTGAAGGTTGATATGCAGGCGGGTGAGCACAAGGCGCCGGAGTTTCTAGCGAAGAACCTAAATGGTCAGATTCCGGTTCTAGAGCTCGATGACGGCAGCCACCTCTCCGAGTCTGTTTCGATCTGCAGATACCTGGAGGCTCTAAACCCGGAGCCTGCTTTATTTGGCACCACGCCTGCGGAAATGGGTCGCATCGATATGCACATGAGACGTATTGAGCTCATGCTGGGTCGGAACGTCAGCACTTCCTGGGTCAATGGGCCGGTTGTTGCACGGATTGCCAAAGGCAGGTTTAAGCAGATTCCAGAGGCAAAGCTGCAAAGTGATGACAATGTCCGCGCATACTATAAAAGACTGGATGCTGAACTGGCGGCGCGCCGGATGATTGCAGGGGATACCTACACCATGGCGGACATTACCGCGATGTGCGTGATCGACTTTGCGGAACAGCTGGTGGCACTTTCTCCGGACGACCAGTTGCTGAATCTGGCGCGATGGCGCAACGAAGTTGGCAAACGTCCGAGTGCAAAGGCTTAAAAACCATAAACGGCCAAAAGTTCGCTTAACGTTAGCGCGGCTTATTGCCTCGCCCAGCGGCACGCCCGCTTGTTGACGCTTATCCAGGTTTTGAGTGAATCAAGTTTCGCCCTAGCGAGGCATCAAGGTTAGGGCGTTGCCGGTTAGTTCAACTCGAGGCCATCGAGCTGGCCATCGGCTCGCCACGCGCGCAGTAACTTCATGTAGGCGCCAACCCCTTTGCTGTAGGTTTCGCGCCGCACATTTCGGTAACGCTTTGACGTGCCTTCCTGATTGTAATAACCCGGGGTGCAAGTGTCTGGGGAGCCGCCCAGCACAAACCCCGCGCCTTTGGTCTCTAACTGATCGGCGATCCAGCGCTCCTCGGCTTCAACCGAAACGTTTGCAGCTTTGATGCCGCGGCGGCTCAATTCACTGATTGTGTAGGCCACGTGCCCAGCCTGAACATCAATACCGTGCGCGTAGTTCGCGCCCAGCTGGAACACAAAACCACCACCGCAAAGAAACAGGTTCGGGAAACCGCTGACCATCAGGCCATGCATGCTGCGCATGCCCTCTTGCCAATGCTCGTAAATCGACTGCCCGGCAACGCCGTATATCGGTATGCCGAGGCGGCGCTCATAACTCGACGTGATCTCGAAACCGGAGGCATAAACAATGCAGTCAACGGGGTATTCCTGACCGTTCGCTATGATGCTGTTTTCAGTGATCGCCTCGACGCCTTGGGTTGCGCTAACATCGACCAACTCAACGTTTTCCCGATTGAAGGTATCGAGGTAAAAGTCATTAAACGTGGGCCGCTTGCAGAACTGGTTGTAATAGGCCTTTAGTTTCTCGGCAACTTCAGGGTCTTTCACGGTGTCGTCGACCAATGCCCTGATTGCCTCCATGGTTTTGAAATCGGCTATCTGCGTCAGACCCGGTATCCTTTCTTTGCTCTGGGCGACCAATTCCTTCAGGTTACGGGTTAAACGGGTCCAACCGTCATCGACGAAAGCAGGATCGATCGGCCCGCCTAAAAAGGCCTCGCCAAATTTCTTTTGCCGATCTCTCTGCCAACCCGGTTTGAGGCTCGCAGCCCAAGCTGGATCGGTCTCGGCGTTGTTGCGCACATCCACAGAGGAAGGCGTTCGTTGAAATACATAGAGTTGTTTCGCACCTTCCCCTAATGCCGGAACGCACTGCACCGCGGTTGCGCCGGTGCCAATAATCGCCACGGTTTTGTCTGCGAGGCCCGTGAGACCGCCGGTTGGACCGCCTCCCGTGTAGTTGTAATCCCAACGACAGGTATGAAAAGAATGGCCTTCAAATTTTTCAGCCCCTGGGATACCTGGCAGGCGCGGCCGGTTGGCCGGCCCGGTGCCAAGGCAGATATGCCGTGCACGCATCGAATCACCCCGGTTGGTTGCCACCAGCCACATCGACTCGTCTTCAAGCCAGCGCAACTCGGTCACCCAAGTTTGGAACACCGCGTCTTTATAGAGATCGAAATGCTTGCCGATTCTTTGGGCATGCTCGTAAATCTCTGACGCATAGGAAAATCGAAGTTTCGGCACGTAGCCGGTTTCTTCCAGGAGCGGCAGGTAGCTGTAGGACTCGATGTCGCATTGTGCGCCGGGATAACGGTTCCAATACCAAGTGCCGCCAAAATCACTGCCACTCTCAACGATGCGGACGTCGCGAACACCGGCCTGGCTTAACCGTGCTGCGGTCAGCATACCGACCCAACCACCGCCGATCACGATAACCTCGCGTTCGTCCTTTAAGGGCGCCCGTTCTAGCGTTTCGCAGTAAGGGTCTTCTTCCAGGTATTTGTTGGCGAAGGGCGTATCGTGCGAAAGCTGTACAAACTGCGCTTCGGCATCTTGCCGGATGCGTTTCTCGCGTTCTTCCGCGTAGCGTTGAGCCAGTGCATCCGGGTCGAACCCGAGCGCCTCGCTAGAGAGTACATCGCTCATCTTAGTCATCAAAAAAATTCCCCGGTGATTACACTGCCAACCATACCGCATCGCCTGTAATGCTTACCAGTGCAAGGGGCGTGAGCCCCTGCCAGCGGCGACGCACCGTCATCAATGCTGACCACGTCAGTTTGCCAATGCTTTCGTTAAGCTCGAGCGCTCTGGGGTCTGTTGAGCGCCCTCAGTCCGCAACCGTATGGATGCAGCGGTTAGTGTTGGACCCAATTAGTCAGAGACGTCGCTGACCGCAGAACCAGGCTCGACAACCTGTGCCGGATCGTTCGGCTTAAACGCATCCGGTTGTCGATTTCCCATACTCATATCCGTCTTTCCTGGGTTCCTAAGGTCAAGCAAGGCCTCTAGAAATTAGGGGTGTCTCAGGCATCAACAAGGGGTTGTCGAGCCAATGCTTGAGGCTTGGTAAGGGGTCGGGCAGTGCCGCATCAGCAAGCGCTAGAATCAAGGTCGCCAAGCCATCGACAAGACGCTGACGCCAATCTACGCACTTCTGAAGTGTTGCAAGCGATCGGTAGAGGGGTGGGGCAAGCGCTAGTAAAGCTCAGTCACCATTATGAGGTCTCTTTGATGGTCCGCACCAAGCTGAAAGCTCTGTTCTCCAATTTCGACAAAACCTTGCTTACGGTAGAATGCGAGCGCTCTTAAGTTTTGCGCCCAAACGCCGAGCCACAATACGTCCGTATCGGTTTTTTTAGCTTCTTCGATGACCGAATTCATTAGCGCCTGCGCTGCACCAGTACCATGAACTTGTTGTTCGAGGTAAAAGCGAAGAATTTCGCTTGGCGACTTGGCTCGAACCTCGCAGCTCGGGGCTTTGTGCCAGCAAAGTTGCGCAAACCCACTCAAAAGGCCGTCGCGCTCAAGCAATAGGGTTGTTTTGGCTTGATCGAGAATTTCTAATGCTTGTTGTTCTCGATTAAAATGCTGCGTGCAATAAGTGTTCATATCCTCCGCAGAATTAGCCGACGCGTACGTATCTCTAAACGTCTTTTCAGCGATTTTGGTCAGATGATCAGCATCTTCAATCGTCGCGACTCGAAGGCTCGTTGCCGCTCTAAACCGGCTGGATTGGTCCATCTTCATAGTAGGTCTTAACCGCCACTGCCACTGAATCAAATGATGTCTTACAACCTTTGCAACCTTTGCAACCTTTGCAATCTAAGGATCGAAATAGAGTTTGCTTTAAGACAAGTTTGAAGTTTTGATCGATCCTGTTTTCGCTTTAGTTCCGGTCCACCATATCCTTGCCCAGCCGGCGCCAAGTTAACAGGAAGAACAGTGAGCTGGCAGCATACAAGGTCGTCATGATGACCATCGCCGACTGCAGACTCTGGGAGTAGACCGCGCCGCAGACATTCTGTAGATTTTCGCTTAACCCGCCGATCGCGCGCGGATGGCACTGATTACGAGCTAATTCCTCTGCTGCAACGCCGAGCTCCGCCGCGCCGCTGACAAAGAAAAGGTCAGATACAAACCCAATGAACAGCGGGCCAAAACCGTAGCCAATTAAATTGGCAATGAACAGCAGCACCGCCGTTGCCGTTGCCCGCACACGCATACTCACGACCCCCTGGCCGATGGTGTACTGAGCGGCAATATAGCCGTACTTCACAAAGCCGCCGATCATCAAGCAAATGGCGGCAAGCAATAGACTCTGCGTCGTAAAGGCAACTAGGTAAAACGGGATCGACAAGGCCAAGCCGAGGCCCGGCACCCAAGCGATCGCGCCCGGATGTTTTTTGTAGAGTTTGGTTGCAAGCCAGCCGGTCGCAAACGTACCGATGGCCGCTGACAACGACACGGGTGTGTTGATCCAAATGGCGGCTTCACCGGTTGTGATTTCGTGAGCGCGCACCAGGAAGATGGACTGAAACGAGGAAATGCCGTAACCGCAGAAGGCCGCGACTGTGGCGCCAGCCGTCATGAGCCAGAAGGCGGGCTTCGTCAAAAGTTCTCGTATCGCCTCGCGCAGGCTAACGCGGTCGGCTGATTGCGTGCCCTTTGGGTCCGTAAAACCCCGCGGCGGCTCTTTTACCGTCAATTTAAAAACCACGGCAATCAACACGCCAGGCAGGCCCACGACATAAAATGCTGTTCGCCAGTCGAATACGTCTGTTACCCAACCCCCTATTAGGTTGGCAAACATCGTGCCGAGGGTCACCCCCATGGCGTACACGCCAAGCGCCTGGGATCGGTCACGTGGCGCATAATAGTCTGCGATCAACGAGTTGGCCGGCGGTGTACAACCGGCCTCGCCAATACCGACACCGACCCGACACACCAACAAAACCCAGAACGCACCAATGGTGACCGAGCCAATGGTGATTTCGGTTGCAAGCCCACAGAGCACCGTCATAAGCGACCATAGCGCAACGCAGATGGTCATAATCCACACACGGTGAGCCGCGTCCGCATAGCGCGCCAGGGGAAGACCCACGATGGTGTAAAGCAGGGCAAAACCGAAACCCGTAAGCAGGCCGAATTGGGTATCGGAAAGACCGAGCTCCGGCACAAGCTCAGGACCGACCACGGCCAGCAGTCCGCGGTCCACAAAGTTCATAATATAGATCAGCGTTAGGGCTGAAAGCACATAGGTACGGTAACGTTTCGTACCGTACCCTGGTGTTTGATCGGGCGTTTCACCTGCTTCGGGGAGGGTTACTGCTGTCATAAATGGATCTCTTTAAAAGGTGTCAGCTGTTATCGATGGCGTCCACTGTAAAGGTTTCAGTTCGGGTTGTCTGACGTATCGTTGGCGAGAATGTACAAGCATCTACCTCAGCCAGAAACGTTCGAATAAATGGGTTAAAAAGGGGCCGAGCAAGCTCAATTCCTTTACTCATACCCGCGTCACTAGGCTTTCATTTCGCTTGGCTTTCATACTGACTCAGCGCGTCGTCTACAAATCTAGGGACGCCTCACTGGGTATTCCAAGCTCGAAAAAGGTGAGCGGTTCAAAAAACAATAGTGAAAAGTGAAGCCTTGTGCCTTGGCTTCAACAGCGTAATCAAGATCTTGGACGTAACTTGCACTGCAGGCGCCAATATTGGCGCTCTATCTCGGCGGCTTAAAGACGTATTTTAGATCACCACATGACCTGACAACTTTAGTCCTCGTCAAACATCTCAGGAGACTCAGCGACCATCACTTCATAAATTGGCTGAAAGCTGAACCAACCGCCGATCTTTGAACCGACTTGCGTCTGCGTTAGGCGCGCGGTATCGGCTTCAATCAAAACCGGCTTGCCCGCAGCTTCCGCCAATAATTGACTCTGACAGGTTCTCTCCATTGAGATAAACCACCAAGCCGCTTCGTCAACTGTCTCGCCGACAGTGAGCAAACCATGATTTTGCAGAATCATGGCTTTGTGCTTGGCGAGCTGCTCGGCAATGCGTTCGCCTTCACTGGTTTCAAGAACCACCCCTGCATAATCCTCAAAGAGGACATGGTCTTCAAAAAAAGCACAACTATCTTGCGTTAGCGGATCCAGTAACCGAGAAAGACTCGACCATGTCTTACCATAAAGGGAATGGGTATGCGCGGCGGCCGTAACATGTGGCAAGTGCTTGTGGATTTGCGAGTGAATCGCAAATGCAGCTTGATTCAAAAGACCGTTGCCTGCGGTAATCTCACCGGCATGATTAACGAGAATCAAATCAGACATTTTCATTTGCTTGAAGGATCGCCCAAACGGATTAACCCAAAAATGATCCGGCTGCTCTGGGTCGCGGACCGTAAAGTGGCCTGCAGCCCCCTCATCAAACCCAAACTTTCCAAACACTCGAAGGGCCGCTGTCAGTTTGCGTTTTCGCTCACGGCGCTCTTCCAACAGCGTCGGCTTTTGAGACGCCCAAGCGTTCGCCTCAGTCTCTTTAGATTCAGCCTGGTTCAAGGCTTCTGACATAAGAACTCCACTAAATTTAAAATTAGACCTTGATTCTTTCACGAAATCCTTCTGGAGGCCAATGCCTTACTGACGACACAGCGCGTATGGATCCACGCGATCATCGGCTTTCTGATGAACGCTTTAGCGTTGCCTGAGCGAATCACCCGCGGCAGTGGGCATGCCGCTGCGAGCTTCGCCTAGCGATTCTTAGCGATTCTTAGCGACTCCTAGCGCCGCAACGCCTCTCGGGTAATCGCGTGTTCCAATGGCGATTCTGCGAGGCGCTTTTTCAGCCGACGTTTCTCTGCGTCTAGGTCCTTGAGCCGCTTCACGTCGGACACGGTGATGCCATCAAACTTGCGTTGTCAGGCCTATACAGCTGCCCTGCGAAAAACCGTGTGGCCGACCCAGTTCCTCGACAGGCATCCGCTCTCAGCCTCGCTCAGAAAGCCAATGATCTGTTCTTCGGTCTGTGGCTTCTTCACGTCCAAACGCCTTGCTTAAGATTATTGGACAGCAAATAGCGGGCTACTCAAATACGGGGGAAAATCCCGGAATCTAAAAGGATCACAGGTCGTCGCCCAGGAAGAAGTATATTAAGATGGCGGGGCAGAACAATTAAATGGAAATCAACTTGCTAAAACCAGGAACCCGATTAAAAAGTGCCGTTTGTGGCGCCGAGATCATGATCATTAAGGCGACTGATGGAGATGGTCTCTCTTGCGGTGGTGCCGCTATGGGCGAATCCCCGGGCAAGGCAGAAGCAGCTTCCGAGAAGATGCACGGCTGTCTTATCGGCAAGCGATACGTTAATGAGGCAGATACCGTCGAAGTCCTGTGCGTGAAAAGCGGCGAGGGCTCTCTCTACTACAACGAGGCAGAACTGATGACCAAGGACACCAAGAAACTGCCGTCGTCTGACTGATCATGAATATCGCGCTATTTCTGCAGATGGCTACCGACGCCTGCCCTGACCGTTGCGCTCTCAGCCACGACGGGCAGAACTACACCTACAAAGAACTTTTCGCGGCGTCCAAGCGGGCTGCTGTCAAATTCTCGTCAGCCGATTGCAAGTATGTCTCGTTGCTGGATGTTTCGAGTCCGTTAGTCCCTGTGGCGCTCATGGGCGCCGCCATGGCTGGCATTCCCTATGTACCGATTAATTATCGCTTGAGTGAGGAGCAGATCGGTGCCCTGCTTGAAAGAATAGATCCTGCCTACCTGATCATCGGCGCAAACGAAGGCCGTTACACGTTCGATAACGGGGTGATCCAGAGTTCGAGCGATTTCATGAACGATGTTTTCAGCGGCGATGACGTGGAAATCGACTGGCATGAAGATCCCGCTGCAGTCGCTGTGCAGCTTTTCACGAGTGGCACGACCGGTACGCCAAAGGCCGCGACCCTGCGCCATGAGCACCTCGTTTCTTACATTCTGGGGACAGTGGAGTTTATGGGTGCGGCAGAAGAAGACGCGACGCTCGTCTCTGTTCCCCCGTACCACATTGCCGCCATATCAGCGGTTATGAGTAACATCTATGCCTGCCGGCAAATCGTGCTGCTGCCCGCCTTTGATCCAGGCGAGTGGCTGAGACTTTGTATAGAACATGCAGTGAGTAGTGCGTTTGTCGTCCCGACAATGCTCACCCGAATCATCGAGGAACTGGACCAGTCCATCATTGACCCGCGCGCGTTGACCAGTCTGCAGTCAATCGCCTACGGTGGCGGCAAGATGCCAGTGCCGGTGATCGAACGCGCACTGAGACTCTTCCCACACGTGAATTTTACAAATGCGTACGGTCTGACTGAAACCAGTTCGACGATTACGCTGCTCGATCCGGATGACCATCGAGCGGCCATAGACCATGATGATGCCGCAGTGCATGCAAGACTGGGTTCAGTCGGCAAGTCTCTGCCGTCGGTTGAAATCGAAATTCGTGATGATCAGGGTAAGCCCGTTGGCCCTTGGGAAGCCGGTGAGATCTATGTCCGTGGCCCACAGGTCTCTGGGGAATATGAGGGCCGAAGTGTTCTCGACGCGCATGGCTGGTTTCCGACCCGCGATGCGGGATACCTGGATGATCACAGGTACCTCTACCTCTCAGGTCGAGTTGACGACGTGATCGTTCGGGGTGGCGAGAACATTTCACCCGGCGAAATCGAGGACCTGCTTCATCGGCACCCGGCGGTCGCTGATGCGGCGGCGGTTGGCATGCCCTCCGAAGAATGGGGTGAGGTCGTCGCACTCGCTTTGGTGGAAGCATCAGGTCAACAAGTTAGTGAGGATGAAATCAGAGCGTACATCCGTGAACATCTTCGTTCTTCTCGCGTGCCAGAGGTCATCCATCACACATCAGAGCTACCCTACAACGAAACCGGAAAATTACTGCGTCGCGTCGTTCGCGAGTGGTTCCAGATAGAGCGTGACTGACCAGGCACGCATTATTCGCAATGCCGAACTGTTGTCCGCTGATGGCCACTCGACCTTCGGGGACGTCCGTCTTGTCAACACGACGATCCAGGCGGTTGGCAGGCTCCAGCCTGAGCCCGGCGATCAGATCATTGATGCAGGTGGTTGCCTGCTGATACCTGGTTTGCAGGATCATCATATGCATTTGATGTCCTATGCAGCTTCCTTCGATTCTGTTCGTTGCGGCCCGCCCGATGTGAATTCAGAAGACGAGTTGGCGACCTGCCTGAACAATCACCCGGGCACAGGCTGGCTGCGTGGCGTTGGTTACCACGAAAGTGTGAGGCCTGATCTGGATAAGCACTGGCTGGATGCCAACGGGCCGGATCGGCCCATCAGACTTCAGCATCGCTCGGGTCGACTTTGGATACTCAACAGTGCGGGCCTCGACATTATTCGAGCCGCTGCCGCCGGACTTGAGGCACATGAACAAATTCGCCTGGCGGGCGATGACGGCAGGCTTTATGACGTCGATGAACTGCTTGGCCATCTCACCCGAGCGGCGCCGCCACCCATCGGTCGGGCAAGCAGGCAGCTGGCGGCTTACGGCATTACCGGCATCAATGATATGACGCCTGCCAACAATCTGCAGACCTGGGATTGGTTCAGCGCGCTGCAATCAGCTGATGAGATCCTGCAGAAGGTGAGGCTGTCCGGGCGGCCTGAGCTTTCAGGGTCTTATGCTATTGACAGCAGTCGACTCACACGGGGTGAAACCAAATTCCATCTGCACGACGCATCACTGCCTAATTTTTCGGATCTGGTTGTGGCGATTGCGCGGAGTCATCATGAGAACCGTAATGTCGCGATTCATTGCGTGACAGAAGTAGAACTGATTTTTAGCGTGTCTGCTTTCAGAGCCGCAGGCGCAAGAAAGGGCGACCGGATTGAGCACGCCTCGGTTGTGCCGCCGGCGCTAATCGAGCAACTGCTGGAACTGGCATTGGGTATCGTGACCCAACCCAACTTTATCTATGAGCGCGGTGATGCCTATATCCGAGATATTGCTCGTGAAGAACATCCATTTCTATACCGGGTGAACTCACTGGTTAATGCGGGTGTGCCGGTTGCCTTCGGCACCGACAGTCCTTTTGGCCATCCGGACCCTTGGGTTGCAATGAAAGCCGCAGTCGATCGACAGACAATATCTGGCAATCTTCTCGGTGAGGACGAGCGCATTGCACCTGTGAGTGCGCTCAAGAAATTTTTAGGAGGACTTGGGGATCCTTTTACACTGCGAACAATCTCGCCCGGTGAACCTGCTGATCTATGCCTCCTGAACCTTCCATGGAAAGACCTGTGCACGGATCTCGCCAGCGCCCATGTACGCATGACCATTCGCGATGGTGAGATGATCTATTCTCGCGATGGCACATCGCTTTTATGAATGAATGGGCTCTGCCAGGCGATCCATCCAGACCGAAACCTGACCACGCATTAGCTTAAGCGCGATACGCGGGCGATGATAAAGAGGGCGGGTTGCGCACATTTGTGAATTCGCAGGGGGCGAGGTAGTGTACCGATGTGTAGATTCCACTCAGGCATAAGGAAAAAAATTGAGCGATTATCTCTTCTCTGGACTTAAAGTGATCGACTGCGCAACGGTCATTGCCGCACCTGCGGCGGCAATGATGCTTGCGGACTATGGTGCTGATGTCATCAAAATCGAGCAGCCCGGTGGGGGCGATATGCTTCGGATGCTGGGCGATCTGCGAACCACGCCCGATGCTGACAGCGATTGGTTCTGGCAACTCGATGGGCGCAACAAACGCGGTATGGCACTGGACCTGAAACAACCCGCCGGGATGGATATCCTTCGTAAACTGGTCGCTGGCTGTGACGTCTTTATCACGAATCAACCGTACTCGGTTCGGGAATCTCTCGGCATTACCTATGAAGACCTGAAACCGCTAAATCCCAAGATGATCTACGCATCGCTTACCGCATACGGAGAGAAGGGGCTGGAGCGTCAGCGCAAAGGATTCGATCAGTTGGCCTACTGGGCTCGAAGCGGACTAATGGAGCTTATGCGGGAACCCGGTACGAGACCAACCCAGGGTCTTCCCGGCATGGGTGACCATCCTACAGGTGTCGCCTTATATGCTGGCATTGTGACAGCCTTGTTAAAGCGTGAGCGTACTGGAGAAGGCGCAATGGTGGAAACCTCATTGCTTGCTAACGGCCTCTGGTCCGCCGCGGGCATCGCGCAGGGCGTGATGGCTGACGGTGATATGCCGATGTATCGGTCATTGAATGAAAGTCCGCCGGTGATGCTGCGTCCTTATGAGACCAGCGATAGGCGGTGGCTACAGTTCAATATGATCCGCACCGAAGAGTTGCAAAGTTTACTGTTTGTCGCGCTGGATGCCCCCGAGTTATTAACGGACCCCAGATTCAGTAGTCAGGAATTGATGTTCGAAAACCGTGAACCACTGGGTCTGGAATTGCAGGAAATTATCGAACAAAAGACAGCCGAACACTGGCTTGTGACCTTCGATTCTTTTGAGCTACCGGTCAACCTGGTTGCCACGGTGGAAGAGAGCAAAAGCGATCCACAGGTTCTGCAGAATCAGATGGCCATTGTGCCCACAGACGACAGAATCAAGACACCGCTCATCATCAATCATCCGATTCAAATATCCAATATAGCGAAGGTAGGACCCACCTGCGCACCAATGCTGGGTGAGCACAACGAGGAGATTTTGGGTGAACTCGGCTTTGATGCAGAAGAAATCAGTCACCTGCAGGCTTTGAAAATTGTCACGAATGATTAATTCGCCAGCTTAAACCCTGATCCGCGCCTAGTCTGGCGAGGGGTAAACTAGCGCCTGAATCTAAACGAGATCAATGGGATGAATTCAGAATTAGTAAAAAAAGATGGCTTGCTAGCGGGAAAGGTTGCTGTTGTCACAGGCGCGAGCCGTGGCATCGGTGAAGCCATTGCTTACCGGTATGCTCAAGAAGGCGCAAAGGTTGTCGTCTCAGCACGCACACTGGAAGATGGTGATCACAAATTAAGAGGTGGCATCAATTCTGTTGTAAGTAATATTCATGGGGCGGGTGGCGAGGCTCTGGCCGTCCGGTCGGACCTTGCGCTTAGCGAACATCGGGAAAACCTGGTTCGCGAAACCGAAGCGGCGTTCGGCCCCATCGATATTCTGGTCAACAATGCGGCGGTAACCTATTACGCGTCGACCCCTGAATTTTCCAAGAAGCGATACGATTTGATGATGGCGGTGCAGGTTTACGCGCCGTTTCATTTCGCTCAAATGATCCTGCCGGGCATGATCCAGCGTCGTTCTGGCTGGATCTTGAATGTTTCATCCCATGCGGCAATACACCCGCCGGTTGATGCGGGTTCTAAAGGTGGGATTGTCTATGGTATGTGCAAGGCGGCATTAGAACGGTTTACGAGCGGCCTTGCCGCGGAAGTCTTTGATCAGAACATTGGCGTCAATGTCATCTCGCCGGGATTAGTTGCAACGCCGGGTGCGGTTTTTCATAATCTGATTACACGGGCGTCAAAAAGTCGGGTCACGCCGGTTGAAGATATGGCAGAAGCGTGCCTACGACTTGTGCATGGCGATGCCAAAGCAATGACGGGTAAGATTACTTATGCCGATGAGATGATCAAGGCTTACGGTCTGATTCCACAGTCACTGATCGCTGAATGTTGAACCCAGGAAAGGCAGGACAATGGACTGCCTTTCTGATTTACGGTGTCTTTTTTTGATTTCTGGTGTAGCGGCGCGCCAAAGGTGCGAGTCATCACGTTGCAGCGGCACCCGCAAGCTGGCCGGTAAAATTACAAATTCGAAACTCGGATAAAGCACCTGCCATCAGCATGACTCTTTTTAGACTGAACGCTAATCTACGATCTCGTCGATCAATCCCCAGCTCAGCGCTTTTTCCGCAGATAATCTCTCGCCCGTGATAGCGAGGTAGTTCGTTCGATGACGACCGATTCGTCGCGGAATGCTGACACAGCCACCAGCGCCAGGGATCAATCCCATGCCAACTTCCGGCAACTGGAAAAAACTATCAGGCTTTGCCGTGAGGTGATGAGCGAAGGCAGGTAGTTCGATACCGGCGCCAATACAGGCACCATGCAATTGAAAAGAATATCTCGCGGCATGGGGTGCAAGATACTGTGCTGGCATTCTTAACTGGCGGATGTGGTGTGCCATAGTGAGGTCTTTCGCGCTGCCAAACTCGGTAAGATCGCCGCCAGCGCTGAAACAGGGTCCGTTACCCGAGACAATGACCCGTTGAATAGATGCATCGACGGCTACCAGTTTAAAGGCTTCAGTCAGACCGTCTCTCATGGCGGTCGAGAGTGCATTGCGATTCTCCAGGCTGTTTAACTGGAGGTGGAGCGCAGAACCCTTGCGTTCAATAACCACGGGGTTTGATACTTGAATCGTTTTGTTTGATTTTTTTGTCTTCCGGTACTCTGCGAGCCAGAGACGGAACTCTTCACCACTTTGCAGCGTTGCATAACCAAGCGATTCTACAGACAGTGCGGTCGCGATGGGCAGCGATGCAGTGGCGCGGGTAACCTGAACCAGCACAGCGCTTGCCATTGGATTACGATGGATAGCGTTCAGACTTGTTTCAACCTCTGCGTTCGAATCTACAGCCAGATCCAGCGCGTCGATGAGTTGACGGTTTTCATTGACTAAACCCACTATGACAACGGGTTGATGAGTCAGCCACTGCTTGACCCTGCTTACTTCCTGTTCGTTCAGACATTGATCACGCAGGTCCAATGCAATTGCGCTGACGTCACCTGGCCCGGCGTCAGCGAGGTTTGGCTCTGAAATTATTTCAAGCAGTTTTTCTGGACCTATTAGCGTTGTCATTTGTTCATATTAATCCGTGATGCAACCATTTAGGCGTAAGCCTCACCGCTGATCTTGCGATGAATGCTCTGGCGTGTAGCAGCGACCCGCTTAGCGGCCTCTGATTTACAGACTAATGGCATGCCACTTTCCCCTCGGCATCAGGTTACTTAGCGTCTGATTTGAGCAGCTTATCAATCTTTATTTCTAAGGTCTTCTGATACCGCATCGCGACCTATTGGTTTCCCCGAACGCGCCACGTCACAATTTCGCCAAGGGCATCTCAGGGTTCGTTGCCTATTGATGTCGCGATATTACCATCAACATGACAAATTAAGAGGATGCAGGGCCTCCGACTAACTTAGCTTATGTCGATCGGGGTGGCTGCGTTGACCGACGAGGTTCTATGGCGATCATTTCTTCGATAAATCGCAATCGGGGCAGTTGCCGCGAGTTAAAGTCCCAGACACGCCAGGTGCAAGCATTTTGCGCAAATACAAAGGATCGGATTAGGAAACTGCTCAGATCTACCCGCGTTAAAGTCATTGCCATTGCCTTTTCCTTTGCCATTGCATTCATCACCATTGTCTTTTCAATTGCACTATATTCGTTATTAAACCCCTTGGATAAATCTAGCACTATTGGCGCGTTTTATAGCAATAATCCGGGCGTTGGGCCCGATGCTGAATTATGGGGTCGTGGCGGATCGTATTTCCGTTGGCTATCAAGGCAGACTGAAAACAGTCAATGGCCTGCACTAAATATTTTTTACCGTACATTCGGCAATATCGATAACCCCAGAATCGTTATGATTCATGGCGAGCCAACAAGTAGTTATGATTTCAAGGAACTGATTAGCGTATTAGAAAAAGAATACTATATCGGGGTTATCGACACGCCAGGCTACGGGTTTTCTGATAAACCCAAGGGAAGCTATCGCTACTCTGTTCCGGATGATGCCCAGCTTATTGATTACTTTGTTCGAGAGGTTTTGGGCCTTAGCAGGTTTACCCTTTTCACTCATGACAAAGGCGTGAGTGTTGGCTTTGCGTTTCTTGCCCGCTATCAACAAACGGACTCACCGGCTTACAAGATAGACCATCATGTCATTCTTAACGGCGGCTTATATCTTCCTTTGGCTGAGTTAACCGCTGCCCAAAAATATTTGACGTTACCTGTGTTTGGGCCGTTTATGACGCGCTTTATTTTAACGCCGGGCAGATTCACCGCAGCGTTAGCCAAAGTTTATTCACCTGTCCTAACGCAGGAAGAGCAGCTCAATATGTCGTCTACTTTTAAGTATCAAGGCGGCACTACGGTGTTCCCGAAAACACTGCGGTATCTTGAGGATCGGCATGAATTTGAAAAAACTTGGTTACAAACGCTGAACCGTAGTGAGATACCCGCAACGCTAATCTGGGGTGAGCAAGACCCGATTGCCAAAACAGAGATTGGCAATTTTGTCTGGGAGAATTGTTTGCGAAACAGACGCGCGGCTGCTTCGTATTGGCGCCTGCCCTGTGCCTCGCATTACTCTCAGAATGATCAACCGGAAGTTATCGCTGAGTTGGTACGCTGGTCGTTGTCTGAAGAAGGGGCTACCTTTACTAGAATGCAAAATTCGAAATGCGCTCCTGTTCTCGTAGAGGCGTCGTAGCCCTTAACCTCTGGCGCTGTGTTTGGTGAGGCAAGGCGAGGCTGGTCTAAGCCATTGCAGGTTACCTGACCAATGCTGATTCAGCGTTAGACCCATCGGATGATGGTGCATCTAAACCCCTTAGGGATGACCTGGTGCTCATGCGTTACTTGTTTGGATTTTCGGGTGATTCGCTGACCTCAGGTGCTGTTGACGATGGTGCTGTTGACGATGGCGCTGAGCGAGATGCCGGTGAAGAAGTTGAGGCTGATATCACGGCGCGTATTGCAGCGCAGTCGCTCAGGTCTTACCGCAGGTGGCGTGAGACACGCAGTAATGCCCTAGACAGCTCTAGTTCTGCACCATTGGTCTATATTAGTAATGCAGACCAATACTAGGCGTCCCAGCTGGTGACGTGCGGGGCTCCGGGGTGGGGTGCTGGTTAGTCGGAAATGGATGGTGGGTAGGGTAGAGGTCCCAGAATCACGTTCATCCCGATCCGATGTTGACCCAGATGTAGATGTAGATGTAGATGTAGATGTAGATGTAGATGTAGATGTAGATGTAGATGTAGATGTAGATCTAAACTTTTGAGCCAGCACGATCTAAATTAATGGAGAACAGCATGTCAGATTACAAAACCCTAATACTGGAAAGGAAGGATGGAATTGCAACGCTTACGTTGAACAGGCCAGAGCGACTGAACGCGCTAACGGTCGAGATGGGGCGCGAACTCAGCGATGCTGTTGAGCTGGTTAAAGGTGACCTGGGCTCAAAGGTGCTTGTTCTAACCGGGGCGGGTCGCGCTTTCTGTGCCGGTGAGGATGTAAAAGAGCGCCCCGCAGATTCCGATGGAACGAGAGACCAGCAGACGCCATTGTCAAAACTGGCCAGGGGCCCTGAAAGCTTCATGCGATTCGCTAACAGCTTTCGGACGATGAACAAGCCAACGATCGCCTCGGTCAACGGGTACGCCGTCGGCCAGGGGCTCAGCATTGCGCTGGCTTGTGATATACGCATTGCCTCGAATGATGCCGGGTTTGGCGCAATCTGGACCCGTCGTGGGATCCCCCCGGAATCCTCTGGCGCATATTTGCTCACACAGCTTGTCGGTCCAGCCAAAGCCTGCGAGTTAATTTTTCAAGGCAAAATGGTCGATGCGCAAGAGGCTGCTTTGATCGGCCTCGCCAATCAGGTCGTACCGGCAGAAAAACTCCAAGAAACAACCGCTGAGATGGCAAGGACCATTGCCGATGGTCCCCCTATTGCCATCGCAATCTCCAAGATGATGATCTACCAGGCGCTGGAAACCAGTCTCGCGATTCATAGTCGCCTTGAGTTCTTTGGTCTGGACTACTGCTTTAACAGCAGTGACCGCGAAGAAGGGATTCAATCCTTTCTGGAAAAAAGACCACCGAAATTTCAAGGTAAGTAACAACGCGTTATAACACCGGCAGTTATACTCTGAGATGCCCCTTGATATGCCCTAGATGTGTAGACGCTTTGCTTGGTCATTTTGGAATCATTGATTTCCGAGTTGCAGGGTTAGATGATCGGTCGCGTGTAATCCATATCGCACAAAGATTTCAGCTCAGGCTCACAGATAAAATGTCACTGGTATCAGATTATTGATCTTGCCCGCAGGCGCCTGAGATAAGCCGTGATGCCTTAGACAACTCTATGCCTGCACCATTGGTCTACCTTAGTAATACAGACCAATACTAGGTGTCCCATCTGGCAAAGTGGGGGGTGCCCCCGGGTGAATTGGTGGGATGCCGGAAATGGAAAGTGGGTAGGGCAAAAAGCGCTGATTGAGCCTGGACCTTGGCGTTCGCAACCCATTGGCGGCTTTGGCTTAATGGTCTACATCAGTCGGCGGGGTCTCATCACGCGCGGCGCTTTCAAGCGCTTGGCCACATGTCTGATTTGCAGTCCGGCACATGGGTTTCATCAAGTGTTCAGAAATAAGGGTTCAATTGCCAGCCTGAGAAACTGCTGAAAGCGCCGCCTCGTACGCCGCGTGATTGTTTTGGCGATGCCACTCGAGCAGTAATATCTTCATAGCCATAGCGACCGCCAGCGGTTGATCAAACATTAGATGATGGTAGGTACCCGGCACTGTTATGGCTGGCAGAAGGCCGTCGGTTATCGCCAGCATGTGTTCGGCGTAAAAAGCACCTTCATCTTCGGATTTTTCGCCCAGCATCAACGCGGTGTTCGTTGTGAGTTGGGTGAAGGTGTCCCGTTGTGCCGCGCCCATCTCCATGTGGTCAAACAGGGCTGGATCAAACTTCCAGGTCCATCCACCATCAACCTTTTTAAGGCCGTATTCTGCTAAGTGGTTCAAAACAGCGGGGTGTACGCCGGGTTGTTCTGGAATAAAGCGAAATCGCTTCAGGGCTGCTTCTTTTTCTTCATAAACCCGCAGTTTGCGACCGGGGTCGACGCCTTCTCGTTCTGCTCGAAGCCCCCACTCCAAGTAGTCCTCTGGCGGAGCGATCGTGAAATCCATGAACAAGATGCCGCCTAATTCGGCATCGTGGTATTTGCCGGTTTCCAGCGCCACCCAACCGCCAAAGCTGTGGCCGACGACGAATGGCTTGTCTCCCAATTCCGCGGCCTGACAGACCTGCCAAACTTCCTCTGCAAGCAGTTCGCCGGTGTAGCGCTCACGCCAGTCACTGTTGCCGTTACCCGATAAGTCTAAAGCGGCCACTCGGAAGTTGTCCGCGAGGAAGGGTGCGGTGAAACGCCACCACTCTAGATGCGCATTGCTGCCATGGATGAGTACGATCCCGGGATTACCGATTTCTCCCCAGGTTTCATAGACAATATTGGCACCCGCAACGTCAACACTGCCAGTTTCTGAGGGTACAGCCAGGGCGCTTTCTAACCAGAAGGGTAAATCCGTCATAAGTTCTCTTGTAATGTTTCCCAGCCCCTAGTTTAGAGAAGTCAGGTGTCGTTGGAAATACTGACTAATACTGGGCAGCCCCTCTGGTGAAGCGAGGGCTCCGGCTGTGGCTCGTCGCGCTGCCTCAGATGGACGCTCATAAGGAGAATATCGATCAGCGAATTCTAATCGGATAGTGGCGCACACTCTGGCGCGGTTAACCGATCAACGCCAAGAGGGCGCGGCGCCTAACGCGACCTCAAAAATTGCCGGGACGTTAGGCCGCAATGCGTTAATCACCAAGAACGAGCAATCTCGATATGATCGTCGAAGGCGGTAGATGAGAAGTTGGCGATCTTGCCCAGTTGAATCAGGACTTCACTTAAAAACGCTTTGGGTTCGATATGTCCAGATTCAGGGGACAGAACGCCCGGCTGATACAATTGGCCGTCCGCAAGAAACTTTATCCCACAGGCGAGTGGGATGCCGGTAATGGCGCCCATACCAATTTCATCCGCATCCGTTTCTTGCGTGGCGGGGCTCTTTAGGGACACGCCGACAGACGCCGGACGACCATTTTTGGTGCCTATTGCTAATCCATACATTATGGGACGCGGGTCGGACGCGTTATCTTCTGCGCCCACATCGGTATTTTGCTCAAACCAAGTTAGCAATCCTGCCGCGCGATCCTTGCTGATCAGGCGCCAGTCCACGAGTCGCATAATCCCTTTAAGCTGCCAAGAATCGATTCCGCCGCCATGCGCCAAGTTCAGGGATTCCCGCAATTGTGGGTAATTGGTCGGGAATGTAATGGCTTCTGGATGGCCGAAAATACTGCCTGTGAAAGACGGCAGACCTGGATAGTGGACGGATACCGGCGCCAGCGGCCTTGCCATCTCAAAATCACCCGATCGGAAGACACTCACGCGCCCGGTCATTTGTTCAACGGCGTGGATCATTGCAGCGTTTGTGCCGCGTTGTGAGGACGCCTCTTCGGGTTTGGCAGTGCCGAGATTCCAGCCGGTGTAAACGGTGTTCACCGAGTCTAATTCTTGCATCGCAATCAGCGCCAGGAGGTTCGATACACCTGGACTGGCGCCCAGTCCGACCGTTGCGCAGACCCCCGCGTCTTTTGCCGTTTGGTCTAACGCGAGCATTTCAAGTGTTGGCTCCCAATCATCACAAATGTCAAAGTAGTGACAACCTGTGTTAATCGAGGCTTGCAGTATCGGTACGCCGAAACGAAAAAACGGACCGCAGGTATTCATCACAACGTCCATGCCGTTCATGGCATTTTGCAAAGCCAATGCATCACTAACATCTAGCGCCATGGCACTAACTTTATCGTTCATCTCGTTGGCAAAACTTTGTGCACTATCTGCGTTGAGGTCAGCGACGACAATCTGTTCGATCGTTTCCAAATCTTGAAGGGTCTTGACAGCAAATCGACCCATGCCACCGCTGCCGCCAATGGCCAGAATTTTCATAAGGTCACCTGACGTGTGAGATTGCATTTAGCGTTCTGCATGAACTTGTCCTTATATCGAATGCTTTTAGTCATACTCATCGCGCCTTGGCGCCAAAATTATCCAGCAAAGCGTGTCGGAACACTGACCCCTGTTGCTATCTCTGAACGCAGGCAGCTGCTGGCGTATCACGTTCTGACCAATTGATAAGGCTGGATGGGGTTCATCCTGTATGATTATACAAAGCCTTTGATACATCAATGTCTGCCCACCTTGAAACCGTCTTAGGGAGCACTTTTGGGATAAAGCCGATGAAACCGCATCTAGAAATTACTGAAGAAAATATGGCTGCGCTGGAGGCCTTTGTAGCCACTCACAGTGAGCCGATTGTCATGGTGAACCTGATGCAAGTTCGAGCAACAGCTTGCTACGAGGACGCGGCACTGAACGACTGTTCAGGCTATGAGGCCTTTGCGCGGTATACCCAAGACTCGTCAGAAGTCAGGCAACAAGCAGGGGCTGAGCTGATCTGGTCTGGTCGCGCCATACAAATGCCGATCGGCCCAAGCGAAAAAACTTGGGACCTGGTCGCGCTGGTCAGGTATCCCAGCGCGAAGGCTTATATCGAGATGATTGCAACCAAAGCGTACGCAGCAGCAAGAGCGCACAGGCGCGCCGCGCTGTACGACTCGAGATTGATCATGACAATTGAAAATTGATAGTGGTTAGATTGGATAGAGAAACTTCACCCGAAGCAGTTCCATAGCAACCTAAAAAGACGCCCGCACAGGGGTAAAACAGATCAATTCGAGGCGTGCCTTTCGGCGAAGCGGGGGGGGGGGTACCCCCAGGTTGAGTGCTAGTATGCCGAAATTTAATAGTCGGTCGCGTTATTCTGCACCGCATCCTTGCCGGCGCAGCGTACTGGTCCCAGTCTTGCTCATCATCGTTAGTTTCAAGTTTCAAGTTTCTGCTTTAGCTGACGTTCGTCACGAGTATCTTTCTGTATATTTTTAGGTACATTAAGGGATTACCCCAAACGGAAGACAAACTCATGCCCAATGAACCTGGTGATTCCGAACAACAAAAACCCTCTGCCATTGATCGTATTCTGGACTTCGTTCTAGAGAGAAACCGCTTAAATCAACGCTTGCACTGGACAACCATTGTCAGCGAGAAAACCTTGCTGGCGATTATCGGGATGCTGACGGTCGTTGCATCGGCGGATGCAATTTTGTCAATTTTTGTTGCCCGGGAGGTCACTCTCCCGGATCTTTTCCTCTTGTTTATCTACGTTGAAATTATCGGCATGATCGGCGCGTTTTACTCAACCAACCGAATTCCGGTGACGTTACCCATCATTATTGCCATCACCGCGCTCTGTCGGCTGATTATTATGCAGAGCAAGGAGATGGACGCCCTGACGCTACTTGCGGAGGCGGGTGCAATTTTTGTGCTCAGCGGAGCCGCTTATTTAATGAGTCTCAAGGACAAAATGAGCTTGGAGAAGCTCGAGCACAGAGATTGAGCACTGGGTTTGTCCGCTGCGCCTCTGAGTTCTTGCTTGGCAATCAGGGCGTCCAATGAATGGCTTGCAGGGCTTGGGTTGTAACGTTGTTAAGTGATTTGTCCGCTTCAAACAACGCTGTGATCTTTCGCGGCGCCGTTCCCGAAATCATACGATGCCCCAGAGCATATTGAGCGACGCTATACTGCGGGGTGGCTGATTATAGGCCTTCCCCGCAGGTGCCTGAGTCACGCAGTGATGCGTTAGACGGCTCTTTCCCTGTTTTTCGCTCGTTAAAACCTTTGCTTTATGCCCTCGTGCCTAAAGTCATCCCGTCACGTATTGGGCCTTCAGGCGTTGTTGCCAAAAATGGTACGGTTTGTTCCATTTCTTCACTTAAGGCCTGTAGTTGGCTGCAGTTCATTCGCTCGCAAAAACGGACTCTTTTTTCCACAGCGAATTGCCAGAACACAGCGGTGGTAATTTCAGCTTGAGTAATCTGATTACCAAAAAAGCGTCTATTGTCTAGTTGGGCATCAAGCCACTTAAACCCATCTGCTGTCTGTTCATCACACATCTTTGTCCATGGTTTATAGACCATGTCTTTGGGGCGAAAGTGAAACTCGTATAAAACCGTCACCAGTTTATCCACGGCGGCCGACGCAATCCCGCACAGGTTTTGTATTTTTCGCCGTTCTGGCCCTGTTGCTGGCGTGAGGCGGGTGTCTTCTGGCACTAGCGTATCGAGATAATCAAGTATCACCTGACTCTCTGTCAGGAATTCGCCATCATCTAGCACCAATATAGGGATCTTTGCGACGGGATTGATCTGCCTCAACAGCGCTTTAGCGTCACCAAATGGGGTCATCTTTTTCATGTCATGCGCAATCCCGTAGTGCCGGAGCGTAATGGCCACGCGCCGGCTGTAGGGAGACGAGTAAGCACCGATTAATTTCATGTTAGTTTCCTGAATCTGGTTAGCTTTGCAGTCATGGAACGTATCATACCGCTTTGCCGCTAACGCGCCCCGGGGTTGTTGATCTGCAGGTTATTACTCAGAACACCAACCATCATGGCGACGATCACGACGCAAAGGATCATAAGGGGCGTGTTTATCAAGCTGCGATAAAGAAGGGTTCGCCTTTTTTGAAAAAAGGCCCGGCTGTAATCGATCAGTGGCGGCGCCATGGGAATACCAGCTATTGATCAAGGCCCCAATGCGGCATCAAAACGACTTTCAGCAAAACGCGCGCCGAGATCTTTTGATTATTCAATTAAGATACCGCGACCCAGCGCGACATTAGAACGTGTTCAACTCAGGCTTTTCGCCAGTACTACCCTTTGTTACACCAGCCACCTTGGAATTGCGGCCAGAGGTTCGGGGCATCTTACGGGACAACTCTGGACCGGCAGCGGTTAGCCCGCCATCAACCACCAGGGCATCTCCGGTCACAAAAATGGAATCGTCACTGGCAAAAAACAGCGCTGCGCCAGCGATGTGATCGCCCCGACCATATTCGGGCCAGGGTTGTGAGCGACTAAATATTTCTCTGATTTTTTCCGGCTTGCCGCCATCGGCTAGCGGCGTTGCAATAAAGCCGGGACAAATGGCGTTTACCCGAATCCGGTCTTGCGCCAACTCTACCGCGGCAGACTTTGTCATGCTTACAACCGCCGCCTTAGCCGCAGAATAAACCAGCGGCCCAGCATCGCCACTCAGCGCCGCAATTGATGCGGTATTAATAATAGAGCCACCCGTGCCCTGGCTACGCATAATCCGAGCGGCATGTTTAATGCCAAGAAAAACGCCTTTAGCTAAAACGTCCATGGTGTAATCCCAAGACGCCGTGGTGGTTTCAGTCAAAGGACCAATAGCGCCACCCACGCCCGCATTATTAAAAACAATGTCTAGCTGGCCAAACGTGTCTACGGCCAAAACGAGCGCCGCCTCAACGTCATTTTCTAGCGCCACGTCAGTAGCAATAAAGATGATGCGGCCAGCAAATCCCAACGCCTCGGTTTCCTGCATAAGCGTCGCGCCGGTTGCTTGATTAAAATCAGCCACCACGACATTTGCGCCTTCAGCCAAAAAACGTAATGCAGTAGACCGCCCCATGCCACTGGCACCACCTGTAATCACCGCAGTTTTGCCCGCTAAGCGCGTTGAGGGTTGCGTTGCATTTTGTGATGTCTTCTCGCTCGTCATAAATACCCCTTCCTAAACCAAATCTGTTCAGCCTTGCATCACCACGCCGCCAATAAATGGCGTCCATGCAACCGCTGATCTGTATCGTCCCGTCTCTCGAACAGTAAAAACTTATATTGCAGGCAAAGGCGCACGCAACCGAAGTGACGCCTGCTTAGACGGTAATATTTGGTCATAGGGAAGTACAGATATTTCGCCCATGCTTAACTTATCGAGACTGATCTGCCGTTGTGTTGGGTAGACGCGCATTCAAGCTGTATTGCACAAACAAGCTATATTGCACAAAGAATTGAGCAACGGCTCACAGCCTTGATGCAGAACCATCATTGCGAGTCTTGCCCGCAGGTGCCTGAGACGCGCAGCGATGCCCTAGGTCGCGCGATACCTGGACCATTCGCCCATATTAGTAATACATACCAATACGAGGCGTCCCTTCGGGTTAAGTGGGGGGGGGGCTGGGGCGGGGTGTTGTTCATCGACAAACCGAATGCTTATGGTTGTTACAATCTTTTCTGAGTGCCAAAATTACCAAGCAAAGCGTCTACAAATCGAGGGGCACTTCAAGCATCTTGTGCAGTGAGAAGTCTAAATTCGGTCATCCGGTATTTCCGCACTCAGTTGATTTTTTCCAAAAAAGAATTCTTGCAGCACTAAGCCCAGCGTAAGACACACAGCACAAAATGCGCAGTCTGCATGGGTGCTTTGGCTTTCTAAAGATGTGATCGTTTACGAAGCATCCAACCGGCATGGTCCGGCGGCTTATCGTTTAAGGCTACCCATTGTCTTTGTAGCCCGTAAGTTCCATGTATCCGCGGCCCAATCGATCGCCCGCAGGGCTCATTACCTCGACTAATCCCTCCCAATACCGAACCGATAAATCAATAGTTTGATCATCGAGTAGGGCGTTGATCATAAAGGTCTCGCCATTGATGGTCAGTGACCAAGCAACCGGCCATCGCACGCCACGTTCATCCTGATAATAACGCTGAGGGCTGAGCGTAAAGTCGCTCGTTTTAAGGATTTTAACGCCTGGGTCGCCCTGACCAATAACGGCGCGTCCGTCAAGATCTTGAGGGTCCACCAGCAAGCCATGATCAAAGTCATCTCGTGCGCCGTCGTATCTGCGAAGGCGAAAGGCCATGATGCTGCGTTCATCATCCAGCTGCAGCGAAAACCAATCCCAACCTACCAAGGATTCGCCAAGAACCGATGTGCTCCACTCTCGATCTAGCCAACCGAGCCCTTTGACCTTAACCACGCGATCGTTCAACCGTAAGGTTCCCTCAATGCGTAGCCGTGGAATGGAATAGTAATAACTTGCCGAATCTGGGCCCTTCGCAGATAGCCCACGATCACCCTGCAAGACAATGGGTCCTGTCTGCTGGATGTGCAAGTCAACCTTAAACTGCCCCGGCTCTCCGGCCTTTAAGGTCAGACTCATCGGGCCACTTGTGGCACCGCTGAGTGTCCAATCTTCAATAACCGCTGCAAACTGGTCGCCCGACGTGACACCTGCCAGGTCAGGATGACCGCGGGCAAACCGCTCTGCTTCGAGGTGAACGCCTGTCGCAACATCGGTAATCGCCAAATGCGCGAGATAAGCCTGACCCGTGTGCCAAGGCCCATCGCCGGTTGGAGAGGGGGTCAATGCCTGACGGAACTGCGTAAAGTGCAATCCATACTCAAGGCCTCGGTCATCGGTCAGCACGGCAGTCAGGTACCACCACTCGCTCCGATATGGGTTATGAGCGCCGTGATCTCGTGGAAAAACAAAGTCTTTGGGGGTTTCGGCGCGGACAAAGCCGTCGCTATTGGGTGCGCCAAGGAGGTTGTTGAGTCGCAGGCCCTTGGCCGTTGCCGCAGCAGGCGATGTGTCCGGCTGGCATCCACTCATCGCGACACTGATCACAATCAGCAGCGCCGAGGTTGCGTGCAGCCCGTTAAATCGTTTAGCGGCCACCGAACGCACCTTCCTCTGCATCGCCAACCTGAAGCATGCCCGCGAGTATGGCCGCGAGCATGCCCCAAGCGCAGGGCCACAAAAGGGCGCCCGCTGACACCTGTAATTCAATGGTCCAACCGAATGCTCTCGGATTAATAACGTTGCAGAGTATCCAGCCGAACATCACCCCGAGGGGCAATGCAACGATCATCGCGACAGCGCCCAAACCAATCCCCATGGCCAGGTTCATTAGTTGCTGCTCGACTCGATTGACGCCCAGGGTGTTGAGCAACTGTCGTCCGGTCTGTCGATTAAGCCGCAGGGTCGTGACCGCAATATAAACACTGATGGCCGCAACCAAGAGCGCAATCGTGATGAGGACGGTGGTAATTGCAAACGTTTGATCAAATACCTTGAGAGCGATGCGCCGGATGTCCGATTGCAGGCGGATTTCGAGCATCGAAGATGACCGTTTTAAGGTGCGGGCGAGGGCCTGCGGTTCGCTGGTTTTAAAAGCAACAGAGGTTGTCTTCAGTTCAGCGTCCATGGCTTCTGCGATGGCGCTTTGATCATCTACAATCAGCCGCGGCTTTAAATCCCCAAAGGCGGAAAAGGTGCCGGCGACGGTCATAGTTTCCCCGCGGATCTTCAGTGTCTCTTGAGGCAATACGCCGAGCGTTCTAGCCGCTTGTTCGCTCAGCAGCACCTCGCTATTGCCTAAACGCTTGCCATGGGCATAGCGGGAAGCTTCGAAGGCGTCCATTTGGGTCACGTTCAGTTCCACCAAGGCGCCATTGACCCGAATATCGGCATTGCGATAGTGCTGAATTCTACTGGCTTGAAGGACTGACCCAGGCGCCTTGATCAGTGCATCAAGCGATGCAGGGTTACCCTCCGCAATCACGTCATATTTTAGTCGGTGGTCTAGCATCTGACTGAAATCAAGCCGAAAGCTGTCAACCATCAAACCCACACCAATGGCGGTTGCAATCGATAGCGACAAGCCCGCAAGCGCGACACTTAATTCTGCAGGATGCCAAAGCGCCTCTCTAACCCCGACGCGCATCAAGTACGACCCACCAATATTGGATGACCAGCGCTTTAATCGAATTAGCAGTGGGCCGATGGTTTGACCGGCCGCCAGACTCAGCACGGCGATTGTGAAGAAACCACCCGCAAGGCCGGTCTTGGGCTGAATGACACAAATTAACCCGCAGACCAATAAAACCAGGGTGGTTAAAAGGGGTACTAGAGATTGCGGCTTGCCTTGTTGGGACCTTCTAAAGGCCCAAGCGCCGCCAACCAAACAAACTGCCAAAGCTGACCCAAAGGCTTTGAAAACGACCCAACCGCTAAGATCTAACGCCACCACTTTTCCCGGTATAGACATCTGAAGCAGTTTTGTCGCGAGCCACCAACCCACAATCAGACCGAGGCCCGCTGCGATGCTTGCGATAACCCCAATTGAGCCTAAAAAGTAATTTCGGAGGCGCGGCCATTCAACCCCTAACCCATGCAGCCGATCAAATACGGGCCAAAGACGGCGCAACCAAGATACGGCGACCTGATAAATTAGGAGCCAGGCGACGAGCAGCGCCAGCATCCCGAGCGCTGCAATATTAAATAAAATGGATTTGCCAAATGCCCGGGCGGGGTACTGCTCTGCCGTATTGACCAGTTGCCAACCCGGGCCAATATCAAGGTTGGGCTTAGCGGCGGGCAACCCAGCACCAAAACCCGGCAGTAGATTTTCAGCCACCTCGAGGCTTTGCGCGAAAGCCTGCCCGACCACGAGTCCAATATAAGAAAGTTGGTGATCTGGCCAATCCAGAAGATCGTGCGCGACTGAGATGTCAGACAATAAGGTGCCTTCGGGGGCCTCAATGATCCCGTTAATGGGCAGCGAAAGTGCGTCCTTAAGGGTTTCATCGACCCAAACACCATTGAACACAAACTGTCCGGAAGCGGTTTGATTCTCCCCCGAGGGAATATGCGACAGCAGATCGATGCCCAGCACGCGGACGCTCAAGTCCGCGATCTGCGCGGTTTCATCCACCACCGGCGATAAGCGCTCAAGGGTTGGCAGTGCGCCGGATCGCCACCTTCGTCGCAGTTCAAAGTAGTCATTTGAATGGAGGTTTTCCCGGTGCAAATAGTAGCTAAAGTCCGCAAGGCTGCTGGGCACCAAGCCATCGAGTCGACTCGAAATGCTGGCGCTGACGAGGTGAACACTCACAATGGACGCGACACCGAGTGCCATGCCCACGAGCGCCATCGAAGTTGACCAGGGCGTGCGCCCAAGGAATCGCAGGAGTGCTAGCGGGATCATTCAGGCGCGAGGCTTGAAGAGGGTCGCGCATCCAAATGCAATCGGGTATCCGCCATGGCTGCAATCTCATGACTATGGGTGGCCAGGACCAGCATAATGTTTTGATCTCGGCAGCTTGAAAAAAGCAGATCAGAGATCTGGGCAGAATTTTCAGCATCAAGATTGCCCGTTGGTTCGTCGGCCAATAGCAGGGGCGGTCTCAGCAAGACAGCTCGCGCCACGGCGACACGCTGTTGCTCTCCGCCCGAGAGTTTCTCAGGAAAATCATGCAGTCGGTCCGACAAGCCAAAATCACCGAGTAGTGTTGATGCGAGTGCCTCAAGATCCGGCCGCCGATTCAAACGCGCAGGAAGCCGGACATTCTCCAAAACGGTGAGTGTCGGCACCAGGTTGAAGAATTGGTAGACATAGCCGATATGCTGACGGCGAAACGCTGTTCGCGCACGCTCTTTGGCAGCACGATACGAAAAAATGGTGTCTTTGATTTCAAGCGTAATATCGCCATCATCAATCTCAACGAGGCCCGCTAGCGCGTTCAGCAGCGTCGACTTGCCCGAACCGCTGGGCCCGGTCACTGAAATTGACTGGCCGGCAGCGAGGTTAAAGGAGAGGTCGCGGATGACATCAATCTGTCGACTGCCGTCTTGATAATGTTTGCTGACCTTCTTAACCGTCAGCGCTGAATGTTGCGTCATGACGCGGGTTATCCATTGAAATAGAACAAACGCTAGAATAAAACAGTACGGCGTTCAGAAATAGCGCGTTTAATAGTAGGCTCGGCTTCACCAAACGCAGACAACTTCACCATCTTGTCTCTGACGGCGTCTAGGTCGCGTTCTTTGCGCTGCTCGTCGGCAATGGGTGGGCGTGATGGTGGGGTATAGGTATTACGCGCTTAAGCTAATGGGGTTTACATTAGCGCAGTGTTGCTCCTGTATTGATTCAAGGATTTAACCCGGTCGTGGATATTCGGCCGACAGTCTCTTTAGCTTGGCGCGACAGTCGTATCGCTCGGTTCCCGAACTGGCATGAGAAATTTTTGCGCAAGGGTCGGTTCTGTGGGGCCAACCCCTACATCGACAGTAGAACTGTCCGCAAAAGTGCCAAATACTCGGTCCCATAGTAGCGTCGCGCATCCATAATTAGTATTGCTCTCGTCCAAAACCACAGAGTGGTGACGAATGTGGTGCCGGTTCGTCGTAAACAGCAGATCCAGTCCCTTACTGCTCATATTAAGATTGGTATGAGCAATGGATGCTTGCGTCACCAGTAAAATAGTAGCGCCAGCTGCGGCCAGCCCCACACCAAAAACCAATTCCATTAACGCCGCGGGTATCGCCAGAAAAAAGAGTTCTAACGGATGGTTCAAGCCAAAATTAAGTGCATTTAATTTTTTGAATGAGTGATGGGCTCCGTGCCCGGATACTCGCCAAACAAAATGCCAACGATGCTCCGCTCTATGAATCCAATACCAAATTAGCTCACTGCTAAAGAAGACTAGAAACACTTGAGCTATTAAAGGCCAACTATGGGGCCAGATGTCTAACCCCATGCTTTCACGAACTGCTGTAAGGGGCGTCACTAAATGCACCTGATAAAGTTCAGCGACCATACCTGCGCCCATAACCAGAATCACAACAAGCACAATATTGATCAGTTTGGGCCAAGCAGGGACAACCCATTCAGGCCTCGCGGGTTGCCAATACTCCAAAGCGCCGAGTAACGAATGAACACATAACAGCACTAAAAGATAGAAGGCGGGTGACTCGAGGTTGAACAGCCAACCAGTTAGAACACAGGTTAAGATTAATGGATGAAGGGCATACTTAATGAAATTTTCGACCATAATGAAAACGCTTTTTTGAGTCCCTAATCCTATACTAGGCCCAGCACTACCAGAAAGCGAGAATCCCAATGAATACTATCTTTCGACTATTTACGCTCCTGTTTTTTCCAATCGTTTGTGTCGCAACGAGTCACAGTCACTTGGAAGATGATTTGCAAACCGCAGAAAAATTTCTTGATGAATTTTATGAATTCAATCAAGCAGGTTTGACTGCACTGCTTAAACCTGGGGCGGATGCAGACCAAGTACTGTACTACCAAGCATGGGCTGAAGCCGCCCATTACATCGTAAAACAAAGAAATGCCTGTGTTACCGATAAGCGCCAGACTATTATTTGCGCCATTACCGTTACAGATGATTTTGGTCGCACAATGGGTTATGAAGCGACAGATACTTTTAGCCTAAAAGTAGTCGGTAATAAGATCAGCGCTGTCAGTTTTGAGGGTGACGATCCACCAATCTTCGACGCGCTTTTTGTATGGATTTCGCAAAATAGGCCTGGGGTTTTAGAAGGACCGTGCAAAGATTTATTTGATGGCGGCAAAACACCAGCGGCGTGCTCAAAAGCAGTCGTAGCCGCAGCGAAGGCGTTTATGGACGCATCCTAAACTTGCCCGCAGTTGCCTGAGACGCGCAGTGATGCCCTAGCCAGCTCTAAACCGGCTTTATTCGTCTACATTAGTAATATTTACCGATAGTAGGCGTCCCATCTGGTGAAGGGGTGGGGGTGCCCCCGGGGTGGGGTGCTGGTCATTAACGAACCGAATTGTCAGGTTCATTGCTATCCCCCCTTTGGCTCCAAAGTTACCAATCAAAGCGTCTACTGGTCTAGGGAAAACTCAATAGTTTTAACCTTGAAAAGTCCATTTTTAACGGCTAACTTTACAAGATGGGACCAAAAGCTTTCATGTTAATGCTTATGCTCGGTTGTTGCGCGACGCTTGCTTATGCCGACTTTAACTTGGATATTGACGATGATGGCAAGACCACGGCGCTAACTGATGGTCTGCTCGTGATTCGTCACCTTTTTGGTTTCTCTGGAGACGCTCTCATCTCTGGTGCTGTCGCTACAAATGCTAAACGTAAAACCCCTGATGCCATTGCAGAGTACGTGGAGGCGAACAAAATTCTCTTAGACATTGATGGCGACGGTAAAGTCACGGCACTTACTGATGGCTTATTAGTGATCCGCAGCCTTTTTGGATTCTCTGGGGCGTCATTAAGTGCGGGAGCGGTTGGAACGAACAGTTTGCGGAGCGATTTCACAGGAGTTGAGAGCTATCTGGAAACGATAATTGATTCGGACAACGATGACATCAATGATGGATTTGATGCTTTTCCGAACAATGCAAGCGAGTCTCTTGATACCGACGGCGATGGCCTAGGCAACAACAGAGATTTTGACGATGATGGCGATGGCGTGCCAGATTTTAGCGACGCGTGGCCGTTGATAGCCCTAGGTGCACGGGCTGATATTGATGGCGATGGTCGACCCGATGATTGTGACGGAGCCTGCCTCGAACTGGGTATGACGGCGGACACTGACGACGACGATGATGGTATCCCCGATGTTGAGGATACCGTCTTACTAGGATCAGATATTGGCCGCCCAATGTTGCTAAGTCCGCATGGGCAGTCCATCGCAATTCATAGCGGGCGTGTATTTGCGGTGAATACACCCAGCGATACCTTGGAGGTAATAGATCTCGCTAGTCAGCAGTTAATCAAGCGCGTTAAAGTGGGGGTCGACCCTGTGGCTATTGCTGTTCGACCTGATGGGCGAGAGGTCTGGGTGAGTAATCATATCTCTGACACCGTCAGTGTGGTTGATACTGATGAAACGAGTCCGACCTATCTCACGATCATCGCAACCATCCAGGATTTAGATGCGGCATCTTTATCGACCCGTTTTGATGAACCCATCGGCATCGCTTTTGCTGGCAACCAAAAAGCGTATGTCGCACTTGGACCCAGCAACGAAATCGCTATTGTTGATGCGCAAAATTATCGAGTATCTGGTCGGCTGCCGATTGCTGCCCAGGACCCTAGGGCCATTGTGGTTAAGAAAGGGCGACTTTATGTCATTCCTTTTGAATCTAATAACCAAAGTCAATTGTCGGGCTGCCTCCCGAGTAAAATCGATGGTGATAGCTGTACCTATGATGCGGTCGAACATGCTTTTACCAACAACAATGTGTTGTCGCTTAATCACGATGCGGACATTGTCCAGAACCCCGAACTGCCCGACCGAGACCTTTTTATCTTTGATACAGAAACGGATCTTTTGGTCGAGGTGGTCAACGGGTTGGGCACGTTGCTTTATGGTTTGGCAGTTGATCAAGAGGGCCGAGTGTTTATCGCTCAGGCCGATGCTCGCAATACTGCCAATGGTCGAGCAGGCACGTTAAAAGAAGGCTTGGATGAGCTTCAAAACCGTGCGTTTCTCAATCGAATAACTCGGATCGATTGTGGTGACGGGGGCTGCACTAGACCCAGATTTTATGATTTAGAGCCTTTACCTCCGAAAAACCCTTCGTTTGATTCTGCTCTTGCGACGCCCTACGGTCTTCAAATTAGCGGAGATAATCAGATCCTCGTGGGTACTGCAGCGGGTTCGGATAAGTTATTCACGATGGATAGTGACAGTGGTGCGGTCTTAGGGCAGGTGAGTGTTGGCGGAGTCCCAAGAAGTGTTGTGCTCGAATCGGATAATGAGGGGGTAGCTTTGCGGGCTTGGGTGCTCAATGCAGTCGGTAATTCGATCAGTATTGTGGATTTGTCCTCTTTTACCGATTTGGCGTTGGAGGGTACGATCCTCCTTGAAGATCCAACGGATGCTGCTATTAAAAGCGGCAGACTAGCCTTTAACTCTGCAAGAGCCTCCTCAACCGGTACTTTTTCCTGCGCGAGCTGCCATCCAGACGGGCATACTGACCAGCTCTTATGGGTATTAAATACGCCTCAGTGTGATGTTGAGGGTTGTACCCAGATACAGCCGAGACTGACCATGCCCGTTAGAGGCTTGCGCGATACCGAGCCGTATCACTGGGACGGTATTCTAGGAGATCCGTTTGGCGGCAACAACACAGCTAATATTAACAGTGATGTCCAGCCCAATTGTGAATTGGGCAAGCCAGAAACCTGTGCACGTTTCTTGGTGGATGCAACCCTTGCGGGCACGATGTGCGATCAAACAGATTGTCGGGTCAATGACGAAAACAAACTCGGTGGGCTTGATGCGGCTGATCGTGATGCTTTGAGCCAGTTCGTGCTCAGCTTCCCCTTTCCGCCAGCGCCTGAGCGACCGTTCGACAACGCATTGAGCGAAAAAGCCGAAAATGGGCTTTTAGAGTTTAATCTCGTTCAAGATTGCGGAAATTGCCATCGTATGCCGTTCTTGGTTAGTACCAATACACCTGGAACGGGTATGGATGCGCCGACTTGGCGGGGCGCCTACGATCGCTGGATGATCCTACCGCAAGGTAGGATAAATGTGATCGACCTGATGAATATTGTCGGGATGCCTAGCCATTTTCCAGAAGAAGAGATTTGGAAATTGGCTGGGGCGACGGATGCAACATGGCAAATGGTGCTCGAGAGTAACACGGGTCATTCAGGCGCTTTCGGACGGCAAATTACATTAGCAGCAAAGACGCTCGACCAGGCTAACGGTGATCGGATTATTGCGGCCCTGGAAGAGTCGGCAGTTGAAGAGGGCATTGTTTTGCGAGGTGAGGGGAGGCTGTTGCCCAGCGGTCAGGACATCTCTGTGCAATTTCAAAACGGGTTTTATCAAGATGTCGCAGAACAAGACCGTCGTTTTAGCCGGTCTGATCTGTTGCAGTTGATTCGGTCCAACGAGTTAGTCATTACGCTCACTGCATTCAGCGGTAAGAACGTCGGTTATGCCTTCCCTCAACCTGGGTTGTGGCCCTTGGCGGAGATTCAAAGGCAGTCTGATGTCATTAACATTCCTCATCTGCAGGCCGATAGGACACTTTTAATGAATGGACGTCACGTGTTGGCTGGCGCTGCGGTGCTTGTCAATGGACGCAAGGTTAATAGCAATATCAGATGCCGAAGTGGCACCCTGCCCAATTGCGACGATGAGGTGATTTTGATCGAGCTAGAGCGGGTACCTGCAGAGGGCGGTATGCACTTTCTGCAGATTCAGAACCCTGCCGGAAAGTTTAGCAATGATATGCTCTTTTTATCCGATTTGACCCAAGAGCCCCCGCGTGTCGGAAATCTCATTCGCAGTGGCGGCGATTTTTCTGATGGGGACGCTCACTGGCGGAGTGTCAACCTGAATGGCCGCATTGATTTTATCAATGATAGGGTCGAAGCCACGATTGGCGCTGCATCGATCAGTCAGCCATGGGGAGTCCAACTGAGTCATTACGTTAGACTGGTTGAAGGGAAAGTATATTCGCTGTGTTATCGTGCTCGGGCGGATGGACAAAGAACCATGACGGCCTATCTAGATGCCGGAGCAAATCAATATCAGAGCCTCAGTGGTGGTCAGTCTACCGTTAATTTGACGACGGATTTTCAGTCGTTTAGTCACACCTGGACAGTGCCGGTGAGTGATGTCACTTCTCGCGTAGCCTTTGATTTGGCTCAATCTCTTACGAAAGTCTACATTGATGACATTGGGCTCTTTGAGGGGAGTAATTGCAAATCTATCTAGACTCGGAGTTGAGCGTTCAGCTGTCAAGTCAGTTAGGTATCGCTCGTGAACCGCCTTTTATGCTTATGCAGCAATTAAAATAAACATTCTGTGTCCACGGATTATATGCAGATTGCACTTGAAGAGCACGGATCCCCAGCAACTATGCCAACATCATGGACATATTGAAGAAAGAAATACGCTTCAGTTGGGAAACGTGGGGCAAGGGTGTTTTTGTCGTTAAGTTCCTTTTGGATGACCTCAGAGGTTTGGCTGATATTTAAGAAGGTTGGTTATAGCAAGCCTCTTCTCCAAAACCGCCTTCTCATGTGTCGCCACATCTACTACTGCCAATGGCAATGAAGAAGCTCCTCGCCTCGCACCCTAAGTAAGCGAACATCAAGCGTATGAATTCCGCACGGCTTCAATGCAATCAATTTGACTGCTATCGACGCTTTCTACAATTCTTATCTTCTAAGTTGAAAAAATAAAGTATGCGACTGCGAATCCAACCAGAAACCCCAGTGGTCCAAGAGACGTTATCCCAAACTTTGAAGCGATTGAGCCATCTATTCTCAACTGAAGACGAAGAAAATGATCTAAACCAACCTTTTGATCACCAGAGATGTAGTCCTGAATCAAACTGTTTGCCATTGAGTTGTCCTATTGTTGTTCTGAAATAGACTAGTCTTATTGTTAGCGCTTCTCAACGGCTGAACTATGTGGACTTCCCAGACTTTACTAGACACTTCCTAGCCTGGAAAAATAGTCTTCTTCGAACTGCGCTGGAGAAACACCTCCAGTGTGACTATGTCGTTTAATCGGATCGTAGAACACCTCAATAAAATTGAATACCTCCGTCTTTGCATCGTCTCTTGTTGAATATAGCAACCGCTGAGTTACGCGTTTTTTAAAGGTCGCAAAGAAGCTTTCTGCAACAGCGTTGTCATGGCAATTTCCTCGGCGACGCATCGATGGTTTGAGGTTGTTTGCCTGTAAGAATGCCACGTAATCTGCGCTGCTGTATTGGCTTCCTTGATCGCTATGAACCAACACAGTCGCTTTGGGCTGTCGCTTCCACACCGCCATCATCAGGGCTCAAATCATCAAATGCTGATCAATGTATTTGTCCATTGACCAGCCAACTATGCGTCGAGAAAACAGGACTAGCACTGTGGCCACATATAAAAAACCTTCGTAAGTTCGCACCTACGTAATATCACTCACCCAGGCTTGGTTCGGCATATCAGGGCTAACGTTACGATCTAGAATATTGCCGGCAATGCTACCTAGCTTCCCTCCCTTTATGTAGCGGCGCTTGTAGTCTATTTGGGCTCTAAGCCTGTTCTCTCGCTTAATCTTCGCCACACGATGAACGCTGCAGCGTTCACCCGCGTCACGAAGATCTCTGTGAATCCAAGGGCTGCCATACGTGCCGCCACTGGCTATATAAAATTCCTTTATCCGGGTTAACAGTCGCTGGTCTTCGATGGCGTGATTGGACAAGGGTTTATCCAGCCATGCAGAGAATCCACTGCGATGCAGTTTAAAAACGCGACACATGGCCTGAATAAAATACTCGTCTCGATGATCATAAATGAAGGAGTACTTTACCCGGGGTCGTTGGCAAAGTACTTTGCGGCCTTTTTAAAAATGTCGCGCTCCTCTGTCATGCGTTTTAGGTCAGCCTTAAGATGGGCGTTCTCTACCGTAAGGTCGGCCTTGTCAGCTTGTCGAGGGCTTGGCGCTCCGTATTTCTTTAGCCAGAGATACAGGCTGTGTGTGGTGGTGCCAAGTCGCTTAGCAACATCGCTAACTGAATAGCCTCTGTCAGTGACCTGCTTAACCGCTTCTTTCTTGAATTCATCTGCATACCGTTTGCCTTTCAAAAACACCTCTCATAGCGTTACATTTTAACGCTATTTGGTGTCTAGCAAATCCTGGGAAGTCCAGGGATCGCGATCGGCCGGTGTCTGGAATCGGAGGCCGATTTGCCAAGTATTCAATCATTGAGCCAAAATTTTCGAGCACACAACACATGTTCAGATGGGCTAACGGGGACAGCAGCTAACCGGCTGGAACCAGGATACTTTTCTCGGGGTGGGAAAAGCGTGGTTATTCTTCCTAACCACGATCGGTGGCGAATGAATCTACCCGAAGCTCCAGATCCATCCTGATTTGAGAATTCTTGGCTTTTATAAGCCACTTCCCCCATAACCAAACCAAAATTTACCAAAAATGGGGTAGTTCGTAAACATATCTTCAAACTCAGATTTATATTTACGGCAATAATTCCGCGTTGACGTAATACACTCAAGATGCGGGGCAAGTTTAACTTCCACCATCAGCACAATTACGGGGAGAAAATAATGCAATCAAAAGACCGATTGAGAACAACACTATATGGACTGACTGTAGGAATGCTCACAGCAGCCCTTTCGACTGCGCCAGCAATAGCTGCCGAGGACGAAGAGGAAAACAACGAAGAAATGGAAGAAATCACCGTTATGGCGACGAGGCGCGCAACCAATGTCATGGAAACACCTTTCGCGATGCAAGCCTTCACTGGTGAGCAACTCGAGGAAGAGAACATACTAGATACCCGTGACCTATACGACTACATCCCGGGATTGCTCGTCACGGAATCGGGCTCCAGGAATGACCATACGGTCCATATGCGCGGCAGCAGTATTACCAGCGCGAGCTCTGATGACGGGCAAAGTGCAGTGGGTTACTACGTCGATGATGTGCCCTGGATCAGTGTCAGTAGTCAGGTATCGCCCACTATTGATTACTTTGACGTCAAGCGGGTCGAAGTCTTACGCGGGCCACAAGGGACGAGTTTTGGCCAGGACGCCATGGGAGGCACATTCCGGGTCTATACCAATGATCCGGACCTGAACGAACCCGGCTACAAGGTAAAGGTCGGTTACAAGAGTAGAAGTCGCGCACCAAACAATGGTTACAATGCCGGCTTCGTCGGAAGTTTTCCGGTCATTGAGAATACGTTCGGCGTCCGCGTGAATTACAATCATTCGTACGACCCTGGGCATGGGACTGTAGACGGAATGCCTGAGGTTGATGATCCAACGGCTGCCACTGCCAACAACTGGCGAATAAAAGCACTCTGGCGGATAAGTGATGCTGCCGATGTTACTGTCACTCACTCAGTGTGGGACTGGGAGACCAAGTTTTTTAGTGGTGCTCAAACCATCTCTAATGACGGGGGCAACCTGGTATTGCGTCCATTGGGCAATCGGGTGACCACGGTAAGATTCCCCAATAACCAACCCGATAATTCAGCAACCACTGAGTGGACCTCTGTCAATCTTAAGTGGGATCTTGGCTTTGCCGAGTTCACGAGCTCAACGTCTCATGCCGAATCTATCGGCTACTTTAACTGGGACAGTGGCGGAATAAATGTCGGGATTCTTTTCGACTGGCCTAACAACACTGATTCACAGGAGTTCCGACTTGTCTCTACGACGGACAGTCCGTTTCAATGGCTTGCCGGTCTCTATTGGCACGACTCGTTCCAGGAGTTTACCGGGATCATCGACGTAGACTACAACGCCGCTAGAGATGGCTTCAATTATCAGGACACCTATGCTGAAACCACGCTCAGAGCGTCTGTGGCCAAGTCTATGTACGGAGAGGTCAGCTATCAGATTAACGACCAGTGGCTTGTACTGGCCGGATTACGGTATAAGGAAGACAAACGCCAGCTTGGCAACTCTCGCGTTAACCGCGATGTTGCCAACGATCCAGCCGAAGGAAATTTCGGTGGTCAACCCCTGCCGTTTGGCTCCGGTACCTATACCGGCACCGAATCTACGGACCCATTTGGCTTTACATACAGTAACTTGAACCCCCGTATCAATGTGACCTACTACCCGAGCGAGAACGGGATGGTCTATCTGAATGCGGCAACTGGTTTTCGTGCCCCCATCTTCCATCGATCGGAGCAGAAGATTAATCTCGAACTTGGCGGATTCAGCAATTTCGCGACGAACGAAGGCACAGAGGTGACCAGCACTGAGATCGGCACCAAATGGACGCTACTCGATGGTCGTCTGACTGCTCAGGCAGCAATCGCCAAGGCAGCTTGGGACGGTGTGCCGATCGGCGTTACCTTCGGGATAGATCGCGATGGTGATGGCGTGGATGAAGCTACAGCGGGTGCTCCTATCCCCGGCGGTGATGTAGAGATTACTTCCTATGAGTGGGACCTTTCCGTACAGGCCTCCGATCACCTGACCTTGGGTTACGGGGGGTCATACATCGATGGTGTGATCGTCGCCGATAAATCCGATGTGGTTACTTCATTTCCACCGCTGCTCCTGGCAGGAAACGAGCTTCCCAACGTCGCGAAGTGGAGCCATATAGTCAGCGCACGCTATTCAGCACCTCTGATGGATACCGGCTGGGATTTCTTCGGCTCCGCCAATTGGTCTCATCGGTCAAAGCCGTTCGCCTCTAATGGGAATGCCGCGGATGCCAACTGGAATAGCGCTAGCCTAACGCTTGCTGTCAGCAAGGGGCCCTACACGATCGACTTTTCAGCAACGAACCTGACTGATGAGGACCGGGCATTTACACCCGGGTCCAGTGCTGCCAACTCAAATGGTATCTTGCCAGAACCACGTACATTCCAGCTCCAGGTGACGTACGATGGCTTTAGTATGTAGTAATTTCTAAACGTTCATCTGATAACGAAGAGGGGTCTGAGATGCCCCTAGATTCTTAGACACCTGCTTCGTTCATTTTCTTCTGTTTGATTTCATAATCAACCGGCGAAAGCATACCGTTGTTGGTGTGCTTTCGGGTCGGGTTGTAGAACATCTCGATGTAATCGAACACGTCCTGCCTTGCAGCGCCCAGTGTGGCGTAGGTCCGTCGCCGGATTCGTTCCCATTTCAAAAGGTGAAAGAAGCTTTCTGCCACCGCATTGTCATGACAATTCCCACGTCTGCTCATGCTCGCATCCAAATTGTGTTTGCCCAGAAACGACTGCCAAACCTTGCTAGTGAACTGAGCGCCTTGATCGGAATGAATCAAAATTTTGCTTTTTGGCTTGCGTCGCCAAACGGCACTAAGCAAGGCTTGCAAAGCTAGATCCGTTGTCATGCGAGACTGCATCGACCAACCTACGACACGTCGCGAGAACAGATCGATCACAACCGCTAGGTATGACCACCCCTCATGCGTTTTGATATAGGTGATGTCTGTCACCCAAGCTCGATCAGGTGCGTCAACTTCGAACTGTCGATCTAATGTGTTGTCGGCGACAACCGCAGGCTTACCACCATATTGACCAGGGCGGCGTCCGTAGCCTATCTGAGCTGAGATGCCCGCTAAACTTGCTAATCGCGCAACACGGTTCTCAGAGCAACTCTCCCCTTGATCCAAAAGATCATCGTGCAGTTTTCAGCACCCATAGACTTTGCCGCTAGCAACCCATGCCTGCTGGATTAATGAGGTTTGCCGCACATCCTCAAGCGCACGCTGACTTAACGGGTTTTTAATCCACGCGTAGAAGCCGCTGAAATGCACCATCAGCACGCGACACATTGACCGCACCGAAAACTCAACGCGATGTTTCTCAATAAACGCATACCTCACTGAGACTCTCTCGCGAAGTATGCGGCCGCCTTTTTTAAGATATTACGCTCTTCGGTTACACGCGCCAGTTCGCGCTTCAATCGTTTGACTTCAGCAGCCTGCTCAGAATCCTCGGCCCGCAACCGCGGTGCCTTCGTAAATTGGGCGCGCCATGTATAAAGCGATTTTGTGCTGATCCTAAGTCGTTCAGCGACTTCACTGACCGCATAACCACGCTCGACAACCTGCGCCACAGCATCCTGCTTAAACTCATCCGTATATCGAATCCCTTTGTTCATATCCGTCTCTCCTTGGTTCCAAAATTACCAAGCAAAGCGTCTACAAATTTAGGTGCATCTCACCCAATCCCCACGACTCGCGATCAAACTGGACGTTTTAGGGCGTTTCTTAACGCTTGTCGGCATCGTTCAGCAAGGGTCGTCGCTGAAGCTCGGGGTAAGAAGTCAGTGTTGGTGTGTCCGTTTCATCACTGGAGCTACAGTGCCAGTGGTGAGCTGATTAATGTGCCGAACCAGGATCACTTTGGTGACATCGATAAAGCCTGCATGGGGTTGGTCGAACTGCCGGCAGAAGAACGCAATGGTATGTTATGGGTGCACCCCAACCCAGCTGCGAGTCTTAATCTCGATGAATTACTCGGCGATTTAAATGCGGAGTTTGCCACCCATCCAGCTGGCAACCTTATTTTTTCTGGCGAGACAACGATTCAAAAGCAATTGAATTGGAAATTAGCCAACGACACGTTTGGTGAGACTTATCACTTCGGCAAGCTTCATAAGGATACATTAGGGCAGCTGTATTACGGCAATAACCTTCATTTGACCTTGTTCGATCAGCATCATCGGTTTGTCACCGCGAATCATGGTATTGATGCGATGCGGGAAGAACCGACAGAGCAATGGCATATCGCCAGGGGCACTTTTGTACTGTACTACCTTTTTCCGAACGTACAGTTTTTGATTAATCCTGAGAGTGCAACATTAATTCGTATCTATCCAGGTCCCGGTAATCCTAGCGAATCAGTGACTAAGATCAGCTTTTATTACTCCCAAGCGGCAATCGATGCCGGTGCCGCCGAGATAACCAAGGACGATGAAGCAAGTGTCTACGATCGGACCAATGATCGCGGCGGCTCGCTGTAGTCCAATTTGGAAGTCTTTAAAAGCACGATCGAGGACGAGGATTATGTGATGGGCGAAATGCAGCAAAAAGCGGCAGAAAGTGGCTTGCTCGATCACATTATTTTTAGCCGCAACGAGCCGGCGTTGCACCATTTTCACAGTGCCTTTAAGGCGGCTCTTGGCGAGCCGCCCCTTGAGCGCATCCTCAGTTGAGTCGCCATCGCCGCTCGTAGCGAATGAACGAAGCGTCATTGTATGGATTGTCACCCACCACGGCGAACTCGAACGAGCGGTTCGTGACACAACCTGATATTGCAAACAAAGCCAGCACAATTAATATGAGGTTGTTAATGAGATTCATCATCCGTTCCTCAAGCAGCATTTTTTTCGCGGACGTGACCGGCAACTTCTCTACTTGCTCATCGAATGGGAGCACTGGTAATAGCTCGACACTGGGTAGTTAAACAGTCCAGTAGCCGCGTTGGCCAGTGATGGCAGGCTTCACGGCAATCATTTCATATGCTCATTGATACCCTGAAGCATTAGGTTGTTCACCGAATCCGTGTGGAATTCGTCATTGATAGGCAGGTATCCACAGGCAGTAATCATGGGTTGTACGACCAGAGGGTTTAGCGGTCTCGTGAGGCCTTTATCCACGCAATGGCGTAATCGCTCAACCAGCTGCAAACGGTAACTTTGATAGATCTCATCAATGACCTTGCGACGCTTATCGGACAGTTGGCGAAACAGGAATGGCGAAAGTAGTTGGCCTGGGATTTGACTTAGTAACTCGCGTAGATACCAGATTTCCAGCATAAGTGCGTGGAGGGGGTTTTCAGCAACCGCGGAGGCTTTCTGGCGTACCTGGGCACTCAAGCTCAAAGTACGGTTGGCGCATAAGAACAGCAACTCTTCCTTGGTAGATGCATAGCTGTAGAAGACTGTCTTGCTCATATTTAGAGATGCTGCCACCACGGGAATAGAGGTGCCCTTCCAACCTTTGAGGTTGAAGCTGGTGGTCGCAGCCAGTAGCATACGGTCTAACTGGCTTTCGCCCACTCCACTGAATTCAGCCGGAATGACAGGCACTGCGGTTTCATGTCGATACTTTTCGTTACTAAGCCCGTATGAGAAGAAGTCGACCAGTTCCCCGGCCAGCTCGTTCGCGCTAAGGTGCGCTTGACTAATAATATATTCGGAGTTCGCAAAACGGTCGAGGATTCGATTAATGAGATGGCTAGCCTGATTGGTATCAACGCGACGAAAGCAGCCTTCGCTGATCCCTTCGTTAATGAATAGCTGAAGCTCCTGCCTGTTATTACGATGGGATTGAAATGCGCGTTGACGGAAAGACCCGCTCAGGGTCGTGCGTGCGCTCAAAATCAGGGGGGTGGGGTGCTCGTGCATTTCCCGTTCAACAAAATGACGCAACTTAGTAGCCGCTGTGCCTGGCAGGGCGCTGGCTATCGCCAGATTTTTCGATCGGCGTTGAGAGTAACGCTCAATAAGCGCGCACTCTAAATCGTCGCGACTCTTGAAATAATGGTAGACCACCGTGTAGTGCATGTCCAAGCGTGCTGCGATGTGCTTCAGCGTAAGATCTGTGGCGGAAGGATCATTCAGCACTGATTGTGCCACCTGGATAATACGCTCACGGGTCGCGCGACCACCCCGGTCAACCGGCGCTTTGGATGATGGCTCGCTTATCATCGCCTTCTTCATTACCTCTCCTTTATCAATCAGTATCTTCGCACAACCTCAATACAGTAAGTAGTATCGTAATACGCCGTATCCTAGATAGAGAAATTAAGCTAAAAATTGTTATTTTAAGGCGCCGAATGGAATTATATAAAATCCTTGAGAATGAATTACGTTGACAACGCGAATTTTTTGGCGGATGCTCGAAAAACACTATTCAGGGAAGAGAACGCCGTGAGACTATTAAAATTATTAGTGAGCCTTAGCGTCGCTGGTGTCGTGATTCAAAGTTTTCCACCTTTAGTGTGGGCGGCTGATGGTAAGCAGGAGCTTTTTGTTGAGGAAGTTATCGTCAGTGCCCGTAAGCGTAGTGAACGCTTGCAGGATCTACCGGGTTCGGCGGCGGCACTTACTGAAGACATGATTGAGGACATAGGAGGGGTCTATAGCTTACGTGACATCACTGATTTGATACCCGGAATAACGGTTGTGGAAGCTGCAAGCTCAGATTTGATGGAGCCCAGTATTCGTGGTGCAGGGGGTGCCAGAAACCGCTCTTCGGTTTCGTCGGTAGGTTTGTATCGCAATGGCGCCTATTTTGCGAGTCAAGGTTTGGGTGGCCGTAACTTTGCACGGATGGATTACTACGATGTTGGGCAAGTAGAGGTGCTTCGTGGCCCGCAAGGCGCACTTTACGGGCGTAATTCTTTGGGCGGGGCAATGAATGTCATCTCTAAACGGCCAGATGATGAGTTGGGCTTTGAGCTCGGACTAAAAGCTGGTGAGAAAGACTTTCAAAGCATTGAGGGTCTCGTGAACGTCCCACTTAGTGATGTTTTTAAAGCGCGGGTGAGCTTCCTGAGCGATGAGCGCGAGGACGGGTTTTTTAAAAATCAGAGCGGTGATCCGGTTGACGTACGTGACTACCAGCATCTACGTATTGGACTGATGTATGATGCGAGTGAAGCGTTCGATATCTACTATTCTTACGATGTATCGGATGACAATTACATTATTGGAATCCGACAACGATTTCGCGACAGCCAGACTGATCTGAGGCAAACTCTGATCAACACTCCCCATTTTGGTGAGCAGGATATCGACAATCATTCGATGACGATAAACTACGACCTGGGTAGAGGCGTACTTACTTCAGTATCAAATTACCGTAAGCGAGACCTCCACCGCCAGACGGACGGAGATTATGCTCTCGGTAACGAGAAGACAGCGACGAAAGCCACGCGAATAAACGATACCTTCACCGATGCCCAAGTCTTTTTTCAGGAATTGCGATTCGCCTCAAACCTGGGTAACGCTTTTGAATACGTCATTGGTGCTGATTATTACAATTTGGAGACTAACGAACTGAGTGATAACTTCGCCTCAGGGGGGCAGACCACAAAAACATCTACCATTCGTAATTGGGAAGTCGAACAGGATTCGTGGGCGATCTTTGCTACCGCAGATTACAGCTTTGAGAAGATGCCGCTTTCCGTCTCAGTGGAGGCTCGTTACGCCTATGACGACGTGAAAGGTAGAGTCGTGACGTTAAGACCAAACCAGGGTCCCGATCCAGTATTGGATTTTGGTGGTGACAACGACTACAAAAATGTACCCATGGGAATAAAACTCGCCTGGCGATTCGAAAACCTGGCAGATCCTATCAGCGAAGCGATGGCTTATTTTTCAGTGGGATCTTCGTATCGCCATGGCGGGATCAACCTCGGCGCAGGTTTGCCGACAGATGCTTTTCCGACAAGCGCAATTTATGATGAAGAAACTTCCTTAAGCTATGAACTCGGTTTAAAAAGCGCCTGGTTTGACGGCATGTTGAAACTGAATGCCGCCGCGTTCTTCGTAGTTTATGCTGACTTTTTGGAGACAACAGGCAACGGATGTCCCGAGCTATGCCCCTTCCTTGATCCACTAACGAGTCTGTCTTTGGGATTCGATGCCAGCGGCAATGCCATTACTGTCAACCCCGATGGTTTAGATGGGCTTGAATCGCCGAAAGCAAATTTTATTGATAATGTCGGAGAAGTTGAAGCCTGGGGTGTAGAAGTTGAGGCAAGCTTTCAGATACCTTTAGGTGATTCTGGTGGCAGTCTGCGAGGGAATGTTGGCTGGTCTCATCAAGACGGTGAGGTGACAGATATCTCCAACAATGTGTCACCGTCACAGGCAGACAGCCTCGGTGCAGAAATTAGCGCGGTACGTCCGGTACAGCTCAAGTCAAACATAAGCTGGCGACATCCCCTGTCGATTTCGTGGTTAGAAAATGCAGTATTTTCCGCTACGGCCAACTATACCCATGAGAGTGGAGGGGTGCGTTCACTTGGCAGCAGTCTTTCGCTTGACAATGTGGATCGAATGGACGCGAGAATTGGGATTAATTCGGACCATTGGAGCTTTACTGCAAATGGTAGCAACGTACTTGATAAAGAAAACTTTTCGGACCGAACTGCCACTCGTTTTCGCTTAGTTGACCCTCAGTACTTCTACTTCGAGCTCAGCTGGCGGTACTAATCACGTCAATTAGTGGCGTGCTTTCCTATTCAGCGATTTAATTTGGATATTTCATTCCATGAATGTAACGAGAATCAAGTTGTTATTCATTACACTCGCGATCGTATGCTTGGTGATGCCAGCGCTAACACCTGTCGTAGCTAGTCAACCAGACTATCTGTCGCCCCAGCTTCGACAGCAGGTAGAAGAGTTGAAGCAAGCCTATGAATCAAAGCCTACAGATAAAGGAAATTATCCAGAGAGAGCGGCCATTGCCTGGGCATGGTTGAATGCGTATGCCCTGAAGGGCGGTACATTGCCCGTTAACATCACACAGAGCATTCGACCAAAGGTCCTTCGTAACAGAAACATCAAGGAGTTGGATTACTATTTGGACGAGTTGAAACTTCTGGATGAAGAGCCGGGGGCAATTGGTGAACTAACCGCTGAGATGGGACCGTTTGAGGCTAGAACTTATGTTACTTTGCAACAGAATTATCACCTGGGCGAGAAAGAAGTTAGCACAGGTGGCGGCTTTCTCATTGCAAAACACTGGATAACGGATTCCAGTGACTTCCAGGTAGAAGATCCGAGTGGGGATAACTACCTGTCTATTTCAAGTAACAATCCGAACGTGAACTTTGCACCTGACGAGGTACCTTTGAGTGGAATGCACGGCGGTTTTCCTGGCAAAAAGCCTGCAAGAGTTTTTAGAGTGACATCCGGTACGCTTCAACACGGGGATATTGTGACCGTCACCTACGGGGATAAGTCTGCTGGCGGGCGAGGTTATCTCATGGGTACGGCGTCCACGGATCTTCTGCCGCTACCTATCTATATTGATTTTGATGGAAGCGATCACTTTTTTACCTTACCTATTCAGCCAGTTCACGTATCGGGAACCAGTATTGCTAGTGTTCACGGTTTTGCGCCTTCAGTCGTTCGGCCAGGCGAATCGTTTGACGTGTCCATTCGGGCGGAGGACCGATACTTCAATCGTGCTAAGGCTCCGATACCCGAATTCGCGGTATTTGCAAATGATAAACTTCTAAGAACCGTCGCTGCTTCCGATGAAGCGATTACGGTGCTCCATGATGTGCAATTCTCAGAACCCGGTGTCTATCGAATTACAATTCGCTCTGCCGACGACGCGATCGTAGGCGTCGGCAATCCGATTTTGGTTTCAAACGAGGCCAACAAAATATACTGGGGTGATACGCATGGCCATTCCGGTTTTGCCGAGGGAATGGGATCTGCTGATCGTTTCATGAGTTGGGCAAAAGACGATGCCAGACTAGATTTTGTGACACATTCGGAGCACGACATCTGGATGGATGACCATGAATGGGATGTGCTGATTAAAAATGTCAGCAAGTATTCTGAACCTGGGCGTTTTGTTGGATTTCTGGGCTATGAATGGACGACAAAAAATATCTCCGGAGGACACCACAATGTTTTGTTCAGGGATGTTGGTCAACAAAATCGAATTGCCAACCAGTTTTATCCCACTCTTTCCAAATTGTATGCGGGACTGCGTAATACCTACAAATCTAAGGATGTTCTGGTTATTCCGCATGCCCATCAAGCAGGAGATTACCGCCAAAGTGATCCAGAACTTGTAAATTTGGTCGAAATCATGTCGGAGCATGGCACCTTCGAATGGTTTGGCCGTATGTATCTTAATCACGGACACCGTGTAGGCTTCATCGCTGCCAGTGATAATCATCTTTCCCAGCCCGGCTATACCAATGCAAGGAAGGGCCAACGAGGGGGCTTAGCTGCCGTATTAGCATCAGAAAACTCCAGGGACGGTATCTTTGACGCGATGAAGTCTTTGCAAACCTATGCTGTTTCGGGTGATCGGATAATTCTGGATTTCAAGCTTAACGAGGTCAGGATGGGAGAGCGGGCAGCGTTTGCGTCGGAACGGCGAATAAGGGGTAGGGTGATTGGCACGGCGCCTATAGAGAGTATTTATTTAATCAAAAACGGTAACGAGATTTGGCATAAGGACTATTTGAAGATTGAGTCCGGTCGATACGAAGATGAGGAAAATTTCCAGGTTACGTTCGAAAGCCCATCATTTCCTATGCATCCCAATGATAACCCGCGAGGTATACGTGGGTGGATTGGAACACTTGAGGTAACTGGAGCGGACATTATCAGTTTTGCAGCGACCGACTTTTTTAACGTCGAACTTAACAAACTTGAAGTCGACGAGCACAACGCTCGAAAAATCCATTTTGCTTCTAGTAGCCGTGGTGACGCTTCTTCCATCAAATTGAAACTTAAAAACATTACGGGTAATGCAAAGGTTACTTTGGATCTAGAACCGACAAAGGAGATAGGCAAAAGCAGGTTTAGAAAAGCCGCTTTCATTGCGGGGGCTCGCGTTGTACTGCCCTTTAGCGATCTCGTAGATGGAAGGACTCGCCAGGTACTTCCAGTCGACAACTATGATGACACAGTTACCTTGCGTCGCGTCATGAAAACGGGCCCGGATGATGTGAGCTTCGATTTTGACGATACGGGCACCATCGAGGGTGACTATTACTTTGTTCGAGTCAAGCAGGCCAACGATGCCTCGGCCTGGTCGAGTCCCATCTGGGTAGGCGGAATGCCATCGCAGTAAACAAATCGTCGAGCACTAATTACCTGGCTATCAGGAAATAACATAGTGCGGATATCCTGACGACGCATAAAGCTTACTCAATACCAGGTGCTGATAGTGCCTTGAGGAAACACCTTTGACTAATACTTCGCCGAGAATCACCTTGATAATGTCATTGCTAGCCTTTTGTGCGGGTTGCTCCGAAACTGATTCGCGTGCAGACAAAACAACTATGGCAGTAGGTGTTAGCACCGCCGTAAACAGTATGGGGATGTTGCCTGAATTCAGCGCCCGTGAACCTGCACCTGATAGTATGAGCGAAAAACCGGTTCTTAGAGAGGTGGCCGTTCTTGATAACAAATTTCTGGCGCGCATCGATGCGCTAGAAGCTGTGATCGAGCAAGAACCTACGAATAGCCAGAATGTTGCCAGTCGCTTGAAGCTGATGCAAGCCTACTATGATGCACTGCAAGGACAGGATGTACTGCTCAATTACTTCACAAATCAGGTCTTCAATCGTATAAGCACTGTCCTTGCCAGAGGAGTGCCGGTACCCGATAACTCTCTTGATTTGAAAGCGCTGGACCGGTTATTTGCAGAATTACGTCAGATACAGGCAGCTATTGGGAAGACGGGATCATTTCGCCAGATTTCCCCAGACACAAACATTTTGGAAGCCAAGGCCTATTATTCGATTGTGCTTGAATATGAAGTCGGTGAACTCGGAATGGACGTCGGGGCACGGATTCGCATAGGACACAATTGGTACGCAGATGTGGGAGAAATACAATTTTCCCGTCCTTTGGATGCGGGTTATACGACCATCACACCGAGTCGCGAAGGTTTAGAGTTTGTCTCGGGTCCTCAACGTTGGTATGGACAGCAGTTCACAAGTTTGTATGGTGCATTTACGCCCACGTTAACACTGACCAAGGGAAGAATTGAGCCGGGCGAAACTATTACATTCCACATTGGGGACAAATCCGGAGGGGCACCTGGATGGCTTACCCAGAGTTTTTCGTTGGACTCCATGGATCTGAAATTTGAAGCTGATTTTGAAAACGACGGGCTGTGGGTGCCAATTGCACAGCCCCGTTTCCGTGTGATCGGTAATGAGCCTCATCACCTGCGCATTGTTGCGCCTTCGGTGGTACGTCCGGGTGAACCGGTGAGCCTGCGAGTAAACGTCGAAGATCAGTACTTTAACGAGGCGTCTTCAGGACCAATCGAATTGATTGCCAGCATTGATGGTAGAGAGGTTGGTCGTTCCAAACCTGTTGGGGGCAATCCGGGACGATTCCTATTTCCAGCGTTTGACGCCCCGGTCGATGCACGTGACGCGCCTTATTATCTGGACGTGGTTAGTATTGATGATCGGTTTTCCGGGCAATCGAACCCGATGATGGTCCGAGCCGCGCCTGCGCCCAAACTGTTCTGGGGGGAAATGCATGGCCACGAAGCCTATACCGATGGCAATGGCACACCTGACTGGTATTTATCTTACGCAAAGGATGTAGCCTTTCTTGATTATGCTTCCCTGACCGGTCACGACGTGATGCTTTCAGAGCTACATTTCCGGGATATTTTTCGTGCGACGCGTGAATTTAATGACCCTGAAGATGGGTTTGTCACCTTTCCTGCCTATGAGTGGACTGCAGGCTGGGGCATCGGTGGGCATCACAACATATTTCATCAAGACGAAAGTCAGCGAGTTCTTCCTACTGCTGAAACGGGCACCTTATCAAACATGTTAGCAGCTCAGCGTAAGTTCAATGATCCTGACAAAGTATTGATTATTCCACATGCCCACCAGCCGGGCGATTGGACAAAACTGGACGACAAGTTTGGGTCATTAGTTGAAATTTACTCTACTCACGGTAGCTTTGAGTGGTTTGGTCGTCGCTATCTTCAACAAGGGTACCAGGTAGGGTTCAATGCGGCATCCGATGATCACATTGGCCACCCGGGTAATTCACCGGCGAGGGCATGGACGCGAGGTGGGATAGCCGCCGTGTTTGCACAGAGACATGGTCGCGAGTCGATATTCAAAAATCTGAAATCACGCCACACCTATGGAACTTCGCTGGCGCGAATCTATCTGGAAACCGCTATTGGCGATGGTCAAATGGGTGATGTTGTATCGTGGCCAGCGGCGCATCCCGTTGAACTTTCTGTGCTGGCCGCAGGTACAGCGCCGATAACGTCGATTGGGGTGGTTGTTAATGGTGAAGATGTCCTGGTCGAGGACTATACACGCACGGACCAAGATACGCGCCTACTTTGGTTTCGCATCACATCCGCTTCGGAACCGAACAACCCTGCTCGGCCCAGGTCGCCTGCAGATGGAGTGCGATATTGGGGTTTCGTTGATATGCAGGGTTCGAACAATCCGTTGGAGCAAGTTGAAGGGCTGGGTATTGAGCCATACGGTGATGTGGCGGGCCAGATAAGCGGTAACAGCGCAGCGTTCTCCTTACGAGTACGGGGCGACTACGATGCGCTGTTACTTTCGCTTAAGGAAAGTGCTGCTGTTGATACGGTTAAGATCAGGATATGGAGGTCTGATATGGATGAAGTTGACAACTGGAACATCCAGAAACCCGGGCGCCTACCAGGTGAATTTGAACGCGATCTGATGGCTGTTCCTCATGGCGAGCTTGTGGTGGATACCACCATCGCCTTATCAGAGTTATTAGGTGATGGTGTTGGTGGGAAAATAGAAAAAGACAGTCGCTGGGATATGAGCTTTGCTAAAAGTGATCTGCCAAAATGGCAGCAGTTAAAGGTGTCGTTAGATGAAGAGTACGGGTTTTCCGCTGAAAATAGAAATAACGTTTATGTCCGTGTGAAGCAACTAGATGATCAAACAGCCTGGAGTTCTCCGATCTTTATCGATTGGGAATGAATGTAAAGTAGTAGCGTAACCATTGATCTTTCCAGCGTTGAAGAGACTAAAAAAGAAGTGCAAGAAATAGTTGGAACAGGTCATTGCTAAAATATCTTAAGTTATTCTTGTTGTTGTGGTGTGGTTCAGTTCATTCTCACGTGGAATCCATTGAAGGTCATCCGCATAAACAGGGCTTCACATATACAAGTCTCGGTGTGTATAACGGTGGTGTGAAGCTCCTTTACACTGCACCCGTGACAGATCTGCATACATTGGGACCTGGGACGCCAGATGATTTGTTACCGATCGTCGCTGCGGGTATCGTTTTGAAAGATGGCAGTAGTGAGTGTTGGCTCCTTGACCAGCAAGCAACGGAATACGCAGCTATTAACGCATACCAGTTTACCCTGGACTATGCGTGCGACGGACCTGAAATACTTCATATTGGCTACAATCTTTTCGAACACGATCCGGAACACATTAACTATGTAGATATCGTATTTGGCGCACAACCTCTTAGAGCAATATTCAGTGGATCTGAATTAAGTCTCACAGTTCCGGTTCAGTATATGACGGAGCAATCAGGTTGGGTCTTAATGGATGAACCACCTCACCTGACTGGAAAAAAACCTGAGCTTGTCAGGTATCTGAAGCTTGGTTTTGATCATGTACTGTCTGGTTGGGATCATCTGGCTTTCGTTCTCGGGTTAGTTATTCTGGCACGTCGATTTAGCAGCCTCGCCTTGCTTATTACAAGTTTCACCATCGCCCATTCCATTACCCTTGCAATGGCTGCTATGGACGTGTTTGTACTACCCCAGGCACTAACAGAATTGTTGATCGCTGTTTCGATCATCTACATCGGGCTGGAAAATCTCTGGGTATTGTACCGAGGAAACTGGCGCATACCTGACGATTTATCTATGTCGCGCCGGGCGATAATCAGTTTCACGTTTGGATTAATACATGGCTTCGGGTTTTCCTTCTTCCTTCGGGAGATGGGTTTGCCTCCTTCAACATTGTTGCAGGGTTTGGCACTCTTCAACATTGGCGTGGAACTGGCACAGATGTGTGTTGTCATTGTTCCGTTCGTAATCTTACAAAGAGTATTGGGAAGAACGGCAATATTTCCGGTTTCATCATCAATGGTTTCGGTTGCCGTCCTATTTTTCGGCATCTATTTGGCTTTCGAACGCATTGTTTTGTGAAACTGCAGGTCATCGATGTCATCTACGCGAGAGAATTCCGGTGGCGCGACAGGCAGCAACGAGTCATACCGGTATTGCTTGAGGCTGTGGACTCTTGAAGACTCTTATTGTTAGCTGGCAAGTCAAAATTAAAGAGTTTATTTAGTTTGAGAATAGCGACTAGTCATAATATTATCTTTGAGATGAAAAATTTCTTCGCTCCCGCAGAAACCCTTATTTGCCTTACTACGGCGATACTTTCGGTAGCTGCACGCACTGCAAAAGCAACGATACCAGTTCCTACGAGCAGCGATCTCTAAGACAACCTAATGACGCCTCTGACAGATCGGTGGTATACAGCGGGGTCAATGTTCTTAGGTGACGAAGATGCCCCTGAACCGCTTCAAGAACGCCCCAAGGTGCTGCTGGCCAAGCTATGACGCCCCAAGTATTCCCCAATAATGTAAAGCCCGTACGAAACGCTAAGACGCGCGATGTGACGCTACAGCAGGGCGGCTATTTGTGCCCAAGGTGCGATGGGTTTAATTTGTGTTTAGAGGGTATTGCGAGGGTTCATTAAGGCGGGCTGATGGCGGTGTTAGTCGCGAGTTTGATTGGGCGATATGTCTTTTTGTAGGCGCGTTGGAGTTGCTCCTAAGCAAGGCATCATGGATTATCACGTTTATTCGTGTGGCGCACCGAAATGGACGTAGTGCCCATCGCTGTTAATTTCTCCTGTTTCACCAGTGTTCCAAAAGACTATACCATCATCGGCAATGATCCCGGCTTCCACCCTACCGCCACATTTTGGGCAAACGCGGTAAGCTTTAGCCAGCTCTAAATCAAATCCCCTAACATGGTAGAGGCCGAATTTTAAATATCCACAGGCTCTACAACGCTTTGCAAATGCGAACGCGATAATCGATAACACCGCTGATAGTGCCCAACCCATTATCTCAAATTCACTCACCCGTCAGCTCCTTTTTCTCGGTTATAGGTTGCGAGCAAGGCAACGCGTATCTTAACTGCAGAGCGCGACGCGTAGGTGTTTAAAGTATGAAAAGCTGTTGATATAGCCGAGGGATATGGTTTCACTATATCGATCGTCGGCGCGCTCGTGATGCTTCTGGATTTGCAGCTTCTGGATAGGCCTAGAACTGCCCGCTTTCAACATATTGTTTCACATCCTCTAATGTCTTGGTTCTTAAAACGTCATCGTCTACTGGGTATAAGCTGTTTTGGGTTCGACCTAATTTAAAAGCAGCCAGCGCTATGGATGGCTTGAAGACGAACATTAAGGGAAACTTGACGTATTTCTCACCGATCATATACCAAGGCATACCCGCGCCGACTTCCCAGCAAAGAAGCTTCAGCTCACCGTCTAAGTCAGTACCAAAACCTGTAACCAAATGATGGATGTCATGCTTAAAGAAAAGTTTTTTCACCCACTTAGGGATCTGTAATAGAGGATGACCAAACAACATAAGATGATCTTCCTGAAGCCCTTTGCCATTCATGTGCTGCGTAAGTTCAGATTCGATATCCATAACGCTTTCCCGTTAAGAACTTCATTTTGGTCTTTTGTATTATCGATAGGCGTTAGCGTTGAATGCGCGCTGCTCTATCCAAAACGCTCTCTTGTTCGATTAAATTCCGCCCAATTTATAGTTAACACCAATCTTTATCCCGCACCAACGATGGTTCGATTTTGGTTCAGATGCTCGGTTTTAGCCCTATCGCAACTCTTTAGCGCAGAGCTATAGATCTTGTCCGCAGGTGCTTGAGACAGGCAGTGATGCCCTAGACAGCTCGATACCTGCATTCCTCGTCCACATTAGAAATACATACCAATACTAGGAGTCCCTTCTGGTGATGCGGGGGGTGGCCCGGGGGTGGGGTGCTGGCCCATAGGTTTGCCTTGTTCGCGTTTTTGATGTTAGCTGCTGGGAGCTCTTGAATGACCACCGCATCGATGAGTTTGCCCTTGATGAATCCCTATATATTGTAAAGTGTGATTTACATTTTGTGCGATTGAGAAAGTCAGTTTTCCGAGATCCTGACGCTATTTTGATCAAATATTCAGCCTCGAAAGGGGCTTTAATTGAGTGACTTAGCAGCACTCCTCTGGGTTTTTACAGTAGGAATTGCGATGGGTATGGGGTCGATTTAGGTGATGGCCGTTGTGTATTTCTAACATTTTTTGTTCCTAGTCGAGATATCGGTTGAGTCAGTAGGGGTAGAGCCGATAAGGTGCTCGAATGACGCATGCTGGCTCAGAAGAAAGTAGTGCCGCGCTCGATGGCGCGATTGCACCCACGTTCTTCAAATATTTGGTCCCATCACTTGCCAGCATGATTGCAATGACTTCTGCATCGCTGGTGGACGGTATTTTTATCGGTAACTATGTCGGGGTGACGGCACTCGCCGCGGTAAACCTCATCATTCCCATCACGTCGCTGGTATTTGGTATTGCGATGATGTTGTCGGTGGGAGGGTCAGTGCGTGCGGGCAAATATCTTGGTGAGAAGAATATTGCTGCGGCATCTTCCATATTCAGTAAAACGTTACTGAGCGTTGCAATTTACGGCGTCGTCGTGATCGCACTCGGCCTGATGTTGGAAGACGAACTGTTTATTGGGCTCGGTGCCACCGAAGCGCTGTTTCCGGTCATGAGCGAGTATTACGTCGTCATCATGCCTTTTCTGTTTACACAATTAATCGTTGTTGTGTTGTATTTTTTCGTGCGGCTCGATGGTATGCCTAACTTAGCCGCGGTAGCGCTGTCCATCGCGGCCGCGGTCAATATCTTACTCGATTACCTGTTTATCGTTGTCTATGGTTGGGGGCTCTCGGGGGCCGCTTTCGCAACAGGTCTTTCGCAGGCTATTCCCATGCTCATGCTGATGGGTTATTTTTATTGGCCCAAAAGGCGATTACAATTTATTTTTCGGCAACATCATTGGCGGGAAGTTTTTCAGTCTGCGTATAACGGTGTCTCTGAATTTATTAATGAATCTTCGGGGGGCATTATTGCGTTTATTTTTAATTGGATGCTGATCGAACGCGCGGGTGTAAACGGTGTGGCAGCAATGACGGTGGTGAACTACCTGATGTTGCTTGGATTTATGATGTTCTTTTCGATTTCAGACACCGTCACCGTCATGGTTTCTCAAAATTTCGGGGCGGGTTACGTCCAACGGATTGAAGCATTCCTCAAACTGGCTAGCAGTCTCGTTGCGATAACAAGCGCGACGTTCATTTGGTTGTTGCTGACAATGAGTGAGGAAATGATCTCGATGTTTGTCGATGAGCAAAATAGTGCTGAGATGATATTGCTTGCGAAAGAATTTTTACCCTTTATTTGGCCGGTGTTTTTGTTTGTAGGTTTTAATATGCTGGTGTCTGGTTATCTGACGGCGGTTCATCAACCTTTTGAATCAGGTGTTATTGCACTGCTTAGGAGTTTGGTCTTGCCTGCAGGGTTTCTACTACTGTTTTATTTTTTATTGTCTGACTATGAATTCGTGGTTGCATTATCGGTCGCTGAGGGGATTGCCTTTTTTATAGCAGCGGCCCTATTTTTTCGCCAGAGACCTAGCGAGGTTCTTCGGTCAAGCCGTTAGTAAAAGTCAAGGTGACGCGGGGTTTGCGTAATCGTCAATGACGCAGTGTCGTTCTGGGAGTTGGGTTAAATGGGTATGCGGTTAGCATCCCTTGACCACGATACCTCACAAAGTTTTCAGCCCAGGCTGATATACAAAAGGCGACTGGTATCAAATTAACTGTCTTGCCCGCAGGTGCCTGAGGCTCACAGCGCTGCCCTAGACAGCGCTATACCTGCACCATTCGTCTACATTAGAAATGCAGACCAATACGAGGCGTCCCATCTGGTGAAGTGGGGGTGCCACGGGGGTAGGGTGCTGGTATTCCGAAAATGGTTGGTGGGTAGCGCAGAAAAGAAACCGCGAGTTGTCTGGTGAACTAGTGGCGATTCACTAAGCTCATATGTCGGTTCTTCTAAGATTCAAATAGACAAACGTAAGTGCCAAACCATTGAGTATCTTGAGGCCTGAGTTCACACCAACTTTTGCCTCTAGCCAATAGGACGGCAGCCCATGCTGATAGCAGTCTCCTATTAGAAACATACATCCTGCATGTGTTTGCAGCAGCCCTATACCAAAAAACGCTAAACCAAAGCCAACGTAGGCAAGCCCAAAGTAAGCTAAGCCAACCCCTGCACCTTCTCTCCGGTATTTTATTGCGTACGAGGCAGTCAGCATTAGAATTACTGCAGTGGTGATAAGCATGAAACCGAAGGCGTTCATTAGGAAAAACGTCAGAGTGGTTGATGCAATCAGCAACAGTGTGAGAAGCAAGTGGTTCATGAAATACCGGGAAATCTAAATAAATTCAATT
>Ga0209711_10000035_pt1 | contig 114170 bp, 130 predicted proteins | sample ArcticOcean_MG_C_7_FD_187441 | JGI IMG/M metagenome (GOLD analysis project Ga0209711, IMG submission 187441) | Marine microbial communities from western Arctic Ocean - ArcticOcean_MG_CB11_88 (SPAdes) (version 2) | ecosystem: Environmental > Aquatic > Marine > Oceanic | place: Arctic Ocean... | reverse complement strand
GTAACTGATGAGTTTTACGAGCATTTTTGGGATTGGTATTAACTTGTACTGGTCTTTCCTTATACCGTTTCAGGGCTTTAAATGCAGTCTTTCCTTTTGACTTTTCCGCATACGTGACAATATTTATTGACACAATATAATAATTAAAAAACCTGTTTTTAATCCACCAAACCCTTGAGCCCGCTCACGCTGTCGGAGAGCACGCTGCCTCCGCCTCCTATCATTCCTCCAATGAGCACAGCCCCTTGGAAGTCCTTGTTGTTTCTTTTCCACACCGCCGCAGCGGAAATAGCGGCGCAGATGATGCCGAAGATCAGGACAAAGGTCCCGCCCAGCTTCTGGGGCAGCGTGGCCTGCTTCACGGGGCATTATGGGGGTGCGTGTTTCTAGGTTTTTATTTATTTTTATTTATTTTTATTTATTTTTCAACGGCTGAAGGTTGCCACAAACCATCGGATGTTGGGTATTTTTCTGGTGCCGTCTCGGCGGACGGGGCCCGGCGGGGGCGTAATGTATTCGGTCTGGATGTTGAAGTCCTCGCCGGCGCCCGCCCGTAGGCAGGTATCCTGCAGCTTCCGCCAGTCGTACTGGGGAGGGAGCTTGTAAACTATTTTGACGTCGTCGCAGCGGTCACCGAGGATGGCCTTTGCGATGTCGCCAAGTTCGAGATGCCCGAGGAACATCTTCTCGATGACCTTGGCGTCCTTGTAGTCCTCGCCGCCCCAAGGGACATCGAGGTACACGACGTTGGCTTCGGAACTCCAGGAAATATCACATACCTCATTGTTCAGCGAGGTCATATGCTTCTGCATGCCCAAAGTGGTGGAAACCCGGAGGTTGTCTCGCAGCATCCGGAAGCGGGTGCGGTCAGGCTCGTATGTCATAACCCGGGCTCCCAGGTTACACAGAACGGCAGTGTCCGCACCGACACCGGCGCAGGTCTCCAGAACGGTGTCGGTATGTCCGACGCCGATCTTCTTGAAGATCCACTGGGAGAGCATGACGGGCGTCATCGAGTACATCCCGACCTTGTCCGACTTCCAGGATCCACGGACCGGCAGGTCTCCGAGCAGGTACTTCATCTTGCCGTAAGACATGATTGAGGTGATTGAGTGTTGAGAGTGTGTTGAGAGTATGGTGGGTTTGTTCAGTTGTGTGTGGCTGATTGTGTGGCTGTGAGCCTGCTAAGGGTAGGTAGAAATGCAACTTCACGCAGAAAGGCGGCGACCAACGTTCAAACCACCCATTAAAAAAATAAATAATAATTATTTAATGAAGTTCGAAGACATCGAAAACGCCGATGAAATATATCTGTACCTCGGCGATATGGAGCAGCAGCGACGAGACGCCACGAAGAAGGACTGGGTCGGGCTCTCACTCAACAAGAGCGACGGCACGCACATCCATCACGACGTCACCTACCGCATACCGCTCAAGGACGACTCGGTAGACATCGTACAGGCGGAGGACGTTATGGAGCACATAGAGTACGCACAGTTGTGCGCCTGTATCAACGACATTCACCGAATATTGAAGCCAGGTGGACTATTCCGTCTTTCGATGCCCGACTACAACTGCGATATCCTGCGAGACCGCTCCCTTAAGGACCCTGAGGGCCGCATCGTCTTTGACGCTGGCGGAGGGGGGCGGTTCGACGTGGACACGCAGTCGGTCGTGAACGGCGGTCACGTGTGGTTTCCGAGCTACCCCACGGTGCGAAGCCTCTTGGGGTCCACCAGTTTCCCTCTCGACAACTGCCACTTCAAACACTACTACGACAACGGGTTTCCCGTCACTAACGAAATCGACTACTCGCTGGGCTGGATCAGCCGCACCCCCGACCATGACGCCCGGGTGCAGTCGCCGTTCCGCCCCATGTCCATAGTGATCGACTGCTACAAGTAATTCCCCCTTTGAAATATTATATATACTAAAAAGTGCACTATTATCAAGCCCTAGAACAGAGACCGCCAGTCAATCAGAATTAAATAACATCATGACTCCTCAATACAAACCCTGCGACCACATGCCGATAGTGCCTGCGGATAATCAAGCAGATTTACAAGATATCAAAAACATGTTCAGCGGCGCGCCTGTGAATGGATTTAGGTGGTCCTATGGATTATTTGACCCCCAAGCTTTTCGGTACTCCATTGGAGAACCGACCGTGCGCACCGACCCCATGGAATACTTTCCCTCTGGATACAAAAAATGCGAATGCGGCCATTGTATCGCCGAGGTCAATGAACTGATCCATGCTGCCAATGACACCACTGTGGATTGGGGAAAGGACGATTATCCTCTACCCCTGTGGTGTGAGCAATACACACACTTTTGCACAGATGTGGGTATAGATTTCCATCCTCGTTTTTGCCGGTGTTCCCGGTGCCGTGCCGTGAGAAATCTACACAATAACCGTGTCTGTTTCGTATACAAGGCTAGACGCCGCTGCCAATACGAGAACGCAGTTGCGGATGTAAGTTCCGCAGTGCGGTCTGGTCTAGGTCTGTCGCACGGTGGGAACCCCATGCTCCCCTTTTTGTCGCACCGTATGCTACAGCAGGTGGCCTCAGCAGAGCAGCTAAACGCTAGCGGCTCTTCTGTAGAACTCATTAGCGTGCTCGACAATCACAAGGACAAGTATGACATCGAAGACATTGTGAAGTTCTTCTCTGGAAAGACCCTCAAGTCATTCTGCAAGAAAAATATTAAACAAGTGAAACTGAACAAGGGGAATAAGCATATGACGTCGAACATCACCGTATTCCTGAAGAACGCCCAGGATAGGGCGGGCCGGAAGATATGCAGCGACGCCTGGAGCATCGTTCTGGACTTCCTCGGGAAGGAGTGGTTAAAGGACCAGATGGACTAATAAACAATCTATAAAAATAAACAAACAATTTAATTCTACTCACGCAAAAAAGCCACCTACAGGACGTAGATGGCTTTGAAGGGGGCGGGCTATAAAGGGCATAGAGCGGTGATTCCCGATTTAAAGTGTTTTATCGCTTTAAGCGGGAAGACCTTGAAAAAGGTGTCCCTCTCCTTGTGCGTGTCGAGCCCAAGGATCCACGAACGTATCTCCCCCGACACTTGGGAGAATTCGACATACTTCTCCATCTTCCGCAGCATAATGTCGTCCGTCGACCTCGAGTCGAGAACGTCCTCCAAGACCTCGAGGTCGACATCGGAGTCGTTCGCTGCGAAGGACACCAGAGCTTTGATGATGCTCCCTGACGACGTTTCGCTACCCCCCGATTCCGAATCCGATTCCAGAATGGGGTCGGGGTCCTTCTGTACCCATTTCGTGAATACCATATGCTCAAGGTGCGTCAGGTGTTCGTGGATCTTTTCGATTTGCCACTTGGTGGCTATGTGGACACCATACACAGTCACCGCCACGTAGCTGGTCAGGCACAGGGGCAAGAAAAACGGATGCTCATTGGTGACTGCCTTCGCCACAAGTGCTGTAAAATTGTAATTCATACTTTACTGTTTAAAGTGCTTTTCTTTTTAAACGCTTTGAACATTTAACGACCTGGACTATGCGAAGCGTGCCAGGGTTTGGCGGACGTGAGGGGGATACTGCAGGATCCCGAGAGTGGCGTGTGACTGTGTGTCTTTGAAAAACGTTTCCTTGAACTCTATCATATTTTGAGTTCCCATTGACTTATTGCACGTGGAGCAAACTGGCTTTAGATTACTTAACTGGTCCGTCCCACCCTTAGCAACGGATATAACATGTCCACAGTCAAATGAACGGCTTGTTATTTTCCCTGTGCAAACAAAGCATTGTCCCACACCGTTTCTTTCGGTAAAAGTCTTGTTCCATACGTTATCTTTCAATGTTTTTGGAATGGAGCGTCTTTTCGTATTCGCTTTCTTATATTTACTTCGTACTTCTAATTTCAAATTTTTATACTTTTCCTTAATTTCATTGATCTCACTTTTCATATTAGCCTGTAAATCTTCCAATTCCCTGTCCATCTTTAGGCAATATTCACGTTTTATTATTATTAATGACAAACCTCTAAATTGGAATGCCATTGATTACCGCCCCGCCTCAGAGACCGCATCGACGACGTCCGGTTGGGCACCCCGGAAGACGACACGCTTGGTCTGCGTGGTCATCACTTCGGTGCCCACCACCTCCGAAAGAACATCGGTCGTCCCGAAGGGCGAATACGCAACCGCTTGGGTGTACAGAGGCTGACGGTGCGTGGGGTTAGTGCCCACCGACGAAGGCGGGTGCCGGATTGCTGAGACAGGCTGTCAATGAAACGCAGGGCTTTCTTCACCTGCTTGCGTACAGCCTTTCCTGCTTCTCTTCCAGTGTAAGTGGGCGAGGGGGAACGGGTGGCCCGGGACGCCCCGTTTTCACTCGCCCAGTCGTAGTCTCAAAGTGAGTTTTGACACCCGCTGAGTTGGTTGACACGCGGGTTTTGGAAATACGACCAGGGGATTTTGACGATGTGTACTGTCCGACATCCATAGCCTTCTGGTATACACTGTCGATGTCATCCTTGGTGAGGGAATCGATCCGTAGGTTCAGGAAATAGTCCTGGTGAGGGTAGGGCATTGTTAATTCATTATATATATGTTGTTTTTATTTGCTTAATTGAGGAAGGCGTTTCGGCCACGTGCTAGGGTTTGTGCGGCGCAGCGTCATATTTTCCTTCCTAATAAATAATTATAACGGTTTAACTAATATCTTCACGGCCTCAACCGAAGCAACACTTGGCACGGCATACCTTACCGAATGCACCGGGTCTGCTCTGGTCTATGTACCGGCGGACTGGCTGGCCGAACTTGTTGCGCTGAATGGTGAAGTTTCCCCCACGAGGGCCGAAGTGTACTTTCTGGGTCTTGGGGGGCATTGTTTTTATTACCATTCGCTAATATAATTATTTCGTCACCCTCCTAGGATTTATTTATTGTCGGTGAGTAAATATGAAAGAGCCGCAGTACTCTAGCGTCGAGATACACGCTTTCGGCAATACCAATACCAAGCAAGTGAAACTATCCCAGTACATCGTCCTGCCAAAAAATGTGTACCCCCGCATCGGCATCACCAATTTCCTGATGCCCAATTCGATGTACAACATCCAGCGCTTTAGGGTGTACGCCGACGGCGTCAAGATTACCATACCCACTGGCTATTATACCACCGAACAACTCACGGAGACCTTCGCCGAACACGACCTCGTGCTGGCGTACAGCACCGTGTCGCTGCGATTCGTTATCACTGGCACCTTCAGCAGCCTGAAGATCCCGGTAGACAACTACCTCGGCGTGGGGGGGACGGCCACCGAAACAATCGGCAGCGTCAAATACTACGTGTTCGGAAGCGGACCCGTAGCGGGCACGAGTTTTCCCAACCTAGCTGGGGAGCCCAACATATTCATCAGGATAGAAGGGTTGAACTACAACACGGTGAACCACCACGACGCCATCGCACGGGTCCCGGTCGGCGTGTGCAACGGGGAGTACATCAACTACATCCCGACGGAACTGGTGCACTACCTTCTCACCAACCAGAGCATCCTCACCTTCGTCGTCGTGCTCCAGGACGCCGAGGGGAACCCGCTTGACATTAACGGCGCCAACTGGTCGATGACAATGTCTATGCACTTCGACTACCGACCCGGTCCTCCTCTCAACTTTCCCAATTCCCGTGGTTCGGATGGCGGAATGATGGGGTCAGCGAGGCCGAAGCCGAAGCCGAAGTATAAGAAGAAGAATTTAATATAACATTAAAAAATGTTGTTTATATTTAATGGGAAATCCATATATTAGGATAGACACGACAACACGGTCGAAACCGACATTCACGATGATGTTCGGCACTGGCCGACAAGCTGTCAGTATGGGCAAGGCGTACAAGAGCTACTGCAAGGGATGCAACTTGCAAGTGTATAATAACCGAATGCATGTCGGAACGTACCCGAGCAAGTTCGGGGCAAAGGAACCCTCGGAGATAGCCAAGCTGGCATTCACAGATAGCGTCAATCACGATTTCAAAGGTGCCAACGTACAGAAACTCTGTGCGAAAGCGTGGAAGGTGTCCGGGATTGTCGATTTCCAGGGGAAAATCCTGACCGAAGCCGATATAAAAAAGGAGATATTCTCGGGAGGTGCCATTCAACAGAAATCCATCACATACTACGGCGGCACAGGGGTACCACAATTCTGGAAAAATCCGCCAATATTGTCGAAAGACGCCAGTCCCATAGGGATGCCCTTCTGTAGACCGTCCAATTCCAGAGCTCGTCCCCATAATCCCAAGACGGAATCCTCGTGGAAGCCCGTCAACAGACTCCTCAACAACGGCCTTACTATGTTCACGCTGACAGACTCCCAAGGCACCAGTGCAACACTTGCGGAGAATTACATAGCCTCGAAATTAGGGACGAAAAAGATCCCAGTGAATGGCGTGACTACACGCAATATGCCAATAGATATGACTTTTTCTCTCACAGGCAAGGTAAGGTATACGCTCGAAAAATACGGCGTACATATGCTTTTCAGCAAGATTCCGAATGAGGAGTTCGATACGTGGTTCGGGAACGTGTACGTTTACTTTGGCAGCTTCCCCCCTCCCTTCAGCAATGCCAGGCCTTGGAAGATCGGAAACAGGAACAAGTTCGGTAATTGTCAGATCTGGGCTGGCAGCGATAACAAGCCAATACACATCACGTGCAAGAACAGGGGTCCAAGTAAGGAAGAACTGTCGCAGATAATTCTGGCCCTGGTGGCATCTGTTAGCCAGACGATGGATGCGGTAATGGCCAGGCGGATATGTCGCCTCATGGAGATAAAACGTTTGGGAGACTGGGGCCAGGTCTATGCGACTACTTTCACGCCAGGGCTCAATTTGGTAACCAAAGACCAACCTGCCTACTATTATGCACATCTTCTTCAGAAAAATGTGCCAGCAGTGAAGCCGAAGGTTGCAATAACACAGGGGAGCATTAACCCCCTAGTGAAAAATGTATCAAAATCTATAGGAATAGACATCGCACCGACGCCGTGTGCGCCGTACCCGGATTACACAGCAGCACCAGCACCCCCTCGGCCACCCAAACTGTCATATTATTACACGCTCGCCGACAAGGCCAACAACCAGGCAGGCGACATTGGCTTGTATATGAACAAGTGGTACACGATGACTTGGGATAAGATAAAGTACTACGTAATGTTTATGACGTACGAAACTGAATTTTACGAAGTCAAGACACAAAAGGGCAAGGGCGGGAGAACGAAGGTAAAGCCCACAGAGATCGATCAGAAGGTTCGGTACATAAATAAAAGCAAGGAGGAGTACGATGGAAAGACCATTGCGATCAGAGGTGAGGGCAGCACCCTATCGTTTCGGGTTAAATGGGACAGCTTCGCACCTCCCGAGGTTGGGGTAATGGATTACGTAAAGGCAGCTAAGCTACAGCTCATGACATTGGGAAAATCAATGTACCCCAGGAAGGTCGAAGGAAATAAAGATCGCATGAGTTATAACTACGTGTCCTTCGACGAGCAAGGGTATTTCTACAGGACACCGGATGGGACCAGTTTCAGCGAACAGGACAACAGGGTTGTCGAAAACAATATGCTTCCTCTCAGCGACATTCTTGGAGAAGTGGATAGTACTCAGCAATTCAAGAACTGGACGAAGAATAAAAAGAAGTGGACGATCGAACACGAAGCTTTCTTCGACTCAATGGTTCGGCAGATAGAAATGGTGAATAGCGGGGAAGTTATAGGACGGAAAGAGCTCAAAACTAAGAAGTACGTCACCGCTTGGGCAGCGATGCTCCGAAAACTGAGCGACGCCACTGGCGATTTCTCCTCAGAGGAGGAGGACCCCCAAGATATGGAAATGTCGTCATTTGGCCGCCGCACCCCACGCACGCCCCGGAAGACGGGTCCAATTCGGAAGAATATTCAGAGGAAGGTGGGTCCCGTTCGAAATTATAAACGGCGGAAGACACGGCGTCAGCGTACTCTGGCAGCGTTTCGGGGATTGACTGTGGATAATCTTGTTGAGAATGTAGTATCCGATATAGAGAACGGTGCTGTACAAGATTACGACCCAGGGTTTTTGCTGACAGTGGTAGACTTCTATTCGGACTACATTTTTGACCCATCGTACATCTCCATTGAATTTAAAAATAGCACGATGGAGTACATAGACAGGCGACCTAATGGCGCTAAGGTTACGGCGACGGCACGGGCATTTCCGTTGAAGAGGCGGAGGCCATCACCAACGACCAGAAGTCCAACCCGGTCTCCACCCCGTAATCGTACTAGAGGCTCCAGGGACGTAACACCAAGGAGAGGAGACAAGAGGCGAAAGAAATACGGAAGCATTATATAGTACTACCAACTACCCTGTTTCGACCGACAGCCGCCCGCACCGCCCCCGGCGCCACTCCGAGGCGAGTCCTCGAAACTCTACTTTCGAGGGTATCGAAATATACTTGAACCGCATGTAGTTTTTACACACGGCTCAAATGTATCAATCAGCGTAAGTTACGGCGTGGAGGCGAATTTTATCGTACGGACCCCAGTAGGATTCATCTGGATCGTCAATATATATTTTTTTAAGGCTCAGTGAGAAAGATAATACTAATTTTAACAGTGGGGCAGGAAGCTCCGGATCGTTTCAGCCACGTCCATTGGAAGGCGCCGTTCCTCGTCCGGAGACCACTTGACCATGACGACGTTAGCCATATGGAACATAGGGAAATGCTTATTCAGGTACATCTGGAAGTTGTCCCAAGTGACGGTGTCGCCAGCTTCTGGGCGCAACAGTGCATGCAAAATCTTTGCGCCTGGTTCACCGCTCCATACGTCCAAGCTACGTCCGTTATCGAGACCATTTGCTCGAACCCAAACGAATAACCTCTCAGTGACATCTATTCTTGATAGCAGCGTGCTGACACCGAGAAACTCCATTAGCTCATGAGACAGGTACTCTGGGGCCGCACAGTCCTTCTCCAGGAGGTGTTTCCTCGTGTGGACCCCTTGCCTCAGCGAGTACCAGTTGACACGTCCGCACCCGAGTAACGAGTTGACACGTCCGCACCCGAGAAACTCATTGAGAGCCTTCGATGCAGGCGTGATTCCCCGAACGTCGATTGGGAGCAGACCCACCCCCTCACTGAGCTCGTTATCCAGGATGTAGTACGTGATCTTATTCAGAATTTCCTTGTGACTAAGCATCGCGTATGCCCCGAGTCCCAGGAAACTCTTCAAATCATCACTTATCCATCGCGACTTAACGGAAATTGCCTGAAATGGAACCTGCCGCAAATGATCTGGGTCCCTTGGTGGGGAGAAAATGCCTGGGTAATGAGCTGAGTATGTCGGGCCTGCAGCGCACAGCACTGCATAATGTGCAGGGTTCTTGAGTGCATAGTGAGGCCATTTCCTGTTCAGCAAAGCCATCTCCTGCGTGCTGGCTTCTTCTGCGTCCCCGAGAGAGTAATTTGCTGGCTTCGTCGAGTCTCCCGGCTCCACCTTGTGTGACAAATATCCACGGATATTTTTAAGCATCTTACGCACGTCGTCAGCATATTCAAGGTTCATAGGTGAAAATGAGTATTTGTTGAGTGTATAATTTTGATTAGCGTTTAATTGAACAGGTCTGTTCCTGCTAGAGCCGTTAAAGAATGCAATTTCTACAGTGTCACTTAATTGTATGTTTAATAATTATTCTATCAAAAAGTGTATTTTGTAGCGTGAGACACCAAGACCGTAGAATACTCATCTGTTTTTCGAAATAGTCAGAGTTTTTCACCTTGCCGTTTATTGATTGTTTGAAGTATCGCCCTTGTCCTCGGTACTCCGGCTTCTCCATTCTCTCCCTGTTCCAAAAATCACCATACTGAAGTTCGGGTCCTTTATAATACCCGTAATGCTTCCGCTTCTTGAGTTTACTTTCGCCGTATAATAACGAAAGCAATAGCAATATGTACACTCCCCAGTTATTCTGGCAGTACCCCGCCGTCACGGAAAAAACCTTCTGGGAGCAGAACAGACACCACCAGAACTACATGCCAGTCCCGTGGGCGACGGTCATCGACAAGAGGTACAACCTTCAGGACATTTACAACATGGTCAAGCCTCGCTGCCTCAAAGACCTGGAGTACTACACATGCTGTCAGCACATCCATTTCCGAACGCTCATCCCGCTGCTAAAACGCCTGGGGATCAGGAAACTGTACACCCCGCACAAGGTCAAGAACGAAGGGAGCATCGACGGCATCGAACTGGTGGGCTGCCCGCTGTTCGCCGTGAACTTCGAAGACCCGACCAGAAACAAGACGTTTTCCCAAGCGGAATCCCCGCCCCAAAGGGACCTGCTTTACTCCTTCGTCGGTGGCTACCAGAAGGGTTACATGTCGGTCGTGCGACTCAGAATATTCGACCTACCGGAGCGCAGCGACTGTCTCGTTCGCAACACTGGGTCGTGGCACTTCAACGACATCGTGTATTCCCCGCAACAGAGTGCGAAGCTGTGCGAAGCGCCTGACCCCAGCCACGCCGAAAAAACGGAGCATTACAACCGGACGCTCCTGAGGAGTCGGTATTCGCTGTGCCCCTCGGGTTCTGGTCCCAACAGCATTCGCCTTTGGGAATCGTTGGCGGCCGGGGCGATACCGGTGGTCTTGGCGGATACCCTGGACTTGCCCGCACACCCCCTTTGGGATTCCGCCGTGGTCGTCCTGCCGGAGCACTTCGTCTCGGTGGTGTTTACGGCGCTCTCGCAGGTGCCCCCCGAAAAGGAGGCACAAATGCGGCGCAACTGTCTCGAGATTTACGATTTTTTCCGCGGGAACTTTACAGGTTTGATTAATTGATAAATTAAAATATATAGTATATATAATAATTAATAATGAAGTCATATTCGACTTATAAACTCTTTGTCATCGTGTCGGTGGCCCTACTGTCGATGTGGGTCCTATACATCCTAAGGAGGAAGGACATGATGGAATCCCTGAAGTTCAAACAGGATCCGGACGTCATCCAGGCATGGAAGGACACGCAGAATGGATCGAACATAATCGACGAGGAAGTATGGAAGCAGGAAGACCTGATCGGTTACACAGACGTCAGAACTGCTTACAACAAGAAAGTGAACCTGCGGGAGTACAGTAGAGGAACCATGGTCTCGGTGATCCTAGCCTTGACCACAGTGGCGACCCAACTTATGATGAAGTATGTGGGTTACTCGAAAACGGACATTTTCATAAATTACGGTTTCGTCTTGATTCCAGCCATTAGTTTCATGCTCGACATGGGCATTGGGAAGGATGCTGGCTGGAGGTACTTCAACCAGACAGCGTCTAATCCCAATGCGAACATGACTCTCGGCTGGCTCACGGTGATCTCCAAGTTCTGGTCACCCGATTTCTTCAGATACAGCATCACCGTCCTTCTTGATCTGTTCATAAGCAACCCCCTACTGGAGGCGATAACGAAAGTGATCAACGTCCCGAAGTTTGCGAAAATGAGTTTTACGGACCGAATGCTGAGCAATACTTCTATTTTTGTCCAGAGTATTGTCAACCTGATTACATTCAATAGTTACACCAATCAGACACGCTTCAACTGGGCATACTCTAGCGAAACCGATAACCCCAACAGGATCAACACGGGAGCTCTAATGACCATCTGCGGCGTTGCGAGCGCCCTGTTCCTCTCCACTAAATCCGTCGTTTCGAGCAAGCAGAAAACCATCTACTGTATTATTATGTTCTCACTTCTTAGTTTCGGTTTCCAGTGGCAGGTACTGGAGCCAGACACTTCGGGCAAGGTTCGGAAAATAGACATTTTGCAGAGAGATGTTAATGATATCCAGGAGCAGCTCGATGAGGGCAATGAGGGTTTCACTGTGGATGAAGAGGTGAAGCACATATCCGCCTGGAATGGAAGGATGAAGGATAGCAATGGAAGAGTTATAGGAACGCTGCCCAATCAGTATTACTACGGATGGATCATTCTACTTACGTCAATAGTGGTAGGTCTCCGCCTGGACATCCCGATTGGGAAGGTCTTTGGAGGGAGTACCCTCGTATAATCAGGCTGAGTAACTGCCCCCGAAGTGCTCATATAATCTAAGGCAATTTTGGCGCATTGTAGTCTCCTTGGGCTCGTGCTCGTCCAACACCGCCTTGAGGTTCCCGAGCTCGGCCTCTGGGAGGAACACGACTGCGTCTTTCCATAGGGGGTGGGCGGGTAGTTCCAGAGTGTCAGCCAAGACCACAGGGATCGCTCCCGCTGCGAGGGATTCCCACAGCCGAATGCTGTTGGGACCGGAACCCGAAGGGCACAACGAATACCGCCTCCCCGTTTCTGTGAATCGGAATACACGATGTTGTTGAAGTGCCAGTCCCCCGTATTTGCCACCACCGTATTTTCCAGTTTATCCATAGAAAATATCCGCAGGCGGATATCCGAAAGATAAGAGCGTTGATGTGCCCCCATAAAGGCGTAGAGCAATTCTCTTTCTGGGGCGGCTTCTAAGAAGCGCATATTCCTCTTGGGGTCTTCGAAGTTGACGGCATACATTGCACAGGGCCGTATTTCTATTCCGTCGATGTAGTCTTCGCCCCGGACTTTGTGCGGAGTGTACACCACAGTCACCTGCAGTTTCTTGAAGAGACCCATCAGCCGCCGAAAGTGAATATGCTGACAGCGTGTATACCGAGGTCCCTTCGTCAGGAGGCCTCGCATATCGGCCTGACTTTCCGTAGTTTGGGAGGCAGTGTCGGTCTTTGTGCGTGTCCTGGTGCTGTCTGTCTGGGTCGAGCGATAACCTGACGCCTGACACCCGGTCGGCTCCTGGGATCTTTCTGTGCCTCCCTGTAACGCTGGATGTCTTCCTGACTGACCTTACGAACCTGGTACGACATTCTAATTTGGTATATCTCAATATGTTATTTCCGCCTGCGTCGAGTTAGTATCATGAGAGACTCAAGTGCCGCCTGCTGCTCCGCTGCCTTCTTCTGCTGGTGAACCCCCTCTCCCATCACCTTGCTGTCGATCGTGAGACCGACCCTGTATGTCCTGTTGTGCGGTGGGCCACTCGATTCCAGTACCTTGTACTCGGGGTTGGACATCTTTGCGTTCTGGCAGTGTCGCAGCACCTGGTCCTTGTAATTTGTATCGGTAGTCACGGCTTTCCAATCTACATGGGTGCCAAACACATGTAATATAAACTTGCGGGCGTATTCCAAATTGGTGTCGAGGTATATCGCCCCTATCCACGCTTCGAATATATTCTCGTGCATCTTCTCTCTGTTGCGTTCATCCAGGCTCTGTAGGTGTCTGCTCATTATAACATGATTCCCAAGACCCAGTTTCTTGGCGAAGGTTGACAGGGCCTTTGTGTCTACGAGTTTGCTTCTGACACGGGTCAGAAAGCCTTCATCCTCGGCTGGGTATTTCTTGTACAGAAAGTCGGCTGTGATGCAGCTGAGGATGGCGTCTCCGAGAAACTCCAATCTCTCATTGGACTCAATCATATACTTAGGCACCTCCTGGGGGGGTAAGTACTTGGTTAAGCGCAACACAGACTTATGTATTAAGGCCTGCCTGTAGATGTCAAGATTGCGGGGCTTGAACCCCAGCAGTTCATGGATTTGAAGTCGGGAAATCGATGGCGTGGTAAGGCGCTCTACTTCCCTTGGGTCCAGGGCGACAGGGGGTTGCAGCATTGTATCCTACGTTGTAGGACGTTCTCTATAAACCCTTTCGCTTAAAGGGGTTACACAAAATGTTGGGTATGTCTAAAACATGCCTTCGACTCAGGAAATATGGAAGTCGTCGATGCAGACACCAGAGGGGAGGAAACTGGCGAGACTTCTCCGGGTGAAACCGACTCCAGCCGATAAACTGAAGGCGTCGAAGTGGTTAAAGCGGTTCATTTCCAATAAAAAAAACACTTGACTGTATAATGGATACGCTTCTTATCTACGACCATATCTTACCATACCTGGGGCTCAAGTATCAGCCCGTCCTTAATAAAGAACACCATCGAATCATCAAGCGGAGGCTTTACGATTGCTGCAAGCAGATCGAACAGAGCGCTGTCAGTCTGGGTGCTACAGTCCCAGTCAAGGTTCCGGAGGATTACCAAGGATTTCCCAACGATCTCATAGTCCAGATAACGACAACTACCCTTAATGAGATATACCACCACTTCGGTCAGGGCCCGTGGGGTCTCCAGAACAACCTGCTCTTCAACTTCAGTTACTGGTCGTTCTACGAGAGGATAGATCTAGAAATGTACCGCAGAGACGAGTTCTACAGAACCATTCTCGACGATCAGGTGTGCGAACGGATAGACGTCGACGCCCAGGTCTTCTTCAGCGTCGTAGACAAACTTTTCGGCTTCGAACCGCTTGCGTTCATCAATGTCCGTCCAGAGCCACTCGACTATATTGAATAATGTGCTCATCCGTGCTACAAACTTGCGATTTCTGTCTACGGGGGACGTGTATCAACTTTGGAAGTAGAAACTTTGTTGCGTCACTGTAACCTGCGTCATACATCCAGTCGCAGTCGCTGACGAGTCCCAGTAGTGTATAATACCACTTGCATAACACCCCACCGTAGGCTCTATTCCCCGATAGGGATGTAGTCGAAACTAATATCCCCGGACAGGCTGCCTGTGTCTGGCGACCCAGCGAACCGTCATAAAGTTTCAGATTCCTGGTCCTAACATACCAGAACGGGCGGCACCACGGTAAAGGTATATATGCCGAAGCTGTGGCTACATTGGCGTAATCTTCGATGCCGCTGTATGAACTGATTTCGCATTTATTGCCACTAGGGTCCGTGGCTATGATTGTGTGATTCCAGAGCGGACATTGAGATAACTTCCCTATCTCATAACAATACCCATACACCAGGTCGTAATACCCCGAGACCCAGGCTCGGATGGTATTTGTCCTGAAAAAAGCCACGCTCCGTGAAACCCATCGGCGGTAACTAGTACGCACAGGGAGACCCATACATAACAACATGACGGGGAAGCCAGAGCCAGAACTGGTTCTGAACCTAAGACTCGAAATATCGAGCTCGTCCTGGAGACAGGCGCATATTCCAAAGTAGTAATGATATAACCCTCCCGAACCTTTGAAGTTGAGAGTGGTCATAAATCTATTAGTAATGTGGTTAATTATTTTAAATATATGTACGTGCGATTTGCACCATTATCGGTCTGTGTTGTATGGGGATTATCACCAGGATAGAAACAGTCCACCGAATCGTTTACGCCATGGTCAACCCTTACGATGTAAAGCAATTTGGTATCTGGGTCCCAATCGCTATAATAAGTATTGAGGGCATTTAGAGATCTCATATGTTGATTATGCCTATCATAATAAGAAATTGCATCCTTCTTCGTCCTGAACTTAGCCTTCATGTAACCAACGTGTTCGTATTTTCCATGAGGTGCTCCGATAAACCTTAAGACTTCGAGAACGAATTGCGTCATTTTAACTTAGTTATAGGCTTTTCTTTAATCATTGTCAACGACGCAAGAGCGTGAAATATTCGGTTCTTGTATATCTATATTTTCTCTGAAGTTGCACCCAACGAGCGTGTTTTTGACCCAGTACTCATGTTCTATGTCGTAGTTGCCTAACCATTTGGATGACTTGATGACACAACAATGGTATATTTCTCTACGATCGGGATTACATTTCACCTCACAAGGGTAGCCACAACGACACTGTGGGCGTGGTATGTCCCGTGCTTCTTTCTTGGGAGGGTTAGTGCTCTCTCTGCACCAGCCTGCTCCACGTGGCCGCAACTTGTCGCCCTTACCGATTTCCATAAACTGCCTTGTTATTACTCCTTCCAAGTACGTGTGGTGGCACCTGTCTTTTTTTTCATAAGGTTGATTAAGTCTGTATTTCAATAAATCCCAGCTGAACCTGGGATACATACTACGGTTGTACTCGGAATAAGGCGGTTTCCACCATTCCGTGTTATATCCTTCAGGGTAATATTCAGGTTCCCATTTGGGTCTTGCTAGATCAAACAGAAGGTCATAAACACATTCGTTGACACCGACATCGTAAACACAGAGTCTAAAACCTGGTGGAGTCTCACATATGCATTTGGTTTTCCCGTTTAAATGTTCCAACATTCTCATATTCAAGCGCCCCGTTTCGCCAATATACCACCTGCCGTTATTTAGTAGCTGTTTTACAATGTCCCTGTCACCCCATGGACCAGGGTGACCAGGATGGCATCTCAAAACATACACCCAGTTCTTGCCCATTTAAGAAGGACCAGCTATGTGTCTTTAAATTATTTTTTTTATGTAAATTATTAAATATTTATTGGTTGTTTAAGTGCTCAGTGATGTGTTTGCAGTGCTTTCCCGTAGCCGCACACCGATACTGGTAATGCGGGCAGGTGCACGAGTACTTCTTGTCCTCGAAACAGATGGTATACTTCCCAAATTGCGTAGTATACTCCTCGGTGCTTACGGAGGAACAGGTGGTAGAACTGTCGTCGCTGTCGGTCTCAGCGACCTCCTGCGGAAAGTCCCTCTGGACCACCTGTTCCACCTGCTTCTTCAGGAGGGCCAGCATCTCCTCCTTGCTGGCGATGGCGCAGCTGACGCTGACGTGGTAGGTGGATTGAGACATGATTATAGATGTGTGTGAGCGTACTTGATAGCTACATGATTTCCCAGGGCCTGAGGAAAATGCACTTTGCCCAGGAATTCCCCGACATTTTTATATTGGACAACTGTAAATGCCTACACGAAGTTTCAGGGAAAACAAGCTTCACGGGAGGGAGAAGGCTGGTATACTGCGGGACTACAAGTACCCCGCCGATTACCTAAGTAAATCCAGCAACGTCTGCGACTCTGTTGCTGAGTTCTCACTTCAGCGGCATCAGCGCTCGGCGGCGGAGCATGTAAAGAGCACGGGCAGCGCCCTGATCTTCCACGGCTTGGGGTCTGGCAAGACCTGTACTTCCGTGGCGACCGCCGAATTATTCAAGAAGTACGACGTCAAAGGCGAGTTGATCGATAAGGACGCCGCCAAACAGGTCATAATTTGCTGCCCCGCAAAGATAGTTGCCACATACGAGAAGGAGATCGCCGAGGAGTGTGCCCGGCGGATCCTGGTCGATGGCGTCCCTCAGGGGTATTCCACCCCGGACGACATCGCATTCCTCAGGCGGGAGGAGGCGGGAATGCGCAGCGCCATCGCCGACCCCAACCAGAAACGGGGGCAAAATGATCTCAAAAAGGCCCGGAAGCGGTTCGAGCAGCGGAAAATGACTATTCTGGGTAGGATATCGCAAAGCTACCACATTGTCAGCCACGACAAGATGTATCTGGGTCTGTATGCCAAGGGGACAAAGGAACCAGGGCGGTATACCGAGAAGGGCGGTGCCCTCACCAAGCCCAACACCTTGCTCATCATCGACGAGATCCAGAACTTGGTGTCTTTGGACGCAACCTCCAAGAAGTACGCAGCTTTCTACGACGCCCTTACCTACTACGCCCACGCCAATATGAGAATCATGCTAATGTCGGCTACGCCCATCTTCAATCGGGGCTACGAAATCGCCCTCACCCTCAATCTGCTTCGTCCCCAAATCCCGTTCCCCACAACGGAAGTCGTCTTCAACGAAATGTTCGGCAGCGGAGACGGCGACATCGAAAACCCCGAACTGTTCAAACTGATGGCGGGACCCAACGTTTCCTACTTCGCAGGGGGCAACCCAGCGGCGTATCCGTATGTGATAAACGCTCATATCGATGGTGAGATGAGCGATCTACAGCAGGCTACGTACGGCAGGACGCTGCTCGGCGAGATCACAAAGAACTTCAATTCGAAGAAGCGGATATTCGGCATGGGCATGGAGGATGAGATGAAGAAGACGGGCAGCGATAAGGGCGATTTGGTGAGTCTGTTCATCAAGTCGCAGCAGGTTCTTATGTGCAACAAGAAGGCCCTCCTCCCGGGGCTACGGGACATCCGCAAACTACTGGGTGACACCGTCACCGAGAGGAACAGGGCGAGTCCCGAGAAGGTGCTCGACAACCAGAAGAAGATGCTAGAACACATCAAGAAGCACAGCATCAAGTTCTGGAACGTCATCACGCTGATGCAGAAGACCAAGAAGCCGGTGTTCGTGTACATGACTTGGGTGGAGTCGGGGACGAACGAGTTCAAGGCGTGTCTCGAGTACCTCGGTATGACCGAATTTAACGGGCGCACCAAATCCCCGGATACCACATTTGCCGTCTGGACCGGAAAGACCAAGGATGCAGATGCAGAACTCATCAAGGAGGGCTTCAACAAAGGGAACATATCCATCATTGTCAGCACCATCCAGGAGGGCATCAGTTTCCTCAAGGTCGGTCAGGTGCACATCGTTACGCCGTGGTGGAATGAGAACCGCCTTAAGCAGGTGGCGGCTCGAGCGGTGCGTTTCAAGTCGCATTGTGGCCTGCCTGAGAAAGAACGGTACGTGCACGTCTTCTACCACCTGGCGTTCATGCCGGAAAAGGCGGCGGACGGAACCATAACGGATGCAATTCAGAAGCATATTCTTAAGGTGATAGGACAGCAGCAGCTCCTCGGGGGAAAGAAGGGAACTAAGGATAAGGTGAACCAACAGGCAGCGGTAAAGGCAGCGTTGCAGGCTGCTAATAATCAGGAGACGAGTCAGCTCAACGCCCGGGAGCGCCCCAAGGGCATTGGGATCAGGCAGCTCGGAACCGTAACCCTAGACCAGGTAATGGATCGCAGCGCACGCATCAAAACGGCGAAGATTGTCAGATTCGAGACACTTCTCAAAGAAGCGGCGGTGGACGCAGAACTCAATGACAACGCCAACGTTGTCCAGCTTCGGGAGACATACGTTCCCTACATCAAGAGGGGCGAAAATCTACGTCTCTTCAAGAATCCCAACACTTCGCAGTTGTACACCACGGAGAAGGCGCCCATCGTCAAGTCTGCCGATATCCTGAAAGTAACGGAAGGTAAGGACTCGGCATTCAACAACAGGAACACCATTCAACTCTACGAAGTGACGAAGACCGATAAAGGCCAATACCTCAAGGGCAAGAAGGCGACATTCAAAGGTCTCCTTTACAAAGAGTCAGACGGATACTCCAAGGTGCGTTCGTCGAAGAACTTAGAAAGCCTCCAGCGGGACGTGCCAGCGGTGAGGGACCTCGTGAATATGGGGAAGATCTTACACACCTTCAGGGGCAAGTCCAAGTCCGAGATTCGCAAATTCATTCGCAGGTGTCTACGAAAGCACGATAAGGAGGACATGGCCAACCAGTTGCAAGGTTCGGTGCGTGAGAAACTCTACAAGATCCTCAAGACCCAAGTCTACCGCGACCGCAAGTCTTCTGAGTTCAAGACGCTCGTGTCGATGTGGGACGCCCTACCGGAGAAGCAGCTCATCGAGGTCGTAAAGGAGAGTCTCCTGGCTGAGAAGAAATTCGAATTCGCATTCGAAGGCAAGTCTTGGAGACTGATGGCCAAGGCGCATAGGGATAAGATGCCACAATAAATGCGATGTTTTTAAATGTCACCTACTGTAAATAACAAATGTCATCGGACCAGAAGAAATGGAATCTGAAGCAGTTCGCCTCAATGACCCGGTCGCAGCTCCTCAACTGGATGGCCAGCAAACTGAGCACTGACGAAATTATCGCCTGCATGCAGCAGGAGCCAGGGGCGGCGTCTGGGTCCAACTCCAGTGGGTCGAACTCTGCTTCCAGACAGAAGTCCAGTGGGTCCAAGTCCCCTGTCAAGTCTGGTGGGTCCAAGTCCCCTGACAAGTCTGGTGGGTCCAAGTCCCCTGTCAAGTCTTCGTGGACCGATATGGCCAGAGGGGTATCTAAGCTCCAGATGATCTCATCGAGTAACGCTGCCTGGAAACAAGCCAATAACCGAGTCGGCGAGTTGAAAAACATTATTGTTGTCGGTTACAGAGAGGCAGCCGGCGGCAACAAGGGTAAGTTCTTGTATGTTATTGCAGGACCGAAATCCATCAAGGTGGACACTGCGGGTTCTGCGGCTGCGGGTCTGGGGAAAATGGAAAAGGCAGCCAAAAAACCAGCGAAAGGCGAGGTAAAGGAGTTCACATACCTCGACATCAAGGCAGCCCTTAGGAAGTGGAAGGGGGGGAAATCAAGCGGTTCGGATACACCCGATGGTGACAAGAAAGGATTCCGGTTTTTCAAGGTGCCTGTGGGTCAGAGGATCCGTGGAGGTTCCAGTTCCCCTTCCAAGGCAGCGGCAATTCGGGTGCAGAAAATCGTGCGAGGGCGTAGGGTACGCCAAGCCGCCAAGGCGTCGGCTCCGGCTCCGACTCCGGTGTCGAGTCCGTCCTCTGGTTGGAGCCCATCACCTCCATGGAGCGATCCGCAAGATGATTACGAAAGGCACTTGTTGACGAGAAAGGGTGCGAAGATTGCGATGAAGGCTGCGAAGCAAGCGAAGAAAAAACCCAGCAGTTCAAGCAGTTCAAGCAGTTCAAGCAGTTCAAGCAGTTCCGGTGCTAGACTATCGCAGGAGTTCGAGGATATGACAGTGAAAAATAAGAAGGATTTTTTTAGAAAACGAAAAGTACCAGGCTACAGCAATTTGAATACGCTGGAACTTAACGAACTATTCAAGTCGATGAAAGTGAAGTTCGGTAAGAAGCGCAAGAAGACTGTCCGCAAGAGCAAAACTGTAGGCAAGCCAGTCCGCAAGAAGACTGTCCACAAGAAGACTGTCCACAAGAAGAAGACTGTCCGTCGGGCACGTTAAAATCGGTATTATAATAACCTGTGTTATATGTAAAAGAAAATATGTCGGACAGTTGCAGCACATCGATCGATCAGCTCCTTGCCGGGAGTGCGCCTCCTGAGCAGCCCCCCTTCAACGAGCAGCCTCGCCTGCAGACCATGCAGACCCCTCCGGGGATGATGCCCAAGCAGCAGGAGATCGCCCTCAATGCGAACAGCCTCTCGCTCCCGACCGAGTCCTTCATGCCGGGCTACCCCCTCATTCAGACGCTCGGCCTTGACGAGAAGATGGTGAAGGGCCTGGCGATCGCCGTTCTTATCTTGACGGCTGTCCAAATGCCCCAGGTAAGGAAAATCGTCATCGAAGCCCTCCCACCTATCTTCAAGACGGGCATGGTAGTGGAGGCCGGTAGCGTGTCGGTGGTGGCCGTAGCGCTGACGTTACTCCTCTTCAAGTTCTTCGCTTAAGGAATACTTTAATTAAAGACACTGTATTTTACATTTCTAATCGATCATTATGAATGTAAAAGGCAAGCGTGAACTTCTTATGAAGTCTCTGCTGGGGTTCTATAATTCGAACCCCAAGCAAAATGTAAAGGTTCTTAGGACCATAGTGGAGCAGAAGTCTATAATCAGTTTGAGGCTGTTGGAATGGTTCGTTACGAACTTTTCCAAGCAAAACAATGTTATATACAAGACACAGGCGGCGTCAATATTCAACGTATATATCGACTACAAGAATCAGTTGCGAGCGTACTCGAAGAAGATGTTCGACCCCTTCTGCCGCCGCCAGAGGCTCTTCGTGACAATTGACCCCGAGTCCAACCGCATAGTGGGGTACACCGATATGGAACCCGAGGTGATCACCACTGAGATACTGGTGACCACCACGGGGCAGCTGAACTTCTTTCGCTGGGCCATCGAGAATAACGTTGCCAGCTACGTGCTCAAGAACCAGGAGTGTATCGAAAGCGATATGGCAGAGAGGTACGTCAAGACCTCGGTGGTCAAACGCAAAAGAGAAATCATCAGTCCTGCAAGTGGTATGAATCGCAACTACGTTGTAGGGAAAATAGAGTGGTAAAAATTCGGTTTAAAAAATCGGGGCATTATGAAGTACCAAAAAAAAAATATCACAATCCAGTATTCAACTATACAATGTCCTGGCGTCCCGAATGGCTTTCCAAGTTGAAGAAGGGTGTGAATTTCGACACCCCCTTCAAGGACAAGTCGTGCATTGTGGCCAAGGACGCAAGCCCGTTGGGGGGTGCTAAGGCCTACTGTGCCCCGCCCGATATGGAGACCTTCGTCACATGGGCCAGCACCATGCCGGCCTCCGAGAAGTGCTTCTACGAACTGCTGCAGGCAGACAATCCCCGGAAGCTATATTTCGACCTAGAGGTTGTGGGGGGACAGAAGACCAATCCCACTGAGGCTGAGACCCAAGTTATCATCGCCGCCCTGGTTCGGCAAGTCGCACTGGCCGCCAAGGATTGGTATGATATCGAGGTCACCCGGGAAGATTTTTCGATGCTGAGTGCGTGTTCCGAAAAGAAGTGGAGCTACCACATGGTTCTCAAGAACAAACTCGCCTTCGACGGTCATGCGTCGATGTTCGAGTTCGTGGATAAGTGGTTTCGGCAAGGTGAAACCCCCGAATTGAATGGTTTCTTGGACATTTCTGTCTGGGGTAAGAACCAGTGCTGGCGCATGCCGGACAGCTCTAAGTATGGCCAGGATCGCCCCCTTCGTATCCAGCCGAATCTGGACGGTAAAATGGGGTGGTATGGGGACTGTGTCGTGTCATGGTTCCGGGATTTCCCTGGCGAGTTTGTGTCGCTCCGGCCCAAGAAGACTAAGCCCCCCGCAGGCGCTGTGTGTGACATCGCTTTGGCTTCGGCGCCCCGGGCAATGGATTCCGACACCTACCTGGACGCGTGTAATATAATCATCGCCGAAGATCGCGACTGGATTGAGGATTACCCGAAGTGGATCTGTATGGGCCTGGCCCTCGCAGGCGGAGGTGCCCGGGAGGACGTCTGGCACAGCATAAGTGCGATGAGCCAGAAGTATGAAAAGTCGTACGCTCACGCCAAGTGGATGTCCTTCCCCAAAGAGCCTGGGAACGCCTCCAATTTCATCAGCTGGGCATCCCATAGGAGCCCAGATGCAGTGGCGCACATCAAGAATACCAGCCTGGAGCACCTGACGGCAAACCACAGCAACATCGCCCAATGCCTGCTGCACCTGTATGGCGACAAGCATGTGTATGACGTCATCGAGGACAAGTGGTACAACTTGAACGGCATCCTGTGGGAGGAGGACCCCAAAGGCCGCAAGCTCGGAGAGGTCATTATGAAGGAGTTCCATCACACCCTGCTTCTGGAGAACCACAAGTGGCAGAAACTCCAGCGGTCGCCTCTTCCGGAGAAGATGAAATACAAGCCGGGGTTCACCGGGGACCAGATCGATGAATGGCTGGAGGAGCGCATTAAGACGAATAAGAAGGTGCTAGAGATTTGCCAGGGCGGGCGTCTCGCAAGGGACAATTTCCCCCTCGAGATCATATTCGCCCAGTCACAGTTCTCGAACCTGCTGGACTCAAACCCTCACCTCATCGCCTTCACCAACTGTATCTATGACCTGCGGACTGGCGAGGTGCGGGAGCCCCGCCGGGGGGTGGAGGCCATTGTCGATAACGTGAAGGTATTGACCAGCGAGTTCGTGAGCATGAACACGGGCTACGCCTTCTACACCAAAGCGCAGGTGAGGAAGGACAATCCCGAACGCTACCTGCAGCTCAAGAAGGACAAGATACTGCTTACAAAGGTGCTCGACCAGATATTTCCCGACCCTGAGATTCGGGACTACATGCTGCTGTTCACCGCAAGCTGCCTATCCGGCGAGGTCATCGGGGAGCATATGCACTTCTTCACTGGCACATCCAACTGGCAGAACGGCTCCAACGGTAAGAGTTACTACGACGGTCTGTGTGCGAGCGTGCTCGGGGATTATTGGGCCGGTGGGCATCCCTCGCTTCTCATCAGGGCCCGCGAAGACCCTAGCGCCTGCAACCCCGCCCTCATTGCCCTCAAGGGAAAGCGCTTGGTCACCTTCCAGGAACTCGACACAAGCAACGGGGCGAAGTTGAACATGGCCGTGGTCAAGAACCTGGTTGGCAACGACGTTATTTCGGGCCGGGGCATCCAGGCCAAGAAGGCCACGCACTTCAAGCCACAGTATAGGATGGCTGTGTGTCTGAACGAGATCCCGCCATTGAGTCAAGATGACGGTGGGTCCAGGCGCCGCATCAGGGTCGTTCCGTTCCTGAGCAAGTTTGTCGAAAACCCCGAAGCTACGGAATACGATGGCCTCAAGAAGGGGAAGCTGAAGGTGGTGCATCAGGTCGACCACAGTCTGGGCTCCCGTGACCTGCGCCTCCCCTTTATGTGGAAACTGATGGACTACTACGAGAGATACGTCAAGGGTGGGAAGAAACTCGTTCAGACGGACAGCATTAAGCACGCCACCGATTTGTACTTCAAGAAGCAGGACATCGTGGGGGAGTGGGTGGAGTTCACCCTCGAGCGGGACCCAGAATACACACAGGAGACGTCGAGTTGGATCCTGACAAAGAAGGAGCTTGGTGCCAGCATGACGCACGACCTAAAGAAGTTCTGCAGCCGAGTCGGCCTCCTGACAGAGCATCTCAACAAGCCCGGCCTCCTTGGGGAGATGATCACCACGGAGACCAAGATAAAGGGAAAGAGGGTCAAGAATTACTGGAAGGGGTGGCGCATCAAGCAGGAGTATGAATTGGAGGGGGGTGCCGAGTTCTGAGCAGCCACATCGAGACAAGCGAACTAATAATAAATAATAAGTACTACTGATAATACCAATGGAACAAGGTCTCGACCACAACGGGGACGGCACGATAGACGTGTACGACTCGCAAGCGTTGTTGGTCAGCCAGCAGAGCTTCAACTCTCGGGAAAGTCTCGGTTATATAGTGGGAAACGCAGCAGTCCCCGATGATCAATTTCTTACCTCATCGGGTGATTCTCGGCAGTATTTATTCTACAGACCCTCTGATCTTCGGGACGGAAGCACAGTAGTCACCTACAAATGTAAGGCGAGTGATACTTCAAGCGAAGTCTGGCTGTACAAGGTGGTGGGTGGCGGTCATACGTGGCCAGGTTCGGGCCTGTGGTGGGACGTAAATATGGATATAGACTCTGCAGTGGAGGCGGTCAAATTCTTTGGGAAGTTCAATACACAGACACCCTTCGATATGGAGAACATAGCCAACGTTGCTCTAGATCGGCGAAATACTTATCGCAATAATTAAATAAGATTTATTTGGTTTGTATATTTAAAAATACTTTTTTAATCTGCCCTGGTGATTTAAGAGTAAACGAGGTATACGAATAATAGCGAAGCAATATAATGATCAAGCTCTGTGCCGCCAACGGTCCTGAGGCCGAGCCTTTGGACGACGACATTAGCATTGCGCTCAAGAAAAAAATAATTGCCGCATGGCCCGTGGTCAAGAACCCGGACAACTTTCCCGGTCCCCAGCCCGTCTCTATGGAGCGTGAGTACATGTGGAAACTGGGGAAGCACCCCTACAGCGTGTGCGAGAAGACGGACGGAATGCGTTACTTCCTCGTGGCCTCAGAGGGCATATGCGCTTTGGTCGATCGTGCATTTCGCTTCTACAAGGTCGCTGTGAAATTGGACCCAGACTACGAAAGGGCGCTCAGCATTCTCGACGGCGAGATGGTGTGCGACAAATACGACTCGTCGTGGACATTCTACGCCTACGACTCGGTGGCGGTGCGTGGCCAGAATTGTGCAAAGGAACGCCTGGACAAAAGGCTTGACTGTATTGCGAAGTTTGTGTCGAGTGTCGCAGAGAGTCCGTTTCGCATAAAGGTGAAGAGGTTTTGGAGGCTCAACGAGATCTCCACCATGCTTGCCTCCCTAGCGGAGACACCTCTGCGCCACGAAAGCGACGGCCTGATATTCACTCCATCTGGGCTGTCGGTGGGGACTGGGACGCAAATGTCTCTTATTAAGTGGAAGCCCAGCGGCAAGCACACCTTCGATTTCAAGGTGGTAGTGAAGAGAGGTCCTAGCAGTACTCGCTACGATCTCTTTTCGTCCGACCGAGGCCGGACCGTGAAGCACCTGAGCATCAACGAGCGGACTAAGGCGGGGCGCACTTTTCACCATAAATACAAAGAGATCACTGGAGCGTCAACTGCTATCGTCGAGTGCAGCTATTCAAACGGGAACTACATCCCGATTCTTGTGCGGGCGGACAAGACACATCCCAACAGTATCCGGACGGTGGAGAAAACGCATCTGAACATCGAAGAAAATATAACTATTAATGACATTGTTGAATTGACTAAATAAAAATATTTGTAAGTTGTAATAATGGAGTTTATCTACCAAGTGGTGATAGTTTACGTTCTTTTTCTCATCCTGCTCTCCTGTCGTGACGAGGGTTTCCAATCGTGCAATCTCGCAAGTGTTTCGGACCCTGGAATCATCCTAGGCAGCCAGGATGTCAAGCCCGCTGGAATTCTACTTCCTAAGCAGAAGGACGTCGCCGCTGCGTACTCTGTAAGTAATGTAGTAACAGCTCCGCCAAACGTGTACACGGCCGAACCTTCTGTCACTCCCGCTCCACGGCCGTATAGCGACATGAATGATTTCGAGACCATCCCGGATGTGAACGAGGTCCTTGGGACCGGCCTCGCCGCCGGCGCTGCCGAACTGTCGTACGACATAAAGTATACTGATCCCACAGTGGTCAACACCGATCTTACGGATGAGGGACTTTCTGCAAAAATATCCTCTCGGGAGTTCGTCACGCCCTCCCCGGGCTCCCTGGGTTCCTCGGGTCTTGACTGCGCCGAAGTTTCAGGTAGTAAGTGTAATCCCAAGTGGACCGACGCTGCCCTCCAGTTCTGTAGTGTAGACAGGGAGAACTGCACCCCAGTACCCGTATAATCAAAGGGACACCACACGCAGGAGAAGCCCGCACAGTATAAGTTACTGTGCGGGCTTATTGCGTAACCTCTAATTATTAATTAGTACAGTGGGCCCATTGCAGTGCGCAGGCTGCCCATCTTCTGGGCAGGGGACGCAGTGGTGTAACTACCGAAACGAGCGCTGTACGGACCACCCATATACCCCGAAGTCCTTACAGGCGAACGGGAACGGGAAGGTGACTTCTTCTTCTTGTCGGCCTTGTCCTTCTTGGCCTTGTCCTTCTTGGCCTTGTCCTTCTTGGCCTTGTCCTTCTTGTCCTTGTCCTTCTTGGCCTTGTCCTTCTTGGCCTTGTCCTTCTTGGCCTTGTCCTTCTTGGCCTTGTCCTTCTTGGCCTTCTTCTCCTTCTTGGCCTTGGCCTCCTTAGCCTTCTTGGCCTTTGCCTCCTTAGCCTTCTTGGCCTTCTTCCGTTCCTTATCGGAACTCTTGGACTTACCGAACATGGCTTGGACCACTGGGGTCACAGTCACGGGCTTTGGCCCAGTCACGAGCTTACTAATCGGCGTGACGAACGCCGGGGTCGACCGCATTGTCGAATGTGGTCCCACACCCAGCGCAGTGACAGCAGGCTTCAAAGTCAGGGGATTGCTGATGTTGTAGCCGAAGTGAGTGCGCCGGGCAGGGGCGGCCTTGATGTACACCTTGGACATCTTGCCGAACTTGTTCTTGCGCAGAACGTACCGCCCGCCGAACTTACCCTTGAATACGGTGCGCTTGGCACCGAAGCAGGTCCAGGTGCCCACCTTGGCCTTACGCTTGCCCTTTGCCTTGCCCTTTGCCTTGCCCTTTGCCTTGCCCTTTGCCTTGCCCTTGCCCTTGCCCTTGCCATTAGCCTTAGCCTTAGCGGTGAAACCGAAAAGTACTCGGAACTGTGTCTTTGTCAACATTATTACCCACTACCTATATTTTATTTTGGGCTATTTCTATTTTCTGGAATGTCTGGCGTGCGTTCTCAAGTTTCGATATCCACTTTAGTATTTCCCGCTGCTGGAAGTTCCTGCTTTTGAGAAATGCAGTCAGGGTTGTGCTGTTCATGGGCGACAGTTTCAGCAGGACATCGATCGGAACATGATCAGCCAGGAAAATATTCCTGGCTTTAGAATATTCGAATGTCTCTGGTTCCTTCACCACATCCGCTTTGAGTAATTCCTCAATTGTTCCGTATTTCGCCATGTATTTGAACGCACTCACCGGCCCCACCCTTGGGATAGTCCCGCAGAAATCACAGCCAGAGAGGATACACATATCGACAAATGATGAATAGGACAGTCCCAGAATGGTGAGTATTTTGTCTAGGCAAAACACTTCGACGTGATCCTTCTTGTGAGTCGTCTTATTAGAGAGCCGAATGACCCGCATTCCTCCAAAGGGGAACGCATCGCTGTCGTCCGTTACGCAGTAATCACACAGACCCGTCCTCTGAAGGTAGGCACAGGTCTGCTCCGCTTCTCCTGGGGATTCTACGACAGGAATCCCCAGGATATCCAAAAGTTCAAGGACGCTGGACTTCTGAACTGCGGTGACCTTCACTATCTGATTCCTATAATGTTCAATGCTTTTATTACACGCTTCGATTTCGGCCCTTTCCGTGAGGTTGGGCAGCTGCTCCTCTAGGGCTTCCACCTTTGCATACAGTTTCCGCTTGTCCTCCTTCCGCTTGTTCAGGGTGTGCATCTTCTCGTCCGGGGGATCACCATCGAATACAAACACTGGGAGGATGCCGCCGCCCAGGAAGGATACCACTTTGTTCATGAAACCGGTCGTATGTGAGTGTTCGTAGGTCTTCGAAGCGTGGCTGAATTTGTAGAGCAGGATACTCGAATCTATAGCATACTTGGATCCCACCATATCGGTATCGGAAACGTAAATTTTAGCTTCGGGTGCCTTTTTCTGAATGAGATTGGTCAATCCACGAACACCCATCTTTGAGTGTAATGGATTTAATCCTTGTGGTATAATAGACGCTTAATCTTAATCTGTATCGGAGTCCAGAAGACATCCTTGGTTTTTCACTATCTCCTCCTTGCGCTTGCGCTCTTCGTCCTTAATGATTGCCTTGTCGCACGCAGCTTTGATCGTTGCGTATTTGGGGTGTGTGTGTATTCCACTGTCCCTGAATTGCATGACCTTACTCCAGAAATCCTTGAAAAGATGGGCTCGAGCGTTGATCCAGTCGTGGTCGATGTAAAACCGAGTGATAAATAGCTCTTGTGTCTTGGGCAGGTATTCAATGAAGTCGGCCTTCTTGCACTTACATATAAGCATGTTGAGTTGAACTTGCGACACGTAGTGCTCCGGGCACACGCCCTGGATAGGCTTGCGCCGAAACGGGCACTTGACCTCAATGAGAACTGGTTCTGCAGTGTCGTCGCAGCCCACTGGGAGGGCGATGCCGTCAGGACTTCCAGCCAGAAAATTGAGCTCGGGATCGCCACCTTCCCTAGGAACGGCTTCGTAGGGGATGAGACCGAACTCGTGATTGACCATGCCCATGACACTGCAGTAGCGTTCGATGGCTTCGTCTTCGTAGCGCTCTCCGTGCCTCGTTGCGATGTTCCCAGTGAACGGCTTGGAGATGCCGCACTTTTTAAACACCAATTCATCGTAGCTCGAATACGGATTTGTCCCGAGCGCACTCGCAGCGTCACTGCTCGTCAGGTATCCTTGTCGCTGTTTCAGCCATTCGGGGGATTTCTGCTTATGCTGCGGAATCGCCTTGATAGTAGCAATTAAGGGATGCATGTCTGATATAAGTTATCCAATAATTAATAATGATTTACGTCCTTAATTCGTTCAATTTAAGTAATTAGTAACAGCAGTTGTAGGTAAACAAACAATGCCTTCTACTAACAATGTATCGAAAAAATCCTTTGAGGCCGCTGTGGCCCGTATCGTTGCGCTGGAGAAGAGCGTCAAGGCTCTTGAGGCGGCCCCTAAGGCGAGTGCCCCCAAAGGCGATGGCTCTGTGGCGAAGAAGGTCGCCGACCTCGAGAGCCGCATCGCCAACATAACACTATCGTCCCTTAAGGACGTCTCCACAAACGGTGCGACCAACAATGCCGTTCTTGGGTTCGATGCGTCATCGGCATCGTGGTCGGCCCTGAACGAAGAGTAAAATGTATTTTTATACAAACTTAAGATATTATTACTAATAATATTATCTCAAGGACAATGGAACGAAACTTCTCTTATGTGCGGAACGGCATCCCGCCCCCGGCCTGTGACATATATTATCTCTGGGAAACGGATTACGGAAGAAGTTTGGGGGGAGACACCAACTGGACAACGTATTGGGTGCACCCAGAAGTAAAGGATGGAGACCCCTGTATGTTCGACAGGAAAATGTGTTGGATGTACACCGGTAAGGTTCCCAATAACCCTACCCGCAGAGACACCGAGCAGTTGATTAGCCAGCTGGAGAACATTAAATTTTCGGTAAGCGTCAGTAGCGTGTTCGAAGCATGGAAACGGGTGAGAAGCCAGCCGCTGCGCCCACAGGGCCTTCGCACTCGAATGAAAACGAGACTCTTCTTGAGAAAGGTTGTGAAGGCGTGGAAACTGGTAACCGTAAGAGCGAAGCTTGCTAAGTTCAGGGGGCTAAAAACCGTTTAGAGACCTATTCCTTAAAGATATATGAGTAAAAGATCAATATAACCAGCTATGAATGACCTGCAACAGGAGGCGCTCAATTGCGTGGAGGTCGGGGCCAATGTATTCCTCACGGGCTGCCCCGGGACCGGAAAGACCTACTGTCTCAATGAGATCATCAGGCACTGCAGGCAGAAAACAGCGAACATCGGCGTCACGGCTGCGACGGGGTGTGCATCCGTTCTTTTGAATGGGTCTACACTTCATTCATTCTTGAGCGTCGGTCTTGCAAAGCAGCCTGCCGGCGACCTCTACGACAAGTTAGTCAGTCAATACTACCCTGCGAAGGTAGAAAAATGCAAGCAGCTCCGACAGCTCCGGACCCTCATCATTGACGAGATAAGCATGATAAACGCCGAACTGCTGCAGAAGGTGTCCGACTACCTCAAGCTTCTAAAGAGGAGTGACCTCCCCTTCGGCGGCGTGCAAATGATCCTCGTCGGCGACTTCTACCAGCTGCCCCCGGTGTCAGGAAAGTTCTGCTTCGAGGCGGCCGTGTGGCAGGAGGCTGACCTGTTCACCGTGGTGCTTGAGGAGCAGATGCGCCAGATCGGGGACGTCGTGTTCAAGGACATCCTTGGTCGGGCCAGGACCGGGAATGTATCTACGGAGGACTTGCAGACCCTCGCCTCCTGCAAGGGTGCGGAGGGGGAGGTAAAGTATACCAAACTGTATTCCCTCAATGTAAACGTCGACGACATCAATGGTGCCGAGATGAAGAAGCTCATGCGGCAGACCCCCCGACCAGAGTGCCGGAAGTTCAAGATAGACAACAAGGACAGCATCCTGCTGTGCATCGGTGCTCAGGTGATGATCACCAGGAACATTGACACCGAAGGGGGTATCGTGAACGGCACCCGTGGCGTGGTCAAGTCGTTCTTGAGGATGGACAACAAGTATTGCATAGGCTTGACGCTGGTAGATGGTCGAGAGCACTTCCTTTCCGAATACGAGTTCCGTGACGACGAGACGGAACAGATTCTCTACGTGGCAATGCCCGTGAAGCTGGCCTGGGCAATGACAATCCACAAGTCACAGGGATCCACCATCGACTGTCTTGAGATTGACCTAGGATCGAGCGTCTTCGCCCCGGGGCAGGCATACACGGGCTTGTCGAGGGCGGTCAGTCTCGACAGGGTCCGCATCACCGATATCAGCCCCCAGGCGTTCAAGGTGAGCCGCAAGGTGGAGAAGTTCTACGAGGGTCTGGCAATGTAACGAAATTATATATTTAATAATCACGCACTGGGCTTGATCCAAGACTTGCTCGCAGCTTTAGGCGTTTCGTCTTTGGTTTCGGAGGCACCAGTCGGTGTCTCAACGTCTTTCTCGCTGGCGTCGTCCTCCAAATCGAGCACTCCTGCTGGGGTGTCGACTGTATCGACTGGAATCGGTCTGTTCGCTTTGAGGTCGTACGGCTCCATTCGCATTCGTTCCATCTCTGCGTTGAGCTTGCGACATGTTTTCATGAACGTTCTCTCGTTCTTCTGCATCTTCACAATGTTGTCCTGGGCCCTCTTGAAGTACTTCTGGCGCACGTCGGGATAGATGGTGGCCTCTGCCTCTTGCAGGGATTCTCGGTAGAACTCCATGACTTCGTCGATGTACATTTTCTTCGCCGCAGCCTCGTCGACGAAGCTGAGTTCTTCCTGCAAGCGCCGCATGCGGGTGGCGGTGTGGTTGAACTTCTCAGACGCCTTCGTAAGGGTCTCCATCCTTTCCGGGTACTTCCTGAATTTCATCAGGGAACTCACAATGGCGGTGAGCGTAGAAATACCGATTGGAGCTATTTTAGCCAAGTTCGAGATGGTCTTACCATAAACAGTTTCATCGGTCAGCTGAAGGGTGCTTTTCAGGGTTTCGGTGAAGGCTGTTGCTAGACTGAGAATGATAATAGTTTTGTTGAAGCTGTCGTTCTGCTTTTTGAGGCTCTCGTGATGCAACGATATCGCATCCCTCTTGCAGCGAATTTCGTAGAGCTTCTCCCCAAGATCCACGTGTAGGTCCAGAACTGGAGGCTCTACGACTACGATCCTTGTCGCCCCTCCTCCTATATCGACGTTCCGGAGATGATGTATTCCATTACTGCTCATAATATTACAAGAGGCAGAGATATTAATCTGTTTTTATTATAGGTTTTAGGTATTAGCATAATTATATAACAAATGAACAGCACTATGGAGTATCGACCCTTCCCGCCCTCCCTAAAGCTCATCATTTCCGATGACGTGTATACATTGCGGTGCGAAACCGCCGTGCCCACCAACACGTGCCTGGGTATGACGAGCATTCGTGACAGTGAGAATCTCACGAGTGTGCGCACACCGCTCGGTGCGTTCGTGACGAATTCGCTGTACGACTACAACTGCTGTATCCGTAGTACCGATCTGAAAACATTCTATCTGTGGACACTGCGCACTATCGAACCTGGGGAACACATAACGATTTTATAATTACATGAACGTCTCGTAGAAAAACTTTATGGAAATTGCCAATAAAACGGAAAAGTTCATTCGCACGGTATTTATCCACTGCGGTAGGATATAACCCCTTTTCATAGCATCCATATCTTGTGTAGACATGAGTGAAAGTGCCCAAGTATGTCTCTCATCTAATTTTAATAAATTATTTTCATACGCAGTTAGAATACATCGTTTATAAATGATTCCACCTATCAGACAGAGTTGTAGCAGAATAACCAAAACGATTTCAATGCCAACAGACGTATAAATACGCAGAAAAAGTAGTGAATAAAACCTACAAAATATCCGAGACAGTTCGGTGTTTCGTAATCTATATCGAGAATATAACGCTTCATCGTCAGAATTATAGACGCCAACACGGTTACTTGTAACATTTTTCCATTCCCTTTGAAACGTGTTTCATCTTGATGTTTATAAATATTATTATTACAATTTAATGTACTCGGCTTTGTTGCTTCGCTTGAAGACGAACCAACATCGGGGAAGATACGACAAATGCTTCATGCGCTGGAGATACTTCATGAGCACTCGCAACACCACGTCGATTTCGGGTCGACACACTGGGGAAGATCCAGGAGAACGCAGGCGAGGGTCGTTGTCAGGGTCAAATATTGCCTGCAGAACCCCCAGTTCGCTGGCTGTGGCGTTCGGGAAGATTTCGACCATCAGGCCCTGGGCGTGCAAAAGAAGCGACTTGGCCAATGTTGGATCGGCGTGTTCGGGAGGCTGGACCCACCTGCCTGACACGTCCAGGTGTTCGTAGGCGAATGCCGAAATGCGGTCCATCGTTGGGAGCAGCCAGAAAAGGACGAATACGCCAAGTGACCAGGCGCACGACCGGGTATTGCACGGCGTTTCGGTAGGGCAGGGGTAATCGTCAGGTGCCCCGTCGAGTGGCCAGCACTCAATCGGTGGGTAGGTGGACGCCTCCGTAGCCTTGGAAAAGGTCCGGAGGCCGTCGATGTCAATAAGCTTGACCTCCTTCACGACGATTTTGCCGGCGAATGATAGTCTTACGTTGCACATAATATTTGACAGTTTAAGGTCCAGATAGCCAAGCTTGGCCTTGCTGAGCCCCCGCAGGGCGATGCATATTTTATACAGCGCATCGAAGCGCACAGCCCTAGAGGGAAGAGTGAAATCAGACGGCTTTGTCAGAAGCAGAGCCCTGAAGCTGGTGAATTCGCTATCCAATAACTCCATGGCGACGAACCTGAACGTGCGAAAACGCCCGAGTGGCTTCTGTTCGATGATGTAGCGTTTCAGGCTTTTCCGGTGCGGGGTGGTGAGGTCCTGGAGCCAGACATCGGTTGACTTCGGCTCGCACCCCGGCTCCGTAACCTTTACAGCAAATGACCCGAACTCGTTACTGTACTCGAGGACTATGCCGTTCCCCCCCTGTCCCACCCTGCGGCACGGGTAGAAGGCCTGGTCTGGCGTCTCTATCACTACAGGAATACACCAATATTCTCCGTACGCCTTGATCTTGACCACATCGCTGTGGTGGTACACGTTTGTCGAGTCCCCCACCAAATCCCTCACCGCTATCATTTGATATTAGAATATAAAATTCCTTTGGGGGGCTCCCAGGACTGCTGAAACTGAATATACGACTCCTTGCGGGACTGGGTTTCATTGTATGTATAATATATTATATAAATATTACTCTAAGTATTCATTTAATACATTTCTTGGTTACCCTAGGGAAGTGCCCGCCCGTCTCTGTAGGTCTACACACACAAAACAATGCTTACACAATACACCACCATCACCGGGGGGCCGCCCGACGCCAGCGGGGGCTTCGAGGAATGTAAGTTCAGCGAACCCAGCAGCGCCGAGCGCAAAGAAGCAAGCGACAAGTTGCTCCGCACGGTGTGTGAAAGACTGCGAGACAGCCGCCAGGAGGCGAGGATGGCGAGGGCGGGCGCATGGGCGGTGGGGCCCCCCCGACTTAAACTTTTCTAAATTAAATATTAAAAACACGGTTACCCCCGCATGGCGAACCTTCGGGCCACGTCGCTCGGGCGTTCGTACGATTGATTGAGGGATTGGCCGCTCAAGCCGGATCCTACGGTGCCGGGAATGCTCGTCGTGATGCGCTTCTCATTCTGCACCCGGAGCAGCTGCGTTATCACCGGGTCGAGTTCCTCTGGGTATCCTACGCTGGCTGCCGTTGTGACAGGGGAGACAAAGGTCTCCAGAGGTTTTGCTGCGTACGCACTCGAAACGGTGCACACCTTGGTCTTGATCCGCTTAATCTTGAAGCCAGTCTCTGGGTTCCAGAACATTTCAACCAGGATGGGCGTTGCGAAACTCCTGTAATGGTTGTATAACATGGCCTTGAGTTCAAAGTACTTTACATTCTTTCCCCGGTTAACCGTCCCTGTGAGATCCATGATGCGAAGCTTCCCCAGGGCGGTATTGGAGGTATTGTTTACAATTTCCTGCGTTAGAAACTTGTGAGAATCCATAACCTCGTCCTGTTCCAAAGGGACGGAATCCCCCAAGCTGGTATCTTTGTAGTCCAAGTGGGGCGAACTCATTCGTGCGAAGACTCCACATAGAGAACTATCGTACATCGACGGCTTAGGTATGTAGGTGTGGATATCCTTCGGGCCTTGGGCACGGGCGGCACGTGCGGGGGCGGTTTCCCCTACTTGCGTGAAATTCCGTGTGGCACACACACACGCTAGATACAGCACCAGAAGAGCTGCGATAATGTATACCTGTTCCGCCATTGCTTTTGATAGTAGACGAATATTTTAAAGTATTCCAATAATCGAAAATGGTATAAAGTATGAATACAATACTATACAACAATGCCGACTGCCGACGACCAAATACTACTTTTTTACAGCAGGAGATGCAATCACTGCTCCAGGTTCATAGAGGAGGCTAAGAAGATTCCAGATCTCTCTCAGAAGATCAATATGGTGGAAATCGAGAGGAACCAGGGGAAACTGCCACAGTGGCTGCAGAGCGTGCCGACCTTACAGACAACGGAGGGAGTATATTCGGGGGAAGCCCTGTTTAAGTGGCTCGCCGACAAAAGCAAAGCGCCCGAACTTGGTCCCTCTCCTGCGATGGGAGTAAAGGGAGGCTTTGAGCTCAACCCCTATACCTCTCTATCTGACGAGGAAATCCATTCGAATTTCACCGTGATCGGTCAGGCTAATGGATGTACCAATGTAGACGAAAAGAAGGTTCAGGACCACACCAACATGGACCTGGACAAGCTACAGGCAGCGAGGCAGGCAGACCTGAGAGACCTGATGTGAGTGTATCGAAATTCCTTAAGTACGCAACACAAACCAATAAGTCTTCGGGACATATTGGTTCGTTTTGTTTTATTCGATTGCTTAAATTATTATTCTGGGCTTACTTTGAGACCCGGAGCTCGACTTGGAGCTCGACTTGGAGCTCGACTTGGAGCCCGACTTGGAGCCCTTAGGCGTGAATGACTTGTTGCCGATATTCGTTACCTTGTAGGGTGCCACTGACCTTGGACCTTGTGTATCTCCTTTGAACACCATGTAGACGGCATTCATTCTCTGCCGCTGGGACTCTGTAAGGGGGACTTCATACTTCGCTATACGGAACTGGGCCATTTCGTACAATGTCCACAGCAGAAGTAGGTCACCGTGGTTGAGTTTGTCGGTGCGAGAGTGCTGCTGTGCTGCTTGTAAATACGTCTCCAGTTCGACAATGATGTCCTCATTGCGGCGAATGGGAGTCTTCTCTAGTTTTTTCCGGAGGAGGGCTCCAATCATTTGGTTGCGTTCAGTTTCCGTAAAATCCATCCGCTGTATGAGCCTTATTTTGCGTTTGTATTTTTCAGCCTCCTCTGCGTAAATACCTCTAAACCAGAGCTGGGACTTAATAACATCGTCAAGGGAGATGGGAACTTTAGAATCTATGTCATCCGACAATACGCCAGTTAGGTCGAGTCGAGCGTCGTATGCGAACTCACGGACTCCATCTTCGCAACTGAAAAATCCGTCGTCCTTGTGTATATTGACCATGCCCGCCTGATAGGTAGATCTTTCGGTCCGCACAATATCTTTGAGTGTTATTTTGCCGACGCTTTTATTATTGTTATCCCAGTGATTAATGTTGACATCGTTAATGTCTATTATATTCAAGACCTTCACGTCACGCCTGGTGAGATACTTCCTGGTGCTGGGCTGGTAGACTGCAACACCCCGTTCGTAGTGAGGTGCGGGTGTGATATACCGATGGTATGCTGCTTCACTGTCCTTAGGGTCGAACTTGACCACTCTCCTCGAGGACTTCGTGTACTCTCCTCCTGAAAATACTTTCTCGCCCGCTTGCTGTGGCCTGCGGTAAAGCGTGGTTTCTGTGCTGTGGACTGTCTGAACAAAAGGCACGTTTCTAGGCACCTCCCTGGCGGCTCCGTGACCAATGATGCTCATTATTCTATCGAGCTGTTCATTTCTCTTCTGGAGTTCCAAAGCTTTCTGTGGAGTCTCTGCTACGACGGTCCGTATAGATCTTGGTGCGCTCAGTCTTTCTCTTATAAGCTGCCCTGCCCTCGGCTCCGTTTTCTTCAGTTTCTCTATGAGTATAATCTGCATTTTCGTGTTAACGCGCTTGAGGGATTCTGCCTTGTCGTGCGCCTTCGTCAGGAAGTCGCTGTGATTCAATGCGTGACTCAGGAACTCGAGCTTGCGGATCTCCTTCTTCACTGCGGTATTCCACGCCAGAACATTGGTGTCGTGCCGCCAGGGGTCAATGACATCCTTCGTGGTCATCCGCCAGGACTCCATAAGTTCGTTCTGGTAGGGCTTAGGTGTGTATACCATTTCCAGTTTCCCTCCCTGACCGTTCTTCCACGATACCCCAGGCGTCCTGCCTGTCTTGGCGTCTGGCTTCTTCCAGATATGTCCTAAGGGATAATAGCCCGCGGGAAGTGAGGTCGCCTCCATGGTTTCGTATAGATTCACTACCCGGTCCATTAGAACACTCCTGCTCCCCTCCAGAGATGCATTCTTGTTGGCCGCCTGTATGGCTGTCTTTAGTTCGTCAATCGACTTACTCTGTGCCCATTCCTTGACGTTCTTGACGTCCCGGTACTTTCCTACCACAGATTTTCTAAGGGTTACCTGACCTTTAACAGTCTTCCTTTTCCCGCCCGGGAGCAGGAAGGATTGTGGCAATTCTCTCATCGTTTCCAGCTTTTTACGCTTTCTAGTCATAGCCTCCTGTTTCGTAATGCGCAAGTTGACAAGTCGGACGACCAACTCGCTCTTGCTGCCCACAACGGAAACGTTCTCGTTTGCTGCCTTGATGGCGGCCTTGAGTTCGGGAATAGTTTTTCGCTGTGCCCTATCCATTTTCAACTGAATATCCTCTTCCGATAACTGCTTGCCCTTCGTGTCATTTTTCGTCTGCTTATATTTTCTCTGCAAATACCTTGCTTCGGTATTCCTGCCCGAGAGGACAATTTTGGGCTGCACGTATGTATATGTGTTAGGAGGTTCGGGTTTCCTACCAGTCTTGGTCAGCCAACTTACTTTCGCACGGGCGGGACCCTTCTTCTCTGCCTTCCTCGCCCGATTATATTTCGTTTTTGGTCTGAACACTGCCCTGACAGCCCGCATTGCCCCGCTGATTTTCTTCCGCACCGCTGTATTCTTCTTCCGTGTCGCTTTCGTCCCGCTGGAGGCGGAACTGGACGAACTGGCAGAACGAGCCTTAAGAATTTCCATGCCCACCTTTCCAGTGCGTATAACGCACCTTTCCGTATCTTTATTCCAGATATAACCCACGGGGCACTTGGGCGTCTTGGGCGTCTTGGAAGACGAAGACGAAGACTTGGGCGTCTTGGAAGACGAAGACGATCGAGACTTGTACGTTTCTTTAATGTTTGGATTGATCCACCGTTCTTTGTCGTCGTCCCATACGCTCCCCTTCTTCATTCCTGGTATCCTCCGTGTGATCTTCTTCTTGGATTTTAATAGTTTGTTCAACTTCTTTTTCATGGCTGCGTTATAGTCTCCTGGGGCTGGCTGAGCATTCATTGTCCAGTCTTTTGATCGTTCGGTCCTGGTCATGTTGATCGGCAGAGGGGCGATCCTGGTAGTCCTTTTCGGCTTTCCCTCGGTGTCCTGTTCAAAAAGTGCCAGGTCGGCGTACTGAGGCTCGTACTGGGCTTGGTTGAAGGCGGGAAGAGCGTCGTCTTCGTTGCCACTTCCTTGGTCACTTCCAATCATTCCTTCATTTTCGCCCTGCTCCCTCCTCTGCTGTGCCGTCCGTGCCTTTGCCCTAGCAGCCTTCTCCCCTGGACTTCCCGAACTGCTGGACCTGGACCTGGACCTGGACTTTGACCTGGCTCTCGCAGCTTTCCACGCCTTCTTCAGGACGGGCCTAGTGGGACTGGGGGCGTTCTTCTTCGCCTTTTTCGCATTCTTTGTAAAATTCTCCATAATTTCGGCGTGCTTAGTCTTGTAAGACGGTTTCACTTCCGCATACTTTCCTTCCACTATAGAAGTAGGAAGAAGGTCGACTTTGTCCTCATACGGTGTCTTCATGAGCAGCGCCCTCCTCCTCTGCATTCTGGACTTGCCCTTTATGCTCTGTAAATCCCTCGATAGTTTAGGCCTTTCGATACGGGGCTTGGTGCTGTCCCAAGCCCGGGGATCATTCGCTTCATTGTTCATTTATCATTACAAGTTTTTTTTTTTCACATATATTCGTTGCTATTGGAAGCCATTGGAAGGTAGTCGTAAGACTCCGTGTCGATGGTCATTCCCGAGCCAAGACCTGGGACAATAATGCCCTTAGACTTGTCACGGACCCCGGTCGATTTCTTGACCTTCGATCCCGACTTAGAGAGAAGCTTAGGATCCATACCGCCAGGTTGCAGAGTTGGTTTCGGTTTCAACTGTCTGGTCTTAATTGCCAGTTTCAGGTACCACCGAATACCTCTAAAATTATAGGGCACCTGCTTCATCTCCTTGTTGTATTCTGAACTGCGAGTGAAACTGAGATTGAGTCGATCGAGGCTAGCGATGGGGGAGAAATACCGATAGGGAGTGTCCATGTTCGAATACTGGTCGTTCATCCCCGGGCTAGCGAGAAAGAACTCGGCCAGAGGAACGAAATTGGTCGCAGTATTGCCCCGAGTGAGAGAGGTGTCGATGTCACCGGACTGCAGGAGAACCACGTCGGAGACGACAAGATCGTACCTGTTGGGAAACTCAAGGTAATGAACGATCCCACCCGAGGCATCCACGAGTTCCTGGCTCGAGATGTCTTCCGCATCTGGCAGGCCGAGGGGGTAGTGACACGTCGTCGTGCCCAGCACAGAGAATGCCTTCGTGACGGAGCTCATATAGAATTTACCGACATTGGGTCGCACATCCATAGTGATCCCCGAATCTGGCATAAGGGTGTTCACTATCTCGCCAATACTGTCGGGACTGTAGTCTTGGTCGGGCAGCACTATGGTGTGCGGCGCACCGTCGTAGGACAGAACCAGTTTGTTCCTGTCGTATTCGATAGTGTACTCAGACAGTGGAACTCTGGCCTGGACCACCTCCACCGAGGTAACGTTTTTGAGGGGCGGAAGGATCTCCACCATCTTCGTGTCCTGTCGCCCATTCACCGTAATCATGTACGTCAGCTCTTCTCCATTCTCGGACAGTAGTTGCTTATCGAATTCAGCCATTATTCTTTATTAACAGCAAAGAATTTAATTCTATATATACATTTCATACATTCGAGACGAGTTCCTTTATCCGGGGGCGGTGTTCCAGGAGGTCGTTGAATGCCCTCTTGGATGCGAACAGGTGTAACACTGCGGTGAATGCCTCCTCTGTGTAATTCGAATACTTGAGGGCGGTAATGTCAAACCCCACGTCCTGATACCTGTCCGTCAAATTCCCGTGCCCTTCTACGAGGTCTCCCGGACGACGAGGTCCTTGATGTTGTCCGTGTTGAGTTGGATTTCGGCGACCCGCAATACCAATACGTTGACCCCAGAAATGAGGGTGTCGATAGTCTCCGTCACAGACTGGACGGTGGGGATGTCGCTCAGGTCTGTTCCCGAATTGTCCGCACAGTCGAACTGCGTGCCGCTAAGATCCTCCATAGCCGCATGGAGCAGGGTCATGTTCACCGAAAAAACGGAGACCATGTTGTTGATTTCGGCGAAGGCGGCTATGTGTTCGGGGTCGGTAATGCCTTGGTTGATGAGTTCCAGTTTCTGGCTGATGTTCCCCACGCTGCTGGTGAGCTGGTTCAGGTTCGACTCTATAGTCGCCAGTTGGTTCCGGAGGTCTGCGGGTATGTCGATGTCGCTGCACGAGATGACGGCGTCGGCGAGGCCAGCGACCACATCGAGTAGCGAGGATATTTCGAGACCCTGGACGAGACCAGTGAGTGCATCGAGTTTGGCGGGGCAGCGCACTAGTTCGTCCGCCGTGGTTGAGTACACGCCATTGGTTATGGTAGACCCCTGATCGAAGTGAGTGCGAGTGTGAATCCTCGCACTATTGACATTGATGTTGCCAGTTGACAGTTATATATATAATTTTAAAAGAGATTCGCAAAATAAATATATATATAACTGTCAAATAATACATATGAAGTTCTGGCATACGGCTCTCATAACCGTGGGCTGGATGCTGCTAGTGGTGGTAGCGGCGGTAGGGGGCGTTTTCGGCTGGTCCAAGGCCACGACAGTAGCATACCCTGTTATCTGGCTGAAGTTCTCTGATGTATTCTTACATCTCTACGATAATTTCCCAGCTTGGGCGCCGAAAATTATATATGGTCTTTTGTTATTCGCATATTTTGTAGCAGCGATAACGTATTCTAGCCAGGAGGGGGGGACGGATGAGGAGAAGAAACAACGTCACAAGTTTGCCAACATCATGGTCTGGATAGCCGTGTCCTCTTCTGTACTTGCCTGGGTCTACCACTATCACATATCGTGAGTAAACGAAACAATTATAATAATTTGCAAGCATAAAGGATGGCTGCTCGGATACGCAAGGACAACCTTACCATTTACAACCAAGTATTCCCAGAGAAGGGGCTTTATTACAACGCCCGGAAATATCCCGACACACGCATAGTTAACACACATCGTTCCCACTCTGACATGGTGGCCCGACTCAACGGCCTGGAGAAGAAAGTTATCCGTTTATGTTCGAATTGGCCAGTCACCAGACAGAGACCCGCTGCCCGAGCGGTCTTGGAGGCGAACCCTTGGCTCAATGCCGGAATGCTCCTACTGTTGCAACACCATGGGAAGGAAGGCAGTCTGGCTGAGATCCCAGACAACCACCGGTTCGATGGTCTCAACTACCCATACGGGGTGTATAGGTGCTCAACCGCCAATATGTGCGGGATCCAGAGCAGCGAGAGTATGTCCCCAGAGATAGGGGTTGATGGTAGGCTCAGGGCACAGCGCCGCGTGATTTACCTGAAACTCCACCAGAACCAGACGGCCATGGAGGCCCTGCTCATACACGAACTGGCGCATACTGTTGCAAACGATGTAACGTATAGGACGGAGCACTCGAATTACTTTTACCAGGCCGAGAAACTCCTGAAAGTCCTGTGGAAAATCGAAAATTAAAAATAGTGAGTAATATAAACAATGGAACTGGTAACTGTAAAATCAAAAGGATACACAGAGGTTCGAGACGAGATTTCGAAGGCTTTGGGTATCATCAAGCGAGACCCTACCAAATATCCAGGAGGACAGCCCATTCATCTCAACAAGGGGGACATTCTCGATATTCTCAAGAAGAAGGCCGACGGCAACTACAAGTACGCCATCAACCTCAAGGCGGATGGTGTCCGATACATCATGTTCGGCGGCCCACTGGTCGACTCAAACGGCCGCAGCGAGTCCGCCAAACAGACGGACAGGACGTTTCGGCGTCCCTACTTTGTCAACCGGCGCTTTGACATTTATAGGCTACAGGACAGGAAAGTGCTGCTTCAGAGTCGTTCCCCTGTGATATTGGATGGCGAAATCGTCGAATTCAACGCAAAAAAAAAACGAATGTTTCACCTCAAAGCCACTCTGGCCAAACACATTGCGTTCAACGTTTTCGACGCCCTGCTCACGGAGACCACCGGTCTTAATGATCCGAGCACAGTCCGCTGGAAGGCTGCCGAAGCCTTTGTGGCTGCGGTGAACGCCCCCCGACGGAAGCCTGCGGCGTCGAAAGAAGTCCAGGTGCTCAGTAGTCGCCGGATCGTGAAGGGAGAGAAGGTTTCCAGGAATTCGAATTCGAGTTCCAGTTCCAGTTCCAATGGCAGCACCTTACCTAAGGGGTTCTCCATACTGATGACCCGACACGTCGATATCAGCGTTCTAGGAACGACGCCGCAAAACATGAGCACGGGGGACGACGCTTACACCTTTCTCGTAAACAAACTCAAGGAATCATACAGGACCTCAGGTTACACTATTCCCTTCGACGGCATCGTGTTCACACCGTGGGACATGCCCTACATATGTGGCCCGTGGACAGAGTGTGCGAACATATGCTACAAGTGGAAGCCACAGTTCCAAGCCACAGTGGATTTGGTGGTCAAGCGTGATCCCGGGGGAAGGGGGACGTGGTTCGCAACGAAGAGCCAGAGGGACGTGAACAAGGTGGAGAAGGGGAAGACCACATGGCTGGTGCCCCCCGAAAGGGTGGAGCGGCTTCCAGGACCCGACGAGGTTCCCCACGACACCGTTGTCGAACTCAGATACTTCCCGCAGAGTGGTAATTTCGAATTCACACAGGCACGACACGACAAGAGCAGAGATCTAGCCAATGCCCATAAAACGGTACAGAATGTTCTCCGACAGCATTTCAGCCTAGAGGTTGTTAATAAATTCATCAAGAACCCTGAGGAACACTGGCGCTCGGCAATGGAGTACGTATCGTCGAAGGAGACGATTCAAGAAATGGCAAAGGTTATGGTCGCTCCCAAGGACCAGTTTCGAGATCACCTGAAGAAAATGTGCAAGGGCAAGGCAACGTTCGTGCGGGTGGACTACCCCACAGACACATTCCACAACGCCCTGCGCTGTCTCTCTGTCCTCTACCCCCGTGCGGAGTCAATGGCTGTGCAAGTAAAGTGGTCGGGTCACGTCAGCGAATACATGCCCCTGGGGTCGTCAGGGAACACTTGGGTACGACAGGGAAGGTCCACGGCGACTAGGAAGGGGGTCGCTTACGACGGAACAAACGTTTCGGAGAGGAAGCACAAACCGAGCGCTGGCATAAGCGGTGCGGACCTGAATGAAGCCCACGTTGAGGCACTGCGGACATCTTCCCAGCGGGTTTTCCGAACATCCTTTGCCACTCATTTCGGCAGCGTCGTCTTCGAGAAACACTTCGACGGCGACGTCAGGGAGCCTAAGCTGGCGATGTATTCGGACATTAAGACCATGAAAAAACCGATATTCATCTTCAAACTCATTAAGGAATTCAACTATTTCTTGAGTAAGCAGTTCAAAGATAAAAAAAAGTAGACAAGAGTATTAATGAATACCCGTATAATAGTTATAGGGGATCTCCACACAGACCTACAGCAGCTCGTATTTATTCTCCAGGCACGTGGAGCTGTCGACAGCAGCGGGGCGTGGACAGGCGGAAACACATGGGTCGTATGTATGGGGGACATATTCGATGGGTTGCGACCAGATATTCGACCCGACAGTGAGTACCTCGGAAGCGCACTCGAACTCCGACTGGTCGACTACATACTTCAATTGGACACCCAAGCTCGGAAAGAGTCGGGAAGGGTTCTTAGCATTATGGGTAACCACGATGTCTGCGCCCACATGGGAGTTAACAGCATGTACCACAAACGGGCAGACATCCAAAGTTTCAAAGACCGTGGAACCGACCGCCAGCGAGAACTCGCACCTGGGGGCGCCCTCATAACCAAACTGGCGAAGGAGTGGCCAATGATACTGCGTATTGGTAGGTTCGTCTTCGTCCACGGGTCACTCGAGCCGAGACTTCTCGAAGCAACGAAGGGGAAGGGGCTGGAGAAAATTGATAAGCTGAATCGGGATTTGGTTCGCTTCCTCAGAGACGGACGTGAAGCTTCGTGGATGGACCGCTCATTTAACCCCCTCTTCAGTCGCTATTTTACCCAGGAAAATCAGCAGACAGCGGACGACCTGCGGAAGACCTTCTCGCTTCTCGACAACAAAGTCGACACCATGTTCTTGGGACACACAATTTTCCCAGAGGTGACGGGTCTCTTCCACAATCGAGTGATATGCACGGACGTGGCGTTGTCGAGGGCTTTTGGTAGCGACAGCCCCGTCGAAATTATCGAGATCAGGGATGGGGTAATCTGCAGGGTTAAGTTAAAACGGAGTTAAAATATTGTGTACGACCAAATGGCCGGAAATAAAGAAGAGCCCCAAATTGTAGAACCCAACCCCACGAAGCGTTTCTTGTGGTTCTTGATCATGGCGACTGCTGTCGTCCTGGCGTATTACCGCAACGGCAAGGTACTTAACCTGTACATGATACCAGCCACCCTCTTCAGTCAGATCTACATCTTTGTGGTGGTCGTATACTTCTTCGGTAAGGAGGACGGCTTCGGCCAGATCAAGCAATATACTGTGAAAAATTCCAATTAAGAACAAAAAACACTTAATTAGTATAACATATTAACACTTCCATAGCAAAACCATTTCAAGCAAATGGACACGTTTCTCGACTGGAGAGGCTATGGAGTGGTTTACAAGCAATTGTCGGGGAAAAAACAGAAGGACCATCTGGACCGGCTCACATTCATTCCCATTCAAGAGTATGACTGCGCACCGCCGAAACCCGTGGTCCTCTACACCCTCGGTACGAACCGCATGTGGATGCCAAAGATCTACGGCATTAAGCATTTTGGGGAGCCGAGGGTCAACAACGAGCGCACCGGCAGCAAAGTCGACATTAACTTCCTGGGGGAACTCAAGGAGCAGCAGCAGGTGATCGTAGACCAGGTGATGCCCATTATCCGGAGCAAAGGCGGCGGGCAGCTCAGCCTTCCAACGGGATTCGGCAAGACGGTCATTGCGATATACATTGCCAGCCTGCTTGGCGAGAAGGTTCTGTGGGTGACCCACCAGACGAACCTGCTCGAGCAGACGAAGAAGAGTTTTGAGAAGTTTGCGGGCTGCCGGGTCGGGACCATTCGGGGGTCGGTGATCGACACGGACGCCCCGGTGGTCATGGGTATGCTCCAGAGCATATCGCAGAAGACCTACGACCCCAAGCTGTTCGACCAGTTCGGTCTCGTTATCTTCGACGAAGTCCATCGGGTCCCCAGTGCCGTCTTCAGCCAGTCTATTGCTAAGGTCTCCACCAAATATATGATTGGGCTTTCCGCCACGCCGAAACGTAAGGATGGTCTGGACAATGTAATTACCACCTGCATCGGCCCTATTATCGCACAGGTGGAACTGCAACTGAAGATTCCGCTCGTTGAACTGGTGCGGGTATCCTACGAGTCCAGCATGGTGGAACACAAGAACCGGAGCGAGAAGGCGAATATCCCAGCAATGGTTAACGATATCTGCGTGGATGCGGTGCGAAACAAGTTCATTATGGACAAACTCAAAGACCTCTGCGAGGAGGGGAGGACGATGCTGGTGCTTACGGAACGTCGGGGACACGCATTGATGCTTTGCACCGCTTGTAACAAAGCGGGGCTGGATGCGGGAGTGTACCTGGGACAGATGAAAGCCGATGAACTGGCCGCATCCAACGCCAAGACTATTATCCTGGGAACCTACGCTATGTGTTCCACAGGCTACGACAACCCCCGCCTCAACACGGTGGTGCTGGCGACGAGTAAGCGGGACGTGCGCCAGACAGTGGGACGGGTATTGGGACTGCGCAGTCCAGGAGACGTTAAGCCGAAAATTGTCGACTTTGTCGATACCTACGGCCCATTCCGCACCCAGGCATACTCTAGGAAAAAGTATTACCGTGACCAGAAATTTGATATCATATAAAATATAATATATGTTCCTAGAAAGGAAATGGGGATCCGCCACCTTGTCGAAGATTGGAGGTTTCGGCGAGACGATGCGAAGGCTGCAAAGGAGATCAAAAAGAAGCAGGGTGATGCCATCGCTTCGCTCACTGAGAAACTGGACACGGTCTCATGGAATACAGAGAAATATAAACAGATCTTGGACAAGGTGAATAATATAGACAAGCACGCCGACGCTTCCGCACGCCAGGAGATTATCGCAGAAGAGAAGTCTATACAAGATATTCTAAAAAATCTCCATGTTAAAAACACGGCCACGGTTAATACCATTAAAAGTGAGTTTGAAAAAGCAAAGAAACTCGGAAAATATTACAAGGATGCTCGGCGTATGCACGAACTCAGTGCCCACAAATTGGAGAAATCAAAAAAGAAAGCAGAAACGATAGGGGAAACTATGAACGAGAACTTTATTCTAAATGAACGTAGGTACAGAGAGAAAATACACCGACTCGAACAGAAGTTGAAGAAGTTGGAGAGACAGCCCGAGCCGAAAATTTCGAATGCTCAGATTAACAGGCACGTCGAAAAGGCGGATACACCCAGGCAGGTACAAGACGATTCTACCATAGAACCAGAATACAGATGGATAAACGAATCGAGCACAGCGGCGGGCAAGCGTTCTTCCAGCAATGGGAAGAAGACCAATACTATAACACCGAGTCCCCCACGTAAGCGTTCGTACGGTCTGTGGAGTGGGCCGTGGGATAAGACAGATAAGACCAAGACTTCGAGCACGCCAAAGACTTCGAGCAGATCTCCGAGCACGCCAAAAACTTCGAGCAGATCTCCGAGCACGCCAAAAACTTCGAGCAGATCTCTCAGCACGCCAAAGACTTCGAGCAGATCTCCGAGCACGCCAAAGACTTCGAGCAGATCTCCGAGCACGCCAAAGACTTCGAGCAGATCTATAAAGTCAAAAAAGGCCAAAGGCGCTAAGGAAAAGATCACGAGGACGACTAAGACGACTAGGACGAAGACCATTAGGACAAAGAGTGGGACTAAGACCAAGACCAGGACTAAGACCAAGAAAAAAACATCCTTCGGCAAAACTATTGGGAGGAAGCTTGTCAAGACGAAATACGTTCCTTCGCAATTCCGCCGGTCGGGTGTGTATCTCTGCTGGTACAACAAGTACACAAAGCGTCATTACAGGGTTAAAACGACTAGGAAAGAGTTGGTGTTGCACATTACAGCACAGGGTGGGACTTACCATAGGGGAAAGTATGTGCCTCCTAGAAGCCGACCACGGACTCGTTTTGGCGCCCAGGATAATGGCAGGGCCGCGGCGGTGCGTGCCGAGGCGGCGGGTGGCCTGCGTGCCGCGGCGTTTGCGGCGGTGCGTGTCAGCGGTAAAGTGCGTGGGCTTTTTCTAAGCCTCGTGACGACCCTCACTAACTGCAATATGTACGAGAAATGCCCCATTGAACTTTACACACGGGCAAGAGCAGGGCAACAAGTTATTGAATTGATAAAGTTAAGCACTGTCGAACGCACGATGCAACTTGTAGAAGCTTCTCAAATAATAAATAAGGTTGCACTCATTATAATGCCGAATGGGGGACATTTGAATACGAAAACCCTGCGTTACACTGATAACGAGATGGTTAACTACGAAATCGACCCCCAAACGAGGAAAGATTACCGGGAGGCGGTCAAATTATTTAAAAATTTATCGAATGATGGTAAGGAGTCAAAAACATTAGAACTTTTGACTTCGATATTGAGCACAGTGGAACGTCCCATTCATAAAACTTTGATACTGTATTCTATTGTGTCTGGAAACCCAGGAAATGTGAGGGAAATTATTGAGCTGGTGAAAACGGCTGCTCGTAATACAGCTTCTCAACAGCTGGTCAATATTATAAAGAATATTAAAGGGGGAAACGACGTCACGAAAGATGATCTGAAAAATTTGGTCAAGGAATTGGAGAAGATCGAGGAATTGAAGGGTCCAATATTCGATGAACAGTTCGAGGAGATCAAGGAAGCCATCACAGACTTTGGTAGAATGACAACCGTTAATAGAATGGTGAACCTTCCCAAGATATTAAGAAAGATTGAACGTTTGACAAGGAAGATTGACAATGATCTATTCACGGAGAAGATGATGTTTCTGATGGGCCAAACTAAAAAATATGAATGGTGGAGAGAGGATCTTGAGCACATTATCTACAGCGACATCAAAGTCCGTAAATTGATCCGCGAGCTTGATAAAGCGGAGGAAGACGGTGCTAGTTTTCAACAACATATAATAAATACTCAGGTACTTACCAGAGATTTGAGTGCTATGCTCAGTGCAGACGACCGTGATGACGCCCTGGTTGATGCGTGTAAAATTAAAAGAGCCAATGAAAAAAAATAATACATGAGTGTATATGGGTAAGCCGACTTCTACTTCATCTAAATTTATCACCGTCGTGGCGGTGTTGGTCGCCCTGTGGCTTCTTCACTGTGTTTTTCACAGGTGGAACGTGACTACCTTTGTAAACAGCGGAGGCACCTCCTACGGTATAACCAGCACGGTAAACAAGGAAGAAAAGGTTGAACGCATGAAGGAGATAAAGCGCCGACTGGAACTGGTAATCGAGTACTGCGTCAAGCACAACTACCCAGATCAGAGCCGGGCCTTCCGTATGAAGCAGCGCTGGCAGGGTATTTCCCTGGCAGAGACCCTTCCGGACGAATCCACAGTAGCCTACGTGGTAGACAAGGGCAGGTCAATGAATGTATGCTTGACGGACAAGAAAACCCAGGAACTACAGGACATAAACACGACGATGTTTGTGGCCCTACATGAACTGGCCCACATAATGTGCAACAGTTGGGGACATGGCCCGGAGTTCTGGAACAACTTCCGCAAGATCCTCAAGGTCGCCATAGAAATAGATGTGTACACCTACGTCCCGTACGAGGATAAAAACCAGATGTTCTGCGGAACGAATATATACAGCCAGCCGTGTTCCAATTCCACGTGCACCAAGTAAAAAGGGTATTAAAGTGTAATTCGTATATATAGTATATAAGTAATCAACTCAACTTCAATATGGACAAATACGACAAACTCCTTGACGAAAATGCTGAGCTGCGGACAATGGTGGACGGTCTCAACGAGAAGATGGACACAATGATAAAGATGCTGAAGGCGAACCACAGGCAGGAACTGCGCAGGGTGAAGAAGAATCGCCCTGCGGACGCACCCAAGAGGCATGTGAGTTCGTACATCCACTACTCGAACATAGTCCGTGCGGCCATCAAGGAGGAGAATCCCGACGCCGACATGAAGGACATGTCGAAGCTCATTGGGTCGAGCTGGAGAGCCCTTGGGGACCAGGAGAAGAAGAAGTATAACGATATCGCAGCGGACGACAAGAATCGCTACAACGTCGAGATGGACGCATACGACAAGGCACAGGGCGAAGTTTAATTGAACTGCTTAATGGTCAAATATGACCAAAACCAGTTTTATTAATAAAATTAATTAATTACCAGCGAACGAAAAGGTTCTTCCCGATCTTGAGAGGAGCGGCGGCGGCGGAGCGGCTCGCCATATCGAGCATACCGTTGGTGCCATCCTCCTTGAGGAGAATGTTGAAGCGGTCCTCACCAGCCTTGTTGGTGAACGCAGTGGTGGAGGTGTCCACGAAGGATACCGCCCGTGCGCCCGGAATGACTAGGATGTTGTCGCCAGGGGCGACACCGTTGGGGCCGGCGGCGGCGAACCAACCATCGGCACCGCCCATGATGGTGCTTACTTGCGTACCCGGGGCGAAGGCGTCCGAGGCGTCGGGGGACAGGTGCAGCTCGAAGCCGTTGATGGTCATCGGGGCGACGCCGTCGTACTGGATGGTGGTCGAATCGGCTCCTTGGATAACCTTGATGGGGGACCCGCCGCCCGGGGGCACGTAGGTGGGGGCGGTCTCCACGTTGGTGACGACCTTGAGCATGCGAAGCAGCAGAAAGATGTTCACCTGGGACTCGCCGTACCCCCAGCTGGGCTCTAACAATATGAATCTGATGATGATGCAGCTGATGATGAAACTTATGCAGGTTATCTTAGAAATTCTCTTGCGTGTCAAGCATAAGTCCTTGTGAAAACCCCAAGCGTGTTAGTCTTTATGGATTCTGTTTTGAAAATATATATATTTTCTCCATACAATGAACGTTCCTCCCAATTGGAAAATCAAGGAGAAAAGCCAGAGCCCGTACGATGCCGTGCAGTGCACGTGCGTAGCCCCTTCTGGTAAGATTCAATACATGTATCACCCACTGTGGGTTCTCCTTAGGGACTTGGTAAAGTTCAAGCGCATCCTCAGGTTCTGCGTGAAACTGAAGGCGTTCAAGCCCAACAAGACCCAACTGAGTGGTATCATTTACTTGATGATAAACACGTGTATACGCACAGGCGGGGGTTCAGGCGACGATGACCACCGTGGTATGATGAGCCTGCTCAGGGGCAATGCTGTTCGCAAGGGTTCGGGGGTCCACCTGAAATTCGTCGGGAAAAGCGGCATTCGGCACTGCATTCACGTTAAGGACCGCCGATCCCGAGAATTCTTGAAGTCCCTGCTTTCGAAGCCGGGGAAAAATACGGACAAGCTTTTTACCGAGTCTGCAAGCACCCTTAACGCCTACGTCAAGAAAACCTTCGGGAACGACTTCACCTGCAAGGACATCCGGACCTGCCAGGCGAACATACGAATGGTGGAAATGCTACGTAAATCCTCGGGGCTCGAGCCCAAGGAGGCTATAACACAGGCACGGGAAGCCTCTGCCAAACTGCTCGGTCACTCCGTGGCAATTTCGAAGAAAAACTACGTATGCGAAGGCATAATAACGGCTTACACCAACAACCCAAAAAAATTCCACTCAAGTCGTGACACCAATGCGGTTCTCAAACACTGCCTCAAAGAGTACTTAGAACCCATTTAGGACATTGAATCTTCAAATATATATCCAGCACTATGACTATGTTTTATACGATCGTTGACAGCGCAGAATACGTCGATTGTAGCGTATTCACCTGGGGGAACCTGTTCGAAGCCCTCGACTCCAAAGTGGGCCACCTCGGGTACAACATTCGTTCGGGGAGATATGTGACCGAAGACCCCTACACGGACAAGAGCGATTCGCAGTACGTCAAACTGACCGACACGGACACGCGGAGACTATCTGGACAACTGATCGAACTCACTCCCAACTGGGAATTACCCTAGGACGTAAAAAAAGAAGTTAAACCTTCGGGAAAGCTTAACTTCATGTTTTACCAATTCAGGATTGAAAAGGATCTTTTCGACACACCGGACACGTGCGATTGTACTTGGTGAACCAACGGTGTACGCAAATCTTATGGAAACTATGACCACAATCCATAGTAAGGTAGTGCTGCCTGGGCCTGTACCCATCGATACATATACTACAGGTCGTGCCGCTAAGATCGGCCGCAGTATTTTTGCTCAGTACGACGTGCGAGGGCAGTGCATTCAGCAGAACCTTAGGTACTGGATTAACACGGGCGAACTGAGGCTCAGACATCTGCTGGGCATACATCATCGCCTGGTCATCGAGTTCCTGCACCAAGGCCAAGACCCGGTCGAATTCCATCATGGTAGATAGTTCATTTCTTTCGGACATTCTTTGTCTATGTTAATTGTTTTTTTTATTTTTTTGTGCATTAAACGTTTTTCTAGAAGGCATCTGCAGTCTCGGTGTCCTCCGTATCGACAACAGTATCGGAGTCGTCGATGATTAGCTGCGAGACAGCGTCAGTGACAGCGACCTCAGGCGACACCGCAGACCCAGAATCTTCGTCGTCGGAGTCATCGGAGTCCACGATGGCGCAGCCCTTGAAGGTATCCTCGCTGTAAATCCTGGACTGAACAACCTTCCAGGTTGCGCCGAAACTCTTGCCGACAATCCAGATCCCGCCATACTCGAGGAGGTTGATCATCTTCGTGCCCTGCTGGAACATCTCAAGGCTCACCTCACCGCCTTCGGTAACAACGGCGACCTCCTTCTTGTCCTTGTCGTAGACCTCGAAGTCCGGACGGTTATCGCGGAACCGCAGCTTGACCTTCATCGTAGGGGGATACTGCCCGCCCTCCTTGGTGAGCTTCGTGGAATACTTGACGATGGGCTTGTGGAACTCCTCAATAATCTCACGCTTGGTGACCTTGCCGAACAGCTCCTTCGAGTGCTCCGTCGCATACTTCAGGTTAAACTCGTCGAGCGCCGCCATCATAGAGCAGAAGGCCTCGAGCTTGGGATCGTCCTCCTTGCCCCGGAAGGACAAGTTGAGATTGTAGTTGGGGATGCCGTCCCCAGTCGACTGCGGGGGCTCGCCGAGATCGAAAATCTGCGACATCTTGGGCGTCTGCACCTGGAGAACGTTGCCCTCGTAGCGCACCGGGACGGCCTTCATTCCGCTCGACCGGGTCGCCACATCCTTGGTGGTAATGTTGTTAGTGTTGAAATTGGTGGATTTGATAGGAGCCATAGTGATAAAATGTGATTTTAGAGCGATGGGTTGGTCAAATTGGGTATTGGGGGGGGTTTTTTGGATACTCTATAATGGTCTCGAACTTTAAACCGTTTTTTTGGAAGATTGCACTTGTGCACCCCCTTAGGGCTGCTAGGGGAGACTCAGTACTCACCACTAATGACTTCCGCCAGTCACTGCCAGTCGATCCGGCCCAGGAAGAAGTATGTGCCGGCTCCAGTGTCGAAGGAAAAGCTGTTTGTCATTTACACAGACTGGGGGAAGGGGGCCGCAACGTATATCGTCTTCTCGAACAACCCCCGGATGAAAAAGTATCTCCGGTCCCACGGTCTGGAGTGGAAGGTGGCCAAGCGGGGATGGCTATTCCCGAACAAGGCCGAGACAGTTCTGAAGGAACTGGCGAACGACTGCCCCGACTGGAAGCGGCTCGGCGTGGATGAGATCAAGGGGTCGTTCCGGGACCATCCCATAGTGGATCACTTGGGGTGCGTGCTCAATTAAATTATTTATTAATACACTTTACTCCCAAAAACAATAATATATTTTCCACCGCCTTCTTCGATATTTTCCGTGAACCCGCCTTGCCCGCCTTGAGATTTTGGATGAAGCCGACGGGGGCGTCCGCCGCCCTCACAGCGTCCACAAACTCGCACATCGTCGGGTAGCTGAGGCTAATCCTCTCTGCGGTTGTCACAGAAACGCTCGGCACGCACGCCAGCATCATCTGGAAGGCGATTTCGGGCGTCATGTTGGCACTCTTGCACGACCGCACCGACGCCGCCACCAAGTCCTGAGAGTGCGTGCTCTTGCCTGAGTGACCCTTCTCCAGCTTCTTCCGGAGGCAGCTCAGTATGTATACCGTCTCTTCAGGACCCGCCGTGCGAATAACGTGGATTCCATCACGCATCATTGTGTTGAGCATGGCGGACACCAGGACATCCGGACCGACCCGACTGTAGGATAGGGCCTTCGCAGTGTTCATGAGATCGCCCTCCACGATGTACACCACCAAACTACTGGGGTAAACGCCAAGGAGACGAGACTTCTGCTCCCTGTGCCGCCCGTCGGTGATGGAGGCTGCGAAGTCCGCCAGCGTCTTGCGCTCCACTACGAGCACGTCTTCGCTGCCATTGCGGAAGACATAGTCGCCCAGTTCCAAAGCGGCCACCGAACTGTTCTCCAGCCCCAAGGCGGCCTCCTTGATTTTCTCCCTATTGTCAATTATCAGCGAAATACTCATCTCCCTTGCATTGCAAAGCCTTAACGCTTGCGCTTTAAACCGCTTTAAAGTCCCGGAACAATGTTAATACACCGAGGACATAACACATATACGCCACATACAAGGATTTATCGTTTGCTGTCCTGTAAGTGCTGTATTCCGCATGATACACTGATCCCTCGACAAAGTAGGTGAAAGATGCACTCAGGTCTAGGAACGTATTCTTGTAAACCCCCGCCAATAATCGTGGAAAGCTGTACGTCAAGATCCAATAGGCTAGTATACGCTTCGTAAGTGGTTCAAGCTGCACATCAAATACATTGATATGAAGCTTTGCCACTCGACAAGCAGGAAAATTCATGATCGCAACAGAGCATATTATATCATATATGCCATTGCATAGGCATGCTTTAATGGGTTTAAAGAGTGTAAATTTTCCAGGCTCTTGTGGTTTGTACTTTGAATTAATATATATATACGATAGTAATGCCATCACAATCAATACAAGTGTTTGACACTCGGTACGATGTCTCGTCATTGATGAAAAAACACCCAGGTGGGGAAACAATTCTAAAGTATTGGTTGAATAAGGATGCTACTCTACCTTTTCTTGAGTTCCATTCTGAACAAGAGAAGGCTAACAAATATTTGAGAAGCTTGCCTGTCATATCACGTGGCAACAAAGAACACGACGCAAGTGCAAAGTTCGTCGAGTTTCGAAATTATTTACTCGCAAATGGTTTCTACGAACATGACAAGATACACGCTCTGAAAAGGCTCTCCGAATTGGTATTGTTGTTTGGTATGGGCTCTTTCTTACTCAAAAACAATTATTGGGGGCTTAGTGTTGCATCTTTCGGTTGGTTTGGGTCGAGGTGCGGGTGGGTTCAACACGAATGTGGTCATAGATCATTCCTGGGTAAAAAATATGATTCAATTATACAGCCCATAGTGATGGGGTTGGGGTTGGGATCCAGTTCGGATTCATGGAATGTTGGTCACAACAGACACCACGCATCAACGCAGGTTGAAAACGAAGATGTTGATCTTAAAACGCTACCTTTGGTATGCTTCAACGCCAAACTTATTCCAAACAGGTTTTCAAAACTCATTAAATACCAATACTACACTTTCCTAACACTTGTATGCCCTTTTTTCATACAGAACTTCTGGGTTTACTTCTCCCACTGGAGATTTATATTTCGACGAGGGAACCTTGGTTTAGATGGTAAGTGCATGATTCTCTCTCATAGTCTACTCCCTTACACGTTATCAATCTATGCGGACAAACCGTTTCTGTATACCTACATAACGCTATGGTCATCTAGATCTCTTACATCACTCCATCTATTCAGCAACTTCGCTCTCAGTCACTCTCACACTCCTTTGTGCGAGGACAATAGCGATTGGGTCAGATCTGCACTGGATCACACTATTGATATCAACCCCAAAAACCACTTCATCAATTATTATATGGGGTTTTTAAACTGTCAAACGGTTCACCATTTGTTTCCAACAACTCCTCAGTTCCGACATCCCGACATGTCGGAGAAACTAACAATGTGGTGCAAAGCAAACGGATTAGTATATAATATCACATCATACCAGGAAGCGTGGACACGAACGTTTCAAAACCTACGAGTTGTGGCAGATGCACAGCGGACACCTGACAAATGAACAACTAAGGACAGTTTTGGGACCAAAGGTATAGAAATATATATTCAACCGTATTAATGAAGTGGCTCTTGTATGTATAGTAACAGGGCGTCGAACCACCCTATTGTTGCCATCCTTCGGGACTGAACATTGCAAAGTCTTAACGCTTGCGCTTTAAACCGCTTGTCATCTGTCTGAGGGCAGTGTATCCCGTGGCCAGGAATATGGTACACAGGATGTAGTTCATATAATAAGAGACGGCCATCCACTGATCGACGAATTTCTGCTGCTCCACGGGCCTGCTCTGTTTCTGGTATTCTATGCTCTGCGAGAAGTTCCACAGGAGAGAGATGGCGAGACCCTGAAAGGCGGCACTGAGGAACAGGAACAGGAGGTTGTAAATGATATTGCCCTTGCCCCGGTAAAACCGAGAAGAACCCAGGAGAGCCAGGGAGATGGAGGTATACAGACCTACATTGCGCATCGCTGTGTGGTAGCGCATTACGAATTGGGGGGGCATCTCGTATGTAGAGTCCATCGAAGATTAAGTAGTAACAATATTTTATTTTGTTTTTATTTAGTATAATGGCATACAATATATATAACGGGTACGTTTTGGAAAGTGTAGTTCCGAGGGATGTGGGAATGTATATACGGGGGTTCTTGGATTGTCCTTACGAAGAGGTGCGAACCGATACCCTCAAGCTTCGCCAGCACGTAATGGATATAGCGTTGGAGACATGGGTCACAGCCGAACGCATACTGGACTCGGAGAGAACAGATCATTGGGAACATATTTGGGACCAAGACCGTCTGGGCGAGACGCAGGAGTGTGCGCACTTCCTCTTCCAGAAGTGCGTGGAAGGCTTTACGCTAGAGGGGCTGCTGGTTCAGGCGGCAGGGAGACGCCACTCGCTAGCGAATACACTGTTCCCACTGAGATACTCATGGTTTCGGCACGAACTCATGGAGGAACTCACGAAAATCTTCGAAACGCTGCGTATGGTGGGCTGGATGCGTCAGGACGGGCTACTATTGAAACCAAGGGAGTGCTACAAGTCGCTGTACACGACTATATCGAGGGATTTACTCGCTCAATGGGAATAATTATTCACGGGGAATGTATATTACATAAATTAGTTTTTATAAAAAAATTTATATAATTTATTACAATGCCGCCGATTTTCGTCCGAAGGCTTGCCCGTAGACTCCTCTCTACAGCCTTGCTACGGGAAGGCGAGCACCGACTGGGAAGACCTGACATGTAATCTCGGAAGTTACCTGGGCCAGACCGTGGTGATCCGCATCGCTTTTGGATCAGATACCGCTGTGTCTGCCCCAGGTCTTTACGTCAGAGATATGGCACACGGCGGTACGGAACTTGCCGTCGTGTCCAACGCCATGCCTGTCTCAGTGATTAACGATTACGGTGGTCCTACTCGCCCAGGACAGAACCTCCCGCTTTGGTCCACGGTGTCGGTCGAAAGTTTTCCGGTAGATATAAATGGGTGGTCTCAACCCACATTGGATATGTCCGCATATAAAGGCGAAGAAGTACAATTGTCCGTATCGATGAAATTCTCGGATACATCTCAGATGGCTGCGAACGGAGAGCTCGGCTTCCTTCTGAAGAACTTCCGGTTCGTCTCGGAGCAGACGGTGGATGTCTCTCACCCTCTTTTCATCCTGGATCACATCGCTGGTAGCAATGTAATGACTGCCAGCGAACTGACGCAGGTGGATGCCGACACCAGCGGGACGGTCACCGTTGCGGACGTCGTTGCGGGTTTCGACTGAACGATGTTAGTTAAACGGGGACTGCCTGCTTAGGGCGTAGTAGAACACCCCGCTGCCCCACTTCGACAAGGGATCTAAGCGTAACTTGCAGTTCGCCCTTTCCGAGTATTCTTTGAGATCGCATACGTCGGGATAAACCAGTTTGTTGTATGATATATTTGCAGGGTTTTCTACGATTCCCATAAGGCTGACTACATTCTGAACTGGGTCTAGAACGCACAGCAGAATATGCGAATGTACGGTCTGCGTTGCGAACTTGTGACCATACGTAAAAGAAATAAGTGTGTTAAACGGCGGAATCAGAGTTTCACGTTTCCGGATGAGATGTATGCCCTGAACGCACGCATCCGCAGAGCATTGTGGAAAGACGTCACGATTTGAATCGATGGCGTTTGTCCAAACTGCTAAAGTCTGGGAAGCCTGGGCGAGCTCCAGGTGCGTCAGGCCGGTCCCGTCGGGCTCAGGACTGTAGCCCAGCGGAGCCGACGGAAACACCAGCCCAGAGGCACTGCCGAACAGAATAAAGATCAGCATCATTTTACTTAAATTAATGCCGCTCCGCTTTAATTCGTCTCCTGGAACATTTTCTGACTAACATGTTTAGTTTCCGTGTATACTGTTCCTTTGTTGGAACGCTAGAGTGACAGTGCGATCGCAGTCTGATTTTTACACGCTTGGGAATCCACAGACCATAATATCCAGACATAAATGGAAGCATAATGGGAAAGTTAAAATACCGAGATAATTTGACTCTCTCCCGTAACCACGGCAATCGCAATACATTGAAGGTCGCCGTTTCACCCTCACTGAAGACTGTGAGTACTCGCACATTGAATTTTTCTGCTAAATTCAGGAAACCAAAACGTGGATAAAATTCAGTGTCTGAATTCATTTCAGTTAAAACCACTTCTGGGACCCCTCCAGAAACATTGATTAGAGAATATCCATCACGAAGCGCTGCGCCCATACTGGCTCGAGTTGCCGGAATACACCCAAGTAGATTGAGGCACTGGCCAACAAACGGCACGAAATACATAATTGGTGCAACACACGAAATGGTTTCTGAACCATCTACCAGATGAATGCCGGCTATTGCACCCCAGCACTGCACCCCGTGCGGATGTACCGATATCAGGCTCTGTTTCTTAATTTTAAGAGTGTTACACGGAAACCATCTGTAAAGTTTCAAGCCTGTAAGGAAATCCCGTAGAAATGACCGTGTTCGAGGTTTTAGATTAATGGTGTATGCGGATAACAGAATCGATAGACACGAAAAGGGCAAGACATAGGGAAAGCGACGAAACGCCCAAACGGATAAAGAATAAATCACTGCTAAAATAGTGACCGTCACGAGGAATATATGCCACGCAGGGATGTCAGTGCCTTTCTCGGCCTTTTTTTGCTTGCTCGTTGGTTCCCGACTTGGTGGAGGCATACTACATTACCACATTCTAAATTCCTAAGATGAACGCCCAATGATACAGAAGAGTCAGTAACGAGTTCTCCTCTTAGGAATGGGACTCAGTAGGTTGTCCACCTCGGCGTTGATTGTGTCCATAAAGAACACAAGCTCGGCACCCCGCTTGGGGGACGGAGTTTTCGTTTCGGCACAGTACTCTGTATAACTGTCACAGGCAAACTCTTCTAGCAGGGATCCGATGTACTCTTCCTTTACACATGGAATCTTCACCAGGCGAGCGGCGTAGAGCTCGCAGTCCTCGTCCCCCCAGGCCAAAGGTATGAGCTTGGTGAGCATATCGCTGAACAGGTCCACGTTCCCCTTGCTGTCGATCTCGTTCTCTATGCCCCGCCACGGAGGGAACTCAAGGGTCTTCCGCTGGTCGCAGCCATACACCACCCGAACCCGAACGACGTAGGGAAGGTTCGAGTAGGACATTAGTATTAAACGTTTTTTATATTTAATTGTGTTTGGCGATTTATTAAAGTCTGCTTCCACACCCAGGTAAGTTCCTTGGTAACATGAAAGATGTATTTTCAGGCAGGCTTATAATCGGTGAAAGTGAGTGCTCAAGTTATTACAGTCCAGACACCATGGCATCTCTTCGCAACCTGAAGTGCGAAGACCGACCGTGGACACGGGAAGAAGACCGAACCGTGTGGGGTCTATGCAACTGGCCGGGACCAACAGACTGGGACATCGCCATGCGGGTCCTCCCTGGTCGCAGCGAGGAGGCGATCACGAGTCGGTTCCTGGACTACATGCAGCCGCAGCGACAGTCGTTTAAGCCCGAAAAAGTGCGAAGCTTTTCGAAGTGGTCGAAGGAGGAGGACGTCAAGGCCCTGATGACCTGCGAGGGTGACGTCGACGCCAACTGGGACGTAGTTTCGAGGATACTTCCGGGACGCACACCGAATCAAGTCAAGTCCCGATACTTGAACCATCTCCGGCCGTGGACAGCACAGGAGAAGGATATTATTGCCCTACATATCAAACAGGGCAGTAGTCTAAAGATCCTCGTGCCTCTTCTGCCTAGACACAAAATAACCGCAATTAGTGCGGAAAGGAAGAGACATTCGACCAGTCAGTCATGCGATGATTAATTTCATTAAACAAATTAACTTTTTTATTAAATTATTAACACAGCACAATCGGCTAGGTGGGAAGTCCCCCCACGACCAGTTTCGGGCAATCGGCCAATTCGGCGTAAACGCTGGGGTCTTCTACCCGAATATGCAGGATAAGCAAAGTGGGAATACCTTGTAAGATACGGCGAATGTCGTCGACCGACAGGGCGGGCGCCGTCCAATAATTAATTTCGAGGCGCCGCAGGAGGGGGTGGTTGTGCAGGTGGACTGATTCGTAAAGATAGAGCCCTTGCACTCTAAGAACCTTCAGTTGGGGGCACGACGCTAGTTCGTTAAACTGGTGTTGATCGATAGAGTCATCGATCTTCAACTCCTCCAACTTGTCGCACATCGATAGGCATTGCAAGTCCCCGAGGAAACCTATCTTGAGTTTCCGGATGTTGCGCAAAGACGGAATTACATCTCTCATGACACGATCATCCTGGAGATACAGAACAGCGTCTTCCAGTGTTTGGGGTAGTTTCGCTAACCCTCTGATTTCCATGGCGTTATCAGTATCATTTTGACTCGAGTATCTAAGCGATTTCAGAGGCAGTTTGGCTATGGCGTCAAAATCGTCATCGGTCCTCATATAGTCATACTCAATAACGAGTGCTGTGATACTGTAGCGGCTGGTTACTTGGCCCCAGAGAGGATTGAAACGATTGATACGATCGCTTTTTTTTACACTATATCCATCTTGATAGACGTTGTACTTAGCGTCGCAGTAATCGACAGCTTCGCAGAGCGTGCGACCGGGGCCACGCAAAATGTTCACGAGGTCGTAGGAACACTCGAACCTGAGGGCGCACTTATTGGGAAGGTGGTTGGCTACACTGACCAGCAGGTCTGCCGGTAAATCGAGGAGGCGGGTCATTATGTGAATATACATAGAAACTTGGAATGTCTCTAAGGTGCTCGACGATAACAATTTTCAAATTGAGTGTAATATTAATAAACAGTTTCAATCCGTAAAATGCCCTTTCCAATCGACCCCGAGTTGGGCGTGCCACTCGGCGAGGCTGCGGACGCTCCCGGCGCCGTACACATTCGCATTGCGGTAAACCAGGGCCATTACGCCCTTCTCGGGCTTGCGTAGCCCCATTAGGAACTCGGCCCTGTGCCGTGCAACTGGGTTCCAGCGGTCGAACTGGGCCTGGTGGTCGTCCCAGAACTTGGGGTCTTCGGCCCGGACGTAGTAGTGCGTACATACGCTGTGCGTGGGATGGTAGATCCCCCAGCCCCTGGTGAATAGGCGCATGGCCAGAAGCGGCTCCTCCCCCTGGAAGAGGTAGGGGAGGTAGGGGTCAAATGGTATCTCGAAGAGGAAGTTGTACCTCGCAAACAGGAAACAGGCCCCCACAAACTTGCCCTTCGTGGGGTAGGTCGTGGCGGGCACTTCCTTGCCGGTGGCGATGAGTTCGCGCTTGTCGTTAACCTCCGCCGTGGGTATGATAACCGTCTTCCCCCTGATATCGCCCGAGGCGGTGTCGCTCGGCGGGTAGTGAGTGATCACAGCCCGGTGCGTGCCCAGGAGGTTGAACATGTCCTTAGTGTCGGAATCCCAGTTCTTTTGGAACTTGGTGTGTGCATCGATCTGTAGGAAGAAGGTTTCACCATTCCACATGTGACTGCAGAGCCAGCGAGCCCAAGTGGGACCACGGGCTTCGTGGTGGGGGATCCGCAGGACTTTGATGTTCTTGGCCACGGCCTTGAGTTCCTCGGTCATTACGTCGGGATCGCCGGGGGCGTTCTGCTGGCACACGCCGACCATGATTCGGTGCGGGTTTCGGGCCTTGGCAAACAGGTCGACCAAAGTGTCGGAGCACCGAGAGTCTCTGTAGCTCGCCACGCTTACGAATATCCAGTCCGAACGTATCCCGTCGTGTCTGTATTTCCTGTGTACTTTATCGGAGAACATATTACCTTGGCTAAATACCAACAAATTAATTGACTGCTTTGCACCGAAGGATTCGAAGTAGGGTATACAGTTCTAGACAGTGGAAAATAAGGAATATAATGACGACACCTAGCGGGATGGCCCAAATTGAGTAGTACTCCTTTATAACGGTTTTGACGATTGGAACGATGAGTCCCTTTATGTGGGGTTCGTTCGTGTTTTCTGGAGGAGGTCCTGCGTCCATTTGATATTTCCAATATATTTAAAGCGTAAATACAAACTTAATAAATATGGCCCTGCGACCTTCGAAGCTGTGCGAATTCCTTGAGAACACCAATGTTATCGATGTCGTAACGAAAGCTATATTTGCAGAGTCTGCGGATGATATACTACTGTACGGAGAATCTTCCTCGGGCAAGACGTGTCTTCTTGAGCTCCTGATAAGGACGTTCGCCGACAACGTTTTTTTCGTCTCTGGGGAAATATCTGCGGCCAAACTGGAAAACATCAGAAAGGGCGTAGAATCCCCCTACAACGTTCACGACTTCTTCAGCCGTAAGATAGACCCGACAAAGAAGATAGTATTGCTGTGTGACGACATAGAAACGCTTGGCTTGTCTAAACAATTCTTTAAAAAACCACGGGCCGTCTTGTTGATTGCTACAGTAAATATACAGAGCTACAGATCTTGGAAAACGAACTTCAAGACCTGCGTTCAACTGATGAGACCCACGGAACAAATTCTCCTGCCCCTAGTGACCTACGAGAAGGCTTGCACCGATGCGGTCGCACGGAAACTTATACAGGAAAACAGATGCGACATCCGGGGCATTCTTAAAAGTTTGCATATCTCCTCCAAGGAACATATGTTAACGAGAGACCCCACGGAAGATATAGTGACTCGATTGATGAGAGCACAGGCCGACTACAAACGAGGTGCGAATGTCCAAGACATATGCCACCATCTCGAAACCGACCGCTACAATCTAAAGTTTTATCTATTTGAGAACTACCCGAGTCTCGTAACGGATCTATATCGCACTGCTGAATCATTCAGTGCGGCCGACACAGAGGTCAGCGAGGTCACGCCAAGCGGCTTGTTCACTTGCATGGGAGTTATGACGCCTCTCGTGGAACTTAAACATAAGATCAGCAAAAGGGGTAGGGTGAGCAAACTTGTCAGCAGGAAAAACCAGGCTGTCATCAACCACAACAGAATCCAGAAGACTCGTAGCATGTTTAGTCCACGTGGTTCGTGCGGCTTGCTAGACACTTACTTGGTGTCCAGTATGTATCCCAACAGCAAGGACAAAAACATCATTTGGATGAATAAACAGTTTAAATAGAGTAGTGGCGATACGCCAGGTTTGCAGTGATCGGCTGACCGAAGCGGTTAACGAAGGAGCCATCTACGAAACGAACGCCCCTGCGACCGAGACGCTTCAAGGCGGTTTTGCGAACTGCGCCGAATCCGCTCGCGCTCGCGCTCACGCTCCCGCCGCTATTCGGATGCACGCTGGTATTCTGAAAGAAATCAATAGCCTCCTTCCTCTTTTTCATAAGTTCTTTTTTCTCGTCTTCTCTACCCTTCTTCTCGGATTTCTCCCTGTCTGAGCTGGTCTCCTTCATACTCTTACTATCAGTCTTGATTGCATTGAAATTGTCTGTCCCGTAAAATGCTTGGAGTTCTTCAATTTTCTCGTGCTGGTTCTTTCGGAAGGGGCACGAAGACATGGGACTGTATAACTTGGCCCTACCTGTATCACAGTCAAAGAAAAGGGTCCTGTTGTAACAAAAAATACGCTGGGTTGTAAAGTAAATATTCCTAAAGTGCGCCAAATGCCTCTGCTTCTTGTCAATACCATACGAACTCAAAATACCGTCCATGCGGGCTGCCGAATCCCGTGCCCCCTGTACTTGGCTGGGATTATCAGGGTCACTGAGAATTTTTTTCTCAAAGTCCCTGTAAATGTCTGCAGATTCAAATAGGGAGAACCACCGCTGCCAGAATTTGTGTAGATTTTCCTGGGCCACTAACACTTTCTTGCCCAACCGTGTATCTACCGTGTCTATCTCCGCTGGGTGGTGCTGTCCCTTCGCTTTCTGCCTACGTAACAGGTGTTCTCGGACAGAACTCTCTGGCCTTTTCAACCTGATGATGAGAGTCACAAACTCCCTTAGGGTATTCTTACCGCAGAGCAATTGGGTTCTAGCCTTGATACTCTGGATGCCACTGTCGTGGAAATCTCTGCTATTATCTTTCTTCACGGCATGGAGGATTTCCTCAACTTTCTTAATGTTTTTGTTCGGTTTCCACGACCACAGAGCCCCGAATATGAAGCTAAACAGATCGAAACCATTTTCGGGCGTAAAATCATCTGCGGAGCACAGATGGTCAAATTGTAGGCTGATCCCCTCTATGTCGTTATCAGCAGGCATCTTTATCAGTGAGTATTATTTTATTTATTCCTTAAAAAATAAAATAATACTCACTGATAAAGTGGCGATGACAGAGGCCAAGGATGCAAGCGAGAGAGCGATGTTCAAGACGGTGGTTGAGAAACTAGCATGGCCGACAGATAAGACACCCGAATATATCGGTAGAGAAAAGATATACGAGTGTATTAAAAAACTTTGGTTCTACCCAAATTATAAGAAGTGGACTAACCGCAGCGACGCTACACACGACGAAATGGACGAAGCCTGGACGAAAGAGCGTTTCATCAATATAGCGGCTACCAGCAGCAAGCCTTCGGTCCTGGTCTGTCCTAACAGTAACCGCCAGCCGAACCCATGCCCCGGAACGGAAGACGACTTTGACTACAATAAACCCGCCGACGAGTGGACCTGCCGAAAATGTGGCACCAGCTGGCAGTCACAAACCTTTGTGAGTCAGTGGAACCCTAACCAAAACTTAGGGGGCTTAGATAACGGAGTGTACTACACTAACTTCGATGTAAAAAATGCGGCTGCCCGCCGTGTCACGGACGCACTTAATGAAATCAACAATCGAGTCAACAGGCAGGCTCAAGACTTTGTAGATAACAGGGAAGCCGACCAAGAAGCTATTCGCTACGCCGAACTCGTCAAGCGTCTCGAGCCCCTCTTGGATAGAGTATTCCAGGGAACTGGAAACCAATTGCCCGATAAAATCATAATTACTGTCCACAACACCCTCATAGAGGTTCTCAATGTCCTTGTTACACTGGGGAAAAAGAAACCTAGCGGAACACCCCGTTGGGCACTCGTAAGGAGGATCGTGCATATCATATCTCAGCGCCTTGGTTTTCGCAGCGTGGGTATCGATGCCCTAAAGGACGAACCCTTCGACACGATAACCAGGAAGCACCAGGATAAAGCCGATGAGTTATTGGAGACGATTTCCCGAAGATTCGAAAGTCTCGAGTTTTTGTCGGTCGCCCGATATCCCGCCAACAAGGCGACAGCGAAGTGCGACTTCCCTTTGGATTCTTGGCAGCGGGCAGTTATCTCCACAGTCGAGCGGCACCTCGATTACATCGAAGACGACAAGAAACGTCGAGTCACCTCTATTGCCTATTTTCTAGTAAAGAAGAGACCACAGGAGGGCTTCCTCCTACTCGGACCCAAGAACTCAGTGTCCACGATACAGGACTTCTGTAAAGACATCGTTGGGAAGACACTGGCTGCAGAAGTCAAGAAAGCGGTCACCCATTACCAGAAGAACCCCAGGAAAAAAGCCGAACTCGATAAAACACTCAGTCAAGCGAGGGAGACCTCCCCGCCCAAGTCGCCACCAAAGAAGTCCCCCCCCAAGTCGCCGCCCAAGTCACCACCCAAGAAGCCTTCCGCCCTCGCCGATTTTGACGATCTAGAAGTGTCAGACTCGCCGTCGCCCCCAAAGAAGTCGCCCCCAAAGAAGTCACCACCAAAGTCGCCCCCAAAGAAGTCACCACCAAAGTCACCACCAAAGTCACCACCAAAGAAGCCTTCCGCCCTCGCCGATTTTGACGATCTCGAAGTGTCGGACTCGCCCTCCTCCGGTGCCAATATCCTGAGTGTGGGTGAAACGGCGGGGGTCGGGGGGGGTGTTCTCCGTTCGCTTTTCCCACCGGGGTCGTTCGTGCGGGTCGGCGTCCCTGCAGACGGAACGTGTTTTTTCCACTCGGTCAAGTACCTTACCGACCCCAAGTACAGGACGAGGAGCGAATCCAAGCAGGTCAAGCACGGCCGCAAGTATCGCCAAGAATACGCCGACGATGCCTCAAAGTCCTTCGTGGCAAATGATATAGGTAAAGTTATTGTCGCTTTCGAACCAGGTATAGATGACGATGCGACGGACAAGCAGAAGTCGAAGGCCTGGAAAAAGTACCTGAGCAACACCGAGAAATATGTAGGAGACATTCTCTGGAAGCTGGCGGCCGAACGGGAAAATGTAAACTTAGTAATAATTCGACTCAGTATACAGGAACCAATATGCACGGCGCTCATCAACAAGCCCAATAGGAAATATATAATTGTAGTTAACGTCGGGGACAAACACTACGAGCCCGTCGTGGAAACCAGCGGCGGGACACAGAAGACGCAGTTCGATTCAGAAGACGCAGTCGTCGTCAGGCTGAAGCAGTGGCAGGAGAAAAACTGCGTAGAAAAATAGATAATTCTTATAACAATCCGAAAGAATCAAAACAATAAACATTGTTGTGATTCCCAAAGATTATAGCCCAGAAGGTTTCGGGCAATTAGTCTCGAAGGTAGAAATTGAAATTACTCGGAGCGCTGGTATTGCTGTGAATCATAAGTTTTCTCAGTTCCCGCTTACTCGCCGTGAGAATAGCCGTGTCTGTGTCTGCAATCCCCATCGAAATTGCGTATTTCTGACCGACAAAAGGCTGCATAGACATCGGGAAAACGATGGTGTTGAAATAACCCAGATCTTTGCTTTGGGGGGTAAAGGCGTCACTAATTTTTCCCAACTCGTATGTTCTCCTGTGGATGGTGTAGAAAAACATAGTGTACACATAGCCCGGATGAATGTCCTTGGATTGCTTCGACCAGTCGTTCGGGTGAACGCCCTCCATACCCAGTCGGGCTTGCACTTCACGGATGAACTTGTGAATCGGCTTGTGACTCTTAGGCTTGAGGTACTTGTAGGAAACCTTAATGTGCCCCGCCCCTATATAGTAGTTCTTGTCGAACGGAACGAGAGGTGTCGTACATGCGATCCCAGAAACGGACTGATGTGGAATGACGTCGGAGCCGTAGTACTTATGTAGCCGTGCGAAAAAGGTGCTTTTCTTGGGATATATCTCCCCACACGACACCGGACCGTTCGGTCCCGGCGTGGACGCCAGAAACTTGAGAGGTGCGAAGGAATACTGGAAAACCATCTCCTTCTGCTTGGGTCCCTCAATGAACGCCCAATTCTTCTCAGTAGGCGTGGTCTTGTCCTGACACACCAGTTTCGCAGGGCCCGAGTGCTTGAACCCGCCCTTCTTCGTGAGTTTCACAGGAACCATGCCGATCGAAAAGCAATTTCCCTTCCCTCCCCACACGCACCTCTCCTTGAACCTCGGGTTCACAGTGGACTCTGGAACGTCATATGTCTCCCATACGCTGAACAGGTCGCTGTACTGAATAAACATCTTTCCGTTCCACGACACCAGTCTCGAATCCTCTAGGTGATCTCCGGTCTCGGCGACCGAGTCCGACAGGACCGTTATCCTCCCGTTGGCGGCGATCCGGAGCCGAGCCATCCCCGTCCCGTCCCACCAGCCATCGAACTGGGAGTCCCAAATGCCTTGGAACTTCTTTTTCCTAGCATTCCAGGTGCGGGGTTGCGATCGGCGCTTCTTTCCCTTTAGGTAGGAGGTGCGGTACACCATTACGTATTCGCAGTGCGTTTTGGCCTTCGAGACCAAATGGATACAGCCTTGGAACTTGGACGCCTTTGCCGTAGGGGGCACCGGGTAGACGTCCGCCCAGCGGTACCCCCTGCCCTCGGCTGGCTTGGACACCCGCTTGGTCTTCCTGGCGGACTTCGAAAGCTGAGCATCGAGATCCGCAAACGGGATAACATCAAAGCGCATTTGATGAGAGGCAAGATTATTATTTATTAGAATTATTAAAGGGGTTGACGGTATAAAAGTTATTCTAATGCATACCAAACAAGCAGTTTGACTTTAAAAAAAAGTGCTTGTTTGGTATGTCTTAAGAAACCGACAGTGTGTAACATTGACGAGGAGAGCGTGATAGTCCTCGCTCGTCATCACGGGTCGGTCGGTATAGAGCCTGCCCCGGACGTTAAATATGTTATCTTTCCAACCCAATCTCCCCAGCCGACAGATCGATGTCATTAAGTCCCTCCAGAGGGCCGCTAGGCTTGCGTACTCTTCAAAGTCTTTTTGATGTACTTCGCCTGCCTGGCCACCAAAGAACCAGTTTTCAGCTTCAACTGCGGAGGAGTGCTATTGATTGTGTATGCGTCTTCGCAGCATGTCATAAAGGCTTGCATCGCTTCACTCGGTATTTCCAGCCCTGTGCTTTCCTTGATTTCTTTGACCGTATCGTAGTAGCAAGATTCTTTGCTCGAATTCACCTCATAGGTCGGGTCCATTATTTCCCCTTCGACATCTAGAACCATATGGACCTTGATCCCCCCTTTGATGACGCACCACACGGCCTTCGCCTTCACGGCGGAGTCGGGGTTATGGAACAGGACGTGAGCGTACAGGAAGCTAACGTTGTCCTGACAGGGAGGGGGAGGCCTGTGCAACTGGTAGTCCCACATAAGACACAGGTAAGAGGAAAACATCAGCTCCGCTCGTGTGGCAGCCTTTTCCTCGGGGGAGTAACCCGCCATACGGTGGCACATATTCTTGTAGTGAGACATGACGGGGATCTTTCTGTTTATTATATGTATGCCTGGGGGTTTTAAACCGTTTCACGAGCCGTTTTTTTCATTTTTTACCACGTTTAATGATATAGGGATATAATTTAATATAGTATATTTAAAATGAGTCCCACCAAGTTCTTCGAGCCCAAGAAGGCTGATAAGAGTGAAATCGCTGCACTTTTTACCGAAGACGAGGGCGGCTCGGTTTCGACGGCGGAGGAGGATGACCTTGATGGAATCATCTCCGGGATGGGCAATATGATGACGGTGAGTTCCCCTGTCCTCGCAGCCACTGTCCTGCAAACCTGGGTCCGTAAAGTGCTAGCCAGAAGCACGCCAGTTAAAAAAGTAAAGAGTAAAAATAAAGGAGAAAAAGACGAAATTAAAGTAAAAAAGTTAATTTTTGATTTAAATAAAAATAATAAATACGAACAATTGGTCGATATATTTGGCGACGAAGCCTCCGAAGGTGTCCTCCTGTTCGAACCAGGAACAGGCAAAGAGATATCTGATCTCGATGAGATATCGAAAGCTTCGGCATATATGAAAGCAGACTGTATTTTTCAACTGGTAAAAACAGGCCAGCAATACCCGACGTCCATAAAATCTAAAAATGGAGCTCCGTACACCATTTTAAATCACACACCAAGAACTGCAAATGTATTCAGTGAAGATGGCCGTCTGTCCCATACTGTCTCTAGTCTTGATAAAATCATGGATGAATACGTGACAAAAAGGTCAACTGGGGGGAAAGAGGATGTGAACGTAAACGATTTAGAAATATTAAATGACACCAATATTAAAGAAGCCCTTTTCCAAGTTATAACATACTTCTTGTTCGACGGTACTGGCTCCAAGGATAGTGATTGTTCTGCAGACGCTATTATGATCTGTGAGAGAACAGCAATTACCTTCATTAAATGCTCTTTAGCAGAGGAACGGAATGAATACATCGCCAGTCTTTACGATAATCTGTTTATATCGCTAAGGGACAAGGGGATGAACAGGAAGATATCCAAGGATATAACCATATGTTATCCATGGTTATACAGTTACAACGAGGGGGGTGATACCAAACATAAGTTTGCTTTACACATTAGAGTTAAATGATGTATGTTTTATTATTTGTTTGCCGATAATTTCGGTGAATATCGTCGGAATGGTGTTTCCGATCATTTTCCATTTCTCATTCTGTTTTCCGGTAAAATTGTAACCTTCAAACCCCTGGAGTTTCAACCCATCTTCTATCGTCAAGCGATATTCCTTATTATCCACCCAGTAACCATCCCAATTGTGTCTGTCATTGATCGGCGAATGTTTTCCTCCGCATCTCAATGTATATGCTACATCCTTCGCAAAGTTCTGGCCAAGATACTCAGTCAGTGAGACCGACTTCTCATAACCATCCAACTTGAAAAAATTCTCTAAGTTGGTGACTTCGATACCTTTGAACCCAACAATGAATAACCGCTTCCTCATCTGCGGGATTCCGTAATCACTACATTTAAGAACTTTATACACTACCTTGTATCCTTCGTTCTCCAAATCCACCTTAATTTTAGTAAAACTTTTCCCGTCGTCATGATTCAGAAGAGCTTGGACATTTTCCAATACAACCACCTTGGGAACATTTGTCTTAACAAACCGCATCACTTGTGAGAACATCGTTCCTCTACTATCTTCGAAACCCTTGTGTTGTCCTGCTTGTGAAAATGGCTGACAAGGGAAACCTGCGCATAAAATATCATACGGTTCAATGTCTGCTGGTTTAATATCGCAGATATCCCCCATCACATCTATATCGTAATTGTTTTTGTAATTTGCTTTCGCTGGTTCGTAGATATCGGAAGCCATTACGCACTCGAAACCCAACTTCTGAAATGAATAATGGAACGACCCCATTCCACAAAATAGGTCTATATACTTGACTTTCTCTGGCTGTGAGTCCATTGTGCTCTCTGTAAGATTGCTTGGGGCAATGTCTTATATATAAGTATATGGATTATCTTTTAAATCGTCTAATATACTAAGAATTATGTTTTTAAATCCAACTTGGTCAATACTTTTCACTCGACAATAGTGGCAGTAATATTTTATTAATTAATTTTCCTTATATCTTGTACCCGTAGACCTTCAGGATCTGCCCGTGCCTGTCGTAGATCATCCGTGCTGGGCGCTTCGGGTCGGGCGGTCCGTCCCACTCCACAATCTGCGTGCTGTCAGGCCCGGGGCGGGTCCGCATCCTCGGTAGCCGAGGCGGCTTCGAAAAACACAGCCAGCTGTTGTTGATGTGGTCGGCCCGAGCCTGGAAGTGCTCAAACAGCTGTTTGTGCTGCTTGACACGTTCCCACAGGTGGCGGGCCACCTCGGTGTAGTGCCGTAGCACCAGCGTCTCTGGATGCCTGCGCCTGCTCATAATATGCTTCTTGACACCTGGGTCTTGGATGAACAGCAGCCACGCACTGCACTTCTTCCTTGTAGAGAAACCACGCCCGAAGCGGGGTTGGCAGGATAGGTCCAGCATCGTTTTGGCTGCACGCATTTGTGACATGATACTGATGTTTTATGCTGACCTGCTGAATTCCAATTTCTTTTCCCAAGGTCATAATTAAATGTAATAAAGGAACATTTCCCAGCCAGAACCAAGGGAATCTTGCGGGTCAGGAGGTGCGTCTATCCCACTTACATTGAGTATTTGGTCAGTCATAATCATGAAATAATAATGATTAGCGCTGCTTAACGAATTGGACGAGGCTTTTGCTCGAGTTTGCTCTCCGTTCGGTAAAGGCTACGTATTGGGTGCTATTAAATTGTGGGTCGGCGAGATCGACACTACTCTTCCTTTTAAGGAAAAAAGGCACTATTAGGGCTAAGAACAGTAGTCTCATTAATATTCCTTTTTTTTTTAAACTCATACATTAGTTGACATCGACCATAAACATCAGGCAGAAGAACACCGAGATCTTAGTCCACATTTCCAGTATGACTACCGCCGTGGAATGAACTATGAGTAGGTCGTGATGGACTTCCTCACTTTCGGGAGGGATCCTGTAACTTTCGATCCTTCCAACGGTGCTCCACAGGACAAGGTTAATGAACCACGATGCCGCCAGTGCCGCTGCCAGACTGTAGTGCCTGACGCTCGAGAAAATGGGAGGCCTGCTGAGCGGGACGGAGACAGCTCCTGCGGGGGGCTTAGACTTCTTGGGTCGGAGCGACATGACCTCGCCAGGGAAATCAGGGAACCACGACACGACACAGTCCCCATACCACCCCAATTGGCCGTCCAGATTCGGTTGAATACGAAGGGGGCGATCCTGGCCATACTTAGAGCTGTCCGGCATGCGCCAGCACTGGTTCTTGCCCCACACAGCCAGGTCAAGGAAGCCGTGCAATTCGGGGTTTTCACCTTGCCGAAACCACTTATCCACGAACTCGAACATCGACGCATGACCGTCGAAGGCGAACTTGCTCTTGAGAACCATATGGTAGCTCCACTTCGTTTCGGAACAGGCACTCAGCAGCGCAAAATCGTCCCGGGTGACCTCGATATCATACCATACCTTGGCCGCCAAGGTGACCCGACGGACCAGAGCGGTGATGATGACTTCGGTCTCAGCCTCAGTGGGATTGGTCTTCTGCCCCCCCACAACCTCGAGGTCGAAATACAGCTTCCGGGGGATGTCTTCCAGCAGCAGCTCGTAGAAGCACTTTTCGGCGGCCGGCAAGGTGTTGACCCATGTGACGAAGGTCTCCATATCGGGCGGTGCACAGTAGGCCTTAGAACCCCCAAACAGGCTTGCGTCCTTGGCCACAATGCACGACTTGTCCTTGAAGGGGGTGTCGAAACTCACACCCTTCTTCAACTTGGAATGCCATTCCGGACACCAGGACATTGCGTCTTTGTTAATACTCACTCGTTTTTTGGTATTCCATAATGACCCGGGGTTTTAAACCGATATTTAAAAAACGCAATTACAGCAATCGTTGAGGATTCCTATGAACCATTTCCTCACTGGGATGGGAGAGAAACACGCCGAAGCATACTGGAGCTGTAGCAGGGATGTAAGTCTCTGCTGAAGATCGGTCCGGAACGCCCGCTTTCTCAGTTCTCTGGCCTCTTGGGTCGGCACGGGAACGGGGAAGACAGCAGGCGTTTCGAAACGCACTGCGGCCCTTACGTCGGGCGGTATCCAGTCGGGAATCTGCCCCACAAGGAAGCCCCAACTCCCGGCGACGCAGTGGGGCGTGGGGGCTCCGACCCAATCGGACCACTCAATGGTCTCCTCCTCGTGGGCGTGTTTGCACAGCTGCTCGCTGTCAAACAGTTTCCAGACGTGTAGGAACTCCGGGTCCTCATGGTATTCTGCCCGAAAACGGTGCAGCCGCTTCTGGTACTGGAACTCATCCTCCGGCAGGAGCAGGTACGGCAGCACAACGTTCTGCCACACGTCGTCTGGGATATACACCATTAATGTCAGTTTATTAATAATTTTAATTTAATACTCATACCAGTTCGTCTTTAACTGCTCTTCGTATGTAAAGAGCTTCATGTTCTCGGCGGACTTGTCGAAGGCCACGACGGAGCAGTTCTTGCTGCCGAACAAGACGAGGAGACCCTTGAAATCTCCCTGTCCCGTAATCTTTGCTTCCTTGAGGTAACGCCGGAGCTGTGCGTAGTTCTCGGGCTTCAAGCCACCGGCCGCCTTCAGCTCGAGGATAAGCCGCAGGTTCGCATCGGCGTCGCTGACCACAATGTCCGTCCTGGAGCTCAGGCCCTTGTCGATGGTCAGCAGCGTTCCGTCAGAGTGCAGGTAGCGAATGGGGCCGACCGACTCGCACGATACCGAATTCCTTCCCAGACGCACACCACCGTGCCACACCGCCGTCTCCAGTTCCTTCGCCAGGGCCACTTGGTAGTGGGACTCGGCATTGCACGGCCCCAACTGCCCGTAGACGTACCGGACCTGCCGGAAGACGTCGCAAGCGTTGTGCAGGTGCGCTCGGTGCTGGCGATACCAGACGAGCACAGGGTGGCCACGGGACCAGGACTGCACGATCTTTGCTATGAGCTTTGCAGCCTTGAGAGGGGTGGCGTCTTCGAACCACTTGGTACCGAAGATGCAACTGTGAACTTCGATGTCTTCGGCGTCATCTGGGATCACAGTGGGCTCCAGTGGGGCGTCTCCGTACAAGCTTTCGGCCTTCTTGAGCGCATCCGCCTTCGATTCTTCGGGACTCTCCCCTGAGGTCTGCAGGAAGGAATTGAGGACCTCCTTACTGAGGACCTTGAGCCTGGTAATGTCCAACGTCTGGGTAAATGGAAGAGCCATTGTGTGTTTGTGATGAGTATGGTAAGTTAATTGGTTTTTCTTTAACGTGTTATTTTAATGCATTTTAACCGAACGTGTTTTCGCCGGAGTATATGATGTACAAAAAGCCGTCCTTGTCCCTGTGTTCGTTGTATATCACCGACATCAGCACTGCGGTGGGCGGGATCGTGCCGTTCACAAACAGGAAAATAGCTCGCTCAGGTGGGAGGTCGACCCTTTTCCGTATGATAAATATAAATTGACCCACCGTCAGGTCCCCAGGAACGAGGTACTTCTTCTTCTCAATCTGGGGTATATCGGAGTTATTGCTCCTTTCGCAAACGATCGGGATGCGGTCGGGATACTTCTGCAAGATGCGAGTGGCTTCGGCGAGCCGTGACTCGAAGTCATTCTCCAGTTGGAAGGAACACTTGGGGCGAAACATAGTTTATTATCAATAATGCGGAAAACTTTAATCGTGGATAAACGGATTTAAAGGCCCGGCTGGTAATTATACCAAAACAAACATGAGACTCGCCGCCTTCGTCCCCCTGCTCCTGGCCCGCACCGGGCGACGTTATTTATCGTCGTGCCACTACAAGCCCATCGGCGGTCAGGAGGACTACGTCCGCATTCTCAACGACAACGACGTGGACCTCGTGGTCTGCAACGGTCCCGCCGGAACCGGGAAGACCCTGTTCGCCTGCCAGATGGCGCTCGAGACCCTCGGGGCGGGGCGCCGCAAGAACATCGTCATCACCCGCCCTACGGTGAGCACGGAGAAGGACCTCGGGGCCCTCCCTGGTGACATCGACAGCAAGTTGTCGCCGTGGGTTCGCCCCATCGTGGACGCTATGGAGGAATTCAAATCGAAGAGCGCCATCGGTAATTTGATGAACTCGGGGACGCTCGAGATCGCACCGCTGGCCTTCATGAGGGGGCGCACCTTCAAGAACGCCATCGTGATCGCCGACGAGATGCAGAACAGCACGCCGGACCAAATGAAGATGCTACTGACCCGACTGGGGGAGGATAGCAAACTCATTATTACGGGCGACGTGGAACAGTGCGACCACAAGGGACCCAACGGGCTGGCCGACCTCATTTCCCGCCTCGGGAACCACTTCGACAACGATGCCGATGCGATGGGGTCAAGCGGCATCTGCGTGGTGAGCCTCGAGGCCAGCGATATCCAGCGCAGCGCCCTGGTGAAGACCATCGTCGAGGTGTACAAGTGAAAGTAATAATATTATAAAAAAATTGTATAATAATAAACATGCCGCCCCGGACCAAACGAACGAACAATCGGTTGGACAACTTCCTACAGACGGGTTCCGACATGAGCCGGCGGATTTCGGATTACGCCGGGACGGTTTACCTCAGGGGACCGGAACCGCTGCCCAAGGACCTTCAGAGAGACATTAGGATCCGTGCGTCCCGAGACCCCAAATGGAGAGACGCAGTTCCCGTCGGCACGGCGATGCGTATCGATACCGGAGATTTGGAGCGGATGGAGACAAGGAACAAGAGGGGACAGTTGCACGGCGCACCAGCAGTGACAGTGCGATACCTCGACGGTAGCCCACGTAAGGAAGAATATTGGAAAAATGGGAAGCGCCACCATGACGACGGTCCTGCCTACGTCGAGTACCACGACAATGGCGATGTGATGACCGAAATTTGGTTCGAAAACGACCTGTTCGTGTCTCCTAAGAAGATGCTTACTCGTGGGCTTGGACATCCTTACAATTTTCTACGTTTTGACTACAATGGCTTCCCACGCATCTGGGCTACAATCGTGAACAAGAAAGCAATTCCACGTGGCCCGAAGAAGGGCTTCGTTTCGATTGCGGGTCTGCAGCAGCTCACACGCAGACCCTTTGCTATATCTAATCCAATTGGTGGCCAGCCCGCCTATATATTGAGGACTCCTGAATACGACACATATAAGCACACCGACAGCAGCGGAGCGCTGCACAAAGACAAAGGCCCCGCAGTCGTGAAGGTTTCAGCGGACGGGAAAGATATCGGGGAAGGTGAGTATTGGATCCACGGGAAGAAAAGTAAGGCGGCAAAGTGGCAGCACCTCAACAGCCTCCTGCAGAAGGAGGACAGCCCCGGAACCGGTCCTGTGTGGCGGTACACCAGGGGCAAGAAGAAGCTGGTGCCCCGACCGGGGTCTAAACGGAGTTCTCCCAAGAAGAAGTAAATTCGAACGACATCCTTCGCAAAGGGGATCGTTGACATCTATTACCATCTGGGATCAGCATTTTTTAAGCAAGAATTCACCTTGGTGTATAACTATGTACCCGAGCCAATAAATGGTACCAACGGGAACGCCAAACAGTGACAGGCCGAAAGATATTCCACTTGTTTTAATGTCCTTACATTTATAGATTTTGTACATCCCGTAAAAGCCCATCAGCCATATCGTCAGTAAAAGGATCAGTAACAACATCCCCACCACCCCCAACGCATCTGACTCGAAATGTTCTTCGGGATCCTTAGAGTTTGGACGCTTTACTATATTCATCACCCCATCAATTAGTTTTTTCTGATTTTCGATTATATTGAAAACTGACATTTGTTATTATCAATAACAGAATATTTTTTATCGAGTACGTAACTTCGAACGACACCCTTCGCAAAGGGGATCGTTCAGAGCTACACAACAGCCTCCACGCGGGATCGAACCACGGACCTTACGCTTACTAAGCGCATGCTCTACCAACTGAGCTATGGAGGCTATCTCTACCTAGTGGGCTCGAACCACTGACCTACAGATTAACAGTCTGTCGCTCTACCAACTGAGCTAAGGCAGACCCGCAAACGGGGTTCTCGCGAGACGGAATCGAACCGCCGACCAATTGATTGCCGTGTAAGGGCGGAGTTAACTCTACAGTCAACCGCTCTACCAACTGAGCTATCACGAGGGGCACACCCGGCTGGTGTGCTACTATTACGCAAGACGTTTTTCGGGCGATTTGAACGCACCAGAGGAATGTAAATTATTATTAAAAGTCGTGGTCGGTACCATCATATCCGTGTCTCTTAGTCCACCCTGACCCTTTCACAAAAGTTTCGTCGTGAAAAAACTTACGCCTGGAACGAGTGCGAGTATTGGGCTCTTTTTCGCTGCTGTCACTTTCAGTGACGTATTTCACACTGTCATCGTCACTCCCGTGAATCGACGTGGACGAGTTCCAGTCGTCTGACTCGTCTTCGCTATCGGAACTGCTCTCATCGACGGTCCCGTCTTCGCTATCGGAACTGCTCTCATCGACGGTCCCGTCTTCGCTATCGGAACTGCTCTCATCGACGGTCCCGTCTTCGCTGGCTTTAACTTGCAGCCTATCCAGAGCCTGCAGCACCAACTCCAGTTTTCTGTTTATTTCATTTAATTTTTTTAATTCGGTCATTTTGTGTAATCTTGCCTTTATACTCTTCAAGTTACACAAGACCGGTCGAAACGACATTTTCTCCGTCGGCTCGTACGCTTACCGGCCCGCTTCCGTCACGGCGTGGGAGACGCCAGGCGTGCTGTCCCCGAAGGCGACGGATTATGATGACCAAATTGACTATTTGCAAGCAACAGTCTTTTAAAGTTGGTATTTCAATGCAAACTTGTACGCTTCCCCAGTATAATTTTGTCAGCCTTGAATACGTTTAAAGCCTCCTGAGTCACAATAGCGTCGGGCGGTAGGCTCACTTCTCGTAACCATTCCAACTCCCCGTCAATTTCAGTCGAACGTCCCGTCCAATTGGGAATTTTGTTTTTTGGAATGAAGTACATGCCACCTCCGTGATGACCTAAGCTGAAAGATTCGCTCAACACATTCAAACCGTCTTGGTACTGAAAACCGTAGTGGCATTCCAGAGAGTTTGTCATGCGTACGAACTCAGCCGATGGTGAAAGTACTGTCCAACGCCAGTGTTCATCATATTTCAAAATAGTAGCACCGAGACTTTTTAGAAAAGGGATGGTCCGAATCTTCTCCACAGCACGCTCCAATTTCTTATCCGACTCTTCATCATATTCATCGCTCCGGACTCTTTCGTCGTATCTACTGTTCCACTCCTCTACTTCTTTATCCCAATCTTCGCAGTAGTCGAATAGGCCAGACAATGCGGGTACCTCTTCAAGGATTTTTAACACCAGGGAGCGCCCAACACCTCTGCGCCTCCACTTCTCAGCCACGTGTACAACAGGGTTCGGTACCGTAAATCTATTCAGGCTCTCCGGAAGGTAGTGCGGATCATGAATTAAGCATCCAATCACCGTATTCGTATTATCACGGGCAAGAATCGTACGGTCTTCTAAGCAAGATTCGAGACTGAATGATCCTCCTTCATACTTACTGGGATCAAAAAGAAGTTGTATCTCGACTTTGGCTTCACGGACTACCGTATGCTCAAAAGTGTAATCCATCGGTCTACTTTTAGTCGTACCCTTTATAATCGTCTCTCCTTAATATCGCTTTTCGGTCCGCACTCAGAAGTCCTCGGTCGGCTCGAACACGGTAGACCCCTGCACGGCGCTGGCCAGCTGGTACTCGGTGACCCGCTTCTCGAAGAAGTTGGTCTTGCCATCGAGGCCGATCGTGTCCATGAAGCCGAACGGGTTGCTCACGCCGTAATGCGTTTCGTTCCCCAGTTGCACCAGCAGCCGGTCCGCCACAAAGCGGATGTACTGGTTCATCAGGTCGGCGTTCATGCCCACCAGGGAGCACGGGAGCGAGTCGGTGATGAAGCGCTGCTCGATCACGACCGCCTCCTTGACGATATCGAGAATGTCCTCCTGGGGCAGCGGCTTCTGCAGGTGCTTGTAGAGCTCGATGGCGAACTCCGTGTGCATCCCCTCGTCCCGGGAGATCAGCTCGTTGCTGGTGCCGAGCGTCTTGACCATCAGATTGCGGGACTTGAACCAGAAGATGGCGCAGAAGCTGCCGCTGAAGAAGACGCCCTCCACAACGGCGAAGGCGACGAGACGGTGGGCGAAGGACTTCTCGGCGGGGTCCATCCACTTCATCGCCCACGCCGCCTTCTCGGCCACGCAGGGCATCCGGTCGATGGCGTTGAAAAGATCCAGCTTCTGGGCGGTCGACTCGCAGAAGGCGTCGATGAGCAGGCTGTAGACCTCACCGTGGATGTTCTCGATGGCCGCCTGCAGGGCGTAAAAGGACCGGGCCTCCGGGATCTGCACCTCGCTGAAGAAGTTGGTAACGATGTTTTCCATCACGATGCCGTCGCTGCCGGCGAAGAAGGCGAGCACGTTCAGCAGGAAGTACCTCTCGTTGTCGTTGAGCGTCTTCCAGTCGTCCTTGTCCGCGGTGAAGTCGATCTCGCCGGAGGTCCAGAAGCACGCCTCGGCCTTCTTGTAGAGCCCCCAAAGGCTGTTGTACTTGATGGGGAAGACGGTGAAGCGATCGGTGGTGGGTGTCAAAATTGGGTCCATGATGTGTTGCTGTGGATATTATAATCTATTAATATTTTATTCTTTAAAATGGAAAAAAAACAATCAGTTACAGTAATTATACAATCTCCCGGAATGTAATTGGTTTATAGGGTGTGAAGAGCATATTGGCTGATGTATATCATCGTTATGAGTAGCATCCACTGGTTTCTCTTATCGAAACCAGTTATGAATATTTGTGAAAACAATATAGACCATATCATCATAACCGCATCGGACCACAGTGCGTGGATGTGAATCTCTTTGGCATAATCTTTGAAGAAATCCATAATCTTACTGGAGCCCCTAGGAATGACCGTAAACAAGCCATAGAACAGCAAGTCCCCGACCATTTGCACAACCACCGTGCATAAAATCATATTCCTAACATTCACTTTCATTTTGCTGTGTTCCAGGAGGTATCTACCGCCTATGAGATACAAGAAAATAATCAAACAATCCATTAACATTGCACTCACGCCATAATCCCTGTACCATTCCTGTAGTTTCCTGCTTTTGAAAATGATATCGTAAGCATTCAATATTATTATTATAGTATCAACCAATACGATACTCGCAAATATCGGCACGAACTGATCTGTCCCAGTATTCTTAATAACTAATTTAGAAGACATTAATTAATCATTAACAATATTTTTTCCCCCGTCTACAACTGCGGCTCCACCAAACCGTAGGGCGGTTTCACGGGTTCGAGACTGTACGCCCGCTTCGTCTCGGCGTGGCAGTGCCACGTGCGAATGCGTCGGGGTTCGTTGAATATCTCGAAACCTACCAGGTGCAGCAGAAATATCAGCTTGTTGTCGCACCCGGGCCGGCCCATCTCGAAGTCGAAGTACGCTAGGTACTTTTCGGGAACCACCCGCTCCCCGGGGGTGTGTCGGAATATCCACGTGTCCTGCGAATCCGGTCGGGGGCCGAACAGCGTCCTGTCCCAGAGTTCCCACCGCAACAGGGCCTGGCACCTCGAACCCCGCAGGTCCATCTCCCCCAAACTGCCCAGCGTCTCGTCGAAGTGGATGTCCGAGTTCGCCAAAGCGACGAAGCACTCGGTTTCCAGGCTGTCGATGTATTCGAAGGCCATGCGGTAGGTCAGGCGGGCGCCGACGTTCTTCGCCAGGACTTTCTCGCTCTCGAAGGTTTCGGTCGTTTCGTTCAGCAAATGGATGCGGTCCAGACGCTCGTTTTCGCAGTTGACCCTCAGGCAGTGGTTGACTTCGGCGGCCCGCTGCGGATCGCTCGGGACGTAGTGCTGCTGAATGAGATGCACCGGGAGGGTATTGGTGTCCGTCGGGGACGTCCGGGGCGGAACGATCGTCTTGACGCTGCTGATCAGGAACGGTACGCGGTAACTGTTCCGCAGCTGTGCCAGTCCCACCTCGGCTTGCAACTGCAGCGGAATGGTGCTTGCAAATCGCAGTCCCGAGCAGCGCTCGTAGATGGCCCTCCCCGCCAGATACATGGCGACGATGTCTTCGTCGCCGAACTGGGAAAGCTGGCTTCCCAAATGGCTCAGGTTCTTTTCCTTCACGAAGACCACCGCTGCGGACCAGTCGAGGCCGATGGCGGGGAGGACCAGGCCGTCCGCCAGGATGACGGGGATACTGCCGCTGCCGAGGGCTTCCCAGATGCGCACCGTGTTGTTCGAGATGCCCGCCGGGCACAGAGTGAATACGCTCTGGGACATTACCTTGTTGTACTCGATGCCTTTGCCCGACGACACCGTGCCCCAAACCCCGGAACTTTCCACCAGGGTTCGGGGAGGGTGCCAGGCGGCCAGGAGGTTGCGACGAAGGTCCGTTCGGCACCTCGGCATCCCGAGGAAGCTGTACAGGTACTCCTTGTCCTTGGGGGCGACAGCGACGATACCGGTGCGGCGCTTATTGTTCTCCACGTTACACGCATACAGCGGGAGGGGGCGAATCATAGGGGCCGCCGCATTGAGCGAATCGTGCACGCTGCAGTGGCTTGCGTAAACAACCGAAACCCGTAGATACTCGAAGACCTGCCGAAGGCGGATGTAATCAACGTGTTGGCACGACGTAATGGCCACTGCCCGTTTGCTGCGGTAGGGCAGGAGGCACTCTAGGACCCTGGGAATGTCGATGTTCTCTGCGTCGTCCAATACCGCCGCCCAGGAGATGGCGTAGTACACGACGTTCTTGAGCACTGGGTCATCCAGTGCTTTGATGGACTCGAAAGCCTGCTGTTCGGTTTGCACCGGTCGCTGGAAGGGGACGCTGCGGTACGAGACCGTGAGCAGTCCCGATGTGTGAACTTCGCAACTGGCCATTTTTGTTTATATAATTTTTTTTTTTAAAAGGTTTTTTTCCGCACCGTTTCCCTATGTTTTGATGCGTTTGAAATCCCGGGGGACTGGGTCCGGCGGCCCGGGACCGAACTTGGGGGGCGACAGGGCGTACAGCATGCACTTGGTCTCGTGGCGAGCCATCTGGGCTCTGCTTCCCCAGGTGCTCCACGATGGGTCGACCCGAAGCGTGTCGATGACCACCTTGGTCATCGCCAAGTCCTTGAGGTACTGCTGGTGGGCGGCGGGGGGGAGGAACATGATTTGACTTGACTTTCGATGCTGTACTGACTCATCACTCCGCTGAGTCCTAAGGCCAGGTGGAAATGCACAATCGACACTGCAGGCACGCAACATCAAATTGAAAAGTTTTTTTTAAAAGAAGAAAAGGCGTTTCTAGTGACCCTAGACCTGCGGCACACTACCCATCAGCCTACACATTCAAAACTATCAATATCAACAGCATGTTTCGTCAGACTCCGTGCGAAATTCATAACGCCCAGCGACGACGCAAGCTACGCACGAGCTTCGTCCAACGCACGATACTTGCTTCAACCAACGGGTTCCGGATTTATGTTACCAATCTGAACAACAGCATCTCCCGTGACGACGTGGCAGAGATCTTCGCATCGGTGGCTCGGGTAATTGCAGCAACAGTCTTCGTCAGCGGCGACGGACAGCATGAGGCCGAGGTAGTTTTCACGGAGGAGCGGCACGCACAGGAGGCCGTCCGGGTCTTCGACATGTGCACCCTCGATGACACGCCTATGCGAGTGAAAATACTACATAAATAAAAACTTAGAAAAAATGGAGACGAGAATAAAATAAAAATAATAAATAAACCAACCCCCCTATTTTGGGGGTATAAAAAGACATGTCCCGCAAATTAATTGGAGGAACTCATCGTGTGCCTTCTCTTCCGCCTTCCAGAGCTTGAGCTCTTCAGCGGCCCATCGGAAAACTGTGTTTATTACCCCCTATAGAAGAAACGCTGCAAAGTTTATAACGTTAACCATGGCAAAGAATTTACCAATGGAACTCATCAGTGAAATCATTATGTGGAAACAGTCTCCACCTCACGCAGCAATTATCAAGCAGGCTAACACGCCTCACTATTTTTACTGGCCAAACGGAGAGAAGAAGTACCGCCTGTATGTCGACGCAGAAATGCGCAACAATAGGGTTGGGGGACCGGCATTGGAGGGCTGGGATCAAACCGGAACAAAGGTTCTCGAAGAATGGTTCATCAAAGGTAAACTTCACCGGAAGTTCGGCGCAGCCAAGACACTATTTGATGAGGATGGTATTGCATGGCACATGTCGCACTTCCTCAACGATGTTCTACACGAAGATCCTCACCTTCAAGGTTCCACATCCTACGAAGTGCCGGACAAACAGGTGTGGTCACCTACTTTTGAACGTTGGGTTTACGGTATCCAAGCGATCCATAGCAACACCCGAGTCTTGGTCTCCGACCCGACGGGTAAACAATACGACGTCCCCCCTGCGGACCTGGAACTTCTCTCGTGAGTTTCTGATAAAAGCGGATAAAAAAAACCAATTCTACTAAATGCACTTCTCACCCCCCCTTAGCGAAGGCGGAGGGTTGCTAGTAGGCGAAAAGCAATACACACTACCAAACAACTCAAACTACTTACCAATGGAGTACGTTTCCACTACGAGAGCTGAGAAAGCGGAGATGAAGAAACTGAAAAAGAAGGCGGCAGAGCGGAAGCGTTTGGAACGGCGTTCTTGTCTGGAAGAAGCTGCCGAAGCGCTGCTTCTCGAAGTCGACCGAAAGGAGGCGGCTGCGATGGCGGCGGCCGAAGCTGCAAGGAACGAGGTCAAGCGACGGGAGGCGGCTGCCTACGGGATAGTCTTCCGGGAGGATCTTGTCGGCAAGATCAAAGCGGAATGGGAGAAGTATGTCTCCGAGTTCTCTGGCGACTGTTCCGTTATCCACCTGGCGCTGGAACTGTACAGGTCGGACTGCCGGTGCTCATGCACTCCCGATGGAAGATGCGGGACGTGGAAGAAGAGGAACGAACTCCTTCATGCGCAAAGCATCGCCTCCCGTGCTCCGTCTATCCACACGCCATTCGCCTTCCTCTAAAAATAAAAATAAGAAAAAGTGTTATGATACTGCATTAAACAATAAATAAAAAAAACTGTGTGTTTCACTGACCCAGGTACAAAATGTATTTTTCACTTACCTTATACCTGCAACATCCAGACCATCAGCGCATACAACACATACAATGCTTCCCCAACTCCCCATTGAACTGGTGAACAAGATTCTGATTACCCGCCCGACGCACCCCGTCGCCCGATTGATCGTCAACGCCGGAAAGGTTGATTATTTCAAGCGGAGTCTCGAGGAGTTCCGCGACCTCGGAGAGGAGGCCCAGAACCAGATATACAATTTTGAGGACTACTACGAGGACACGGGTTCCGAAGAGGACCTTATCGCCTACCTTCAGGACCCCACCACGCCCCTGAAAAAGTTTCTTATTCGGCTTGAGGAACTTGACCGCTATTACCAGCGGGAAAAAGACCACATTGCGGGGGCAGTCCAGACTTCCATCGCCGATTTCAACACATCCACATTCGGGTTCGATTCGGCCGAAGATCTGATCCAGTTTGGAGACGAAAACGCCATTATGGTGGATGGCAATAAGTGTTTCCTGTACAAAGAGGTCTACACCAAGCCCCCCCCGGACCACCCGCTGTGTCTCAAGGGAGCCAAGCGGAAGGACCTCCTTGCGATGTGCAAGAGACTCGGCCTGCGTCGCTATTCCAAACTCCGGCGGAAGGGTCTCATTGCCCTTCTCAAGTATTCGCCCTATTTCTAAATCTTATATTTAAAAAAAATTAATAAATAATAATATAGAAAAAAGTAAAACTGGTATCGACCCGTACCATAAAGTGCACTTCCGCCGGGTCTTATGACGCCGGAGGGCAATCCATCGGAAGAAAAACAATACAGCAACTAAAACAATGACTACCGAATGCCCCATCTGCGCCGAATGCTTCACCAAGGTGCTGCGCCGCCCTGTGGATTGCGGAGCGTGCGACTTTTCTGCCTGCCGTGAGTGCACCCAGCGTTTTCTGGTCAGTACGCCCAGCGAGCCTCAGTGCATGAGCTGCAAGGCTCAGTGGAACATGTCGTTTCTCCGTGCGAACACCACGGCGACGTTTATCGACGGTCCCTTCAAGGAGCACCGCAAGAAGATGATCTGGGAGCGTGAGCAGTCTCGGCTGCCCGATACCCAAGCGGACATAATGGAGGAGAATCGGATCGCCATTCGCAAGAGGGAATTGTGGGCGGAGGTGTGCATACTGAAGGACCCCAAGCGGAATCCCCAACTTGCTGACCTCCATGAATTGGAGGCTACCGTTAAAAACCTGCGCAGAGTCCACAATGCGGCTGTCCAAGTTGCGGAAAATGCGTACTACCACGTCCATCCGAAGAAGGCCAAGAAGCAGTTCATCCGCGGATGCTGTGGCGAAGACTGCTCCGGGTTTCTCGACGACAAGTGGAACTGCGGAATCTGCAGCGCCGATTCATGCCGCAAATGCCTCGCCTACCTGCTGGACGTCACCGACCACGAGTGCAACGACGACGATGTCGCGACGGCGCAGATGATTGCCAAGGAGTGCAAGGCGTGCCCGGGCTGTGCCACGATGATCACCAAGATTGACGGCTGCGACCAGATGTGGTGCCCCGAGTGCCATGTGGCCTTCAGCTGGGTGCTTGGCACCATCGAGAAGGGCCACATTCACAACCCCCACTATTTCCAGCACCTGCGCAATGCGTCGGCGACTGGGGAGATTCCTAGGGACGCTGGCCGGCGGAATGAGGGCTGCGACGGGCTGCCTGGTATTCCGTTCTGGAGGCAGCCCGACCTGCTGGCGAACGGCGTCCGCGTGATGCTGACCCCGACGCAGATCGCCCAGGACTACCCGATAGCCAAGATTCAGAACACGGTGTGCTCCGCACTGCGCCTCGCCTACCACATCCAGAATGTGGAACTGGCTGCCCGTGGGCGTTTCGGCCCTTCGCCCGCTGACCCCTTCGACACACAACGCCGCGACTACCTCGGCAAGAAGGTGACGAAGAAGGCTTTCGTGGACTCTACGATACGCACCGAAACCAGGCACGCCATCCAGTTCGAAAATCGACAGGTGCTCCAGACGCTGTGCACCGTTATAGGGGACATCGTCAGAAAGAGCACGCACAGCGTGGAGTTATCCGTCTGGGAAGCCGCCAAGGCTGAAGTGGAAAAGCTGGTCAGGTTCACCAACGAGGCGTTCCGGGCCATCCCGGACATATACAAGGTGTGCCACTATCTCGAGGTGGATGAGAGACTCAGTCTCATCAAGTGCAGCCTCAAGAAGGGGAAGCCGGTATGCTACCACCTGGGCGACCTGGACCTGACCATTAACATATAAACACACAACAACAAAAAAAATGTAATCATTCTTCCAAAAACATTTTAATTAAAAAAAAATATTATTTTAACATTAATATGAACATACAGTTAGTGTTCACATTACTCGCAGTTTATCTGTTGGTCTTGTGTTCCAACAAGACCGAAGGTTTCTGGGGCTTCGGTGGAAGTAGCGAGGATGAGGATGTCGAAGACAGCGAAGACGAGGACGAGGACGACAGCGAAGACGAGGTTGAGGCACCGCATGTGCACACACCCGTACCGCACGAGCACGGTCACGCCTCACACGCACCTGTACATCACGAACACACAGCACACACACCGGTTCCACACAAGCACGGTCACGCCTCACACACGCCGGTTCCACACAAGCACGGTCACGCCTCACACACGCCGGTTCCCCACAAGCACGGGCACGCCTCACACACGCCGGTTCCACACAAGCACGGTCACGCCTCACACACGCCGGTTCCCCACAAGCACGGTCACGCCGCACACGCACCGGTTCCACACGAGCACGGCCACGCCGCACACGCACCGGTTCCACACGAGCACGGCCACGCCGCACACGCACCGGTTTCACACGAGCACGACTATGTAGAGCATACACACGCACCGGTTTCACACGAGCACGGCTATGTAGAGCATACACACACACCTGCCCCCTTCAGCATTTTCGATTCGAAGGAACTGTCATTCATTCCCAAGGAACTCAGGGCCTTGGTGACGGATCACCAGATAGAGGGGTTGATTGGAGGCAAGCTCGACCTCATCTTGCAGGGTTTGAAGAATATATGTTATACTGGAGATCCCGCATTAGTTTCCTTTTGTACCGGATTTGCGGAAATTAAAAAACACATCTTACAGAACATTGGGTGCTTACAGCACTTCATCAGCCAGATTGAGGACGACGATATCAGGAGGGGTTTAGTCATCTTGAAAGACTTTATTCCCCTAGGAGGGGACATAGAGGCGTTGTCTGAGGAACATAAGACAACACTCGATGAGCTAAAACACAAATACATGAAATTAATATACGCATCCCATATGGGAGGGACTGTGAGAAATATAGAGTGTGCCGAAGCTCTTACCAAACTTCTGCAGCTCTTACTGGGGCTCTTACCAAACTTCCACACTCATCAGAACTCTGACAAGACCACGAACTCGCGGATTGCTGCCCGTACCACTAAATCGCAGATGGAGGCCGCACTCAAGGCGCTTCGCTCGGATACCCAAGCGTACGCCGACGCAGGCATCGCCGAGGCGGCTTTAAAGATTGCTGAGGGGTCCGTCGCTGCCACCAACGAGCGTGTGGGCGCTGTGCTCAAGGTGCTTCGCTCGGAGACCCAAGCGTACACCGACTCAAAAATCGCCGAAGCGGCTTTAAAGTTTGAGGGGTCAGACGCTGCCACCAAAGAGCGGATGGACGCTGCGTTCGAGGCGCTACGCTCGGAGACCCAAGCGTACAACGACGCAGAAATCTCCAAAGTGACTTTAAAGTTGGCGGCACAGGGCGGGAAGATCGGGAGGGCTTTTAGGCGGGCTGCTGCTGAGTCTCCGCCGTAAGCTTGACCCCAATTCCAGGAAGCGACAACCCAGAGCGCTGGGTATTTGACTGTTCTACGACCTCCAGAAAGGGATCGGCGAAGCGCAGAACAGTCAAATAGTAATGAAGGGGGTTACGCCGAGCACGTGTCGCAGGTCTGTTCGCCTTGGCTGGCATTGAGCTCCTCCCTCAGCTTGGCCTCGGTGGAGGGGTCGAGCGTGAAGCTTTGGGCGGAGGCGGCGGGCTTGGAGCGGATGTAGTAGCTGCCGGTCTTCAGGCCCTTGCGCCAGCCATACATGTGGATGCTGCTGAGCACATTGAACGTCGGGCTGGTGACGAAGAGGTTCAGGCTCTGGCTCTGGCAGACGTAGCGCCCCCGGGCGACGGCCAGGTCAAGGATGACCTTCTGCTTGAGCTCCCAGGCGGTCTTGAACAGCCGCTTGACGTCGTCGGGGATACCGGGGATGTTCTGCACCGAGCCCTTGTGGAACAGAAGTCGGTTCTTCATGTCGGCGTTCCACATACCCATGGCTACGAGCTTCTCGGTCAGGTGCTTGTTGGCCACGATGAACTCCCCAGCGAGAGTGCGGCGCATATAGACATTCCCCGTAAACGGCTCGATGCACTCGTTGTTCCCAAGGATCTGGGAGGTGCTGGCGGTCGGCATCGGTGCGACCAGGAGACTGTTGCGCACCCCGCTCGCAGCGACGTGCTTCCGCAGCGCATCCCAGTTGAGCTCGCTGTCGGGCGGAGGCGACTCTCCCCACAGGTCGAACTGGAACTGCCCCTTGGACATCGGGCTGCCGGCGTAGGACTTGTAAGGACCCTGCACCTGGGCCAGATGCATCGAGGCCTCAACGGCGGCGTAGTAGATGTGTTCGAAGATTTTGGCATTGAGCACCGCCGCCTCGGGGCTGTCGAAGGCGAAGCCCATCATAACGAAGGTGTCTGCCAGCCCCTGCACGCCAATCCCCATCGGGCGGTGGCTGAGGTTGCTGAGACGCGTCTCCGGGAGCGGGTAGAATGTCTTGTCGATCACGAGGTTGAGGTTGCGAGTCACTACGCCGACCACCTTGCGCAACTTTGCGAAGTCGAACACCCCATCGCTCACAAACATCGGCAGCGACACCGAAGCCAGATTGCAGACCGCATACTCCTTCGAGTCTGAGTATTCGATGATCTCGGCGCACAGGTTGGACGAACGGATCGTGCCCAGGTTCTGCTGGTTGCTCTTGCGATTGGCACTGTCCTTGTAGAGCATGTAGGGCACGCCGGACTCGATCTGGCTCTCGATGATGGCCTGCCAGATCTCACGGGCGCCGTAGGTCGCCTTTGCGCACCCAGCGGCTTCGAACTTCTCGTACATCTCGGTGTACTCCGCTCCGTGCACACTAGACAGTCCCTTGCACATGTCTGCGTCGAACACCGACCACTGTCCGCCCGCCTCGACACGCTGCATGAAGAGATCGGATATCCACAGGGCGTAGAACAGGTCCCGGGCACGGGAGTCCTCGCTGCCCTGAGGCTTCTTCGCCTCGATGAAGTCCATTATGTCGGGGTGGTGCGGCTCGAGATACATCGCAAAGCTGCCGTTGCGCTTCCCCGACTGGTTAATGTGCCGGCTGGTGGCGTTGAAGGTCTTAAGGAGGGGCACGAGACCGTGGGAAGTCCCACCTGTGCTGCGTATGTATCCCCCCCGCGAGCGAATGTCGTGGAGGTGCACCCCGATGCCCCCAGCGTGCTTGCTGATGACTGCGCAATCACCCAGTGCCTTGTAGATGCCCTCGACCGAGTCGTCGGCGCCCATAAGGAAGCAGCTGGAGAGCTGCGGGTAGCGCGAACCGGCGTGGAACAGCGTCGGCGTGGCGTGGATGAAATACTTCTGGGACATCAGGTCGTAGGTCTCCTTTGCGCCTTCGAGGTCGGCGCCGTGAATCCCCAAGGAAACACGCATCCAGAGGTGCTGAGGGCGCTCCACGACTACCCCACCGGTCTTGAGGAGGTAGCCACGCTGCAGCGTCTTGAAGCCGAAACAATCTATCAGGAAGTCGCGGTCGTAGTCAATCATAGACTCCAGTTGGATGTGATTCTCGGATACGATGTCCATGAGGTCCTGGCAGATGAGGCTCGAGCTGTCCCCGTTCAGGTCTTTGTTGGCCATGAGCATCTGGCACACACTAAGGAAGGAGGCGCTCGTTTCCTTGTGGTGGTTGTCGATGGCGATGCGGCTGGCGAGCTTTCCGTAGTCGGGATGGTCGAGGGCGTGCTGCAGGCAATACTGGATGGTGAGCTCGTCGAGTTCGCTGGTGGTGACCCCGTCGTAGATGCGCAGAATAACATTCCGGGTGATGTCGGCGGTGTCGACCACGGCGTCGAGGTCTTTGGTGAACTGGTCCAGGCGATCGGCTATCTTGTCGAAGCGCATAGGCTCTTCGACTCCGGAACGGGTAATGACTTTCATTTTGGCGTTGTTGGTGGTTCTTTTATATTATACAAAAACGAACCTTTAAGTAGTTCGCGTTCGCAAAATTATTATATTGGCCTTGGGTAATAACGGCAATGGCAAAATTCTTCAACAATATGACAGCAGGGCTGGCAGCAGGAGCCACAAAATTACAGGCAGCAAGCACAGCAGCAGGCGCAAAAGTAGGAGAAGCAGGCGCAAAAGTAAAGGCAGCAGCAGGCACAGCAGGCACAGCAGTAGCAGCAGCAGGCAAAGCAGCGTTCACAAAGGAGGGCTTTATAGCACAAATATGGGCTCTAGCATTAGTTATGGAAATTTTAACCTTGCACATGTGCATAAAGAGAGCTTGGGCAGAAGAAGACGAGGACAACACGCCGCTAGAACAGGGTATCCCTCTCGTTGGTTTGGGGGCCAGTGATGCAAACTGGGTGATATTTGGGATGACTTTCTTCATGATTTGTATGTACGTTTTGAACCTATTGAGGAAACCTATTATGATGTCAGGGACGGACGGGATACCAGGGTATCCAATGGCCATTGCGTGGGGTTCGTTCGTGATGATGTGCATTAACTTTATTGTCCAGTTGTCTATGGGGATGACCTTTTTCAGATTTGGAAATGGAAACACCATGGATTGGATGACTTGGGTGAGCAAGGGGTTATCGAGTGCTGCAATTTTACAAACCCTTGCAAACGAAACTGGTTGGAAAGGGTATGGACCGTTCGATCTGCTTTGGAAGCCGGTTGAGATGATCGTATAAAAAATGCATTTTTTGGGTAGCCTAGGAATAGGTGGGACAGCCCATTAGAAGGAATTATACACAAACCAAATATGAATTTCACCATGCAGCACCGTTACCAGCTTCTTGTGGGCCACGTCCAGTGTGGCAAGACCAAGGCTATCCTTGATTATTGCAAGTGGGCAATTCACGGAAACCGATCGAGCGTCCTCGTCGTCCTGCAGAACAGCAAGGCCGACATTGTGCAGCTCCAGATGAGAATCGAGCAGTACACTGCCGCCTCTCAGGTGGAACTCCCGAACCGTATCGTTACCGAGGTGGGGGACTACGATCCCGACGAACCCAAGGTCTACATTGCGATTGGGAACAGCAGCCAGATAAAGAAGTTTTTATTGTTGGAACCGACAAACTTTCAGCTCTGCATCGACGAAGCCGACATGTGCGTCAAGTCGTGCAACGCCTCGAGCAAGTTGGAGGCGACCATGATTCGTCTCAAGAACATGGCGTCCCACACCCTTGGTGTGACGGCAACGTGCCTCCCCATTCTCTTTCACGAGAAACAATTGAATTCGGTTTCGCTGGTGGCCAATCCTCCCAACTACTACGGTTACGAGATGGTCCAGAAGATCCGTCTGCCTCTGGTAGAACACCCAGAGGATACTGCCTACGATCAATTCATAGAGGACGGTGGGCTTATGCTCCACGTAGAACATTCGGCCAAATACAAGCAGCGCGGCGCCGCAAGGGCTCTGTGCGCCAAATACCCAGAGGTGATGTTCATCGTTTTCAACGGAGACGGGCTTCTGGTGTATCCGCACCCGGCGAGGAAGCGTCTTTTGAAGAGAGTGGAATTAGACACCGACTTCAAGCCCAAGGCGGAAGACAAGGCGGATCCAGTAATGATTTGCAAGGACAGATGCACTCTGTATCTTCTCTTGCAGACCATCAAGAATCACGGCATCAAACATGTGAGCATCGTTTCCGGAAGGATGGCGTCCCGGGGCATCAGTTTTGTATCGGAGCAGTACGACTACCACCTGACGCATCAGATTCTGCTGTGTTCTAAGACCAAGCACGCCGAAGGCATTGTCCAAAGCCTCAGGCTCCTGGGCATCTACCGAGACAAGCCCAGACTCAAACTCTACGCCATGCGGTCTACGTTTGGGATCATTGACACAACCTACTTGGCGTTTGATAAGTACACTCAAGCACTTGGAAACAAGGCGTGGGACATGGCTCGCATCGCCGACGAGGTCAAGAAGATCAAGGTGCCCGCCATCAAGCGATTCTCGAGGCCCCTGGTAATGAAATACCTCGAGTTCAGCGTTGACAAAGCGGACATGAACTTCAAAGGGATCTCGGCTCAAGCCCCCCCCGTTGAGGAAGTAATTAATAATTAAAAGAAATAAACATACAAAAATATCACTACTTTTCCTTCCGTGGCTGCGTGCGTCCTCAGTGAGTAATGAAGGAGGTCAGCGATATTCCTTCCCCTGTGGCAAAAATGTTGCCAAACATTAAGGATGAAAGTTTCTCACGAGTTTCACAGTAGAGTCGTCGTGGAAAAAATAGATAATGAATGTTTACAGTACATTCGCAAGTACACCTTCTCTCCACGCTTCGAGAAGCCCTTCGATATCCACATTGGAGATACGGTGGTCAGGCCCAGCCAAGCTCCTAGATACAGGGGGGACATCGGTCGTTCAGAAACGGGCGACATGATAGTAAGGGCGTTCGACGTAGTCCACAGTGCCATTCACACAGGTGTTATACCACAGCGGCAGGTGAAGATAAATTTCATGTGGGCCAATAACGAAAAACTGGGGAGCATACGCACGCAGGACTACACCAGCTGGGCTGGGGCCAAGTTCAGGGTTCTGGTAACTACCGATCCTAGCATCCAGTGCACACGAAAAAAGACATTTGTCTCCAATATGAGACAGAATATGAAGATAGTGGGGAAATGTATCCTCGCATTCGCAATCGGTTAAAATAAAAATTCCATAATGACAATGGACGATCTAAAACTTCTGAAAGTGAGTGTTGGCGTTTATTCCTTTTTCTTTCTCATAGAACTAATTGGAGCATTTTATGTCAAAAGCATCACGATGGGGGCAGACAGTGCCATCATGTTTGTCGATATCGTTTCCTACGTTCTCAACCACGAAGCGGAAAATGGTCGCATTGCCAAGACAACGCCTGTTCGGGTTTCCCTGTCCGCCCTAGCCGTTACGGGAGTTGTAGTGTCGGCTCAAAGTATTGCGTCATTTACGGAGCCTGAGCGTGAGTTTTCACGGGAGCTCCTGGTGCCCATAGCGGGCTGCAATCTTCTGGCCGATGTGGTAATTGCGTACGGCTTCCGGCGAAACGACAATGCTGAGAACGTGAATGTTCAGACGGCCGTCCTCCATGTCACTTCGGATCTTCTGCGCTCCGGCGTGGTCCTGACCGTAGCGCTGGTCGAAGACGTTGAGCATATTGACTCGATAGGGGGGCTTCTGATATCGCTGTGGGTTTTTGTGTCATGTTTTCGCCTGCTGGGGAAGGTCCGCAATGCTGGGGAACCCACAGAGTACGACAGCATACTCTCTGACCGAACGGGGGTAGAATTGAAAAAAAAAAACATTGGAGAATAACAATAATGGTTTTCGGTCACAGTATGGTAGACAAGGCGGGGGAGATGTACTCATTTGGCGGCTACGACGGGACACGAACCTACGGTCTCCGCAGGTGGGTCGACGGCTGGGCTGACGTCGAAACCCCCGAGAGCCCGGCCAGTCGGGCGTTCCAGAGCATGACTGCGATGGGCGAACATGAACTGTGGCTCAGCGGGGGGTCCAGCGCCAGTGGCGACTGTGTGTTCGAGGACACTTGGATGTTCAATATCTCATCGGCTTCATGGCATTGGCTTAACGGACCGAAGGAGTGTACTGAACTCGAACACGCCGTCGATTTCAGTTGGCTCACCTTTGGAGCGGCCTTGTTAGCGTCAGGGTCTATAAGCGGCCTTTCCCTCCTGGGTCTCAGACTCTACGAAGACAAGTTTTATTTTGCAAAGGGCCCATGGGACCAGGACCCGGAGATCGAGATGAATTCCAACTCGGCGTAAATTATACGCAATATTAAGAATGCGCAGTACGACGTACTACGCATTCTTATTTTTTATTATTAATATTTTATTACTGGTTGGGCTCAACCCAGCCCCAGATTACAATGCTAATGCGGGGGCCATCGCACTCCCCAGGAGGAAGCTGCGGGATGCCATGCCGCCACTTGATGTTCACGTCCTTGCCGAAGGCGTATACCATCCCGTCCCGGAGCGGGAAGTTCACCGTCGCCTTCCCCGCCCCGCTGTGCTGGAAGGAGATGTCCCTCGTTGCCCCGAACGACACACCCACCGTGAAATTCTGCGTCTTCGCCTTGTCTGGCTTCATCGCCGCCGCATCGTGGTGGTAGGGCTTCCACTCGCTCCCGTCGGCATACCAGTTCAGCCTCGTGGCCTTGACTTCCATCCCGAAGTGCTCGGCGATCTCGGACACCACCCGCTTGAAGGTCGGGCACTCCATTTTCCACTGTTTCTTGTCGTCTGCGATGTAGTGGGTATCGCCGTGCCACAATTTGAACACTTCGGGATCCGCCTCCTTGACCTTGTTTATCTCGGTGCTGAGGGGCTGGTACACCAAGTCCGCCTGGAACACGTTGTCGGAAATCGATATGGCGTTGGAACCGATGGCGGTGCGCCGGTTGAAGTGCACGAGCAGGTCGGCGGGGGCGTGACTGGGTTCGAAGGATTCGGTGTTCTTTCGGTTCGTGCGTGGCTTGCGTTCGGTGGGTTTCGAAGCGAAGGGATTGGGTTTTTCGACGCCCTCTGGGAGGTCATGGCTGAAATTGCAGTTCTTGCGTTCGCACTTCCCCCAGCAGAAGAAGTTCCGGCACAGGTTTTCGAGGTGGGACTTCTTGCATTCTTCGCCGAAGCGGCACCGCCCTGCGATGTAGTGGAGACAGACTTTGGACATTATTAGTTTTGTTAATAACCGTTTTCTCCTCTTAAACCGAAGTTAGGGAGAAAAATTAGGTCCAGAGAAAGTAGGTATGGAAAAAGTGGGAGAAGACGAACCACGCCCGACGACCTGCACATCATCGACCCGGCCCTCCGGGTGCTCCTCATGGACGACAGCATCACGTGTCCCTCCGCAGCCCGCGCCCTCAATGGCTCCCTTGGGGGCGTCCTCAAGACCGCCGGGCGCGGAACTTCGCAGACAGTCCAGACAGAGAAATATTACTACGTCCCCCTGATATTTTTTCGAAGTCCCCGTGATATTTTTTCGAAGCCCCCGTTTTTCGGGGTGCGGAACTTCGCAGACAGTCCAGACAGAGAAATATTACTACGCGGCCGGAGCGACTGCGCTGCCGCTGATATTTTTTCGAAGTCCCAGTTTTTCGCATGCCACACGTTAAATGAAATAGCCCCCGAGGTGCTTTCCTTGGCATACCATTTGTTTCCCAATTCAGAAGTGCCCGCACGTATGTAGTAACCAGAGTACCCGCTGAGTTTAATCTTGCTGTCCATACCGCCGGTGAATTCCCACTTCTTGGCCTCTAGCTTAGACACCGATTTCAGTGTTACCTTATTAGAGAACATGGAGGGGCTATTGCACCCAAGCCAAGCCGCCTTGTTGACAAAACTTTGGATGAAGTAAGGAGTATACGGCTTCAATTCGCCGAAATTGAGGGGCTTGCCGTCCTCGTTTCGAATGACCACACGAGTGTCGTTGTCTTGACTTCCGTCGTGTCCTCTGTTCATTTTCCTGAGCACGTTTGCGTCCGGGTGCTGAAGTTTCATCCACACTTTGTTTTTCGTATTGTAAATCTGCCAGTAGGGTGTCGCCTCGGTGATGCCCAAACTCCCGTCGTCGTCGCAGGTCATCTGGAACTGTGTTTTGTGGGCCGAATCTCTGTTGCATGTTCCGTCAATGCGCTTTCCCATGTAATTGTAGCCCTCACATTTCCACCCTGTGTTGCACACACTCACACCGTTGGGGGTGTCGATGTTGATGGTGCCATGGTAGTGGTCGCAGATTTCTTCCGACGTGCGATACGCGAGCGATTGCTGTCCGGAGCAGGCGTCGCTATACTTCCATCCTTGCAGCGTCTTCCTGTTCGGGTCTTCCAGCGTCTTCAATGGCGGGTACATCGAGATCATCTTCACCATGCTCTTGTTCTCCGCCGTGTTATCACGGGGGTAATTCTTCGTGTTGGGCTGTCTGCTGGTCCCGAACAGGCCCCCGATGTCCTTGCCTAGGTTCTTCAGGGCATTAGCAGTTGCTTTCGCAGCATCCTCGAAGGCTTTCCCGACGTCGTTGAGAGCACCCAGAATATCGGGGAAAAATTTACCTTCGATAACGAGTATAGGCGTATCGTCCCCGAAGATGTTCGACTGCGACGGTATCTTAATCTCTTGGGAGAAGGTCTCGCCCATTGTACACAATATCGTCATTAGCACGAGAATTACCGTTAGAATGTCTATGTCCATCTTTCCCATTACATATATTTTTATTTGGACTACTCAGCCTTCTTCCTCTTCGTCGTGACTTCCTTTTCTTCCTTCAAATCGTTGATTGGCGTTCCCACGTCCACAGTCTCCGCCTCGGTGATGCCCAACCTCCCGTCGTCGTCGCAGGTCATCTGGAACTGGGTTTTGTGGGCCGAATCTCTGTTGCATGTTCCGTCAATGCGCTTTCCCGTGTAATTGTAGCCCTCACATTTTCACCCTGTGTTGCACACACTCACACCGTTGGGGGTGTCGATGTTGATGGTGCCCTGGTAGTGGTCGCAGATTTCTCCCGACGTGCGATACGCGAGCGATTGCTGTCCGGAACAGGCGTCGCTATACTTCCATCCTTGCAGCGTCTTCCTCTTCGGGTCTTCCGCCGTGTTTCCTTGCTCATCGCCCTCGTCGACCAGAGCCTCGACCAGAACCAGATGTCGAGGAAGTCGTTACGGAAGTCGTTCCTCCACTTCGGCCCCCGCCTCGAGGGCCCGTGCTGGCGGGAGGACTCTGACTTCCCCCAGCTCGGCCCCTACCTCGCATCTTTGTACTGCTTCTGCTTCCGCCGGACCCGAACAGGCCCCCGATGCCCTTGCCTAGGTTCTTCAGGGTTTTAGCCCCCCCCTTCGCCAATTTAGCCCCTTCATTCCCCACGCCCTTCGCCAATTTAGCCCCTTCATTCCCCACGCCCTTCGCCAATTTAGCCCCTTCATTCCCCACGCCCTTCACAAATTTAACCGTTTCTTTCGCCCCATCCTCGAGGGCTTTCCCGACGTCGTTGAGAGCACCCAGAATATCGGGGAAAAATTTACCTTCGATAACGAGTATAGGCGTATCGTCCCCGAAGATGTTCGACTGCGACGGTATCTTAATCTCTTGGGAGAAGGTCTCGCCCATTGTACACAATATCGTCATTAGCACGAGAATTACCGTTAGAATGTCTATGTCCATCTTTCCTATTACACATATTTTTATTTGGACTACTCAGCCTTCTTCCTCTTCGTCGTGACTTCCTTTTCTTCCTTCAAATCGTTGATTGGCGTTCCCACGTCCACAGTCTCCGCCACGGCGGCGGCCCACTTGCTCTCGGGGGGGCGCCGAGGGTTGTCGCACAGCCACGTGGGGAGACCGAAGTAGCTTACATTCACCGTTCCGTCGGAGTTGACCTTCGTGATCAGGGCAGCCGCCCACACTTCGGCGATGCTGCCGTCAGGGTTGGGGGCGATTGTTCCGCCCTGTGCGGGCCGGGCCTGAACGCTGTCTCCCCGAGCGAGCGGCGTGGCTCGCCTCTTCCGGATCCGGTTGGGGGCCAGGTTCTTGTCGACCTGACCGCCCTTCCACTTGCGCACCTTACACTCGGCGACCTCAACATCCTTCTGGAACTCGTCGAACTCCTTGACCGCCCCCTTGAGAGCCTTGCACACCGGTCCCTTGCTGCCTCCGATTATCATGGAGAGGTCGATCTTCGGGTCGATTTCCTTTATCTCCGGTCCGCTGGGGATGTCGTTGGCCACGTCCCGGATGACACCGCAGAGACCACCGCTCCAACTGCCGTCGGTATTTACGTCACTACCGAATAAATTCGCAATCCGCACCTTGGGGAACATCTTCTCGAGTTCGTCATTCATCGCCTTATTGTCGAATTTGCCCTCGGGGCAGGTGTCGCCAAGGATGTCGGCAAAGTTTATCTCCATGCCCGAGAGTGGGATGGTCACAGCTTTTGACGGGACGTCTATCTCCTTGCCGTCGAATTCGATGTCGGTGTCGATGAATTTTCCCTTGGGGATGGTGATATCGTTCATGCCGATGGAGACATTGCACAGTTTCATTACGGCCTTGATAGGTTTTTTTACCTGGTCCATTAAGGCGTTGATGGGCCCGACTGGTTTGCCGCACATGTCCACGAAGCTTTCGAAGAATTTGCGTATGGCCGTTACCATCGGTGCGAGCACGAAATCGATAATCTCACTGAGGGGCGTGATGGGTTCTACGTCGCAAATTCCAGAGACCCCGCCGATGACGTCGCCCAGTGCTCCAACGATAATGTTGAATACTCGAATGAAGTAAATAGCCACTGTTCCCATTGGATCCTTTATCCATTCCTTCCACACCTTCTTCAAGCGGTCCATTATGTCGGTGAAGAAGCCCATGAAGTCTCCGCATACAAACATGAGGATCATGTCCGCAAAGGAGGTAAGTTCCTTACTGCCAAACACCCACCTGTCCCTGCCGCCGAATATGTATCCTAGCATCTTGGGCAGGAAGGGCCCCTTGCCTACGAACATCAGTTCCACCTCACAGAAGAGGCTTGGTATCAGCTGGAAGAAAACGATGTAGTACACAGTCGGCAAAACCATGAATGTGAACCAGGAGCTAAAGGCGGCGATGCCTGGTAATATAGTAAGAGGAGACCACAAGAACATAAGGACAATGAGAGCACCGGTGATAAGAGTGGCCGATACCCACTGACCTACCGTCGGGAGTTTGAAGAAGCCCTGTATCCATGTCTCCCTTTTTTCCTCCTCCTTGGGGTTGGTTTCCCGTTTCAGCTTTCCCATTTTACATAGCCTATATTTTTATATATACCAAATATAACACATTATCGTCGCATGACTTTTAACAATATCGTCGCATTGGTCATTTTATACATGCTCGCCCGATGGGTGTACTGGAGCCATCAGCGCAAGACGGAGTTGCGAAAGGCACTCACGGTTCTCAAGCGGGCCGGCTACAAGGTATTCGTCAAGGCGGGGTGCGGATGGTGTAAGAAACAGCTTGGGGAACTCGGCGACCTTGCCGACATGCTTCCCTTTCAAGACTGTGACAAATACCAGCAAGAATGCAGCCGACTCGGGATAAATGCATTCCCGACCTGGGTGAGCGGTAAGGAAATACTGTCCCCTGGTTTCAAACCCGTAAACGCTATTATCGTTCTGGCCCAGCAAGAATTGCGTCGCTAAAAATGGGCAATTAATATATTTTAATAAAGTATAAAAACCAATGCATTGTTTGAAGACAATACAAAAATACCTTGAGGACCCCGACAACCGTCTCATCATCACTATGATGGCTATTGTCGTGATAGCCATCGTGGTGTGTGTTTCACAGAAGTCCAGTTTCACGCAGGTGACAACCACGACCCCGGTAGTGACCCCCGTTGTAGCACAGGCGGACCCAGAACCGACCAGCGAGAGCGTCCTTGAGCAGATCAAGGCCGCCATCAAGGTTAATGCCTCTGGAGTGAAGGATAATGCCTCTGGGGTGAAGGCAAACTCAGCCGAAATCGGGGAAAAGGTCGGCAGCACCTCCGTCTTCTCCTTCCTGTAAACTGCAGTTCTCACCACCCTTAAGAACCCACTACCGACCCTAGTGGCGACAACACACACACAATCATGTCTCACATTCAGAAACTCCAAGAACAGCTCACCCAGCTCAAGTGCCTCCACGAGAAGGAGCACCAGGAGTGGATCGAGCAGAACGAGAACCTGCGACAGAAGTTGTTGTCCCTGCTGGATGCAGTGGGGACAACGCCTCCGGTCAAAAAGAAACCGAAGAAACCCAAGAAACCCAAGCCGCAGGACATTGGCGAGACCAAGTTCGGGTTGAAGCATAAGGTAAATAAGAACGGACAAATTGTGGACTTCAACACCTACATCAACTTCTCAGTGAACGCCGAGTTTTCCAAATTCATCAAGGACCTTGGTGGCGAGTGGAAGATAGATGCTATGGGCTGGCTCATCCCTGCCGACAAGGTCTGTGAGATCCAAGAGAAATTCCCCGATTGGTCAATGACCGACACCCGACTTCGCAAGGAGGAGAGCGAGAGCAACTGTAATTCCCGGTCCCGGTCGGGCTCTCGGTCTTCCTCCAAGTCTAGCACTCGGTCCCGGTCGGGCTCTCGGTCTTCCTCCAAGTCTAGCACTCGGTCTCGGTCGGGCTCTCGGTCTTCCTCCAAGTCTAGCACTCGGTCTCGGTCGGGCTCTCGGTCTTCCTCCAAGTCTAGCACTCGGTCTCGGTCGGGCTCTCGGTCTTCCTCCAAGTCTAGCACTCGGTCTCGGTCGGGCTCTCGGTCTTCCTCCAAGTCTAGCACTCGGTCTCGGTCGGGCTCTAATGACAGCTGGTAAACCATATCGCCATTTAAAAAAATATTAATTAACAAATTCAAAAAGAAATAAAAAGAGGGGGTCGCAAAAAAGTTGCAGAAAAGTTGCATTTTGCTGCTGCCTTAAGAAGCAGCGAGGCAGGTCAGTGGCGACAACACATACTAATTCATTATGACTTCTACCATCTCCAGCGACGACAAGTCTCTCTTGAAGATCATGAAGTCTGAGATGAAGGACCTGAAGAAACTCATCCTCAGTAGTGCTGAGGATCGTAAGCAGGGAGCGAAGAAGGTGGAGGAGATGCTCACCGATCTCATTGTACGTTTGGAGGCGGGTAGGCAGGAGCTGACCAAGCCTAAGAAGGTGAAGAAGCCTCGCAAGCCGAAGGCGAAGGATATCGGCGAGACCGATTACACCATCAAGTTCAACCTCAATGCCCAAGGGCAGAAGCGGGACTCAAACACCTACGTCAAGTTCTCTGTCAATGCCGAGTTCACAAAGTTCGTCAAGGAACTTGGTGGCGAGTGGAAGGTTGCGGCTCAGGGCTGGCTGGTGCCGGAGGAGCACACGGAAGACATCCAGGCTACCATCAAGGATAAGTTCCCGAAGTGGTCCGTGACGGACGAGCGCAAGGATGGTCTCGAAATGGCCACCCCGAAGCCCGCCAAGGCAAAGGAGCCCGTCATCAGCGACTCCAGCGACAGCGACAAGGACAAAGACAGCGACAGCGACAGCGACAGCGACAAGGACGGCAAGGACAAGGACGGCAAGGACAAGGACGGTGACAGCGACAGTGACAGCGACAGCGACTAGGACGACGGCAGCGGACAAGTATATAAAAAATTTAACATAAAAAAAATAAAGTCGCCACCTCTAAGCGTCCAGTAGAGAATAAAAATATTAAGTCTTGGTAATGGAGGTCATGTCGGAGGAAGAGAGGGGCATTTTTGCCAGTTTCATGACCCAGATGAGGAGTCTACAGCAGGTGGAGCCCTCAGTGGCGGCCACAGGGGCAGCAGGGGATATAATAGGCGTATGCCTGGGGCAGATGAGGTCTCAGAGGGCGGCACTGCTCGATATCGAACAGAGTCTCGTCCAATTCATGGAACGCACCCATGCAAAACTGGAGGCTGAACGGAATACGGTGGACGCCAATATAGAATATATCGAAGCGCGAATGAATGCGCATCCAGAATTCGTGAGGCGTCCGCAGCCTGATCTCGAATTTCGCAGGAAGCAGTTGTTCCGTGAGAATCACACTATGTGCATAGCGGCGGAGGCTTACATCCGCTGTGTGGGTAGCTACGGGCACAAGCCGACACTCGAGTCGCTGATAGCCGCACTAAAAAATGACATTCCAGAGAGCATGGTGCGTAAGAGCTACAACCTGACCAAGGTAGCTAAGTTCCTTAACACACACGCTGAGATATTCCCACGGCCCGTATGACTTCATTAAAGATGTTTTAAAACTTTCAAGACTTTTATGTACCCATAAATCCCTTGCTAGTGTTGTATTACCCCAAACCTGTCCTCCAATCTAGATACCGTTCGGTGTTTCTCAGGTCTGTGGCCTCCATCTTGGAATCGGCAAGCTTCCGCTCAAGCTTCCAGGGGGGGCGAAAGCTCTTCGCACCCCGCTTGTTTTTCATACACGTCGAGCAGCGCCGCTTGCCGTCTTCGCATCCAGCACATCTGGGGAGCCTTCTGCTGTCCCTCATGTCCAGCTGGGCATCGTGGGGAGTTTCGAACGACTCATATAATTTCTTGTACCTCATCGCCGCATCTATATCGGTGAGTCTTGTGGCCGGGGTGGTCAGTTCGTGGCGGTAGTAGTTTATGGGGAGCTGATTGACCACGGCCCCAAGCAGTTTTTCGGCATCTTGACTGCCGAGGTGCAAACCGATCTCGAAGGCTATCTCGGGGGGTAGGTCCTTGATGATTTCAATGGGGTTGACAGCCTTCTTCGGCGGAGACTTCTTCGGCGCTTTCTTCGGCGGAGACTTCTTCGGCGCTTTCTTCGGCGGAGACTTCTTCGGCGCTTTCTTCGGCGGAGACTTCTTCGGCGCTTTCTTCGGCGGGGACTTCTTCGGCGCTTTCTTGGTGGGCGAACGGCTGGGCTTCTTGGGGGCCTTCTTAAGAGGTCGCTTAGGGGGGGAAGGCATCTTTGCGTTGTATGGTACATATATTATATTAGGGCATTATTTCATAAGATTTATAAAAACAATTTAACCATGATGAAGTGCATCGTCGCCGAAGAGGTGACTATTCGCCGAGGCGAGAGTGCCACCGAGAACTGGGCTCTGATCGATGCCGCCGAAGGGTCGTGGGTGTGGCTGCACTTGGACTCCTTCCCCAGCCCCCATGTAGTAGTGGAGTCGGCCTCGCCTTCGGCACAGGTCGTGGCGGTGGCGGCGGAGTTCTGCAGGAGCGGATCCAAGTATCGTCGGCTGGGGGACCTCAAGGTGTGCTACACCACGGTGTCGAACCTGGTGAAGGGCGACGCCCCAGGATCGGTGGAGTACCGCAGCAGACGCAAAGTCAAGAAACTGAAACTAAAATAGTTTTTTAATTTTCTCATTAAAGAAACGCATCTATAAAAATATATAAGCTACGCACTCTGCCAAGCATAATGAAGGCTCTCAGTCTCTTTTCCGGGATGGGTGGCGACACCTTGGGTATGACCCGTGCCGGGCTGGAAGTGGCGTGGTACTCTGAACTGAAGGAGTACATCCAGCGGACGCACGATCTCAATTTCCCCGATTCCCACTTCTTGGGTGGGGACATCGCCTCGGTCACCCAGGAACAGCTCGAGGCCGTGGACGCAGATGTCATATTTGCGGGCTTTCCTTGCCAGGGCTTCTCCCATGCTGGCAAGAAGCTTCCCGAAGATCCCCGCAATACCCTATTTCGGGAGTTTGTGCGGTGTACCAAAGTAATCCGCCCCAAAGTGGTTATCGGCGAGAACGTCAAGGGGCTGCTGACCCGGAAGACGGCGGACTCCCGAAAGTATATCGATGTGATAACTGCCGAGTTCGAGAATCTCGGATACGCCATCACCTACCGGGTGTGCAAGACGCACAAGTATGGGGTTCCCCAGAAGCGGGAGCGGCTCATTATCATCGGTGTCAGGGAGGACGTTGCTGGGGACTTTAACTTGTCCTTCCCTGAGGAGAGTGCTGAATCGCCCAACTTGGAGGATATCATGAAGTTCGACACCACCGGAGCGTTGCGGGTTCCCGAGGCTCTGTTCGATGACATACCCGACGAGTGCGTCCTTACCGATATGTCCAACACTGACGACACCCAAACTCCCCACCCCTACCTGTTATCTAAAGCCAACGCCGTGGGCGACAAATTGAGCTATGCGGGTAAAACGCACGAGAATCTCTTCTCCTTCGGCAAACGGATTTCGCCCATCCACTGCGAAATAGTGGATATCCGGAACCCGTCAAAAACGGTGATATGTACATTCGAGCACCAGCCTCGCCTCTTCGCTCCCCTGCGAAACGCCAAGGGGTGCTTCCTCCGGGCCCTCCTGCCCGAAGAACTCAAGCAGATACAGGGGTTTCCGAAGGACTACATCGTATCGGGAACTACCAAAGAGCAGATCATCCAGATAGGGAACGCCGTCCCTCCGCCGCTCATTGAGAAGATCTGCAGGCATATACTGGGGCTGTAATTAACGCTTCGGGTGAATGGGTTTTTTAAGGTTTCGGTAGAGTTTCATGTAACACCCGAACGGTTTGAAGTCGTTTTTGGCACCGGGCGTTTGGATGAAGTACGGCATCGTCTTGGTGAGCGTGTTGGTGTAACTCTTCTTCCCACTGTCCCACTTGTAGAAGCAGCCCGCCTTGCCCTGGTCCACGTTGCTGTTGGAGAAGAACTCCTGGTTGTAGTCGAGTTTCACCAAGCCGGACTTCGCCAGCATCACATCGGTGAAGAGTGCCTGGTCGTCCTCCCAGGTGTCAAACTTCCCCATCGCCTTGAGGAGGGCCTTCCACGCCTTGACGGTACCGCACGCCAAACCGCCGTTGAGGTAGGGGAACGCACCAGCCGCCTTGTTCCGGAGGTGCTTTGGAACCTTGCTGTGCAGGCGCCGCATCCACAGGCCGTCCTTGTCCCTAGGGGCGGTGCCGTCGTCCCAGCCGGGGCCGGAGATGGCGGGCTTGCGGCGGCTGATACCCGCTTTGGTTTTGCCCACGAACGCCCCTGGCTTGTATTCGTACATCACTTCGACGCAGCACTCCTGCTCGGTGCCGAAGACGACGCCCCCCCTGAACTTGCTGCGAAAGGACTTGGCGAAGTCGGCGGAGTCCCTGTTGACCAGCACGTCCCGCCCGTCGGTGACCACGACGAGGTCGGTGCCCCGCAGACGGTTGGCGGCGATGTAATCCCGCAGGGCGGAGTACTTCTGGCAGAACCCCTCCCAAGGCTTGCCCGCATTGAGCAGGTTCATTTTCCAGTTGCGACGCACCCCGGTGTCGTCGAGTTTCTTGGTCGAGCCTTCGCCCCGGGGGTTGTGCTCGGGGTTCGTCTCCGCAACGAGCCAGTGAACGTGCATCTTAGTGTATCTTAATTTTATTATTCGTGTTAATTATTATTCATAGGAATTGCCCCACCGCAGCGGCAAATGTGGGAGACGTTTCTTGTTCACGGGGGATAACACAGTATAAGTTGTTCACAGACTGCGGCCACGCCTCACACCCTGGTGAGAATCTGCCTATATGGACAACCAGTGACTACAATATGGGTTACCCTAATGAAAATCCCAATAAATTCGTCTACAATACACTTAATGGGTATAAAGGGACGGACATTCGCCTTGGTGTGCGGGTTCAGTTCAGCGACACCACTGACCATCCCGTCAACGAGGACCCGGACGGCGAGCTGGGTTTCCTGCTGGACAACATTCGCTTGATCCAGCATCAGCCGGTGGATGTCTCCCATCCGGTTTTCCTCCTCGAACACATCGCTGGCGGCAACATCCTCACCGCCGACGAACTTACCAGCGTCGACGCCGACGCCGACGGGTCTATCTCCCTTGGGGACGTCCTGGCCGGGATTTAATTGTCGGCATTCCAACTCGGTCTGTCTAAATGATTAATAACAGCAGCACCACATATTGGTTCTGGTGTTATATTATATATAACAAGAGCCGAGACACCCTCTGGAAGCTATTGACAAAACAATTAGTCGGTTTATAGCGAATTGAGCGAACTGCTGGGACTCGCCACCCACAGACCTAGGCCCAAAGCGACGTCGGCGAGGAGGTATTTCCAAGCCCAGCGGTGTCCGTTGGTGGCGGCCTTGGCGAACGCCAGCCAAAGGGCAGCGTGCACAGGTCTGGCGTGCTTCCACCACACGGGGCCACCGGCTTCGGTGGCTGTTTCACGCACCCTGGCGACCCAAAGGTACAAGAACGAAAGGCCAAGCAAGGCGCCGACCTTCCCGAGTACCGACAGCTCCTTGGGCTTGGCATTCTTGGCATACGCCATAATACCGAGACGCAGTGGAATACATGCGAAGATAAAAAGGAAGAGCCTAGTCTTGACGTCCATTAAAGATATACTATATAATTATTTAGTTAATGAACAATGGATGACGATGTTTACGAAGTCTATGGCCTCGCCATCTTCCAAACCGACAACACACTGTGGGTTCGGGCGCTGATGATTACTATATTCTGCCAAGCGGTGTCTTGGTGTGCGGGAGCGTAGCTAAAATTAAATGTTGCGACTTACCAAATGAAATACATATCGTTGGGTGGATGGTGTGGAACTACCATATCGCTTCGGGGAAATGGTCTCTACGGGGGCGTATCCCTTCGATCACATACGTTCGACATTCGCAGGGGTCGTGGATTGCATCGAGAACGATTTCGCTCATTTCTTCCCGAAGAAAATTGAAGTGGATACTATCAAGTACAGTTATTCCGGGCGGAGTTTCAGGGGAAGATATTTCGGCTTTTACCACCACGATCTCCTCAACGCCGATGTAATTGCGGATTTCAGGAGACGTATCGACCGGTTCGGCACTACGCTTCGAACAACCGAAGGAAGGGACCACCACCCTCAAGGAGGGATCCCGATTTGCACTAGTGGACGGGGTGTCAATCACAAGGGAAGACAATTAAGGACAAATCCCCCATTTAGGCAAATGGAGAAACTAGGAACGAAGTACGGCGGCTGGTATGTACCGGAGGATATGGATCTGGATAATCGGAGCGTGATTTACTCTGGTGGAGTGGGGGAGGACATATCGTTCGACCTGCTGCTGGCGGACAAGTATGGATGTGGCGTGGTGCTTATCGATCCCACTGCAAAGGCGGTGCGGCACTTCGACGAGGTTCAGGCGTGGTACCAGGACCACGTGCCCTTCACCGGATGCATCCAGGAGGACTACTGTGCGTGTATCGAGGCGGTCCTGCAGCCCAAGTTCGACATGTTCGAGTACCTCCCCATCGGGTTGTGGGACAAGAAGGATACCCTCAAGTTCTACAAGCAGACCAACGATTCCTTCGTTTCGCAGTCGCTGCTGCCGGGGATGTTTGGGCAGAAATACGACACCGTTCCGGTCGACTCGATCAAGGGGGTAATGGAGCGGCGCAACGACACGCACATCGATCTGCTCAAGCTTGACATTGAGGGGGCCGAGATTGAGGCGGTGAACCAGATGCTGGACGACGGCATCCTCCCCAGGTATGTGCTGATCGAGTTTGACCTGCTGCTCAAGAAGAAGGACCCAGATCGGCGAACCAGGAAGCTGGTTTGCCGAATGCTGCAAATGGGGTACGACGTTCTCAAAGATGATAATTTAAACATTACATTCGGTTTGCGGCATTAATTTTAATTGTTATTTAACGTTTGTTAGAATTTAGAATTCTCCCAGTTCGGGGGTAGTTCCAGGACCTCGGTGAAACCGGACACTGGGTCATCCCCCTGAAAATGGGTAGGAAGGCAGGTGTAGGGGGACAAAGGAGGGCCGTGCCGCCCGAGGAGGTCTTGCAAAAGCCCGAATCTGTCCTCCAGGTTGGGAGGAAGTTCAAAGACCTCCGTGAAACCGGACACTGGGTCATCCCTCTGGTAGTGGGTTGCAATACAGAAGGGGGGCGTAGGGTAGTAGTCACTTGGCGACGGATAAGGCAGGAACTCGTGCGGCGTGAAGTAATACAATAACGCTGCTTGCAACGCCATGGACAGGAGCAAAGTCCATAGGCTGTCGCAGGGAGCCATAGTGTATGGTAGGGCTTACTGGCTTGATCGAACAGCGGGTTTCTTCCCAAGGCCCTTTTAGAAATGCTATTTATTTATAATTTATTTATTTTTTACCACTCCTCGTCCCAGTCGCACTCCAAGTTGTCGAGAGCGTCCCGAGCCTGGGCGTCCGCATCGTTCTCCGCAGGTGTGTCCCCCCCTTCGGTAGCCATATTCGCCTTGTTTATCTGGTCAAATGCCTCCTTGCGGGCGGTCTCGGCGGCGACGCGTTTGATGTAGGCCCGTTCTGCGGTTGCGGTGGAGATGAGGTTGTGGCTGCCGTATCCCATTCGGTTGACCCGGTGCCCCATGTAGGACAGTTGGGCGTAGAGGCACGCCCCCAGCAGGAAGTGTGGTCCAGGGATATTGACGCCCTTGTGTTCGAACCACAACTTCACGGCGGTGATAGTGCCGGCGGTGTCTTGACCGAACAGGTCGAATACCACGCCTAGGCGTTTGATGTGTTCGGCGAAGTCGGAGATGTCGCACTCGGAACAGGTTCCGTAGAACGCCTTCAGGATGCGAGTGGATTCGCCGGGCGAAATCTTGCGATGCCAGCTGATGGGCGTGTACTCTAGGAACACATTCTTTGTGATCCAGCTGCGGAATTTCTGCGAGTTGCGGAAGTGCGCAGCCTGACGAGAGCACAGCCCAAGCTGCGAGGAAAGGGTACGGGAGAAGAACGCCTTGTCCTGCAATATGGTCTTCTTGACCTGATCGACAATAGAGAGTGACATTGTTTACGTTGTCTAATATGTGTATGCCTAATACACCTTTGTGGTGGAGTCCTAGGCCCCAGTGAAAATGAAGTTTTTATTAGAAACAAGATTACTGCAAGTTTTCTACATTTACTACCTGCCTTATGAGGGCCCCCATCACCCATATAGACATACACTACACTACAGTCATGGAGCCGAATGCCGAAGAAATGATGCAGAGAGAGATCGCAGGCACTAAGTTATACGAAGCTATAGGGCTCCTGGAAACTTACCCTTTGCTAGCCCTGCACTGTGTCAAGGAACACGTCGGGAACGCTGACGTGAATGCATTGGTGCCGCCTTGGGATGATTGCTACGCTGATAGTGCGACTATTCTGAATCAGTTAATCGGACATACGTTCAGACCCCGTTCTACCTGGAAAGAGATCGACGAGGAACATCGATTGTACGTTGGAGATAAGAAATTGAGCCTTTGGAAGGATGTAGACAAAAATAGGCACGAAATCATCAAGTTATTGTTAAACAATGGTGCTACAATTAACCAAGATACCGTAGACGTGGCTCTCAATATGATGGATTATTGGACACGCAATCTTCTATCTGATGTAGCCGAGACTCGTGAACTTGACCTCGATTTGTTGGACGGACAGAGGGTAGATATCTTTTCGGAAATATATACGGAGAGGGGCTACAGGTTCCAGTTGGTTGGCGAAGAAGCCAATAACTCATACATGGATATTCAGGATAGCGGTCTCCATATGCCCTACAATATGGAGGGGATGAACTGGAGGTCGGACGACGAAGTATCGGGCTTCGGCCCCTGGTCGGACTCGGAGGACGATGATTATTGAAGTGTATTGTCAGAGGTTATAAAAATAATTAAAAAATAAAAAGGCTCACATCACCGCAACTTCGCTTAGGCCTTCTTCCTGAGGGACTTTGCCTTCGTGGTGAACTCGGGGGTGAACGCAAGGTCAGTAGGCCTATCCTCGATGGGGATGCGGACCCTATGCGTGCGGTAGCTGTACTCCTTTCCCCGGCTGCCGGAGGTGGTTTCACGGAGCGTGATATTGAGCAGACAGTTGCCCTTGATTTTCTTCTCTCTGCAGATAGTCGTGTTCATCTTCTTGGCTGCCCCGCTGGGCGTGGCCGAGATGTACCGACCCGGATCGGCAGCGACGTTCTTGCTGCCCCGTTTGGCGTTGACGATTTGGAAGGACCTCTTGCTGCGCTTGTGCTTGCCGAAAAGTGCTTGAAACATAGCTTTTTATATAACGTATACGGAGATAATAAAACCAGTCAATTAGCCTGGTCGGGATATGATCAGATACCACGCATCTGTGATAGGGCAGGGGTCGCACGGTTTGTACGACTTGAGGAAGTTGGCGAGTGCGATACACTCAAGGCTTCGGGAACCGGCTTCGTCGCACGCCTTCTGTAGCGTTTTCTTTGTTCGCTGGGCCAGGAAGCACTGCTGGTGTTGCTGGGATCCCCAGTTCTGTATGCGATCGAGAACCATACCTCAAATAATAATAGTAATATATAATAATCGAAGAATGGAAGCTCGGAAACACAAAGTGGAGGGGCTTATATTCGAGTGGAAAACTCGGGCGGAGCAGTCTGAGTTTCTGGCGTGTGAGTATCGGCGCTGTTCGAGGGTGTACAAGGGGGCCGACAAAATAATGCGTGTATCCGTTGCTCTATGTTCCTTGGTGTCGGCGTACACCATTTCGTTCCAGAGTTCGAGGGAAACGTGGTCAAATAGTGTGTTTTATATGGAGATAATCTTCAGTTTTGCGGCGGCGGCCCTGTCGATGGTGTCTCAGATCGTAAACTTCCCGACCCTACGGGAGGACCAGGCCAGCAGGATGCATGACTACGAACAGGCACAGCTTCACTGCTGGCAGCAGCACAACCACTGCAAGTGGGTGCGGGAGAACCTGCTGGATGGCTGTCAGGACATCGCCAAGGTGACCGTAACGTCCCTCTCGGAAGCCAAGAGAACCTACATGGGGACGTGGCAGCAGTTGGAGTCCCAGAGTGACTGCTGCTTCGGTGTGTGTTGCATCATCCGGCTTCCGGGGGGGCTGGATCCCAGTCCTTTGGCGAGCCTCCAGTCCATGGAAACGGAGGAGGTGTATGACGACGAAGCGGAGACGGTAGTCCTAGAGGTCTGCCAGACGACGTCCGCATCGGGCAAGTCGTCAGAGTCCGAGTCTGCCCTGTCACTGTAGTCGGGTTCGCTGCGCTGGAGGAGAGGTGGCTTGAGGTGGTCCATTCTTTGCTCGTGTTCAATTTAATAAATGACCGATATTAAGCAGATGTAATCAGCAATGCTTCCACCGTCGGGTTCACGATGCCCCCGATGTGGAGGATGGTGCTGAGGGGATGGTCGAAGTCGACCTTGATATTCTCGAAGTCAAACTGGGGGAAGAGATGTCTGCGCTGTAGGAATAGCAGTGCCCAAGCGATGGCATACCGCTTCCCATCGGCTGCGACCTTGAACTTTGGTCCGCCCGCATCGAACCAGACGAAATCTTTCTCTAAGGCCGTCCGGTGGATTTCACAGAGGGTAGGAAAATACCTGGAGGCGAAGTCAGATTTCTCGGTGAGGAAGGGTTGGATCAGAGAGAACCTGTAGGTGTACACAGGGATGTGTTCGTATTCCCCGCCGGGGCAGAGATACCGGGGCGGGGTGGTGGTGTCCAGTTGGTATTGCTGGTACCGCTGCTCGCAATACACGTACAGTTTTCGGTCAAGAGCATTGCGTTCCTCAAAGAGTTGGCGGACGTGCGGTGGTATGCTCTCTGCGTTTTGGCGGTTGATGGTTACTCTCTTTTTGGGCACTTGGGGTGGAATGTCGACCCCACAAGTATCGTGGATGAGTTCGAGGGAGCGCTGGTAGTCGTCAAAGAGCCCGACGACGATTCCTAGATCCTCCATCCCCTCCAGAACCGTCGCACAATGGGCTTCGGTGATGGGATGCTGGGAAAAGATGCGATGTCCGAGAAGGAAGCGGATAATGCTGTTAGAATTTACGGCTATAAATTCTTCGAACGACCCTACTTCTACGGGGAGTAGAGCTTTGAAGGTGTCATTATCCTTAAGGAAGTGGTATTCTGAGAACAATCGTTCGAGGGGGTCACGGATGATGGTAAAGATCTTAGCATTGCGTAAGGATTTCCTATTTTCGAGTGGCCAGATGGATCCCGAATTGCTGTGGAAGTCCTGACCTAGGGATAGATGGCGATAATTCCAGTTCGGCTTGGGAGTCCAATTGCACCCAAAGATTGCGCTGCTCAGGCTCGTTCCGCCGCATTTAGGTATATGTATAAAAATGGAATCCATTGTAGGGTATATAACCTCACCCCTTAAATATAAATCGGGATCTACTCTGGCGACTTCGATACTCTGGTCGCCGAGACCGGCGATGACACCCCTGTGTTCTACCAGACCCCCAGTGACACTGAGGGTGAACCGGTGGTCATCCGCCATCCCGGTCTCACCCGACCCGCACCGGTGGCGGGGACGAAGATGGCGGACGTGGTGGGGCAACCGGGAGGCTGTGATGACTGCCCTTAGGAAATTGAATTGAGAAACTATCAATTCCAATAAATAGTATATTGTACAATAAATTAAGAATACTAAGATTATTATTTTATGATACAAAAGTAAGAAGATGCATGATTCTACACAAAGAATATTATCAAGTAGTTTGTCAACATTGGTGAGTTACCCTTTGGAAACCTACAAAGTGAACAAGGTTCTCAATGGGACGATGGTCCGGGGAATGTTTTCGGGTGTCGAAGCTCCGCTCCTGATGAACTCGGTCGCCGACTGTATCCGCCTCTCAGTATTCGACGGTCTGTCACCCAAGGGCGTCCTCCTGGCCGCCGCCTGTGCTAGTGTGGCGAATGCCCTCCTGTCGATACCGATCGATTCGTACAAGCTTTCTCGACAGACGGGGCGGGAGATGACGCTAAGGGGCTGGCAGGGGATAATGTTGAAGGAGATAGTGGGATCTACCGTATACTTAAGTAGCATAAACTATGTGCAGTTAATGAACCCGTCAGCGCCTGAGGTGCTGCTGTATGGTGGCCTCAGTGGCGTCCTGGCCACGACGAGCGTGTATCCCCTAGATTCGCTGCGCATAAAGCACCAGGTGGGGACTGGAACGCTGAGGGACACCGTGAGAACTGAGAATATGTCCTCCCTGATGCGTGGATACAAGTACAGCGTCTACAAGGCGTTTGTGCAAAGCGCAGTGATGTTTTCTCTGCTGATGCTGTTGTGAAACAGTTACCTGACGACGAAAACGTGCTGCTGAGTTCAGCCTGCTCATCCTTATCCCGCCCGCCTGATACTATGTATGTCGAGATCGAGAAATAAATCCGTATAATTATGATTAGAGCAGCAATGTTTTTTATTTAATCATTTTCGTATATATAAATGTCAATTCAGCGAATTATCGGGGCCAGATACAGAGACGGTGGCTTTCCCGTGAAGTCGCTATGGCGTAATGGTAAATAGAATCAATATAGATTCGCCCGTGTAGTATAGAGGAGCCACATGTCCTAAGCTCCTCTCGGGCTGCGCCCTCGCTGCGGTCTGGGGTGCGGCCTGGGCACCAGTGGGACGGGGTAGGAGGAGAAGAGCCAGCATACATACCAGAGAGTTCATAGGGGACCCCCTTCCAC
>Ga0209711_10000034_pt1 | contig 114336 bp, 128 predicted proteins | sample ArcticOcean_MG_C_7_FD_187441 | JGI IMG/M metagenome (GOLD analysis project Ga0209711, IMG submission 187441) | Marine microbial communities from western Arctic Ocean - ArcticOcean_MG_CB11_88 (SPAdes) (version 2) | ecosystem: Environmental > Aquatic > Marine > Oceanic | place: Arctic Ocean... | reverse complement strand
CTCAACGGATAAAAGTTACTCTAGGGATAACAGGCTGATCTCCCCCAAGAGTTCACATCGACGGGGAGGTTTGGCACCTCGATGTCGGCTCATCGCATCCTGGGGCGGTAGTACGTCCCAAGGGTTGGGCTGTTCGCCCATGAAAGCGGTACGCGAGCTGGGTTCAGAACGTCGTGAGACAGTTCGGTCCATATCCGGTGTAGGCGTTAGAGTATTGAGAGGATCCTTCCTTAGTACGAGAGGACCGGGAAGGACAGACCGCTTGTGTACCAGTTATCGTGCCAACGGTAAACGCTGGGTAGCTATGTCTGGAGTGGATAACCGCTGAAAGCATCTAAGTGGGAAGCCCACCTCAAGATGAGTACTCTCATCCTTTTTTGGAGTAAGGTTACGGTAAGATTAACCGTTATATAGGCATCAAGTAAAAGTGCAGTAATGTATTAAGCTGAGGTGTCCTAACAAACCGAGGACTTGAATTTTTCTTTTCTTTTTATATAAAGATTTTAAATCTTGGTGTTTCTAGCATTATGGAACCACACTGATCCATCCCGAACTCAGTAGTGAAACGTAATAGCGGCGATGGTACTGCAGGAGTAGTCTTGTGGGAGAGTAGCTCAATGCCAAGATTTTATATTATTAGTTACAATATTATTATGGTTGATACTTTTTATTTAGAAAAAAACAAAAATAATTTCGCCGAAATTTTAGGCAAATATAATTATAATTTTAACAATAATGATATTGTAGTGGGTGCAGTTATTGGTATTGAAAATACTGGTGTACTTGTGGATATCGGTGCTAATATTAGTGCTTACTTACCTTTGGATGAAATTTCCATTACTGATATTAAGCATCCTAACGAAATTCTAACTATTGGTGAAATTAGAGAGTTCTTAATACTTTCTTCTGACTTAGTTAGAAAGAAAATTATTATCTCAATTGAGAAATTAGAATATCTAAAAGCTTGGGAAAAAATTAAACAGTTAAACAGTGAAAATTCGACCATTTATAACGTTGAGTTTGATAATTACAACAAAGGTGGTATGCAGGTCAATTTAGAGGGTTTAAAAGGGTTTATACCGAACTCTCATTTGCCTAAAATTTTCTCCTCGAAGTTTTTACCTGTGAAGTATATTCCTATTAGATTCTTAGAGGTGGATGAAAAATCTAACAATTTACTTTTAAGCTCTCGAGCAGCTTTTTTACAGAAACAAATTAATAATTTAGAATTAGGTCAGACAGTAAAAGGTTGTGTTGTTGACATTAAGCCATTTGGAGTTCTAATAAACGTTCTTGGTATCCGTAGTTTGTTACACATATCAGAGATTTCCTTTAAACGTATTGAAAATTTAAAACAATTATTCCAAGTTGGAGATTTCATTGATGTTATTGTTATCTACATTGATTCCAAAAAGCAACGAGTTTTCCTGTCTTCAAAGTATTTATAAATACATTTTTTATTATTAAATATTTTTATTTTTCTTATTTTGTTGTACTATAGATGTTATCGAAGCAATATTAATGGCGGGCGTCGCCAAGTGGTTAAGGCATTGGGTTGTGATTCCAACATTCGCGGGTTCAAGTCCCGTCGTTCGCCTTCTTAGTTATATTAACTAAAAATTTTCGATTACGCTTATATTTAAACAAAGGAATTTAGTTTTATGTCACGATACCGTGGTCCACGAGTTCGAATAGTTAGACGATTAGGAGAATTACCAGCATTAACACGAAAAATTACGGAACGTAACTATTTACCGGGTCAACACGGTAAAGATAACGCAGGTCGAAAACCTTCAATATCAGAATACGGTGTTCGATTACAGGAAAAACAAAAGCTACGTTATAATTACCATATTTCTGAACGCCAACTATTCGGTTATATTCAGAAATCACGTAGACTAAAAGGAGCTACTGGAACTATCCTTTTACAATTTCTAGAAATGAGATTGGATAATATAGTGTTTAGATTAGGCTTAGCTAGTACTATTCCACAAGCTCGCCAATTAGTGAACCATGGTCATATATTAGTGAATAATCATCGTGTAACTATTCCAAGTTTCTCTTGCGTAATAAATGATTCAATTACGGTTAAAAATACAAACGCTTCTAAACAAATTGTGGAGACGAACCTTACTTCACCACGTTTTGCGAATTTACCTAATCATTTAGAATTTGACAAGAAAACACTAACAGGCATCGTAAAGAATGTTGTTCAACGTGAAGATGTTGGTTTAAAGATTAATGAATTAATTATTATTGAGTACTACTCACGTAAATAATTTCGAAGTCTTTAATCTTTTTTGAGAACCGGTTTTAGTATTACGATACTAGAAGCGGTTCTTCTACTTTTGTCTAATTTCGGTTACCTTTAATTTGAATTCAACGATCTTTAACGCAAATCACTGAATTTTTAACTTATTATGTTTAATGCGTAAAAATAGCTTAAAATCACTATATTAGAAAGATCAAAACTATTTATTATTATTATAGGTACCTCTAATACCCATAAAACAACAAATATTGTAAACGTTTCTACCTAGTAAAACGTACAATAACTCACTAAACGTATGGGTTTGGGCATTCGACTTTCCTTCGTTTTTCTTCTTAACTTATTTTTTAAATTTCATGTTTACCGCGTCAAAATAGTCTATTGTTTCATCTCAAAAAATAAATAAATTAACTAATTATGAGTGAAAAGCCTAAGAAAAAGTTCTTTAGAAAATCAGCTTTCTATGCTTTGGTATCTCTGAGCAACCTGACAATGTTGAGAAAAAGCATCGCCGATACTGGTATCCCAAGAGTAGCACAAAATAATACGCAAGTAAGTGTATTAAATTATTCTTCAAAACCTTCTGATACCGTTTTAAACGGTGGTAAAAGTTCATCTGCTACCAACAAGCCATTCTTTAAAGAGGTCAATTATGAGGACGATAAGAAAGATCTTGAAGATCAAATGGCACAGCAAGAAAAAGAAAGATTAGAAGCAGAAGCTAATGCTAGTTTAGTAGACGCAAGAGCTAAAGCTCAAGCTGAAACAGAAGCTAACGAACTTGAGCGTCAGAAGAACCCTAAAAAGTTTGCTCGTAAACAAAAAGCTCTTGCAAATAAAAGAAAAAAAGAAGATAAAGCTGCTATAGCAAAGGTTTTCAAACAGATTAAAAAAAGACCGGGAGAAAGTGAAGTTGATTATACTCGTAGGTTAACTGTTCAAGCTGAAGAAAATCGAATAGCAAAAGAAAAAGAAGACGCTGAAGCTTCGGCTAAAACTGTAGAGGATAATGAGAGTATTTCTGAAGACGGTAATGAGGATATAATTGATGAGCCGACGATTCCAGGGGATTCTGAGCCTACTATTCCATCCGGTGAAGGTGAACACCCTACACTTCCTGATTCTCCTGATTTTGAGCCAGGTCCTAAAGCAAAAAAACGTAAGAAAGATCGCCCTGAAGAATCGGACCCTTTGAATAAGGATGAGAAGAATGAAGATGACGACACAAAAATTAATCCAACTTCAAATATTTCGAAAGATTACAGTGGGTTAAAAGTTTTTAATGCTTTAAATACTTCTACCCAGAGTTCTATTTCTGATGAAGTGAACAGTTCAAACTATTCTATTGTTTCTGTTACTAATAATGTTGAGAATAAAACTGCAACAGCTAAAAACTCACCGCAAAAAAAGAGACGCATTCGTTTTAAAAAAGTTAAGGTTAAAGATAGTGCATCAATTGACAGACTTTCTGAATTATTTAAACCTGTCATTAAAGATCGACGCGCAGTTATAGGGAAAGAAAATGAAGTTTACTTATCCACTAAAGATATCCCACCTTTAGGTAATGTGAGGCCTGGTCGTGTGGATGAGGCATATGAGTCTCTTAGTAGTGTACCTGTTTATTATGTTACTAATAATCATGAGCAAATGATCTTTTCTTTTTCTCCATCATTCTTAGAAAATGTTAAACCGACGCTACCTTTACCAAATAAAGCAAAGACTTCTTCAAAAGAAGAGTTGTGTACAGGTTTGTTCTTCTTAACATATACGGATGCAAAAGCATTCGCTGAGGAAATTGCGGCAAAAGATGTCGCTGCTGAGATAAAGTACCCAGCTCAAAAAAATCGAATACTAAAAATTAAGACGACAAATTTAGGAGAGGTTTATAAAATTCGTGGTTTACATTCAAAATACGCTCGATTTAATATAGTTCCTGATTTAATGGAATTAGTAGAGTGGACAAAAGGCAATAAACCACTTCTAGGAACTCCAGTATATAGAATAGAACCTACAAAAGGAAATGATGATATTTCTGTTCCAACGATCTATATAAATGATCGTGCAGATAATTTTAAACCTGTTTTCTTTAATAAAAAAGATGCAGACTATTTTTTATCTGAATGGAAAAATGTTTCGGATGATAGTATTGCTAAAAGAAAATTAAAAGTTGTGGAATATAAGTTAGAAGATTATTTAGTACAATTTGATAATCAAGAAATTGATAAACTCGTTTTTGTCCCTTCTAAGAAATCTTTCTTTCAGTACAAAGAGATATCTAAACGTTAAACATTCGATAATGTAATCTAAAATCTACAATAGATTACATTATCCCACTGTTCGGTGGCCATAAAACAATTTATTTTTAACACTAATATATTTTAAAGGTTGTAAAATCTTTAAAAATGTATTATTGTTTTTATTAGTTTATTCCTTTTGCTAGTGTGGCTCAATTGGTAGAGCATCTGACTTGTAATCAGAGGGTTGGGGGTTCAAGTCCCTTCACTAGCTTTTTAACAAAATTTACGAACAAATCCAAGATAATTTTCCTTTCTTGCGTAGTAGACGTGTTTGTCTTGCAGTACCACCTATAGATCGTGTTACAAGTATGACATAGGTTAAGCCAATAAAAAGATCCAGTCTATTTAAATACAAATCAACCCATGCTAGGAAAGAAGACATTGAATTGAATGTCATTGAAACAACATCAAGTACAATACAAAGTTTATCCCTATTGGCATATTCTTCAAGACACTCTCCTACTGAAAGGAGTGTACCGTCTATCGTAGCTAATTTTGTTTGAGCTACTTTACTTGTAACATTAAGTGCCACTGCTGCACTCCATGAAAGAGATTCCGCAGACTCACTAATTGTATTTATTTCAGAATTTAAATACGTAAATAACTTGAACATTTTTCCAACTCCAAGAATATAAATCATTATTTATTTAAATATTTATTAATATTATTTTAGTTTATACAAATTACGTTTGTAATTTTGTTTATAGTTAAAAGCATTGACTAAATCCTTAAAAAATAATACGATACAATTGTAAATTGAATAATATTTTGGTGCTTGTAGCTCAGTGGACTAGAGCACGTGGCTACGAACCACGGTGTCAGGGGTTCGAATCCCTTCTTGCACAATCTAACTTTTTTCGACTTTATTTTGTTTATTGACAAAAATTGTTATTTTCAATTAATATTATTTCATAGTTGTAAAAACTCAATTATAACAAATGGGGCGTAGCCAAGTGGTAAGGCAGCGGACTTTGACTCCGCCATTCGCAGGTTCGAATCCTCCCGCCCCAGTAGCAAAATTCTTGTATTTCATATAAACTTAATATAACAATAACAATTAAAAATTTATATGAGTGCAGTAATACAATTTATCGAGAATATCGATGAAAAAGTGCTTCCTGATGTTCGATTAACACGTTCTAGAGATGGTAGTACAGGTACAGCTACGTTTAGATTTAAAAATCCAAGCGTAGTCGATGAAATGGAAAAGACTCAGCAAGAAATTAAAGGTATGTTTTTAATTGATGAAGAAGGAACATTAATAACTACGGATGTTAATGCTCGTTTTAGTGAAGGCAAAATTCAAGGAATTGAAGCAGTTTATATAATGCCTAATCCAGAAACCTGGGATCGGTTTATGAGGTTTATGGAGCGTTATGGTAAAGCAAATGGTTTAAGTTTCATTAAAGCTTTAAATCAATAATCAATTTCTACCTAATTAAAAAACATGCAAATTTCAATAAATTGGTTGAATCAATTAGTTAACAGTGAAAAAATCAATATTAATACATTATCTGACAAATTAACATTAGCTGGATTTGAAGTTGAAGATATTTTGAATTTAAATATTTTTGATAAAGATGACACAGTATTTGATATTGCTAGTACTGCCAATCGTGCTGATACGTTAAATATGTTAGGTTTTCGGACTGAAATCTCGGCTTTATTAGACGGTATACAGGAGAATATAAACACTACTTTAAATGAATCTATTCAATTGGAGAAGATAAACTATATTAACTCAGGAACGGAATTTAATACTACTAATTCGTTCGAATCTTGTACTAATTTAATAGGTACTAAAATTTCTAATATCCAGGTGGGAGATTCTCCGATTTGGTTAAAACGTCGATTACTTGGTTCGGGAATGGAACCTCAGAATAATATTCTTGATATTGCTACTTATGTTATGTTGGAATGGGGGCAGCCTTTTCATATTTATGATTCCAATAAACTTGAAAAATTAACAAACAATGCTAACTTAAATTTAAGTGTAAGAAATGCAAGAACAGATGAACAATTTGTAGATATAAATAATCTTAAATACAATTTATCTCAAACTAATTTAGTTGTTTGTGTCGATGACACTCCTATTTCTCTAGCCGGAATTATAGGTAGTAAAGATACTGAAGTGGATAATAAAACAACATCGATATTTATTGAGGGTGCAATTTTCGATTCTAAAAAAGTGCGACAATCATCGCGCGCAATTGGTTTACGAAATGAATCCTCAAGTCGTTTTGAGAAAACTTTAAATTCAGAGCTTCTACCAATCTCCTATAAAAGATTAATTAAACTTATTAAAGTTATTTGTTTAGATCCATCTGTTAAGGTTTCAGCAGATAAGTATACAATTTACAGATTTGCATCACTTTCTACGGATTTAAAACAAATTACTTTAGCTCATTCATATGTAAATCAAATTCTAGGTCCTACTAAGAATGGAGGCTCAGAATTCCTTACATCAAGCGAAATTGAAAATTGTTTTAGAAAATTAAAGTTTAATTTTTCTCAAAAACAAAGTGTTGAAGGCACTTGGAGTGTTGATATACCAAGTTACCGAATAAATGATTTATTTGACCCTATCGATTTAATTGAAGAAATTGGTCGTATATATGGATTTAATAATTTTTTATCTATTCTTCCAAACCCTAGTAAAATAGGCTTGATATCAGGTAAAGAGATCTTTAAGCGAAAGCTTAGACAGTCGTTGATAAATCTCGGTTTAAAGGAAGTGGTTCAATATTCTTTAACTGACTTAAGTGATAGTAAAAATCAAGTTGAAATCATTAATCCATTATTAAAAGATTATTCAAGTTTAAGAATTAGTTTAATACCAAGTTTAATTAAATCTTATACAACTAATATCAAAGCTACTGGTACTTCTCTTCAAGGTTTTGAAATTGGAAGAGTGTTTAAAAAAACTAATAATCAGTTAAAGGAATTTGAATATATTTCTGGAATTTTTAGTAAAGAATTATATCGGAATAATTGGCAACTAAACATTAATGATAAAGAGTTTAATTGGTTTGACGCTAAAGGTTTATTACAAGAAGTTTTTGAAAAACTCGATTTAGCTATTGAATGGCAATTGCCTGAGACAGAAATAGAGAATGATCTTTTTCAATTAAACCGAACTAGCGAGCTTTATTTAAACGGTGAGAAAGTTGGCGTCTTTTCGCAACTTCACCCAAGAGTTGCTTTAAAAAATGAAATACTTTTAGATACGTTTTTATTTGAATTAGACCTAAATTGTTTAAGTTCAAAGCAAAATAAAGATGTAGTATTTGCTAATTATTTTGACTATCCGACAATTGTAAAAGATATTGCATTTAGTGTCCCTGTAACTACTACATTTATGAGTATTAAAGAGACTATTAAAAAAAGTAGTGGAGACTTATTAGATTCCATCTCGTTAATCGATGAATACAAAGGTAAGCAAGTTGACGAGGGTTCTAAAAGTTTAACAATTAAACTTATTTTTAAGTCGTCTCAGCGAACATTAACAAATACTGAGATTGATCAATTAGTATTAAACATTAATCAACAGTTAAATGAAGATTTAGCAGCTGTATTAAGATAATTTTTAATTCATGATTAATATTTTTATAAATATGACTTACAATCTATATTAACGAATTATTTCGGGAAGAGTTTAATATTATAAAATATAAAAAAAATCATGACTGCAACTTTACAAAAAAATACTCCTGCTAACCTATGGGAGCGTTTCGCTTCTTGGGTAACATCTACTGATAACCGTCTTTACATCGGTTGGTTCGGATGTCTTATGTTCCCTACATTACTTTCTGCTACTTCTTGTTTCATTATTGGTTTCATCGCTGCACCTCCTGTAGACATCGATGGTATCCGTGAGCCTGTAGCTGGTTCTTTAATGTACGGTAACAACATTATTTCTGGTGCTATTATTCCTTCTTCTAACGCTATCGGTGTACACTTCTACCCAATTTGGGAAGCTGCGTCTCTAGATGAGTGGTTATACAACGGTGGTCCTTACCAACTAATTGTATTCCATTTCTTCATCGGTGTTTGTTGTTGGATGGGCCGTGAATGGGAATTATCTTACCGTTTAGGTATGCGTCCTTGGATCTTTGTAGCTTTCTCTGCTCCAGTAGCAGCAGCTACAGCTGTATTCATCGTTTACCCAATTGGTCAAGGTTCTTTCTCTGACGGTATGCCTCTAGGAATTTCTGGTACATTCAACTTCATGCTTGTATTCCAAGCTGAGCACAACATTTTAATGCACCCATTCCATATGGCTGGTGTTGCTGGTGTGTTTGGTGGTTCTTTATTCTCTGCTATGCACGGTTCATTAGTTACTTCGTCTCTAATCCGTGAAACTACAGAATTCGAATCAACAAATAATGGTTACAAATTCGGTCAAGAAGAAGAGACTTACAACATCGTAGCTGCACACGGTTACTTTGGTCGTCTAATCTTCCAATACGCGAGTTTCAACAACTCTCGTGCTTTACACTTCTTCCTTGCTTTATGGCCAGTTCTTGGTATCTGGTTAACATCTCTTGGTGTTAGTACAATGGCGTTTAACTTAAACGGCTTTAACTTCAACCAATCTGTAATTGATAGCCAAGGTCGTGTAATTAACACTTGGGCTGATGTACTAAACCGTGCTAACTTAGGTATGGAAGTAATGCATGAGCGTAACGCTCATAACTTCCCTCTAGATTTAGCTGCTGGTGAAGTTCTACCTGTAGCAGTATCTGCTCCTGCAATCAACGGTTAATTCATTTAATGAAATAACTAAAAAAAAGGAATTATCTAATTTTAGATAATTCCTTTTTTTATTTTGTTTTATTTTTTGTTTAATTCAACTTAAGTAAGTTACAGATTTAAATTTTACGCAGTTGCTTTTTCTTTAGCTGCATACATCACTTCTAAAGTAATCATTTGAATTCCTTCAGTTTTTGCGTATTTTTCAGTGTTTCTCTTAATTTTTCCTCTTACAAACCCAGGAATTTTTTCTAATTCACGTTTTGATTCATTTGCCCATTCAATACCTAAGTCATTTGATAACGTTTCAGAAATTACTTCTGTCGTATCATGACCACCAAATATCTCTAGTAAATGATCTTCCATTCCTAGTGTAAAGGAATTATAAATTAAATCAGCAATTTGGTTAGCACCTTCGTATCCTAAGAATGGTCTATAACTTAATGGGAAATTTTGAATGTGCACTGGTGTTGAAATAACACCACAAGGTATGTTTAGTCGTTTTCCAACATGTCGTTCCATTTGTGTACCAAATATAGCCGAAGGTTCAGTTTTAGCAATCATATCTCCAACTAAATTATGATCATCTGTCACAATAGTTTCTTCACAAATATCTTTTAGTTGATCTTCGAACCAAACTTGATCATGTTTACAATATGTCCCTGCCCAAACGACTTTGATCCCCATTTCTTTGTGTAGAATCTTCGCCATTGCAACTGCGTGAGTAGCGTCACCAAATACGACTGCTCTTTTTCCAGTTAAATTTTGGCAATCAATTGAACGTGAAAACCATGCAGCTTGTGAAATAAAGCGGGTTTGTTGATCAATATAATTTTCAAAATCAACATTGTAATTTTGATCTGTAATTATTGTTTGAATCTCACGAATAAATGATGCTGTTTCAACAATACCCATTGGAGTAGTTGAAATAAATGGCATACCATACTCTTTTTCTAAGTGTTGCGCAGTCAGTAATCCAATTTCACGATATGGTACGACATTAAACCATGCTTTTGGTAGATCTTTTAAATTATGAACCGAAGCATCTTGTGGAATAATTTGATTAACTTCGATATCTAAATCTTCAAATAATCTTTTTAATTCATTCATGTCATGTTGATTATGAAATGATAAACTAATAGATCCGATGATATTTACTGATGGCTTAATGGTTTTAGTAATCTCGCGGTTACCCTTTGTTCTTTCGTCTTTTTTTAGATAAAATTTAACGATTTGTTCCAAAGTTCGATCGGCTGCTTGTACTTCATTAACACGGTAATGATTTACATCCGCTAGTAAAATATCCGCTTCCGCTTCTAAGGATGCGCGGTTTACAAAGTTTTCTAGATCTTCTTGTAAGATACTTGATGTGCATGTTGGTGTTAAAACAACTAAATCAGGCTTTTCCTCTTTATCTTTTCGAACAATATTATTTACTACTTTTTCTTGAGATCCTCGTGCTAATACATGACGATCCACTACACTAGCAGTAACAGGTGTAAAATCTCGTTTACGTTCAAGCATAGATCTCATTACATTAAAGTAGTCGTCACCCAATGGTGCATGCATAATTGCATGAACATTCTCAAATGAACTTGCAATTCTAAGAGTTCCAATATGAGCTGGGCCGCTATACATCCAATATGCTAATTTCATATAATTTATTCCTATCGATTTTTATTTATGTTGATAAAGTATTATATTTATTCCAACCCAACTCTTCTAAGTTATTATTTCTACGTAACGGTCTTGTTACTAATTCTAAAATATCACTTGCATTTGCAAAACCATGGATTTGCGCAAATGTAAATTCAACAGACCATTTTGTATTAATACCTCGTGCTTCTAAAGGATTTGCGTGTGCCATACCTGTAATTACTAAATCTGGTTTTAAATCTTTAATACGATCAATTTGATTGTAATTATCAGGCTTTTCAACAATTTTCGGCATCATCACTTTCATTTCTTCACAAGTCTTTTCTAATAATCTTAGCTCTGCGCCTTGGTAACGCTTATCCATATATGGTATTCCAATTTCATAGATAGTCATACCGCATCTAACTAAAAATCTTGCTAATGAGACTTCTAATAAGTTATCACCCATAAAGAAAATAGATTTGCCTTTAACAATATCAATATAATCTTTTAAATTTTCCCAGGTTTCTTGTTCTCGTTCTTCTAAACCTTGAGGTACAACATTAAATACACTACAAATTTTTTCAATCCATGCACGTGTTCCATCAGGTCCAATTGGGAACGGCGCACCAATTAATTTACATTTACGTCTTCGCATTAATGTTGTTGCAGTTCGGCTTAAGTAAGGGTTAACACCACATACGTAGTATCCTTCTTTAATATGTGGCATTTCAGTATATCTATTTGATGGTAGCCACCCTGTAATTGTTATATTTTGTTTTTTCAATTCAAGTGTTAATTGATTTACAACAGTGTCAGGTAAAGATCCAAATAAAATTAAAGGCGAGTGATCCGTATTAGGCGTTTCAATTGGTTCTTCTTTAGGTGGCTGAAAACATTTATGAGCTAAAGCTGATAAAACCGTATCTTCACCTTGTGTAAATGCGTAATCTAAACCGTTTGCTCTTGCTACCACAATAGGAACCCCTAATTCTGATTCTAGTCTTGGAGCAATACCTTCAAGGTCCATTTTAATGATTTCAGTTGTACATGTTCCGATCCAAAAAATAACACTTGGATTACGATCCCTTTTAATTTGGGCGCACAATCTTCTTAATTCTTGGTAATCGTTCAGTTGGGCTGAAATATCACCTTCTTCTAATTCAGCCATTGCGTAGCGTGGCTCAGCAAAAATCATTACTCCCAACGCATTTTGTAAAAAGTATCCACACGTTTTTGTTCCAATTACTAAAAAGAAGCTGTCTTCAATTTTTTGATATAACCAAGCTACACAACTAATTGGGCAAAATGTATGATAATTTCCTGTCTCACATTCAAATGTTAATTTTTCAGCTTCTATTGTACTCATTTTTAATTTGTTTAAATTAATAAGGTTTTTAAAAATTAAATTAAACCATTAATTCTTCATGATCTAACAGATTATTCATTAGGTCATCTGAATCAAGATCAGAATCATCTGCTGCTGCTGCTTCTTGAGGGTTTAAATAGAAATCAGATAATAATGAGAATAGCTCACGATCAGGCGATTCAATTGGAACAATTCCTTCAGGTTGAGCAATTAATTGATCTGCAATATTTAAATAATAATCACATACATAGTTTAATGAACTATTAGATTTAGCCATCTCAAATAATGTCTTACCTTTAATTCTTGATACACGAATATCTTCAATTAATGGTAATACTTCTAATACAGGCATCGGAACACTTTTGACATATTTGTCAATTAAATCACGTGTAGCAGTTCTATTACCGATTAATCCAGCTAGTCTTAATGAATGTGTTCTTGCTTTTTCACGTACAGAAGCTGAGATTCTGTTTGCGGCAAACAATGCATCGAATCCATTATCTGTAATAATTAGACAGTAATCGGCATAATTTAATGGAGCTGCAAACCCACCACAAACTACATCACCTAAAACATCAAATAAAATGACATCATATTCATGAAAAGCATTTAATTCTTTCAGTAATTTTACGGTTTCACCTACTACGTAACCACCACAACCGGCACCGGCTGGAGGACCACCAGCTTCAACGCAATCTACACCACCATAACCTTGATAAATTACGTCTTCAGGCCATACATCTTCGTAGTGATAATCTTTTGCTTGTAAAGTGTCAATGATTGTTGGAATTAAGAATCCAGTTAACGTAAATGTACTATCGTGCTTGGGGTCACAACCAATTTGAAGAACTTTTTTACCACGTTTTGCTAAAGCAACTGAAATATTACAACTTGTTGTTGACTTACCAATACCACCTTTTCCATATACTGCTAATTTCATAATATTTAAAGTTTTTAAATAATTTAGTTATGATTCGATTATACACTTATTAAATTCGTTTTTAGCGAAGTTTTGACTTTAAATTTTACATACTAAAACAAGAGTATATTACAAAAATATTATTATTCTATTTGTTCTTCTCAAAATAAAAATAACATACGTTAAGTTGTTATTTTATATTATACAATTATAGACATAAGCCTCATATCGGCAAACTTTATTCTAAACTAAAAAATTAATTTAGATATAGTATTATAAAAATTTTTAATCTTTAAAAAACAGAAATTAATATTTTAAAATGGCTCACAGTGTAAAAATTTATGACACTTGTATCGGTTGTACTCAATGCGTTCGAGCATGTCCAACAGATGTTTTAGAAATGGTTCCTTGGGATGGTTGTCGAGCGGGGCAAATTGCTTCAGCTCCACGTACTGAGGATTGTGTTGGTTGTAAGCGTTGTGAAAGTGCATGCCCAACAGATTTTCTTAGTGTCCGAGTTTACTTAGGTGGAGAAACAACACGTAGTTTAGGTTTAGCATATTAACCTGAATAAAATAATAAATAAAAGATACAATTAATAATATATTAATTGTATCTTTCTTATTAGATATTTTAAAATCATCAAATCTTAGAATTTTAAAAAAATGATGTGGAATGAAATTCAAAATTCTCTTATAAATGTAGCATTTGGTTCGTTGTTATTAACAACATTTTTATATTGGTTAAGTTTTGCATTTTCGGAATTTAAAATTATTCAGAAAATTGGACGTATCGGTATAATATTAGCGAATACTCTTCTATTTATTTTTCTAGCCTCAAGATGGGTTACTGAAGGTTACTTCCCGTTAAGTAACTTATATGAATCATTATTATTTTTAACTTGGACATTATTAACAATCCAATTAATTGCTGAATATAAAACAATGAGTAAAATAATCGGTGCGATTATTTCACCTCTTGCATTAGTTTTAATTGGTTTTTCAAGTTTAATATTGCCTGGCGAAATGCAAAACGCATCACCATTAGTTCCTGCATTACAATCAAATTGGTTAATGATGCACGTAAGTATGATGATGGTTAGTTACGCAACTTTAATTTTTGGTTCATTATTATCCATTCTATTTTTAGTTTTATCACAAGGAAAAGATGTGGTTTTAAATGCAACCTCTTCTTCTAGTAATTTTGATACTCCTTTAGAAATTCAATTTAGTAGTACCGCTCAAACTTTACCGGGAGATATATTAAATGTACCTTCCGAACCAAGTACTAAAGTGACACAAAAGAGTTTAAAACTATTAAATAATATTGATACTTGGAGTTATAGAACGATTGGTTTAGGTTTTCCATTTTTAACATTTGGGATTATTTCTGGAGCTGTTTGGGCTAATGAAGCTTGGGGTTCTTATTGGAGTTGGGATCCTAAGGAAACATGGGCCCTTATTACATGGCTTGTGTTTGCAGTTTATATGCATGCTCGAATTACAAAAAACTGGCAAGGTAGAAAAACAGCAATTGTTGGATCCTTTGGCTTTTTCGTTATTTGGATTTGTTATTTAGGTGTTAACTTTATTGGAAAAGGTTTACATTCATATGGCTGGATTTCATAAAAAATACAAAGATTATTTATTTAATATAAATAATCTATGTATTTTTTTATTTTAAAATTAGTTATTATTAGACTATGATAATAAAATAATTTTTATTATAATATCCAATTTTTTTTAATACACTTATCTAAAAAGTTTAATTATGAAACATACACTATCAGTTTTAGTTGAAGATGAGTCTGGTGTGCTAACAAGAATTGCAGGTTTATTTGCTAGGCGTGGTTATAATATTGAAAGTTTAGCCGTTGGTCCAGCCGAACAGGTTGGTATTTCTCGTATTACAATGGTTTTGCCTGGTGATTACCGAACTATTGAACAATTAACGAAACAATTGTACAAATTGATTAACGTTTTAAAAGTACAAGATATAACTAGTTTACCGTCGGTTGAAAGAGAATTAATGTTATTAAAAGTAAGTGCTCCGAATGAAATAAAGTCACAAATAATTGAGCTTGCAAATGTTTTTAGAGCTAAAATTGTTGATTTCGCTGAAAATACTTTAACCTTAGAAGTTACTGGTGATCCTGGGAAAATGGTTGCTATTGAACAATTGTTATCGAAGTACGGTATTTTAGAGATTGCTAGAACGGGCAAAATATCCTTAATTCGTGAGTCTAATGTGAATACTGAATATTTACGTACAAATACCAATTAGGAGCTAGTACAGCTCCATCCAATAGCCAGGGGATTCAATAAAAGATAAACAATCTATTACATCCCACTCCATTTCATTATTTTGATTAACTATAATATCTATAATTGGGTTTTGGGGATAAAATGAAGGCTTTAAATTTAGGTTAACTTCATTATGTTTAGATTCAACTTTATGGTAGCCAACACAATTGTTTACATAATTACAATTAATACATATACACATTACATTTTTAAATTAAATAAATAATTAATTTTAATAAATAGGGGCAGAGGGACTTGAACCCTCACGACCATTTCTGATCAACGGATTTTAAATCCGTCGTGTCTACCATTTCACCACACCCCCGAATAATTATATAAGATTTAGGCGGCACCCAGATTCGAACTGGGGAATAAAGGATTTGCAATCCTCTGCCTTACCACTTAGCTATACCGCCATTTGAAATAATAATTATTTGTTTATGAATCTATCTTATACCATTAATTAATTTTTGACAAGAAACCACCAAGAAATAAAAATATAAAGATACAAGATCCCATAATAATATCTAAATTTTTACTTATAGATTTTGGACTTCCTAAAAATTCAGAATAACTATTAATGCTCTGTAAACCTTGGGCATTAGGTACTCGAATTAATATTAAAACTATTAAAAGAATATTATTAGCAAGCCAAATATATTTAAACATAAATATTAATTAATAAATTAATTACTCACCTTGTACTTTTAATAGTACAAAACCTAATGAAAGACCGATTAAAGTCATAGTGAAACATGTTGCCGCAGTTGTTACAATTTCAGCCATAATATTAAATTAAAAAATTAAGAATTTTATTAAAAACCGTTTCTTCCCCAAACTACTAGGGCTAGAGAAAACGTAAAAGATGCCATAAGAGTTGCATAACCTAAACTCAAAATATCCATTAGAATTCCTTTTAATGAAAAATTTACTATATTTAATATAATATTATATTATAAAATCGTTAATCAATCAAACAAATAATACTGTTAAAGCGTAGGATGTCTGCTTTAAATTGCTATACGCTTGTATTTATGTTATCATTAAATTTAAACTTAGAAATAAATAAAGAATTTTACCCTTAATTCAAACTATGATTGATTGTGTTCAAGTTGGATCATTTGCACCTGACTTTACAGCTACATCAGTTTATGATGAAGAATTTGAAGATGTAATATTATCTTCTTATAAAAATAAAAAATACGTTGTTTTACTATTTTATCCATTAGATTTCACATTTGTTTGTCCTACAGAAATAACATCTTTTAGTGACAGATTTGAAGAATTTGAAGCTTTAGATACTGAAATTTTAGGTATTTCTGTCGATAGTGAATTTGCTCATTTAGCTTGGTTACAAACTGAGCGACAAGCTGGTGGATTAGGTAATTTAAATTACCCATTAGTTTCAGATTTAAAAAAAGAAATCTCGCAAGCTTTTAATGTATTAACAGACGATGGTGTTGCCTTAAGAGGATTATTTATAATCGATAAAGAAGGTGTAATTCAACATAGTACTATAAATAACTTAGCTTTTGGTAGAAGTGTGGATGAGACATTACGCACATTACAAGCTCTACAATATGTTCAGATGAATCCAGATGAGGTTTGTCCTGCAAATTGGAAGCCAGGTCAAAAAACAATGGTTCCTGAACCAGGAAAATCCAAAGATTATTTTGCTTCTATTTAAGAATTATATTTTTAAAAATTATGCCCAAAATTAAAACAAGACGTGCCGTTCTAAAACGTTATAAAAAAACGGGAACTGGTAAGTTTTTACGTAAAAAAAGTTGTAAATCACATTTACTTCAGAAAAAAAGTAGCGCACGTAAGCGTAAACTTTCTAGACAAGAATGTTTATCAAAAGGTGAGAGTAAAAAGTTATTGATAATGATGCCTTATTAGTTAATTAATAATACTAAATAGCTTAAAAAAATGGTTAGAGTAAAAAGAGGTAATGTAGCAAGAAAGCGTCGTAATAAAGTATTACAAATCGCAAAAGGATTTGGAGGTGCACATTCAAGATTATTTCGTACTGCTAATCAGCAAGTAATGAAGTCTCTTCGATATGCTTACGTCGGTCGAAAACAAAGAAAAAGAGTATTTAGACGTTTATGGATTACAAGAATAAACGCAGCAACAAGTTCTAATGGTGTAAAATATAATCGTTTTATATCTAGCTTAAAAAAATCAAATATTGGTTTAAATCGAAAAATGTTATCTCAATTAGCAATTTTAGATCCAATTACATTTAACCATATTGTTAAGACAGTTTCTGATTAAAATTATTAATCAAAACAAAAAAGATAGCGTACAGTTTTAAAAACTGTACGCTATCTTTTTTTATTTTGATTGAATTATGCAGCTAAAATAGTTTGCTTAACTTCATCAATTGCAGACTTTAATAAGTCTTCAGCTTCCGTAGGGAAGTCTTGAGTTTCTTTAACAATCTCAACATATTTTGGTCGAGAAGTAACAAGATATGAAAGTAAAGAAGTTGAGAACGGTTTAATTTGCTCAACAGCTAGATCATCTAAGAAACCGTTAATACCAGCGTATACTAAAGCAATCTGTTCATAAACCTTTAGAGGTGAATTTAATGGTTGCTTTAATAATTCTCTAAGTCTTAAACCTCGAGCTAACTGATTTTGAGTTGCTTTATCTAAATCAGATGCAAATTGAGAGAATGCTTCTAATTCAGCGAATTGAGCAAGCTCTAATTTTAATTTACCCGCTACTTTTTTCATCGCTTTAACTTGAGCTGCTGAACCTACACGAGATACAGAAATACCAACGTTAATAGCAGGACGAATACCTGAGTTGAATAAATCACCTGAAAGGAAGATTTGACCATCAGTAATTGAAATTACGTTTGTTGGGATGTATGCAGATACATCACCAGCTTGTGTTTCAATAATTGGTAACGCAGTCATACTACCTGCACCAAGAGCATCACTAAGCTTCGCAGCTCTTTCTAATAATCTTGAATGTAAATAGAAAACATCACCTGGGTAAGCTTCACGTCCTGGTGGACGACGTAGTAATAATGACATTTGACGGTAAGCCATAGCTTGTTTCGTTAAATCATCATAAATAACTAATGTAGGCTTACCATCGTACATGAAATGCTCAGCAATAGCTGCACCAGTATATGGAGCAATATATTGTAAAGTTGCAGGTTCATCCGCAGATGCTGAAACGATAACTGTATAGTCTAAAGCACCACGTTCTTTTAATGTTGTTACAATGGCAGCAACCGAAGAAGCTTTTTGACCAATGGCAACATAAACACAGATTACATTTTCTTCTGCTTGATTAAGAATTGTATCGATCGCAATAGATGTTTTACCTGTTTGACGATCACCAATAATTAATTCACGCTGACCACGACCAATTGGAATCATTGTATCGATTGCTGTAATTCCAGTTTGTAATGGTTCACATACTGATTTACGGCTAATAATACCAGGAGCCATTGACTCAATTAAACGTGTATCTTCAATAGCAATAGCACCACTACCATCAATAGGTTCAGCTAATGAATTTACAACACGTCCTAATAAAGCAGAACCAACACCAACCTGTGCAATTTTGCCGGTTGCTCTTACAGTACTACCTTCTAAGATATCAATACCGGTACCCATTAATACGGCACCAACATTATCATTTTCTAGATTTAAAGCAATACCGATAGTTTTGTCTTCAAATTCTAAAAGTTCACCTGCCATTACTTGGTCAAGACCATAAACTCGAGCGATACCGTCTCCAACTTGAAGAACCGTACCAACATTATCAACTTTTACATCTTGATCATATTGTTCAATCTGTTGACGAATAATATTACTAATTTCGTCTGGACGAATACTTATCATAACTTACAAAAAGTTTTAAAATTAATTTGTTAAACTGCAGAAGTTTGTAAAAGAGATGCAACATCTCGTAATTGACCTTTTAAACTTAGATCAATTTCTTGAGAACCAATTTTAATTAATACACCACCTAATAATTGAGTATCAAGTGTAGTTACTAATTTAATTTCTTTTGCACCACTCATTTTAGTAATCTTTGCTGCTAAATCACTTTCTTGTGTCTCACTAAGTTTAATTGCTGAAGAAACTTCAACAATTTTAATTTCAGCAAGCTTATAAACAAGGTCTAAGTATCTATTGGCAATAGGTTCTAATAACTGAATTCTTTTACGATCAACTAATACTAATAAAAACTTATTAGTATATTTACTTAACTGATCACAAATTGTTTTTTCTAAAAGTTCTTTTTTACTTTTAGAAGTAAACATTGGATTTGCTAAATAATCTTTTAAGTCAGGTGTAGCACCTAACAAGTCTAAAATTTCTTTAACATCTGCAGTAACGATATCTACAGACCCATTTGAATCAGCAAGATTCAATAGAGCTTCAGCATATGGATCAACAAGTTTTGAACTTATTACCTGACTCATAATTGACCTCCTAATCTTGCAATACCTTTTTCAATAAGTTTATTATGCTCACTTGGAGTTAATTCACTTTGAAGTTTTGTAATAACACGTTTTAAAGCTAAAGTCGAAACTTGTTCTTTAATTTCACTTAGTACTTGCTGCTCACGGAATCGTAAAGTAGAAGCTGCTGAGTTAAATTTCTTTGAAAGTGTACTACTTGCTTGGTCACAATCAGCTGCAAGCATATTTTTTTTAATTGTTTCTGTCTCGGTTTTGATTTGTTCAATAATAACTTGAGCCTGAGCTAATTGCTTCTTTGCTTCATTTAATCGACTACTTGCTTCATTTAGACGCGTTTCCGCATCGTCAACTCCACGAATAATCTCTTTTTGACGGTCTCCTAGACTTTCTGAAAGAAAATCTTTACCGACAACAAATAATAAAGCTAATAAAAGCGTTAAGTTAATAATCCCAGTATCAAAAATATCTGTATTAATTCCAAATTCCCCACTTTGAGAAATTAAGAAAGATACATCAACAAAATCGTTCATATTCTTTTTCTGGTAATCTTATAATTCTTAAAAGAGCAAAGAAATGAATTAAGCGAATAATTTGTTTAAAATTTGGCTACTTAATGCATCAATTTCACCTTCTAGTACAGTTAAAATTTTGTCTTTTTTTGTTGAGAACTCATTAATGATTCTGTCTAAAAGATCATCAATGTACTTTTGTGATACGTTTAATTCTAATTCCAGAATTTCGTTGTGAATCTTTTGAGATTGTGTCACGTCAAGTGACGCTTCCTTACGCGTTTTAGCTAATGCTGCTTCGTACTCTGTTGTTAAATTATTTGCTTCAATTAACATATCAGAGGCCTTAGCTAGATTATCTAAAATATATTCGTTACGATCATTAATTGCTTGAATTAAAGGATTGTACAGAATAATATTTAAAACGAACATTAGTGCTAAAAATTCAATAGCAACTAATGGTAAAGTAATGCCAAAATCAAATAATCCACCTTTTTCTTCGGAACTTAATATTAGAAAAAGTTGATCAATCATAAATAAAAATTTTCAAATGATAATAACTACTAAAATACCAAGATCTACTTAAATTAAGAATAGATCTTGGTAAAAATCTTAGCCTGTGAATGGGTTAGCAAATAATAAAGCTAGTGCTACTACTAAACCATAAATAGTTAAGGCTTCCATGAAAGCTAAACTTAAAAGTAGAGTACCACGGATTTGGTTTTCTGCTTCAGGTTGACGAGCAATACCTTCAACAGCTTGACCAGCAGCGTTACCTTGACCAATACCAGGACCAATAGCAGCTAAACCAATAGAAAGACCAGCAGCGATAACTGATGCAGCAGATACGATAGAATCCATAATATATTCTCGTTAATGTTTCTAAAATAGTAAAATCAATAGGTTTCTTATAAAAGGGAAAGTCTTTACTCTACAACTTCAGCTATATAAGCTGCAGCTAAAGTAGAGAAGATTAGGGCCTGTACCGCACTGGCGAAGACTCCTAATACCATAATTGGAAGAGGCACGATTAGAGGAACTAATAAGGTTAATACCGAAACAGTAAGCTCATCAGCCAGTATATTACCAAATAAACGGAAACTTAAAGATAATGGTTTTGTAAAATCTTCAAGGATATTAATTGGTAATAAAATAACAGTAGGCTCAAGGTAACGTTTAAAGTAACCAAGTCCTTTTTTTCGTAAACCTGCATAGAAATAGAATACAGAAACTAATAAAGCTAAAGCAACTGTAGTATTAATATCATTTGTTGGTGCTGCTAATTCACCCTCAGGTAATTCAATTAATTTCCAAGGAACTAGAGCACCTGCCCAGTTACACCCGAAAATAAATAGGAATAAAGTACTAACAAATGGTACCCAAGGTCGGTAAGCACTTTCCCCAAGTTGATTTCTTGCAATTTCTTGTGTAAATTCAACTACAGATTCCATAAAGTTTTGCCAACCTTCTGGAATTCGTTGTGGATTATTAGCACCAAGAAATGAAAAAACTACCCATAGTAGAATTACAAACCAACTAACGATAAACACCTGTCCATGAATTGGGAAGCCCGCAACTTCCCAATAATAATGCACTCCTACTTCTACACCAGATAGAAGCATTGAAGTGTTATCTAGAATTAACGGGAACATAATTATTTTCGAATAATATTTTTAATCAAATTATATTTGATAGGAACTCTTTAATTATATACTAAACCCAACTAATTAGAGTTTCAAATTATAAAATAATATTAACTTCCTTCACCTAAAGCAAAACGTGTAAAACGAGCAACTTTAATATTTTCACCTAGCAATGAAACTTTTTGCTTGATTAATTCATCAATTGTAATGTTGCTGTCTTTAATAAACGGTTGGTCAACTAAAGAATACGACTTTAATAACTTTTGAATTCGGCCCTCAACAATTTTTAAACGAATTTCTTCCGGTTTATTTGATAAGTCATCTTTACCCGCTTCAATTCTTTTTTCATTCTCAATAAATTCCTCAGGAATTAAATCCATAGAAACATATGTTGCTGATGGTGATGCAGCAATCTGCATAGCTATATCTTTAACAAGTTCTTGGAATTCAGAACGACGGGCAACAAAATCTGTTTCACAATTGACTTCAAGAAGTACACCTAATCGCCCACCCGTATGAATATAGCTTTCAACAATACCTTCTTTTGTTTCACGGTCAGCTTTTTTTGAAGCCGAAGAAAGACCTTTTTGGCGTAAAGCTTCTAAAGCTTTCTCTAAATCTCCTCCATTTTCTTTTAAGGCATTTTTACATGCCATCATACCAGCCCCAGTTTTTTCGCGTAAATCTTTTACTGTTTTTGCACTAATTTGTGTAGTCACCTTTTCTCCTATTAGTTATTATTAGCAATGTAGTCAACATTTGTGGATACAACTTGATTTTGTTGACCTACGTTAATACTATCAACTAAAGTTTTAATAATTAATTTAATTGAGCGTATTGCATCATCGTTTCCCGGAATTGGAAAATCCACTAAATCAGGATCACAATTGGTATCTAAAATCGAAACAATTGGTATCTTTAAGATAGTAGCTTCACGTACTGCAGTTAATTCTTTTTTCTGATCAACAATGATAATAACGTCTGGAATTTTTGACATATTTTTAACACCATTTAAGTGACGTCTTAATTTCACAAGCTCATTATTAAGAGTTGCTGCTTCTTTTTTCGGAAGAACTTCAAATACACCATCAGCTTCTTTTTGTTCTAGTTCTTTAAGACGGTCAATTCGTGTTTTCATTGTTGACCAATTGGTTAGCATACCACCAAGCCATCTATGATTTACATAATACGAATTACAACGCTTAGATTCTTGAGCTATAATTGCAGCGGCTTGTCGTTTAGTACCAACGAATAAAAAAGTTTTACCTTTTTGAGCTGCAGTTTCCACAAAACTAGATGCATCATCTAATAATTTTGAGGTTTGAATTAAATCTAAAATATGAATATTATCGCGTTCTGTATAGATATAAGGAAACATTTTTGGATTCCAACGATGTGCCTTATGACCAAAGTGAACCCCAGCATCTAACAATTCATTTAATTTAACAACTACCATATAAATTTAAACCCCCGATTTTAAAATTTAGTTAAAAAGACTTAACATAGCTAATCTTATCATAAAAAAGAATTATTCAAAACGGATTTTGTATCATATCTATCTTGTAATGAAGGTAGTCTAATATCTACATTCGCAATAGTATTGTAAGTATTGAAACCAGTTCCTGCTGGAATTAAACGGCCAATAATTACACTTTCTTTTAATCCTCTTAGCCAATCAATCTTACCTTCAATTGCCGCTTCTGTTAGAATTCTTGTCGTTTCTTGGAAACTCGCTGCTGAAATAAAGCTTTCGGTAGCTAAAGATGATTTCGTAATACCTAATAAAACTGGTGTATACGTAATCAAATTCTCCGGATTTAATTCTAGAGCTAGATTCATATAGTTTACTTGATTTAATTCTACTAATTCATTTTGTAATAAATTACTTTTACCCGGTTTAATAATCCTAACTTTCGAAGCCATTTGTTTAACAATAGTTTCAATATGCTTGTTTGAAATAGTAACACCTTGTGAATTATAAACTGATTGAACAGAGGCTAAAATCAATAATTGAATATTTCGTAGGCTTGTGTAAGCCGAATTATACAATGAGGTAATTGTTTTATAATAATCAAAACAAGTATTTAAAATATCATGATGATTTACGACTCCGACACTTCCAATAACTGCAATCGGATGTGCAAGACCAATAATTTCATTAGGAGATACTAAAATTTTTGCGCGTTGATCAAAAGAACTTGCGATTCTTATTTTGTTAACTAATTTATCCTTAAGTTCATCCGAAAGAGGACTTGCAATGTCCAATGGGTAAGGAGTTAAATCCTCATACAGAGTTTTCGGCGATCTTTTCTCAATAATAGCAACAAATTTGGTCATAGTCTTTTTTGTTTTTGATGGTGGTGGATCCATATCAAAAATGCTTAAAATAAAACCAGGATTTTGAGATAGAATTGCTGAATTTTTTGGTTTTCGAGCTTCTAAAATCTCTTCAATTCTTGGAAGACCTTGTACGATGTCCCCACTAACAATTCTTTCATATAATAATGTTGCTAACGTTTCTCCTTGCCTAATGAAATCACCATTGTTAGATGAAATAATTGCGCCTTGAGATAAAAAGTAAGGTTTACCTAAATGGATTTCACATTTACTACCTAAAACGTTTGAAACTTTACCACAAGATTTTAATTTTAATAAATTAGAAATTCGATCATTTGTTCTTATGATTGCACCTGAAGGTTGTAAAAAGTTTCCATCTTCATTATATAAAGTTTTATAATCATTATCTGTAACGATTAATAAACGTTTAAAATTGGTAATGCGGCGTTTTATATTTTTTAAAACTAAGGCTTGATTTGTTGGAATATCTAAATATGATAACGTCGAACCTAATTCCACATATTGATTATTTTTAACTAAGAATGAAAAAGAGAAATTTTCTAATTTTAATTCCTTAGGAATAAAATCATTTAAATCTTTAGTTTGCGTAACTAAAAGGGAAAAATTAATATTAAAAGGTGAAACTGAATTTTTGTAATATTTAAAACGTAATTCATAATTATCAAACTCAAAGTTTTTAATCTTACTTTTTAAAATGAGATGAGTAGTAACAAAATTAACGCCAGTTACCGAATTTAGATTTTCACCATCCTTATAATTTAAAATTTTCTTTGTATTTAAAGAAAACTGCTCTGACTTTTGATTAATTACAGAACAAGTTTTTCCATTAGAATACGGTTTAGATATATTATAAAAAGATACTGGTCTCAGAACTAACAGTTTGTCCTCATGCTCATCCTTAACAACTTCTGACCACGATAATTGTTTAACAATAATATTCGTGTCTAAAATTTCCTCACCGGGATAAAACAACTTATTATTAACTTTTTTTATAATAGTTTTATCAAAGATTGGGTAAGATACACCTTGGATAATACGGATTTCATTAACGATACCATTATTTTGAATGATTTCAATAATCCCACTTGTTTGTGAGAATATATCCTTTATGATTTCGGTATTCTGTTCTACGAAGGTACCGTCTTCTACAAGCATCAGGCTTATATCTTTATTTAGCTGGTGGCGTTCTTCAGGCACCCACAAAACTTTTCCAGATTTTGTTAAAACAGCTTGCTCTAAAGAATTCATTTCAAAATCAAAATTACTGAAATGAAGCGTACCACCAGTTGTAGTTTGATAGTTATAGTTTACTTGTTCACCAAGGTACAATTCACTATTACGAGTTTGAACTACTGAATTCTTAAGTATATAAGGTTGAGGCCCCAAATTATTTAATAAAAGAATCTTATTAGATTGATAATTATAAATCGAAGAGTTATTTACAAATAATAAGTTATAAATAATCTCAAAATTATTAATGGTCTCTGTTGTAGAAAGCTTTTTAAGCTTTATGAAACCACTTCTATAATTATTTAAAATTTTTAAACGTGAGATACTATCACCATCTAATATAGAAGAAGATTTTTCTAATTTGATGAAAGAATTACTCGGCACATTATAAACTGAACCTGATAAAACCCAAACTAAACCATTCTTAGTAGCTGTTAATGTGGATTTACCATCTTTATCAACTTCATCTACGACTATACCGCCAAACGAAATTTCTCCAGAATTTGTACTAATAATATTCTTAGAATCTTGAATTAGTGTTTGATTACTTGCTGGTAATTCAATTAAAATTTGATTCTTTTTAACAAAACTATTATTTGAAGTAAAAATTAAGACATCAGGGCTAACCTCAATTTTAATTTTATTATTTTCATAATCAACAAGATAGATAGATGAGAAATTTTCCGCTAATAAAGCTTCTTCGCCATACATCGTTCTAGTTAACCTTGCTTTTAATAAAGGTGAAAAACTAATTCGGCCTGCAAATTTCGATTTTATTTGGCGATTCGATTCTGCAGTAAAAACACCTCCCGTATGGAATGTTCTCATTGTTAATTGTGTACCAGGTTCTCCAATGGATTGTGCAGCAATAATACCGACTGCTTCACCTAAGTTCACTAAATTTCCATCGGCTAAATTCCAACCATAACACTTTTGACAAATCGAACGTCCAGAACTACAAGTTAAGGGTGAACGTACTAAGACTTTTGAAATTTTAGATTCTAAAATTTTATTTGCTAGTTCAGGGGTAAGCGAGTTATCTCGTTCAATAATGAAATTATTGGAGATTTCAGCTTTTAAAATAAGTGTATTAGCGAGTGTTCGCCCAATAATTTTTTCTTTAAAATCATTATCACTACCAAAGTTAGAGATAATAACACCTTTTTTAGTTCCACAGTCAACTTCACGAATAATTAAATCCTGAGCAACATCAACTAATCTACGTGTCAAATAACCCGAATCAGCTGTCTTTAAAGCCGTATCAACAATACCTTTACGAGCTCCATAAGAAGAAATAATATAATCCGTAATTGTTAGGCCTTCACGGAAGTTATTTTTAATAGGAAGGTCAATAATTTGTCCATTAGGATCGGCCATTAAACCTCTCATACCTACTAATTGTCGAACTTGTGATAAGTTTCCCCTCGCACCGGAGAAAGCCATCATATAAACCGAATTTAAAGGATCATTCTTTTCGAAATACGAAACGACTTCATTTTTTAAATCTTCACTGGTTTGGTTCCAAGTATCAATAACACGCTGAAATCGTTCTACCTCAGTAATATCACCTCGGTCACAAAAGTATTGAGAAATCTCAATCTTTTCATTAGCCGTTTGAATAAGTTCCTTTTTTATAGGGGGAACTTTTAAATCTTCAATACTAATTGATATTGCGGCTTGAGTGGCATAATAGAAACCTAAATCTTTTAATGAATCCGCTAAGTATGTTGCGCGGTTTATGCCATATTTTATAAAAGATTCATAAATAATATTTTTTAAGTGATTTTTTTTAAACGAATAATTTTTAAAAGAGTACGACATATTTTTATAATGAGATTTCCAATCTTAAATACGGTTAAACATTGATAGATTCTTGTATTAAACTATTAAGAATTACTCGACCTGGCGTAGTTTTAATATAACAGTTCAAGATATTACCCTTTTCATCTTTTTTATACTGTCTATCAGAATATATTTCTAATGTATAATTATTTGGAAATTTACGAGTTTCAATTAAAACAGATTTTAATTTAGAATCTATTTCTACATGTCCATTATGTTTTAACCAAATAACAGAATGTAAACTTAATTCTTTTTGCTCGTAGGCTAAAATAACGTCCTCTAAATTTAGAAAATAATGATTAAAACCCTTTGTGCCTACTGAATTAGTTGATGTTAGATAGTAACAACCTAAAACCATATCTTGCGTAGGTACAAGAATGGGATCACCTGTAGCGGGAGATAAAAAATTATTAGGAGCTAGCATTAATAAGCGTGCTTCAGATTGCGCTTCTAAAGAAAGAGGTATATGCACAGCCATTTGATCTCCATCAAAGTCAGCATTGAAGGCTCCACAAACTAATGGATGTAATTGAATTGCACGACCTTCCACTAAAATCGGTTCAAAAGCTTGAATACCAAGTCTATGTAAAGTTGGAGCTCGATTTAAAAGAATCGGGTGCCCTGTTAAAACTTTTTCTAAAACTCTCCAAATCGTTGGTTCACTTCTTTGAATTAATTTTTTTGCAAGTTTCATGTTACTGGCAAAACCTTGAATGATTAATTCATGAATAATAAACGGTTGAAATAATTCAATCGCGATCTCGTGAGGTAATCCACATTGATTTAGTTTTAAACTTGGACCAACAATAATAACAGATCGGCCGGAGTAATCTACACGTTTCCCTAATAAGTTTTGACGGAATCGGCCTTGTTTACCTTCAATAATGTCAGACAATGATTTTAGAGGTCTATTATTAATGCCTAATGCACGTCTGCCACGTTTACCATTATCGATTAAAGCATCTACAGACTCTTGTAACATTCGTTTTTCATTACGAATGATTATTTCGGGAGCATAAATTTCTAATAATCTTGAAAGTCGATTATTTCGTGTAATAACGCGTCGATATAATTCGTTTAAATCAGATGTTGCAAAACGACCACCTTCCAACTGAACCATAGGTCTTAAACCTGGTGGTATTACTGGAAGAACTGATAGAACCATCCAAGCAGGATTAGACGACGTTGCAAAGAAGTTTTCTAAAACTCGTATTCTTTTGATAAGCTTCTCTTTTCGAATACTTGGCGCAGTTATTATTTCTTCACGACTTTTTACTAATTCTTCTTCAACATTTAGATTTTGTAAAACCTTTAAGATTGCTTCAGCACCAATTTTCGGTTCATCGTAATCTTCTAAATAATTATCCTCAATATTAAAAGAATTAGGAGAAGGTTGTTTATCAAAGAAAACGAAAGGTTTTGGTTCTTCTGAATTTAAAGCCGATTCTGTTGTGTAGGCCTCATATGAAGATTTATCATTTTGAGTTGTAATGTACTCATTAAAATAAGCAACTTTTTCTAAGTTTTTAGGTTTTATATCAATAATTAAACTTAAATAGCTAGGTAAACCTTTTAAGTACCAAACATGTGTAACAGGTGCTATTAATTCAATAAAACCCATACGATGACGTCGAACTCTAGATTCAGTTACTTCAACACCACACCTATCACAAACTAAACCACGATGTCGAACACGTCTATATTTTCCACAATGACATTCCCAATTTTTAACGGGACCAAAAATTCTTTCACAAAATAAACCATCCATTTCAGGTTTAAATGTACGATAGTTTATAGTTTCTGGCTTAATAACTTCACCAACAACTTGACCATTTGGTAAAGTTCTTGCTCCCCATTGACGAATACGAGCAGGCGATGCAATATTGATCTTTATATAATCAAATTCTTGTTCAAACTTTTTCATAGACAATTAATCGATTTTAATAGGCTTATACAAAGGTAAAGAACTCTTTAATATCTTATCGAAATTTAACATTAAATCGATTTCACAAGCAGTAGTTTGTTTGTTATCTGTAGGACAGATTTTATACGTACCAATATCTAAGCCAATAGATTGAAGTTCACGAATTAAAACCTTAAAAGATTCAGGAATACCCGGTTTTGGTATCGGTTTTCCTTTAATAATCGAATTTAAGGTTTCATTACGACCTTGCATATCATCTGATTTAATCGTTAACAATTCTTGTAATGTATAAGCGGATCCAAATGCTTCTAAAGCCCACACTTCCATTTCTCCAAATCTTTGACCACCCTGCTGCGATTTACCACCTAAAGGTTGTTGAGTAACAAGTGAATAAGGTCCTGTTGAACGTGCATGGATTTTATCATCCACAAGGTGTACGAGTTTTAACATGTACGCCTTTCCAATAGTTACTGGATTGTCGAATTTTTCACCATTACGTCCATCTGTTAACATAATTCGACCTGGAGAATACGAATCAAACAACCAAGGTTGATTAAATTCTGAAGCTGCTTTTTTTAGAGTTTTATTTACTAAAATTCGAGAAGCTTCACTACTATACATTTCATCGAATGGTAAAATCTTAAAACGCTTGCCTAATTTATCGCCTGCTAAACCTAATAAGCACTCAAAAATTTGTCCTACATTCATTCTTGAAGGTACACCTAGAGGATTTAGAATTACATCTACAGGAGTACCATCTGGAAGATATGGCATATCTTGAATAGGTAAAATGCGTGAAATAATTCCTTTATTTCCGTGACGGCCTGCTATTTTATCTCCAACTTGAATTTTACGGACTTGAGCAATAAAAACTCTAACGAGCATTATAGCTCCTTGAGGTAATTCGTCACCGTCAGCACGCGTAAAAGTTTGAATATCTAAAATACGACCATAGCCACCGTTGTGCATACGCAGTGATGTATCTCGAACATCACGTGCTTTTTCACCAAAAATTGCTCTTAATAAACGACCCTCTGGTAATTGATCAGATTCACCCTTCGGCGTAATTTTACCAACAAGTATGTCTCCGGCTTTGACGTAGGAACCTTTAGTAATAATTCCATTTTCATCTAAGTAGCGTAGTGCCTTCTCACCAATGTTAGGTATATCCCTTGTTATCTCTTCAGCTCCTGCTTTAGTTTGTCGAACTTCTACGTCACATTTTTCAATATGAATAGAAGTAAAGATATCTTCCGAAATTAAACGCTCACTTACTAAAATAGCATCTTCAAAATTGTAACCTTCCCATGGCATATAAGCGATTAGAAGATTTTGACCTAGAGATAACTCACCACTATCTGTACTTGGCCCATCCGCAATGATTTGTCCTGCAACTACCTTTTCACCAACCCATACAATTGGTCGTTGATTAATACAAGTATCTTGGTTTGAACGACAGTACTTTTGAAGATAATAAGTAATTTTCTTAGAATTTTTGTCTTCAATCATAATACGATCAGAAGAAACATAACGAACAATACCAGATTGCTCACTAATTAATACCATCCCGGAATCAGTAGCTAATTGGCTTTCAAAACCACTACCTACGATTGGTTTTTGAGGATAAAGAAGTGGAACAGCCTGACGTTGCATATTTGAACCCATTAATGCACGGTTAGCATCATCATGTTCTAAAAATGGTATTAAACATGCTGCCGCTGAAATAACTTGAACAGGTGATACTGAAATGAAATCTACATTTTTAGATGGGATAACATTAAACTCCTGATGGTGTCTAGCTGGTACAAATGTATTTTTAATAACGTCTAAATTCGTTACTGGTGTATCTGCAGGTGCAATTTGTAAATTATCTTCCGTATCAGCAGTCATATATATTGCTGAATTCTCACGAATGATCTGACCATCTGATACAGGGAAAAATGGTGTTTCAATAAAACCGTAAGCATTTACTCTGGCGTAAGCGGCTAACGATGCAATTAAACCCGCATTTTGACCCTCAGGTGTTTCAATGGGACAAATACGTCCATAATGACTTGGATGAATATCACGTACTGCGAAACTTACATGGTCACGATTTAAGCCGCCAGGTCCTAAACCACTGATTCGACGCTTGTGTGTCAAAGAGGCTAAAGGATTTGTTTGATCCATAAATTGGGACAATTGACTTGAACCAAAAAATTCCTTCATAGCAGCAATAATAGGTTTCGGATTTATTAAAGTTGTTGACTTTAAAACGGTTGAATCTGAAATTGTTAATCGCTCACGTATTGTTCTCTCTAATCTATTTAAACCAACACGAAATTGGTTTTGAAGCAACTCCCCAACAGATCTAACCCTACGATTCTGAAGGTGATCAATATCATCTAATACCCCAGAACCAAATTTAACTTGTGCTAAATAATTAATAATAGCAAGAATATCTTGAGGTGTTAGAGTACGGATTTTTTCAGAGATGTTTAGGTTTAGTTTTTGGTTTAATTTATAACGCCCAACTTTACCAATATCGTAGTATTTGATATCAAAAATTCGATAATAAAGATTTTGTTGAGTATCTAAATTAGTAGAATAGTTAGCTTGAACAGATGCTAAATTTTCATAAGCGTCATAAATAGATTGTTTCAAATCTGGTTCAGCAGTTCCTGCAGAATTAAAGTTTAAATATTCAAGGCTGCTTTCTAATTCATTCTGTTTTAAACCTAAATCTTTTAAGAATCTTATTGCTGGAATAGAGGTTGTTTTATCAACCCTAATGTAACTAATATCTTTCTTTAAATCTTGATCTTGCTCAAAATCAAATCTTAACCATGAACCACGATTGGAAATTAAGGTTGCATTGTAACGATATTTATCTTTTAAACTAACTTCTTTTTTATAAAAGATACCTGGGCTACGAACAATTTGGTTAATGATAATTCTTTCACAGCCATTAATAATGAACGTACCTTGATTTGTCATCAATGGTAGTTCACCTAAGAAGGCTTTTCTTTTAACGTGAAATTTTGTTTCTTTATTAATTATTTCTATTGGTACATAAATACGAACCGAATAAGTACTATCTCGTTGTTTAGACTCAAAAATACTATACTTTGGTTTTTTTAATTTATATTCATTCCCAAAAAAGCGTACTTCCAGATTTTTAGTAAAATCTAAAATAGACGAAAAGTTTTCTAACTCTTCGTTTAAACCTTCAGAAAGAAACCAACAAAAACTATTAACTTGAATTTCAACAAAATCATGCAAAGTTGTAATAAAAATTTTGTGCGTTTGATTCATTGATTTCAAATAAGATATTGATAATAATTTCGAATTAAATTTTTTAATTTATTAAACTAAGTTAGGCATTTAAGCAATATGGACTATAAAACTATTTATGCACATTCTTTCTTGTATAGTCTGCTTAATTTTGATTTTTTATTTGAAGCATTATTTCTATGAATAATATTCTTCTGTTGAGCTTTATCAATTTTCGAAAACGTATTATTTAAATTAATGTTAATAATAGTTAAATTCTCAGGTGAGGGATTATTTTTGTAAAATTCAATAGAATTTTTATACTTTTTCGTTAAAGTTCGAATTGCAGCACTATAATTTCTATTAATTTGACGACGCTTTTCACTAGTTTTAATACGCTTTTTTGACGATGGATTATTGGCCATTAAATTTTATTAAGATTATATAAATTAAGTTTTTATAAAAAAGACAGGTTTTAAGACACTAAACACGATATTAGCAAATTATATTAAAAACTAAAATAGTTTGGCAAGTTTTAAACAAAACCGTAATTTAATATAATTAATGAAACAATTATTCAAGTAATGGTTGATTCTAGTAAATATTTTATGGCACAATTACTACACGTAGAAATATTTTAAAATAATAAATCATGGCAAAAAATAAAGGAAGCCGAGTAGTGATAACCTTAGAATGCACGGAATGTAGAACTAATTTAGATAAACGTTCTAATGGTGTATCACGTTATACAACAGTAAAAAATAGACGTAATACACCTGACCGTCTGGAATTAAAAAAGTTCTGTCCACATTGTAATAATCATCAGATCCATAAAGAAATTAAATAAAGTAATATGAGCAAGAATACATTAAACCCAGAATTAGTAACAAAATTTGATTACCAAGATCCAGATTTTCTAGAAACATTTATGACGGATCAAAAGAAAATTTTATCGAGACGCTCAACACATTTATCGGTAAGTCAACATAGAAAATTAACTAAGACTATTAAACAATCTCGAATTGCGGGCTTAATACCATTTATTATTAAAGAAAGCGAATAGAATAAAATAATAAGTACTTAAATTAAAAAATTTATATTAATTAAATTAAGGACAAAAAATACTAAATGGGGCGATCACAACGCAACGATAATTTCATTGATAAAACCTTTACAATTCTTGCAGATATTTTACTAAAAGTTTTTCCTGCTAGTAAACAAGAGAAAGAAGCATTCTTCTACTACAGAGATGGTATGTCAGCTCAGTCAGAAGGTGAATACGCGGAAGCTTTAGAGAATTATTACGAAGCTTTACAAATTGAAGAAGATCCTTATGACCGTAGTTATATACTTTATAATATCGGACTAATTTATTCGAGTAATGGTGAATATCTAAAAGCTTTAGAATATTACCACCAGGGTTTAGAATTAAATTCTAATTTACCTCAAGCGTTAAATAATATTGCCGTAATTTATCATTATCAAGGTGTAAGAGCTTCCGAAAAACAAAATATTGAATTAGCAAAAAGTTTGTTTGACAAAGCTGCTGAATATTGGCGTCAAGCAATCAAATTGGCACCTAACAACTATATTGAAGCGCAAAATTGGTTAAAAACAACTGGCAGAATCCAGTCAGATCTACTATACTAAAAGATATAGACCTATATTTGGATATGTAGATAAAACCTGAAACCCTATTTATTTTATTTTTAAATAACAGTATACAAATATGCTTGAAGTTAGTACTAACGTTGGTTATGTTACACAAATTATTGGACCTGTTTTAGACGTTGAATTCCCTGCAGGAAATTTACCAAAAGTTTATAACGCAATTAACATTGAACGTGAAGGTAAAGAACTTCTAGTATGTGAAGTTCAACAATTACTTGGTGGTAATAAAGTACGCGCAGTTTCAATGAGTGCAACTGATGGTCTTAAACGTGGCGTTGAAGTAAGTGATACTGGTAGACCTATCAGTGTTCCAACTGGTGTAGAGACACTAGGACGAATCTTTAACGTTATTGGAGCTCCAGTAGATGAACTTGGAGATCTTGGTCCTAATGAGGCATTCCCAATTCACCGTTCAGCTCCTAAGTTTACAGAACTAGAAACTAAGCCGTCAATTTTTGAGACTGGTATTAAAGTTGTAGATCTATTAGCACCATACAGAAAAGGTGGTAAAATTGGATTATTCGGTGGTGCAGGTGTAGGTAAAACTGTGCTTATTATGGAATTAATTAATAACATTGCCAAAGCTCACGGTGGACTATCTGTATTTGGTGGTGTAGGTGAGAGAACTCGTGAAGGAAATGACCTTTATGAAGAGATGAAAGAATCGGGTGTAATTAATTCTGGAAACCTGAAAGAATCAAAAGTAGCTTTATGTTACGGTCAGATGAATGAGCCACCGGGAGCACGTATGCGTATCGGTTTAACAGCTCTTACTATGGCTGAGTACTTCAGAGATATTAATAAGCAAGATGTACTATTATTTATTGATAATATTTTCCGTTTTGTACAAGCAGGTTCTGAGGTATCAGCACTTTTAGGTCGTATGCCTTCAGCTGTAGGTTACCAACCAACTCTTGCTACAGAGATGGGACAATTACAAGAAAGAATTACATCAACTACATTAGGTTCGATTACTTCAATTCAAGCTGTATATGTACCTGCGGATGACCTAACAGATCCAGCTCCAGCGACAACTTTCGCACATTTAGATGCAACAACAGTACTTTCACGTGGACTAGCATCAAAAGGTATTTACCCTGCTGTAGATCCTTTAGATTCAACATCAACGATGCTTCAACCAAGTATTGTTGGAGATGTGCATTACGCAACAGCTCAAAACGTTAAAGAAACTTTACAACGTTACAAAGAATTACAAGATATTATTGCAATTCTAGGTTTAGATGAATTATCAGAAGATGACCGTCTAACTGTAGCACGTGCAAGAAAAGTAGAAAAATTCTTATCACAGCCATTCTTCGTTGCTGAAGTATTTACAGGTTCACCAGGAAAATATGTTAGCTTAGAAAATACTATTAAAGGTTTTAACATGTTATTAGATGGTGAATTAGATGATCTACCTGAGCAAGCTTTCTACCTTGTAGGTGATGTTGATGAAGTAATTAGTAAAGCTGAATCAATGAAATAACTTAGGAGTTTAAATGAGTTTACAAGTTCGTATTATTACTCCAGATAGAATTGTATGGAATACTTCAGCGGAAGAAGTAGTATTACCAAGTACAACAGGCCAATTAGGTATTCTAGTTAATCATACGCCTCTAATTACAGCAATTGAAGTTGGTGTTTTAAGAGTAAAGATTGATAAAAATTGGACACCTATGGTTTTACTTGGTGGTTTTGCTGAAATTGAAGATAACCAAGTAACAATTCTTGTTAATGGTGTAGAAGAAGTTTCTACAATCGATATTAATGAAGCAAAAAGTGCATTAAATGCAGCTTCAGAGCAACTAGAATCTGCAAATAGTAGCAAAGAAAAAATTGAGGCTTCTCAAAACTTGAAAAAAGCTTCGGCTCGATTACAAGCAGCTTCATTTTTATCGAATTAAAAATTAAGCGAAAGAATTAAAGTCTTTCGCTTAACTTAATAAATTAAATATAACTTAATGGTTTCTGTTCCTATTGAAAGAACGGTTGAAAATTCAGATTTTAAATTTAAAGTAAATGATTTAAATCAGTACGAATTAGAACTACCGTTTTTTGAACATATAGAAGAATTAAGACAAAGAAGTTTTCAAGTTCTTGGATTATTTCTAATTATTACGTTACTTTTATTTGTTGATGTAAAACTGATCGTTAAATTACTCGAAGTGCCTGTTCAAGATATTCGATTCTTTCAAATATCACCAGGAGAGTACTTTCTTTCCACGGTTAAGATTGCATGTTATTCTGGACTACTTTTTTGTAGTCCAGTTCTTCTGAGTCAAATTATTTTATTCATATTACCAGGCTTAAATAGTAATGAGAAAAAAATAATATTACCACTTTTAATTGGATCAATTATCCTCTTTGGAGCTGGTTTATTATTTTCATACTATGTATTAATACCAGCAGCACTTAATTTTTTTATATCTTATAGTGCTGATGTTGTTGAACCCTTATGGTCTATAGATCAATATTTTGATTTCATCTTACTAATTTTTTTAACTACAGGTTTAGCATTTCAAATTCCAGTATTTCAAATAATTCTTGGTCTTTTAGATGTGATATCAGGTAAACAAATGCTAGAAGCTTGGAAATATGTAGTCTTAGGTTCAACTATTGTTGGTGCAATATTAACACCTTCAACAGATCCAATAACACAAATATTCTTATCTTCAGCAATTATGCTCCTTTATTTATCAGGAGCAGGAGTTTTAATTCTTTTAAAAAAATAAAAGAATTATCTGCGAGTTAAATACAATTAATTTTTCGATTTCAAACCTACTCTATAATAAATTTTCATTAAAACTGTATATAAAAAGAACAATGAAAAATTTTAATTTTAATTTAAAATTTCTAAAGACAATTTCGTTATTGTCACTATTAATAGTAAGCAACCTTGTAACAATTAGTTCAAGTGAAGCTTTCCCAATCTATGCGCAAAATGCATATGCCAATCCGAGAGAGGCAAATGGACGAATCGCATGTGCCAATTGTCATTTAGCACAAAAAGTAACTGAAGTTGAAGCACCGAAATCAGTATTACCTAATACAGTTTTTGAAATCGAGGTAAAAATACCTTATGACTTAAACTCAAAGCAAGTTTTAGCTACTGGTAAAACAGGTGGTCTAAATGTTGGTGCAGTAGTTGTATTACCGGAAGGTTTTAAACTAGCTCCTGCAAATAAACTATCTGCAGAAACAAAAGCTAAAACGAAAGGTGTTTACATTTCACCATATAGTGCTAAACAAGAGAACATTTTAGTTGTTGGGCCAATCGCAGGTGATAAGCATCAAGAAATTACTTTCCCAATTCTTTCACCAGACCCTGCTACAAATCCAGATGTTAATTTTGTAAAATATCCAATTTATGCAGGTGCTAACCGTGGTAGAGGACAAGTTAACCCTAATGGGGAAAAAAGTAATAATGTCTTAACTCAAGCAACTGCAAGTGGTCAAATTTCATCTATTGAAAAAACAGATAAAGGTGGTTACAAAGTTTCAATTAAAAAAGCTGACGGTAACGTAGTTGTTAGTGAAATTTTACCAGGACCAAATTTAATTGTTAAAGAAAATGATTTAGTAACAGTTGAACAACCATTAACAAATGATCCAAATGTTGGTGGGTTCGGTCAAACAGATACTGAAATCGTATTACAAAGTGCAGCACGTATCTACGGGTACATCGCAATCGTACTTTTAATATTACTGTGTCAAATTTTCTTAGTATTGAAGAAAAAGCAATTCGAGAAAGTACAAGCAGCCGAAATGAATTTCTAAAAAAAATTCTTGAATAACATTATTAATTTTCAAAATTAATAATGTTATTTGAAAAAAGTATTTTAGACAATTGACATAAGTACAAATAAAATAGTATTATTTATAAACTAATTGGGTGGTTAACTCAGCGGTAGAGTGCCTGCCTTACAAGCAGGAGGTCACTGGTTCAAATCCAGTACTGCCCAAACTCAATTTTAAAGGGTTCATCGTCTAAGGGATTAGGACCGGAACCTTCTAAGTTCCTAATGTAGGTTCGAATCCTACTGAGCCTAAAAAAAAGCGAAGTGAATTTTGTTTATTTTAAAATAAACAAAATTCACTTCGCTTTTTAGTTAACAAATTTATTTAGTAACATTTTTAAATTTATTTTTGTTAGCAGCACGTTTTTCAGTAACTTCTGACTTAGTTTCGTCAACATCAATAACTTCTTCTTCATCAATTTCTTCAGATTTATTAACAAAGATTTTTACTTTACCTTCATCATCTAAATCAACTACAACAGTACTACCTGGTTTAAATGGCTCATGTAAGAATTTATTAGCTAAATTATCTTCTAATAAAGACATTACAGCTCGACGTAGTGGTCTCGCACCATAAATTGGGTTGAAACCTTGATCAACTAATTTATTATTAACTCTTTCTGTTACTTCTAATCTTAAACCTTGATCACTTAAACGTTTAGATAAATCTTTAATCATAATAACAGCAATTTCACGAACATCATCTTTCGTTAATTGTTGGAAAACGATAATTTCATCTAAACGGTTTAAAAATTCTGGTCTAAAGTATTGCTTTAACTCATCATTTACCATTGCTGCAATACGTGAATATTGAGAACTTTCATTGTTTTCACCTGAAACTTCAAATCCTAAACCACCAGCGGATCCTTTTTCAATAACTTTCGAACCAACATTGGAAGTCATAATAATGATTGTATTTTTAAAATCAATCGTTCGACCTTTAGAGTCTGTTAAACGACCATCTTCTAAAATTTGAAGCATTAAATTAAAGATATCCGGATGAGCTTTCTCAACTTCATCAAAAAGAACAACGGTATATGGCTTACGTCGAACCGCTTCAGTTAATTGTCCACCCTCACTATATCCAACATAACCAGGAGGTGATCCAATTAATTTAGCCACGGTATGTCTTTCCATAAATTCGGACATATCTAAACGCACCATTGTATCTTCGGAACCAAAGAAGTAAGCAGCTAAAGCTTTTGTTAACTCAGTTTTTCCAACTCCAGTAGGTCCTGAGAAAATAAAACTAGCGATAGGTCTATTTGGATTACGTAAACCTACTCGTGCACGTCTTACTGCTCGTGAAACAGCAACTACAGCTTGGTTTTGACCGATTACACGTTGGTGTAAAATTTCTTCCATTTGTAACAGTTTCTCAGACTCAGTCTTTGAAATCTTATTTACAGGAATTTTTGTCCACGCAGCAACAACTTGTGCAACGTCTTCATCCGTAACAACTGGTCTATGTTTTTTAGATTTTGGTAAACGACGTGCACTTTGAACAATTGCAGTAATTTGTGCGCGAATTTCCATTTCACGGTCTCTTAATTCACCAGCTTTTTCAAAGTTTTGTACTCGTACAGCTGAATCCTTTTCATTTAGTAATTCACGTAACTCTTGATCTAATTCAATAGCAGCATCAGGCAAACGATAATTCATTAACCTAACTCTTGAACCTGCTTCATCAATTAAATCAATTGCCTTATCCGGTAAGAAACGATCCGCAATATATTGTGCACCAAGCTTAGCTGCAGCCACAAGCGCAGAGTCACTTATTCTAAGGTTATGATGACGCTCATATCTACTACGCAAACCTCGTAAAATTTCAATAGTTTCTTTAATTGATGGCTCTGGAACAGTTACAGGCTGGAAACGACGCTCTAACGCTGCATCCTTTTCAATATATTTTCTATATTCATCAATTGTTGTTGCACCAATTACTTGAAGTTCACCACGAGCTAACGCAGGTTTTAAGATGTTTGCAGCATCAATAGCACCTTCTGCAGCACCAGCACCAATTAGAGTATGGACTTCATCAATAACTAAAATAATATTTTTAGCTGCTTGAACTTCATCCATAATTTTCTTAAGACGTTCTTCAAATTCACCACGGTATTTCGTACCTGCAAGTAATAGACCAATATCTAGACTAACAACTTGTTTTTCTTCTAAAATATCTGGAATATCACGTTGAACAATTCGCTGCGCTAAACCTTCAGCTACGGCTGTTTTACCTACACCTGGTTCACCAATTAAAACAGGATTGTTTTTTGTTCGTCGTGCTAAAATTTGAATAACACGTTCAATTTCGTCTGCACGACCAATTACAGGGTCTAATTTACCTTCTGAGGCAGCATCAGTCATGTTATTTGTGAATTCTTCTAAAGTAGGTGTCTTACTTCCCATTTCGAAGATTTCACTATTACTACTACCATTACTAGCAATTGTTATTTCAACTGTTTCGCCAACTTGACCTAAAACCTCTGAACGAACTTTTGATAAATCCGCCCCTAAATTTTCAAGTACTCTAGTAGCAACGCCATCTTCTTCTTCAAGAAGCGCTAAAAGGATGTGTTCTGTACCAATATAACTATGGCCAAGATCTCTCGCTTCTTCAATTGCCATTTCTAGAACTCGCTTAGCACGCGGAGTAAATGGAATTTCAACTGCAACAAAACCAGAACCTCGGCCGATTATTCTTTCGACTTCAATTCTAGCATCTTTTAAATTCACACCCATGGATTTAAGAACTTTGGTTGCTACACCAGCTCCTTCACCTATAAGTCCTAATAAAATCTGTTCAGTACCAACAAAATTATGTCCTAATCTTCTTGATTCTTCCTGAGCTAGCATAACGACTTTAATCGCTTTTTCAGTAAAACGTTCAAACATATCAACGATATGTTTAATAAAATTTATTATCTTCTATTCTCTAAATTTTATAAACTGAACTTTTTCTGTATATATATTAATTTAATTAATATGTATTATAGAAATATAACGATACAAAATCTACAAATGCAATAGATAAGGTAGTTTTGGTATATAATAGTAAACAGTTATAGATAAACTAATAACTATTTGCCTAACCGTGTAAAAATTGAATAAATATTCAAATAGTATGAGTAAAGTTTACGATTGGTTTGAAGAACGTTTAGAAATTCAAGCTATCGCCGATGATATTACAAGTAAGTATGTACCACCACATGTTAACATTTTCTATTGTTTCGGTGGGATTGTATTAACTTGTTTCTTAGTTCAAGTAGCAACTGGCTTTGCTATGACCTTCTATTACAGACCAACGGTAACAGAAGCATTTGCATCTGTTCAGTATATTATGACTGAAGTTAACTTTGGTTGGTTAATTCGCTCAATCCATAGATGGTCTGCAAGTATGATGGTTCTTATGATGGTTCTTCATATTTGTCGAGTATACTTAACTGGTGGTTTTAAAAAACCAAGAGAATTAACTTGGGTTACTGGAGTTGTTCTAGCTGTAGTTACAGTTTCGTTTGGTGTAACTGGTTATTCTTTACCATGGGATCAAGTTGGATTCTGGGCTTGTAAAATTGTAACTGGTGTACCTGACGCTATTCCAGTAATTGGACCTGTAGTGGTTCAATTATTAAGAGGTGGTGTAAGTGTAGGCCAAGGAACACTAACACGCTTTTATAGTGCTCACACATTTGTATTACCAGTTGCAGCTGCAGCATTAATGCTTACTCATTTCTTAATGATTCGTAAGCAAGGTATTTCAGGTCCTTTATAAACTATAGATAATCTAAAAAGGTATAAAATATATGTCAGTTATTAAAAAACCGGATTTAACTGATCCAAAGCTACGCGCAAAGTTAGCAAAAGGCATGGGTCATAACTATTATGGTGAACCAGCTTGGCCAAATGATCTATTGTACATTTTCCCAGTTGTAATTCTAGGAACATTCGCAATACTTATTGGTTTAGCTGTACTTGAGCCATCTGGCTTTGGTGAACCAGCTAACCCATTTGCAACTCCATTAGAAATTTTACCTGAATGGTATTTCTTCCCTACTTTTAACTTATTACGTGTTCTACCGAATAAATTATTAGGAATTGGAGCAATGGCAGCAGTACCGTTAGGTTTAATCACGGTACCATTTATTGAAAATGTCAATAAATTCCAAAATCCATTCCGTAGACCAATTTCATCTATTGTTTTCCTAGTAAGTAGTGTTATAGCTATTTGGTTAGGTATTGGTGCAACTATGCCAATTGATAAAGCAATTACTTTAGGTTTATTTTAAGTAAAAAAAAATCTCAGTTAACTTTAATTTAAAGTTAACTGAGATTTTTATTGCCGTTTATTTTAATTCAACTTTTCCACCAGCTGTTTCGATTTGAGCCTTAGCTTCTTCAGCATCACTCTTAGGCATAGCTTCCTTAATAACTTTAGGTGCTGATTCAACTAATTCTTTAGCTTCTTTTAAACCTAAACCTGTTAATGTTCTAACAATTTTTAAAATTGCAATTTTCTTATCAGCAGGAACGTCAGCTAGGAATAAATCAAATTCTGTCTTTTCTTCAGCAGCTTCACCACCTTCTGCTGCTCCGCCAGCAGCACCAGCAACCATCATCATTCCACCACCACTTGATGCATCAACACCAAATGTTTCTTCAATTTTCTCAACTAATTCTGAAGCTTCTAATAATGTTAATGATTTTAGTTGCTCAAGGATATCGTTAATCTTTTCTGCCATAATATTTTTCTTAATTAAATAATAAATGTTTTAAATTAGACTAGTTAAATCTATTTTTACGGAAGGGCTCATCGTTTTCGCTATGTAAAAACTTTTAAAGTATTTACCTTTTACACCCGTAGGTTTATTTTGTTCAATTGACTTATAAAGAGCTAATAGATTTTCTACTAACTGCTCTTCAGTGAAATTAATTTTACCAAAACTAACGTGAACAATACCTGTACGATCTGCTCGATATTCTAACTTTCCTTTTTTAAATTCATTTAAAGTACTCGTTAAATCACTCGATACAGTACCACCTTTAGGGGAAGGCATTAAACCTTTTGGTCCTAAGATTTTACCAAGTGTAGCAATCTTTGGCATCATGTCAGGTGTAGCGATAAGTAAATCGAAATTTAGATTACCTTTTTTTATTTCATCAATAAGTTCATTTGAACCAACAATATCTGCGCCATTCGTTTTAGCTTCCTCATGTTTTTCATCAGGTGCTAATACAGCAATTTTTATACTTTTACCCGTGCCATTTGGTAAAACAACTGTCGTTCTTAATTGTTGATCTGCATATTTAGGATCAATATTTAAACAAAAATGTGCTTCCACCGATTCAATAAAATTGACAGCGGCCATTTGTTTTAATACTGGAATAGCTGATTCAACTGAATATTCCACTTCAGTAATTTTTTCTCGGGCAATTTTTATTCGTTTCGAATAAGTTTTCATAATTTACCTAAATTTAGTTTTCAATTGTTAGGCCCATACTATTTGCCGTTCCCTCAACAATTCGGATTGCACTTTCTAATTTGTTTGTATTTAAATCAGGCAGTTTTATTTTTGCAATTTCTTCAAGTTGGGCATAAGTAACACTACCAACTTTAACTTTGTTTGGTTCACCTGAACCTTTCGCTATCTTTACAGCTTTCAACAATAAATCAGAAGCCGGTGGCGTTTTTAATATAAAAGTATAACTACGGTCTTCAAAAGCCGAGATTTCTACAGGTATAATTGATCCCGCTTTATCAGAAGTCTTTGCATTGTAATCTTTACAAAACGCTGCGATATTCAATCCGTGTTGACCTAAAGCAGGACCTACAGGTGGTGCCGGAGTTGCTTTACCAGCAGGTAAAGCTAATTTAATAATAGCAACTAATTTTTTTGCCATAACATTTTTAAAGAGAACTCATTTTTATAAAATTCCATAATAATGAAATTGTATAAAATATTTTTTAATTTGGATAGCGAAATCCTATATAAAATTTTATTAAACACGCCCTGAAGGACTTGAACCCTCGACATTTGGTTTTGGAGACCAACGTTCTACCAACTGAACTAAGGACGCACTTGTATAAAGTATAACCAATTCTTTTAAATTGGTCAATAATATTTAAATTTTTTAAAATATAAAAGGCTCAGATTTAAGATATCTAAGTTTGTATACATGACTTATTTTACATAAGCACTGAACAAAAGTTTAGAAAATAAAAGATAGGCATTCATGCCTAACTTTTATTTTCTAAATTACACGATTTTTTTAGTCTTCAATTTCAAAGATTTCATTAAAAGTTTTTCTCACTTTATCACCAGAGTCGATCGTTTCTAGAGGATCTTTTCTTAAACGGTGACGTAAACATAAAACAATGATAGCACTGATGTCTTCTACTGTAACCTCATCTTTATTTTGACGAGCAGCATAAGCCTTTGAAGCACGTGTAACTACAATGTCACCACGAAGTCCATCTACGTCTAATTCACTACAAACTTGTGAAATTTTAACACGTAAATCGTAATCTACCGTAACATTCTTTAACTGATTCTGAGCTGCAATAATTTCAGCTTTTAAATTTTGTTGGTCAGAATGATACTTTTCAATCCAAACATAAGGGTCACTATCGAATGAAGTTCGCTCTTCAACAATTTTAACTCGTAGGATTGGATCCTTAACAGTACGGATTTCGGCATGCATACCAAAACGATCTAAAAGTTGAGGTCTTAATTCACCTTCTTCCGGGTTTCCAGAACCAACTAAAACAAATCTAGCTGGGTGACGTATTGAGATACCCTCACGTTCAACAGTATTCCAACCAGACGCCGCAGAATCAAGTAGAATGTCAACTAAATGATCATCTAGAAGATTCACCTCATCTACGTATAAAATACCTCTATTTGCCTTTGCCAGTAAACCTGGTTCAAATGCTTTAACACCTTCCGTTAATGCTTTTTCAATATCAATTGTTCCACAAACTCTATCTTCAGTAGCACCTAAAGGAAGATCAACCATTGGAATTTTCATAGTCGAAAGATCCAGTTGGTCTGAATTTTCAATCTTAGCACGAACTTCCGCACTCATTAACTCTAAGTCAGATGGGTGAGAATTAAATGGATCATCCTTAATAACATCGATTTCTGGTAACAAATCGGCGATCGCACGAATAGTTGTTGATTTACCCGTTCCTCGATCACCCATGATCATAACACCACCAATTTTGGAATCAATTACATTCAATTCAAGAGCAAGTTTCATTTCTTCTTGTCCAACAATCGCCGTAAAGGGGAAAATTGGTAAAGTCGTTTTTGTTTTTGTTTCTGTTACCATTAAAAAGATTATTATTTAACTTAAATTTCAAATTAAAAGAGTCGAAAGTGGCTAATCAATAATTATTGGTATAATGTTGTACCTAATCTAATTGCTAAAAGTGCTGAAAGTAAAGCAGTGGCTAAAGCAATTAGAACTTGATTATCTGTTAACATATCAATAAATTTATAATTAAATTTTTATGCAATAACTACTAATTATTACGAGAATACATAAAGTCAGTACATATATATTTATCATAAATTAAAAAGTTTCGCCTGGATTAATTATTTTAAAATATGCTTTATAGCGGGTGAGGCGATTCGAACGCCCGACATCGACCTTGGCAAGGTCACGCTCTACCACTGAGCTACACCCGCTAACCATTTGTTAATCAAATATTATAATTTTTTAAAAATAATGTCAAGCGAAATTGAAACAAGAAAATACTCTGATTTAAATATAATCAAAGTATTTTTCTTAAAAATTTTTATCTAAAGCCTACAGAAGCTTGCCAAACGAAAGCTAATAGAAGGAAGAAAACCGGAATTGCTGGAAGAATATCCACAATTGGACTAAACATAATATAAGCATCTGGTAATCGTGCAATTAATAAACTTTCCATATAAAATATTCCTTTAATTTTAAGAAATTAATTTACTTTAATATTACTACTAAACTACAAATAAGTAGCAAGAATTTTTATAATAGAATAATTATTATTTGTATTTTAAATAAAAAAATACATTATAATTATTTTAGCTTATAGACTGAATAAAATAATTTGGACATAAATCAATGGTAATAACACAACTTTTAGTTTCTGCACTAGTTCTTTTATCATTTGTTTTAGTAATTGCAGTACCAGTAATCTTTGCTTCTCCAAGCGAATGGGAAACATCAAAAGCAAATGTATTTAGATTAGCAGGTATTTGGAGTGGTCTGGTAATCTTTACAGGATTTGTAAGTGCCGGCGCTTAACTAAAAAGAAAAGAAAAGAAAAAAAGATATTGAATTTTTAATTCAATATCTTTTTTTTATTTGTTATCGATTAACAAAATTATTATTCAAGGTCTCTACGATTAGGGTTTCGAGATGGATCACTAGATAATAATCCGAAAATAAATAGTGAAATAAAGAAAATTACAAGAGTATATACAAGAATTTTTAAAGCTAGCATAAAATTTTTGTGTGATTAATTAATCAATAGAATTTAATAATTTTTTATTAAATTGAATCCTAAAAAGGGGTATCAAGCTTACTAGGAGAAAAATTATTTAAGTTTGGAACTTTAGAATAATCAGGTTGATTTTGACTAACAGAATATGGATATATCTGAGAAACGGTCAGTTCAATTTGTTTATCCTTTTGTAAACCTGAATTTTGTAATACATTTTCCTTAACAGATAAGAATCCTTCAAGAATAATGTAATCACCAACATTGTAGTATTTATTAATATCATCACTCGTGTTACTCCAAACAGCGATATTAAATACTTCAGATTTACATCGTTTACTAACTTGCGGAAATTTAACTAAAAATTTAACTAACGTTATGTCATCAGAAAAAAAATTTGTTCTGCTTCCTGGATAATTTTAACAATAAAAATAGAATGATTCATAAGATAATGATAATTTATTATTGTAGATTTTTATAAAAATCATTAATGAATATAAATTAAAAGAAATAATTTAAAACGTCAAGTCTTTACGTTTAATCGATTGATCGTAATTTAAATCTTTCAATTTCTTTAAAATTTTCTCAAAATATTCTTGTAAATAACTTTCTAGACTTAGTAACTCATCCGATTCAAAGCAAAAGATTGAATTTAATTCATCAATATCAACCGAAAAATCGGCATCACTTGAAAGAACTTCAACGAATGCTAATCTATCCGTAATGTTCCAACTCCATTGGAAAAAACTACTTACTTGACGTAATAATTTTATTAATGATAATGGAATACTAGATATTTCAGACTTTTGGCCAGATAATTTTTCACAAAGCTCAATTAATTCAGATGATAACCATGACTTTGAACCACCCAATGAAAATACTTTATTTTCAGTATCAGGAATTATTAAGCTTCTTAGACAAAATTTTGCAGCATCTTGAGTATCAATATACGAAATTGAAGTTGATTCTTTAGTTACCCAAACGGATTGCTTTTCTAATATTGGAACTGCATACTGACTTATCAGACCTTGATAAAAACCAGCGGAACGGAAAATAGTATAAGGAATTTTTGATTCCTTAAGTAAATTTTCAACGGTATACTTAAATTTCATTAACGGAATATAAGAATATTTTTCCGTATTCAAAATTGAAAAGAAAATAAAACGTTTTACTTTTGCAACTTTTGCAGCTTTTATTAAGGTAATTTTGCCGTACCAATCAACTTCTTTCATATTCACAATGTCTGTTGGGCGTGTAGTTGAAGCATCAATCACAGCCGTAACACCAACGAAACAAGGTGGTATACTTTCAGGAGTTGTTAAATCCCCGTATTTTAATTCTGCACCCCATTCTTGAAGGAAATTTGCTTTTCGTAAGTTACGAACTAGACAACGAACTTGATAACCTTCATTTAAAGCTTGGCGTACAATCTGTCTACCTAATGTTCCCGTGGCCCCAATTACTAATAAAGTCATACTTTTTATCCAGTTAGATAATTTATAAGTTTATTACTTATATAACACGAATTAAAAATTATGAATCAAATAAACCACTTTTTAAAATATCTTCAGCTTGAAGAGTAACTAAATCTGCTTTTGTTAAAACACCATCATTTTGTTCAAAAATTCGATTTGCTTGACGTAGACGTGCACGATCTAATGCATTTCTTGCACTTCTCGCATTTGCAAATAAAGGTTGTTCTTTACGTTTCTCTAAATAACTATAGAATGCCGTATCGGCCTCTGCAGTTAGCTGATATTGTTGCTCATCTAGCATAATTCTACCAATATGAACTAATTCATCTACAGAGTAATCTGGGAAATGAACATGGTTAGTAATTCTTGATGAAAGACCAGGGTTTGATTCATAGAATTTATCCATACGCTCTTTATAACCAGCAAGAATAACTACTAGATCATCACGTTGATTTTCCATTACTTGTAAAAGAATTTCAATCGCTTCTGAACCATAATCACGATCATTGTCAGGCTTATATAAATAATAAGCTTCATCAATGAATAAAACTCCACCCATTGCTTTCTTAAGCACTTCTTTAGTCTTTGGAGCAGTATGACCAATATATTGACCTACAAGATCATCACGTGTAACAGTTAATAAATGACCTTTTCGAATATAACCTAATTTAAAAAGTATATCCGCCATTTTTAATGCTACAGTAGTTTTACCAGTACCAGGGCTACCAGTAAATGACATATGTAAACCAGGATTAGTAGCTGTTAAACCAACCTGACGACGTAAGCGATCTACTAAAAGTAAAGCTGAAATTTCACGAATTCTTGTCTTAACGGGTTTTAAACCAATAAGTTCAGTATCCAGAATATCAATAAGTTCTTGAATCTCTGTTTTATTATATTCTTCTTGTAAGTTTACTAAAGTGCTATCTGAAAATTCTGTGTTGTCTGACATTATAATAATTTCCTTAATAAAAATAAAAATAAATCAAAGTATTTAAGTTTAAGAAATTAATCTTAAACTTAAATACTTTAAAAATTGTTATGCTTAGTAACGCTCGCCTGGTGCGCCGTTCTGTGCGTAACCACGGATGTGGTAACGTTGGAAGCGACCTGCAACCTCAGTACGGCCTAGCTCGAAGCCTGGCTCGTTAGCTGGACGGTTAACGATGAAAGCAGATGCACAACTTTCAACACCACGTGCTGGGTTGAATGCTTGAATCTTAGTGTAACCAGCTGGGTTAGCCTTAATACACTCAGCAATTTCATACATTACTGTAGCTGGATCTTTACAATCGAAAAGAGGAAGACCCCACATATCCCAGTAACAGTTACGAGGATGTGGATCATCTGTCCACTCAATAGAGATTGCGAAGCCTGCAGCTAAGATGAACTCTACTTGAGTTTTAATTTGATCTTCAGTTAAATCAGGTAAAAAAGAGAAAGCGCCTTGTGTAATTCTCACTATTCAATACTCCTTGTTATTTAAAACAATATTATTTTGATAATTCAGCAATTATAAGAATAATTGCTGAATTCAGATTGGGATAATTTAGTAATTAAACTAAATTAAACGTTAGCAGTAGGTGTCTCTACGAAGTCAGGAGTATCTGTAGAAGTGTAGTTAAATGTAATACCTTTCCATAGATCTAAAGCTGTTTGTAGAGGACCACATAACTTAGCTGCATCACGAAGAATCTCAGGACCTTCGCCAACGTAGTCACGTCCAGTGTTACGAGCAAATACCATTGCTTCTAGAGCAACACGGTTTGCAGTCGCACCAGCTTGGATACCATCTGGGTGACCAATTGTACCACCACCAAACTGAAGAATTACATCATCACCTAGGTAGTAAATTAATTGGTGCATTTGACCACAATGAATACCACCAGAAGCTACTGGTAAACACTTACGTAGAGAAGCCCAATCCATCTCGAAGAAGATACCTTTAGGAAGGTTAACTTCAAGATTAGTCATTAATAATGTATTGTAGAAGCCTTGAACCATTAGAGGGTCACCTTCTAATTTACCTACAACTGTACCAGCGTGAATATGGTCAACACCAGCCATACGCATCCACTTACAAATTACACGGAAGTTAATACCGTGGTCTTTTTGACGTGCATAAGTAGAGTTACCTGCACGGTGTAAATGAAGGATCATGTCATGCTTTCTTGACCAGTAGGCAATACTTTGAATAGCAGTGTAACCCATTACAAGGTCAATCATGATAATGATAGAACCGATTTCACGAGCGTACTCAGCACGTTCGTAAACGTCTTCCATAGTACCAGCAGTTACGTTAAGGTATGAACCTTTAACTTCACCAGAAGTAGCAACCGCACGGTTGATACCTTCAATTACGTAAAGGAAACGCTCTCTCCAACGCATGAATGCTTGAGAGTTAATATTCTCATCATCTTTAAGGAAGTCAAGACCACCCTTAAGACCTTCGAATACTACACGACCGTAGTTCTTACCAGATAAACCTAACTTAGGCTTAACAGTTGCACCTAAAAGAGGCTTACCGAATTTATCCATACGCTCACGCTCTACAATAACACCTGTAGCTGGACCTTGGAAAGTTCTTAAGTAAGCGTAAGGAATACGCATATCTTCTAAACGAAGAGCTTTAAGAGCCTTAAAACCAAATACGTTACCAATAATAGATGCAGTCATGTTAGCAAGAGAAGCTTCCTCGAATAAATCACATTCGTATGCGATGTAAGCGAAGTACTGATCAGTTGCGTTAGGTACTGGATCTACACGGTAAGCTTTTGCACGGTATACGTCACAAGCTGTTAGTAGATCAGTCCATACTACTGTCCATGTTGCAGTTGAAGACTCACCAGCAACTGCAGCTGCAGCTTCTACTGGGTCAACACCTGGTTGAGGTGTAATACGGAATAAAGCAAGTAGATCAGATTCTTTTACTGAGTAGTTAGCATCCCAGTAACCCATTTTAGCGTAAGGGATAACACCTGATTCGTAACGTTCTGATTTGATTCTAGTACGTTCTGTTACGTTTTGAGCCATTTTAATTTCCTCCTTAAGGTAGTTAAGGCAATAATAAGCGTTTTTCGTGAGGGTTGATTTCTTATTAATTTGTAAAGCAACCTTATTTACTAATATATCACTTACTGTTCATCAAATCATTATATTCTTAATTATAAAAACGATAAGTTTTACTAATACACTCTAAGGTTTAATGAAATTTTGATACTGAGCTACTGAAAAACGTACACTGATAACTACTTTTAAAATAAAAACTAATTTAAAATTTTTACAATCTCTTTAAAATTAATATAATAATTATTGATTATAATTTATATATATATTTTTTTTTAGTTAATCTAATCAAAGAGATGTTATATAATTAAGTACAGAATTATAAAAAAAATTAGTAAAAATCATGATTGAACCATTTTTATTTGGAATCGTATTAGGAATGATTCCTGTTAGTATTTTTGGTCTATTTGTAGCGGCGTACTTACAATACAGACGTGGTGATCAATTAGGTTTATAAAATTTGAGAAAAAGAAATAAAAAACTGTAATTTATTAATTTTTAAATTAATAAATTACAGTTTTTTATTTTACCAACTAGATTTAATTACACCAGGTAATAAACATTGATGAGCCATTTCTCTTAAAACATGTCTAGATAAACCAAAATCTCTATAAAATCCTTGACTTCGACCGGTTTTCCAACAACGGTTACGAACACGAATTTTTGCGCTATCACGCGGTAATTTTTGAATTTTATAGTTTAATTTCACAATTTCAGAAAACGATGAAGTATTTTTTAATTCATCTAGCAAATCTTTACGTTTCGTTTTATATTTTAAAACAAGTTTAACACGTTTTTTATCACGTGCTATCATATTTTTTTTAGCCATTAAAAAAGATAATTAAGGTGATGTTTAATATTAAATCTAATTATGACATTTTTTAAATAATTTTGTAAAGATATAAAAAGATATATATGAAGTAAGTTACTTCATATATATCTTTTTATATTTTTTATATCTTTTTAACCGAACTTACCTGTTGTCGAAGCAATTACAAACGCTGCATATGTAAATATATAACCTACTGCAAAGTGCGTTAATCCTACAAGACGTGCTTGTACAATTGATAATGCAACTGGCTTATCACGCCAACGAACTAAATTTGCTAATGGAGTACGTTCATGTGCCCAAACTAATGTTTCAATTAATTCTTGCCAGTAACCACGCCATGAAATTAAGAACATAAATCCTGTTGCCCAGATTAAATGAGCTAATAGGAACATCCAAGCCCAAACAGATAAATTATTCATACCAAATGGATTGTAACCATTAATTAGTGGTGAAGAATTTAGCCATAAGTAGTCTCTTAACCAACCCATAATATAAGTTGATGACTCGTTAAATTGAGCAGCATTACCTTGCCAAATAGTCATGTGTTTCCAATGCCAATAGAAGGTTGTCCAACCAATAGTATTTAACATCCAGAACATAGCTAAGTAGAAGGCATCCCATGCTGAGATATCACATGTACCACCACGACCAGGACCATCACAAGGGAATGAATAACCAAAGTCTTTTTTATCTGGCATTAATTTAGATCCACGAGCATCTAATGCACCTTTTACTAAAATAAGAGCAGTTGTATGTAAACCTAATGCAATAGCATGGTGAACTAAGAAATCACCAGGCCCAATCGTTAAGAATAATGAATTCTTACCATCATTAATAGCATCTAACCAACCAGGTAACCAAACATTGCTGGCACCTAAACTAGCAGGACTATCATTTGCTGATAATAAAACATTAAAACCATAAATTGCTTTACCTGAAGCAGCTTGAATCCATTGAGCAAAAACTGGCTCAAATAAAATCTGCTTTTCAGGCTGACCAAATGCTACAACAGTATCGTTGTGAACATATAGTCCTAAAGTATGGAATCCTAACCATAATGAAACCCAACTTAAATGTGAGATGATTGCTTCCTTATGCTCAAGCATACGTGCTAACACGTTATCCTTATTAGCTTCTGGATCATAATCACGAACAAAGAAAATTGCACCGTGAGCAAATGCACCAACCATTAAGAATCCCGCAATATACTGATGATGAGTATATAGACAAGCTTCAGTTACATAATCCTTAGATAAATATGCATATGGAGTCATTGCATACATATGTTGTGCAACTAATGAAGTTGCAACACCAATTGATGCTAATGCTAAACCTAATTGCATATGTAACGAATTAGTAATCGTATCAAATAAACCTTTATGACCAGCACCTAAGCGGCCTCCAGGTGGACGGTGTGCATCCAAAATCTCTTTCATATTGTGTCCAATACCAAAGTTAGTTCGGTACATATGACCTGCAATGATGAAAACAACACCAATTGCTAAATGATGATGAGCCATATCCGTCAACCATAAAGATTGAGTTTGTGGATGGAAACCACCTAAGAAAGTTAAGATTGCAGTACCTGCACCTTCACTTGTACCAAAGATATGTTGAGGTGTATCAGGGTTTGCTGTATATGCACCCCAATTACCACTAAAGAATGGCTGTAAACCTTCAGGATGAGGAAGAGTTGTTAAGAAATTATCCCAACGAACATGTACACCTCTAGATTCAGGAATTGCCACATGAATTGTATGGCCTGACCATGCTAATGAACTCACACCAAATAAACCAGATAAATGGTGATTTAAACGCGATTCATTATTCTTAAACCAAGATAAACTTGGACGGAATTTTGGTTGTAAATGTAACCAACCTGCAAATAGTAATAATGATGAAAGTAATAATAGTCCTATTGAACCAATATACAGATCATTATTAGTTCTCATACCAATTGTATACCACCACTGATAAACACCAGACGTTGCTAGGTTTACAGGATAGAATGCACCACCTTTTGTAAAAGCTTTTACTGCTGGTTCACCAAAATGTGGATCCCAGATAGTATGTGCGATAGGTTTAACCTTTAATGGATTTAAAACCCATTGTTCAAAGTTACCTTGCCAAGCCACATGAAATAAATTTCCAGATGTCCATAAGAAAATAATTGCTAAATGTCCGAAATGAGACGCAAATATTTTTTGGTATAGGTTTTCTTCAGTCATACCGTCATGACTTTCTAAGTCATGAGCAGTTGCTATACCATACCAAATTCTTTGGGTTGCTGGATTCTGTGCAAGAGCTTGACTAAATTTTGGAAATTTAGTTGCCATATTATTTACCTCTTTTTAAATTTTATCCAACAGAAATAATTCGAGCATGGAAGAATGACCAAGTAGTACCAATACCTCCTAATAAGTAATGAGCTAAACCAACAGCACGACCTTGTGTAATACTTAATGCACGAGGTTGAATAGAAGGTGAAGCTTTAACTTTATTTTGCGCCCAAACAATAGATTCAATTAATTCTTGCCAATAACCACGACCACTAAATAAGAACATTAAACTAAATGCCCAAATCCAATGCGCTCCTAAGAAAATTAAACCATAAGCAGACAATGCTGAACCATATGATTGAATTACTTGTGAAGCCTGTGACCAAAGGAAATCTCTTAGCCAACCGTTAATAGTAATCGCACCTTGAGCGAAATTACCACCTGTAATGTGAGAAATAGCACCAGTCGGACTTACTGTACCCCAAACATCTGATTGCATTTTCCAACTAAAGTGGAAAAGAACTACAGAAATACAATTGTACATCCAGAATAAGCCTAAGAAGACACTATCCCAAGAAGACGATTGACAAGTACCACCACGACCAGGACCATCACAAGGGAAACGGAAGCCTAAATTCGCTTTATCAGGAATTAATTTTGAACTTCTTGCGAATAAAACACCTTTCAGTAAAATTAAAACAGTTACATGAATGGTAAAAGCATGAATATGGTGAACCATAAAATCTGCAGTACCAAGCTTAATCGGCATCATAGCAATCTTACCACCAACAGAAACTACATCACCACCAAAAGCATAACTAGCAGTTGCTAAAGCGTTTGGAGCTGTTGTTCCTGGTGCTGTGAAATTCGTATTCTGAATCCACTGAGCAAAAATTGGTTGAAGTTGAATTGCCTTATCCGAGAACATATCTTGAGGTCTACCTAACGCACGCATTGTATCATTATGAACGTATAATCCAAATGAATGCATACCTAAGAAGATACAAACCCAATTTAAATGTGAAATAATAGCATCTCTATGACGAATAACTCTATCAAAAAGATTATTATAATTATTTGCTGGGCTATAATCACGAACCATAAAGATTCCGGCATGTGCACCTGCACCTACAACACAGAAACCACCAATCCACATATGATGCGTAAAGATACATAATTGTGTCGGGTAATCCGTTGCAATGTAAGGGTAAGGAGGCATAGCGTACATATGTTGAGCAACAATAATACTTAAAGAACCCATCATAGCTAAGTTAATAGATAACTGTGCATGCCAAGATGTTGTTAAAATTTCATAAATTCCTTTATGGCCTTCACCAGTAAAAGGTCCTTTATGAGCTTCTAAAATTTCTTTAATACTATGTCCAATACCCCAATTTGTACGGTACATATGACCCGCGATAATAAACATTACACCAATGGCAACATGATGATGTGCTTCATCACTTAACCAAAGTCCACCTGTTACAGGATTTAAACCACCTTTAAATGTTAGGAAATCAGAGTATTCACCCCAATTACCCGTGAAGAATGGTGTTAAACCTTTAGCGAAACTTGGATATAATTGACTCATTAAATCACGGTTTACTAAAAACTCATGAGGTAGAGGAATTTCTTGAGGAGAAACACCTGCATCTAATAATTTATTAATAGGTAAAGCAATATGAATTTGGTGAGCTGCCCAAGATAAACTTCCTAAACCTAATAAAATTGATAAATGATGGTTTAGCATCGATTCAGCATTTTGGAACCACTCTAACTTAGGTGCAGCTTTATGGTAATGGAACCAACCAGCAAAAACCATTAAAGCAGCCATTACTAAACCAAAGACACCACACCAGTACAATTCAATTTCACTAGTAATTCCTTCTGCTCTCCAAATTTGGAAGAAACCTGAAGTAATTTGAATACCTTGAAAATTACCACCAACATCGGCATTAAGAATTTCTTGACCAACAATAGGCCAAACAACCTGCGTACTTGGTTTTACACCAATTGGATTTGTTAACCAAGCAGAATAATTTGAGAAATAAGCACCATGGAAATGCATTCCAGAAATCCAGATGAAAATGATAGCTAATTGACCAAAATGAGCACTGAAGATTTTACGAGAAACATCTTCAAGTGAATTTGTTTGACTATCAAAATCATGCGCGTCAGCGTGTAAATTCCAGATCCATGTTGTAGTTTTAGGACCTTTTGCTAATGTACGAGAAAAATGACCAGGTTTTGCCCATTTTTCAAAACTCGTATCAACAACATCCTTATCAACTAGGATTCTGACTTTTTGAGCCTCTTTTGAGCTTATCGTCATGCGTTTCGTTTACGTATAGACTGTAGAAACCCTCATAGTCTTTGAATAAAATAAATAATAATTATTATCTATTTATTCTGAAATGAGTTTTCATTATTAATTATAGCTAATTAAAAATAATAGTTTAAAAATTATTTAAAGAAAAAGTTTTATCTATAGCTAAATATTAAATAAAAAATATAATAAAACTAAATAGATTTTAAAAATTTAGAGAATAATGGAGAATAAGGATCTTTTAAATTTAATAGATATCTTACCTATATATATAAAAGAAAATTTACTTAAAAATACAAATAAAGAAAGTTTGATTGAGATTGTGATGGACTTAGGTCGAAAACCAGAGGCGAGATTTCCATGGGGACCAGAATACATCGCAGATAAAGTAATATCGTGGCAAGATATCGATTACTCAATTAAACGCGTTGGTAAATTCAGTGATGATAATCGCGCTGGTATTGAACGAACGTTGCATCGAATTAGTTGTATTAGAAATCGTCAAGGTTTAATTATAGGGGTTACATGTCGTGTAGGCCGAGCTATGTTTGGAACAATAACGAGTATTAGAGATTTATTAGAATCAAACCAATCAATTCTAATATTAGGAAAACCAGGGGTAGGTAAAACGACAACAATACGCGAGATTGCGAGAGTTTTTTCCGAAGAATTAGAAAAAAGAGTTGTTATTATTGATACTTCAAATGAAATAGCCGGTGATAATGATATACCACATATAGGAATTGGTAGGGCAAGACGTATGCAAGTTAAAAAATCAGAACTACAACATAAAGTAATGATTGAAGCTGTTGAAAACCATATGCCTGAAGTAATAATTATTGATGAAATTGGCACTGAATTAGAAACTTTGGCCGCAAGGACTATTTCTGAAAGAGGTGTGACATTAGTTGGTACCGCTCATGGTAATGATTTAGAAAGCTTAATTAAAAACCCAACATTAACAGATTTAATTGGGGGAATTCAAAGTGTAACAATAAGTGACGAAGAAGCTAGAAGACGTGGAACGCAAAAGAGTATTATGGAACGCAAGTCTACTAGTGCTTTTCAAATTGCAATTGAGATAAACCGCCGTGAATGCTGGACAGTTCATAGAAATATAGAAAAATCAATTGATAGTATTTTACATAATCACCCATTAAACCTACAAAATCGCAAAATTGAAAATGCAAGCCAAACAATAATTAAATATACAACTATAGAAGATTCAATTTTTAAAACTCCGCTTTTAAAAGAAAATTGGCGTAAAAATTCAAAAGTTAAAAAGCCAGCCCAAAATTCATTAGAGCTTGAACCAACAAAAACTAATAACAATACAAACCATCTAATACAAAATTCAACTATTACAATTTATAATATTTCAATTACTCAAAGTTATATTAAAAAGGCGAGCCAAAAACTAAATGTAAATATAGTGTTTACAAAAGATATTGAAAAGACAAATGCAATTATAGCATTAAATTCTCATCTAATAAGAAATAACAAAATTCAGGAAATATCTTTAAAAAATAATATACCAATAATAGCAGTAAAAAATAATACTGTAGCCCAAATAGTACAAACTTTGGAGGGTATGCTAAAATCAAATACTAATGGATCTTCTAAAACGATGGAAACATTAAACCCGTAAAATTTTAATAACAAAGCAAGGATATAAAATTTATGACATCAGAAGAAATTTTAGAAAAAGTTCAAACAATTGTTGCTGATCAACTAGGTTTAAAGCAAAGCCAAGTGAAAGCTGACGCTAATTTCTCAACAGAATTAGGAGCAGATTCTCTAGATGTAGTAGAACTTGTTATGGCGTTAGAAGAAGCTTTTGACATTGAAATTCCTGATGAGTCTGCTGCTGAAATTTCAACAGTACAAGAAGCAGTTAATTTTATTGCCGACCAACTTAAATAACGGATAAAATAAAAGTTAGCAAGATATAATATAAAATAAAATAATATTTCTTGCTAATTTTTTTATTTTTTTATACTATCATGATAACGGAATATAGCGCAGCTTGGTAGCGCGTCTGCTTTGGGAGCAGAATGTCGCAGGTTCAAATCCTGCTATTCCGAATTTATTAGTTAAGTTTACTTAAAACTAAACATCTCTCCTTGGCAGTTAAATTCATCGAGTCATAACTTAAAACTTTTTTATACATTTCAATAGCTTTATCTTTGTTAGCTTGTCTTTCAAATACCATGGCAAGGTTATTCAAGGCAGATGTATAATCAGGAAGTAAAAGAATAGCCTGCTTGTAGTAATAACCAGCCATCTTTAACTGGTTTGACTTATAGTAGCAAAAACCTAATGTATTATACAAAACACCAAGGGATAACATATCATTCTTATTCCAGGTATTTAGACAATTTTCAAATTGTTGAACGGCTTTGTCATATTGTCTTTTTTGAAGATAAGATAAACCGAGACGAAATGAAATGTCATATGGTGAAATATTACTTTGAGTTTTATCAGTCTCCTCTAACACAATAATTTTATCTTCTAAATTTTTTTTAGATAAAAATTTAGACAAGAATAGGAATAGGAAAGTAATTAAAAGTAGAATTAAAATACCGATGTATATATTTGAGAAATTTAGGTTCATTATCTTTTTTAATTTGATAAAAAGAAATTTTAATTTATAATTATTTAAGGGTCTTGACAAAATAGCTTAAGTAAACTAATTTATAGATATGTAAAATCAAAAGCCCCCATCGTCTAGAGGCCTAGGACACCTCCCTTTCACGGAGGCGACAGGGATTCGAATTCCCTTGGGGGTAATTACTTAAATCAATAAAAACAATTATACGTTTGAATTATCAAACGTATAATTGTTTTTGTTAATTAGGCGATCTCGTCTTGTTCTATATAAATAAACAACATAGCCATTGAAAAAGCCGGGAAGATTAATCCAATAATTGGGACTAATATTGCTGGTAAATATGATGCTGTCATAATACTTAATTAATACTATAAATAGATAACAATGCCTAATAAACTATAATGCGCTATCTTTTTTCAGCGCAATTAAAAGTATAATGGCTGGTCCTGCAGTTACTAGAAAAAATAATGCTAATAGTTGACCTAAAACTTGCCAATTAATCATAATGAAGTACTTCCTTAAGTCTTATAATTTTAACAGTTTTCAAAGTAGATTATAAATTCATTCTACGTTACATTAATCCTTTTTTACCAAGTATTATCTTTAGATTAATTTTAAAATAAACTTAAAATTGTAGGGATATTGCTTTTTAAATCAATCTACGTTAGTATTGAAATCGTCGTAGTTAAATTAGATTGTATATTTTCAAAGGGTTGCTAACTCAACGGTAGAGTACTCGGCTTTTAACCGAATAGTTCTGGGTTCGAATCCCAGGCGTCCCAATTTACTGCTAAAGAATAAATGAAAAAACTTTTTTTTGTTGTATTTTAACAAAAATTAGATTATGATACTTTTCAATAACATGGATCGATGTCCGAGTGGTTAAAGGAGACGGATTGTAAATCCGTTGGCTATGCCTACGTAGGTTCAAATCCTACTCGGTCCATTATTTAAAAATTTTACTCTGTCTTTTCTAAGACTTTTCTCTTAAATATACCCATCATTTGTGAGTTACTTTTACCCGGCGCTACCATAGGGTAACAATTTTCGTCTTGTACAACATTTATATTTACGATAATTGGGCCTTTAAACTCAACAACCTTTTTTAACTTCTCTTCAAGACCTTCAGAGGAGTCAATAGTAATACCTTCAATACCGTAAGATTTAGCTAAATTTTCAAAATGTGGTGTTCCTTCTTCCATTCTCGAATGAGAATATCTTTCACCATAAAATGATTGTTGCCATTGTCTAACCATACCTTGCCAACGATTATTAATAATAACGAGTTTTATTGGTAAATTATATTGAGCAATAGTACCTAATTCTTGAATATTCATTTGAATACTTGAATCACCACTAATACAAATAACTAATTCATCAGCGAATGCTACTTGACAACCAATAGCTGCAGGCAAACCGTAACCCATTGTCCCTAAACCAGCACTTGTAGACCATCTTCGTGCTTTACATTGAATAAATTGGGCTGCCCACATTTGGTGTTGACCAACATCAGTTGTAAAATAAGCGTTTGGTGCTAATTTATTTAATGTACTAATTATTTGTTGAGGTGTTGCTTTTTTTGTTCCTTTTGGAACAATTAAAGGATATGTTTGTCTCCATCTTCCAATTCTTTCTCGCCAAGCTTTTGTTTGCTCCTTATGTGGAACTTTTTGATTAATTTGTTCTTTTAGTAATTCGTGAATAATCTTTTTGACATCACCAATTAATGAAATTTCCGGGATTCTATTCTTCCCAATTTCGGCTGGATCAATATCAATATGAATCACTTTTGAATGACATGCAAATTCATCCAGCTTACCTGTTACACGATCATCGAACCTTGCTCCTACAGCAATCAACAAGTCACACTCACTAACGGAAAAGTTTGCATAAGCAGTGCCATGCATACCTAACATACCTAAAGATAAAGTATGTTTCTCATCGAAGATTCCCTTACCTAATAATGTTGTAGTAACCGGAATTTGGAATTTTTCCGCAAACTCAGTGATTTCTTTTGTTGCATTTGAGGTAATTGCACCACCACCTACGTAAAGTAAAGGTTGAGTGGATTGTTTAATAACGGTTAAGGTTTCTTTAATTTTTGTATTGGTAGTTTTATAGTTGAATCTTAAACCTTTTGTTTTTTTAATTTCATTTTGACGTACTGGTATGTATTCTTGGAATTCTTCCAACCCTACATCCTTAGGTATATCAATTAAAACTGGACCAGGTCTTCCATTTTGAGCGATATAAAAAGCTTCTGATACAATTTGTGCCGTTTTTTTAGGGTCACGAATTACATAAGAATGTTTTACAATTGGCAGAGTAATACCAAATATATCTGTTTCTTGAAAAGCATCTGTACCAATAAAAGGTCGTCCAACTTGTCCTGTTATAACAACCATTGGAATTGAATCCATTTGGGCATTCGCAATACCCGTTACTAGGTTTGTTGCGCCTGGTCCAGAAGTTGCAAAACAAACACCAACTTTTCCTGTAGCTCTTGCGTACGAATCTGCTGCATGTACAGCCCCTTGTTCATGTCTTACTAAGATATGCTTAATTAAATTTTCGGCTTCCCAAAAATAAAGTTCATCATATATTGGTAAAATTGCACCACCAGGGTAACCGAATATATGCTCTGTACCATTTCTAATTAGACTATCAATTAACGCAAATGCACCAGTTTTTTTTATTTGACTATAGTGTTGATTTGTCATAAAAGAATTTTATATTTTTGGATCATAAACATATTATGTATAGTTTTATATTTATTTATAAATCTAACATGGCTCTTATAGTAATAAAGATAAATAAAAAAATTAGAATTAAAAATCCAATTATTAATATCTTACTAGTATTACTTTTGCCTAAATTTAAAATTGGAGAAAGTATCGTTAAAATTAACCCACTTACACTACTAACAAAAAATCGTGGATATCGTGAAACATTATCCCAAAAACCCGACATAAGTTTATTTAATTATTTTTAAAATACGTTTTTATTCAATTTTCATTGTTTTATTAGATTTTAATTTATGATTAAAATTTTTTCTTGACTAATTTTTAAAAGATTGAAATTAAATAATACTAAACAAAATTCAAAAGGAGAGAAAGGGATTCGAACCCTCGGTACAGTAAAACCGTACAATAGATTAGCAATCTATCGCTTTCGACCACTCAGCCATCTCTCCACTGTTATTTCAAATACTTGGCTCTAGCGGGATTTGAACCTGCGACCTTGGGCTTATGAATCCCCTGCTCTACCACTGAGCTATAGAGCCTTTATTCGTATTATGAAAATATTATACCACATAAATGAATAAGTATATGTGTAATTCACTTAAAATTATCTTCTAACGTCTTGTTACTAATAGACAATTTTATATTAATAACTAGATAGCAATTAGTCCTAAAAAATAAACAAACAATTAAAAATAATTTATCAAGAAATTGATTTTAGTACATATCTATTAAAAATCTTTTCTTTAAATTAAAGATTTTTAATTTAAAGAAAAGAATTTACTTTTTAAAGAGACCAAAAAGTGCAGACAAATAATGCAAAAGCTGCACCACCTAATCCACCAACAAAGAACCCTGACGTGAATTTACGCCAACCTTTCTTAGTTTCTAAGCCCTCGCCAGAATCTGCTTTTTGGAATGTTGCTAATCCATAAATTAATAATGCGATAGCTAAAATGATAAGTAAACCAGTAGCAGATAAAAATCCAGCTAGCAATCCAATATCAGAATTTCTTAACGGTCCCAATTTAGCAAAAGGCCCAAAGATAAAATAACCATGAGCTAAACCTACTTCTAAACCTCTTACGTAAGGAGTTAATCCCTTTCGATAAGCAGGTAAATTACCTAAAATAGATATTGTTGCAGTAGAAGCTGTTACAGGTGTCGATAAGTGACCTACAAAAGGATCATCATTATACGGTTTAATAAGATTGACCATAATTTATTTTCTAATTATCAAACTTCATATAAAATATATTGTATACGAGAATTATGTAGAGAAGTTTAATAATTTTTTATTTATATTTAAAAATAAAAAATTTGAATGGCTAATTAACAAACTTTAACCTAACGAATTTCTCTTTAACTTTAATATTTTAATAAAATTATGGCTGTTATTTTTGATTACATTTTACTTTTAGGTTTTGCCTTTGCTTTAACTACAGGTTTATACTTAGGGTTAAAGAGTATTAAACTTATTTAATTAAAACCAAAAATATAAATAATGGACGATGGGTTAATTGTACGTGATCAAATAACTGGATCAAGAAGATTTGATAATTATTTTTGGAGTTTTACCTTATTCTTAGGTGGATTAGGATTTTTATTATCAGGAATATCTAGTTACGTAAAATACGATCTTATTCCATTTGCTCATCCCTCAGAATTAACATTTATACCGCAAGGTATATTAATGCTATTCTACGGAACATTAGCAGGTTGTATTAGCTTAGCTATTGGCTTAACAGTGTTTTGGGATATAGGTGGCGGATACAACGAATATAATAAAGTTGAAAATTTAGTTCGAATTGTTAGAAAAGGATTTCCCGGAAAAAATAGAAATATTTTTTTAGTGTATCCAATTAGAGATATTCGAGCAATTAAGATTGAAATAAAGGATGGGTTAAACCCAAAAAGAAATATTTATTTGTGTACAAATGATAATCGAAGTATTCCTTTAAACCCAGTTGAGCAACCTATGGCATTGTCTGATTTAGAAAAAAAAGCAACAAATCTAGCAAAATTTTTAGATGTTGAACTAGAAGGTATCTAAATTGTGATATAGTTATAAAACAAAGTAAATTAATATTTCTCTTATATTAATTTACATAGCGGGTATAGTTTAGTGGTAAAACCTTAGCCTTCCAAGCTAATGATGGGGGTTCGATTCCCCCTACCCGCTTTAGTATTAATTTATATTATTTTTCGAATCATTAAGTTATATAATTAATACTAGAATTCCCAACTACAGAATAGGAAATAATAGTTAAAGCTAATTTTTGGAGGATAATATGTCAGGTGGTTCTACAGGCGAACGTCCATTTTCAGATATTATTACAAGTGTAAGATATTGGATTATTCATAGTATTACAATCCCTTCTTTATTTGTTTCTGGCTGGCTTTTCATTAGTACAGGTCTAGCATATGATGTGTTTGGTACTCCACGTCCAAATGAATATTTTTCACAAGATAGACAACAAGTACCTCTTGTAAACGATAGATTTAGTGCTAAACAAGAACTAGAAGATTTAACGAAAGGTTTATAAAAACTAGGAGAATTTCATGGTAAAAAATACAAATCAACCAATTGCTTATCCAATTTTTACATTCCGATGGTTAGCAATCCACGGAATTGGTGTACCTACTGTTTTCTTTTTAGGTGCAATTACATCAATGCAATTTATTCAACGATAGGAGTTTTAAAAAATGACAGGTCCTAACCCAAATAAGCAACCCGTTGAATTAACTCGTACTTCATTATACTGGGGTTTGCTTCTTATCTTCGTTTTAGCTGTTTTATTCTCAAGCTATTTCTTCAACTAAATCGTAAAATATTTATATAAAATCAAGGAATAACCGTATGGCCGGTACAGGACGAATCCCTCTTTGGCTAGTAGCAACAGTAGGGGGTCTAGGTGTATTATCAGTAGTAGGCACTTTCTTTTATGGTGCTTATTCTGGACTAGGCTCTTCTATCTAATTCATTAAAATGATATTTTTATAACTTAAAAAAATTTTAAGTTATAAAAATATCAATTTTTTGTTTAAAAAACGCAGATAAGTAGTGTAAAAATATTTAGAAAATGAAGTAAAATAATAAGTGTAAAATTTGTGACAAAGCTAAAAAACTATTTTTTAAAATAGGAGTTAAGATTTAATGGGATTACCATGGTATAGAGTTCATAGTGTTGTGCTAAATGATCCAGGCAGATTAATCGCTGTACATTTAATGCACACTTCACTTGTAGCTGGTTGGGCTGGTTCAATGGCATTATACGAACTTGCTATTTTTGACCCGTCTGATCCAGTATTAAATCCAATGTGGCGACAAGGTATGTTTGTAATGCCATTCATGACAAGAATCGGAATTACAGATTCTTGGGGTGGTTGGAGTATTACTGGTGAAACTGTTTCATCTCCAGGTATTTGGAGTTATGAAGGTGTTGCTTTAACACACATCATTTTATCAGGAATGTGTTTCCTTGCTGCAATTTGGCATTGGGTATACTGGGATTTAGAATTATTCCGTGATCCAAGAACGGGTGAACCTGCTCTTGACTTACCAAAAGTATTTGGTATCCACTTACTTTTAGCAGGTCTTCTTTGTTTTGGTTATGGTGCCTTCCACGTTACTGGTGCATTTGGTCCAGGAATCTGGGTTTCAGATGCGTTTGGTGTAACTGGTAAAGTTGCTCCTGTAGCTCCAGAATGGGGTCCTGATGGGTTCAACCCATTCAACCCAGGCGGAATTGCTTCGCACCATATTGCTGCTGGTACTTTAGGTATTCTAGCAGGTATTTTCCATGTTAACGTAAGACCACCTCAACGTTTATACAGAGGCCTACGTATGGGTAATATTGAAACAGTACTTTCAAGTAGTATTTCAGCAGTATTCTTTGCTGCATTTATTACATCTGGAACAATGTGGTATGGTTCTGCTGCAACTCCAATTGAATTATTTGGTCCAACTCGTTACCAATGGGATAGTGGATACTTCCAACAAGAAATTGAAAGAAGAGTAGAAGCTTCTTTAGCAGAAGGTGCTTCATCTAGTGAAGCGTGGTCACTTATTCCTGATAAGTTAGCATTCTACGATTACATTGGTAATAATCCAGCGAAAGGTGGTTTATTCCGATCTGGTCCTATGGATAAAGGCGACGGTATTGCAGAAGCATGGTTAGGACACCCAGTATTTAAAGATAAAGGTGGTCGTGAACTTACTGTTAGAAGAATGCCTGCATTCTTTGAAACTTTCCCTGTTATTCTAATTGACCAAGATGGTATTGTACGTGCGGATATCCCGTTCCGAAGAGCTGAATCTAAATATAGTATTGAGCAAGTAGGAGTTACAGTAGATTTTTACGGTGGTAAATTAAACGGCCAAGCATTTAAAGATGCCCCAACTGTTAAGAAATTTGCACGTAAAGCTCAATTAGGTGAAGTTTTTGAATTTGATAGAGCAAGTCTTGAATCAGACGGTGTATTCCGTAGTAGCCCAAGAGGTTGGTATACATTTGGTCATGCAAACTTTGCGTTATTATTCTTCTTTGGTCACTTATGGCATGGTGGACGTACAATCTTCCGTGATGTATTTACAGGTATCGGAGCTGAAGTTACAGAACAAGTTGAATTTGGTGCATTCCAAAAACTTGGTGATAAATCAACACGTAAACAAGGCGTAGTATAAAACTACTTAATTTAATTAAAAAATTATTTTATAAGGAAATATTATGGAAGCTCTTGTATATACACTATTATTAATTGGAACATTAATTGTTCTATTCTTTGCTGTTTTCTTCAGAGAAACACCTCGAATTATGAAAAAATAGAATAAAAAAAAAGAAAGAAGTTAACTTCTTTCTTTTTTTAAATTTTATTTTTAAGACATAAACAGATTTAATCTTCGTGCTCTTCGAAAGGATCTACTAAATTTTGGGCCGGTGGTCCAAAAGAGGTATACACCGAATAGCTGGTTATTCCTACGAATATACTAGAAATGAAGATAATAAGAATGGTAGATGTTTCCATATCGATGTTAATAATAATACTGATTTAATATAATAATATAACAAAAGTATGGCATTAAGAACTAGATTAGGAGAAATTTTAAGACCTTTAAATTCAGAATACGGAAAAGTTGCTCCAGGTTGGGGCACTACTCCAATTATGGCAGTATTTATGCTTCTATTCTTAGTATTCTTACTAATTATCTTACAAATTTACAACTCAACATTAATTTTAGAAAATGTTGACGTAACTTGGCAGAATACAATTTAAAAAAAAAGATGAGATTGTTATTAAAAATAACAATCTCATCTTTTTTAAACGATACTTACTTGTTTTGATGACTTAGTTCTATGCTCAAATTTAACAAAGCCATCTGTTAGTGCAAATAAAGTATAATCACGACCAAACCCTACATTTTTACCAGGCTTAAAAGTCATTCCGCGCTGTCTAATAATAATATTTCCAGCTTTTACTTTCTCACCGCCGTATTTTTTAACACCTAAACGTTTTGAATTAGAATCGCGACCGTTCTTAGTACTACCGGCTCCTTTCTTATGTGCCATAATTTTTTATTTATTTATTTAAACTAACTTCCAATTTTATCAATCATAAGGCGTGTCAATTGTTGACGGTGACCTGTTTTACGACGATATTTTTTCTTGGGTTTCATTTTGTAAACTAATAACTTTGGTCCCTTAATATGCTGTAATACTGTTGCTTCAATTTTAACACCATCTAAGTATGGTTTACCTAGTTGAATATTGCCATTGTCATTAAGCATTAATACACGATTTAATAAAATCTTATTGCCGGGATTTGTCGCAATATAGTTTAAATTGTAAAACTTCCCATCTTCAACCCAAACCTGTCTACCGCTAATCTCAACGATTGCATACTTCATATAAATTATTTAAAATTATTATTTTTATTTGACTCTACTTAATTATAAGTAACATGTTACTTTAAACAAAAATTAATTTTAATACAGTATTATATGATTATTTTTGATATTGCGGTAAATTTAAGAATAGTGTTAAAATTTCCTGACTAAAAGTTTCTGAAGCTTTTGAACTATACCTATTAGGGTTTGTTAAAACAGATAATGTTCGCTTTATTGTAATATTTTCAATCTTTGACCAATGTAAAAGTCCCAACTCTAATTCTTTAGCAATCGCTGACACCGAAACGAAAGCAGCACCGAGCCCTGACTGAACAGCATTTTTAATAGACTCTATGGAATTTAATTCCATTTCAATTTTAAACCTACTACTGTCAATACCATTATCATTTAAAACCTGATCAATTACTTTTCGAATTGTTGATTGGTTATCTAATGTTATATAACGGAGCTGATATAAATCTTCTTTTTGAATTTCTAACCTATTTGAAAATGGATGTGACTTCGGTAAAATAAGAGCTAACTCATCTTCAGCGTAAGGTATTATATCCAAAACTTTTTCAAGCTCAACAGGGACTTCACCACCAATAATTGCAATATCAACTTGACCATTAGCTACATTCCACGCAATTCGACGAGTTGAGTGGACTTGAAGTTGAACTGCAATTTGAGGATAACGTTGTCTAAATAACCCAATTATACGTGGTAACAAATAGGTGCCTGTTGTTTGACTAGCGCCAACAACTAAAGTTCCACCTTGTAAATTTTGAACATCTTCTAAAGCCCGACAAGTTTCTTCACACAATGCTAAAATACGAGTACCATACCTAAGTACTAAATATCCTGTATCCGTTAATTGAGTTTTAGTATTACCACGGTAAAATAACGGCACATTCAATTGTTTTTCTAAACTTTGAATTTGTAAACTAACAGCTGGTTGAGAAACATATAAACTTTTAGCCGCTCGTTTAAAATTTCCTTCATCTGCTATAGCTTTTAAAATACGTAATTGATCTAAGGTAAAAGGAAGATAAGCCATTACTGAAAATTTTTAAATTATACGAGAAGAGATTTAACAAAAAAGAAAAATTTTAATGAAACAGAAATGATTATATGTATAATTATATTATTAGCAGAATAAACTTTTCTATTAAAATAGGTAACTAATTATGGATACGCGTCTTCTATTCGTTGCAGCACCTTTAGTAATTGCAGTTTCATGGGTTTTATTTAACGCTGGACGTCTTCTTCTTATCCAATTTAAAAACGCTTTCCTTGATTAGGATATTAAATACGTAACGTGAAAAGTATAAAATACTAAGTTTGGAGTGCTTGACATTCGTTTTAGAAAAACATACTATTATGATTATAAAAGTTAAATACTTATAGATGGCAGTTCCAAAAAAACGAAATTCAAAATCAAAAAAGAATTCGCGTAAAGCTAATTGGCTTAAAAAAGCAAACGTTCAATCAAAACGAGCATATGCATTAGCTCAATCAGTAATTGGCGGCAATTCAACTAGTTTTATTTATAACGTAAACGACGTAGAAAAAGATGAAGATGAAGTAAATTAAAAATAAATTTATTTCAACTTCGTCTTTTTTTTGAACTTAACCTAATTATTAATAGACATTTCGAAAAAAATTTGTTAATATAGATAAATAAAAGCGGACGTGGCGGAATTGGTAGACGCGTTAGATTTAGGTTCTAGTGAGATATTCTTGTGAGAGTTCGAGTCTCTCCGTCCGCAATAAAATTACATTAAACGATTGTTAATCAATTTTTTAATATTTAAAAATTCAATTTCAAAATTTAACTTAGCTCTATTAGTTGTTCCACCGATAACGATAGATTGATCTTTCGATAATATCCAAATCTGAGAGTAAGAAATATAACTTAACAAGGTACTGATCATTAAAAATACAAACCCAGTATAAATAATTGGTATACCAGGATCGGCCTTAATCTGAAGACCAGTTTTACTTATGCTATCAATAAAACTTATTTTCTTCGTTAGATAAATGGATTCACCAAAATCAACATTTGAAATAAGCTTCCCGTTTGAGTTATAGATAAACAAACTTCCATCTAATTTATCTAAAATTATACTAAACTTCTCCAAAGAACTTGGATCAAAGCTAAAAGACGTAAACCATAACTTTTTATTAGGTAACGACTTTAAAGGTAATTGATAAATCTTATTATCAATTGAAATACGAAGTGTACTAATATTCCAATCTGTTTGATACCAAGTAAGACCCTTATATTGAAAAGGATGGTTTACCGAAATAGTTTCACGTTTAATTTCTTTTCCTTCATCATTTATAATTGAAAGATCTGAATAAAATTGGTCGATACTATTTTGTTTATTATAAGTAACCCAAAAATCGTTAACCCTACCCGAGATTTGTGGGATATTACTAAAGGCATTACTGGATAGTATATTTTGAATATGAAAAACTTCAGTCTTTGGAAGTAACTCTTGAGCATTAAAGCCACTTGTCGCTCCTACGGAAGCGCCGATGAGAATTAAAATCATACTTACATGTACAATAATAGGCGAAAATCGACCAATTATTCCTTTGTAACCATATAACGTATTTTTTTGTTGGAAAACGGTATAATTCTTTTCAGCTAAAATTTCAAAAACAATTCCTAAAGATGACTTATTAAATTGAGTTTTATAATTAAGTTTTTTAAACTGAGTTTCATTTATATAGAATGACGAACGACGTGCCAAACTTAAAGCAGGAAATTGTTTTAAAAAACTACAAGCTGTTAAACTACACCCAAAAATAAATAATAGAGTTAAAAACCACCATGCTGTATAAGCATGATCTAGACCTAGGATGGTCAATACTTTCCAATTTATTAGATTAAAACTATCCGTCTGAATGGGATAATTCAACTTATAAAACTCAAGAGGTTGATCTTGTTCAATAATGGTACCTAAACTACTAACTAATGCAATAGTTATCAACAATGATATAGCTAAACGTAGGTCAGCTAAATATTTAATTAATGTTGCGCGAATTTTCATAAATTAAGAGTAACTAAAAAATCAAATTGAAGAAGCTAAACGAACACGACCTGAAAGTGCCCATTCTTGCATTTCTTGAATTTGTTCCTTGTCTATTTGGGCTAACGGAATAGTTTGGTCAATACCTAAACAAATATCATTCGTTGTAAATTCACGATCTTCAGTAAAAGCAAAATGCATACCTTCAATAATAGATTGACGAATTTCAGCACCTGAAAAGTTGTTTGTAAGTTCACTTAAAAGATTTAAGTCATAATTTTCAAAAGATTCAGGCCTAAATTTTGAAAGATGAACTTTAAAAATCTTTTGACGTTCGTCTTTACTTGGTAAACCAACGAAAAAGATCTCATCAAATCTACCTTTTCGAATTAATTCCAAGGGCAAAGCTTTAAAATTATTGGCAGTAGCAACGATAAATACTTGAGAATTCTTTTCAGATAACCAAGTAATAAAAGTACCTAAAACACGATTAGATGTTCCACTATCACCTTTACTTTCCATCTGGCCAAAAACTTTATCAATTTCATCAACCCATAGAATACAGGGCGAAACAGCTTCAACAATTTGAATCATTTGCCTAACACGCGACTCAGATTCGCCTACAACACCACCAAAGAGCCTACCAAAGTCCAATCGTAATAAAGGCAATTTCCAATCATGAGAAATCGCTTTTGCAGTCAACGACTTTCCAGTACCTTGTATACCAATTAAAAGTAAGCCTCGGGGTGAAGGTAAACCATAATTAATTGCTTTTTGAGAAAAAGATTGCGAACGATTATTCAACCATGTTTTTAGATTCTGTAAACCACCGATGTCTGAAATACTTTCATCGGAAGAACAATATTCTAAAATTTCGGTTTGGCTAATAATTTGACGCTTTTCTTTTAGAATTAACAAAATACTTCTTTCGTCAATAACTTTGTAGTTTGCTAAAATTCTCGATAAAGCTCGGCGAATACGCTCAAGCGATAAACCCTGGCAAGATTTAACAATAGTGTCAAATAAAGCGTCATCCAAAGATTGATTCAACGATTTAAACAACCTCTCCAATTCTGTTTTAATTTCTTCGGATGTTGGTAGTTGAAATTCGATAACTGTCATAATGTCACGTAACTCATTTGGTATCGTAACATCAGAAGCTAAAATGATAATCATCTTAGGTTGGATTTTTAAAACTCGGCTCAAATTACGTAGCTTTCGGGAAACCCCGATATCCCCCATAAATTTATTAAAATCTTTTAATATAAAAACAGCAGACGTTTCAACGGTTAATTTTTCGACAAGTTCTAGTGCTTGTAGCGGATTTCGTTTCGCAAACCCTTTATCATTAGGGTTATTTGTATAACCCTCAACAAAATCCCATGTATAAATTGAACTATTCTTTTGAAGTTTTACACAGTTTCTAATTGTGTATTCCAATCTATCTTCTTCAAATGTTGAAATGTATAAATAAGGATAACGAGCTTTTAATAATAAACTAAACTCATTTTTAAAATCCATAAGTAATTGTGATAATAAAAACTATCGAGAGCCCGATATTACGTTATTTTTGTGATAAACTTAAACGTTTACGACCTTTTTTACGTCGATTAGCTATAACTTGTTTTCCACTATGTGTCTTTAATCTAGCTCTAAACCCTGATTTACGAATTGCTTTACGATTTGTGCCTCCAAAAGGTCGTTTTGTCATAATTTTTTGTAATTAATTTAAACTTTATTTTATAATGATATCATAATTTATTTTCGATTAAGCAATATGAGCACGTAGGATATCATAAATAACCGAACGTCGAATATTTTTAATTAAATCACTGAATAACTTATAACCTTCACTTTTATACTCAATTAAGGGGTCTTTTTGAGCATAACTTCGCCAACGAATAGATTCTCGCAAATTATTCATTTTTTGTAGATGATCGGTCCAACTAGAATCGATATACGAAAGAATAATAGATTTTTCTACAGTCCTCAATAAACCAGGTAAATAAGCTTCAAATTCTAATTCTTTAGATTCATAGGTTAACCAAAATTGTTTATAAACAAATTGATTTAAATTCTCAAATTTTTCCGAATGTAAAACATACAAACGTAAATTTAAAGAAACACCAAATACACTATTTAAACGGTTTTCTAAACTTCTAAAATCAAATTGTTCCGGATTCGCAACCTCAAACTCTGAAATAATTTCATCAATAATTATCTCAGAACAAGAAAGAACCCAATTTTTAATATTCGTAGTTTCAAGAATATTACGTCTCTCAAAGAAAATTGCTTGACGCTGACTGTTTAAAACGGCATCATACTCAAATAATTGTTTACGAGTGTCGTAGTAATATTGTTCCACTTTAGTCTGTGCGGAATTTAAACTTTTACTTAAAAATTTAGATTCAAGAGGAGTATCGTCATCTAAAGCAAAAGTTTGCATTAAATTTTGAACATTATTTCCTCCAAAAATTTTTAGTAATGTGTCATCTAGACTTAAAAAGAATTTTGATGTGCCTGGGTCACCCTGTCTGCCTGATCGACCACGAAGTTGGTTATCGATACGTCTTGATTCATGGCGTTCAGTACCAATTACATAAAGACCACCAAGTTCTTTAATAAAACTTCTCTCTTCATCAATATTAATGTTATAAAGCTCTTCAAAATAATTATGGATTTCTAATATGACATTAAATCTAGCATCAAGACTACTTTTATTACTTTGCTTAAGGGTAATTTGATCAATAATAGCTTCAATAAGCGTTATTTCAATTATATTGGTATCAATCTCTGTAATTAAATCTTTGATTTGTTTAATGGAATCGTCACTAAATTTTGAAGTTTGCTTGAAGAATGGTTCAATTTCAGTAATTTTTAAAGTAGTCAATACTGTTAATAAATCTTTTTTAATGATTAAAGAAAGATTACCACCTAAAATAATATCGGTCCCACGACCTGCCATATTTGTTGCTATTGTTATACTTCCACGACGGCCCGCCTGACCGACAATTTCAGATTCACGTTTTGCATTATCCGGCTTTGCATTTAATAGCTCATGTGGAATATTTGAATCCTGCAAAAGTTGGGAAAGAATTTCCGATTTTTCAACACTAGTTGTACCTACTAAAACAGGTCTGCCCACGGCATACATTTTACGACATTCATTAGCGATAGCTTTCCACTTCCCCAATTCACTGTTGTAAACAGCATCAGGTAGATCTTTTCGTGTTAATGGTTTGTAAGTCGGTAACGGAATAACTTGTAAATCATAAATACGTTCTAACTCAGCCTCTTCAGTTTTTGCGGTACCAGTCATACCCGACAGTTTTGGGTACAATAGGAAAAAGTTTTGATACGTAATTGAGGCTAAAGTTTGAGTATTTTTACGAATTGGAACATTTTCCTTGGACTCAATTGATTGATGAAGACCATCGCTCCATCTTCGATCAGGCATTACTCGGCCTGTAAATTCATCCACAATAATAATTTCTTCAGACTGAACAATATAGTCTTTATCTGCAATGAATAAAACTTTTGCTTTAATTGCGTTAACAATGTAAGGAGCCCAACCTTCTTCACGGTCATATAAGTCCGAAACATTTAGAAGCTGTTCACAAAGAGATATACCTAATTCTGTCAAACTAACATTTTTAGCTTTTTCATCTACTTCAAAATGCGTAACAACTTCTAAGAAATTTGCGACTTCGGCCGCCTGAACGTATTTTCCAACATCCGTACTAGATTCTTCACTAATAATTAAAGGAGTTCGAGCCTCATCAATTAGGATTGAATCAACTTCATCAATAATAGCGTAGTTAAATGGACGTTGAACTAAATCTTCAATTTTCATCGCCATGTTTTCACGCAAATAATCAAATGCTAATTCACTATTAGTAACATATGTGATATCAGCATTATAATTTTCCTTTTTAAGTGATGGCAACATTCCTTCTTTAATTAAACCAACACTTAAGCCTAAAGTTTGGTGAACTTGACCCATCCATTTTTTGTCACGTTCTGCTAAATATTCATTAACCGTAACAATATGGACACCCTTTTCAGATAAAGCATTATGAAAAGCTGGTAGGGTTGAAACTAAAGTTTTCCCTTCACCGGTTTTCATTTCAACAATTTTACCTTCATTTAAAACTAGACCACCCATTAATTGGGTGTCAAAGTGTTTCATACCTAAACTTCGCCATGACGCTTCTTTAACTAAAGCGAAAGATTTAATAAGAGTTTCGTCAGAATTATTTGTTTTTTGTACTTCAAATTTTAATTTTTTGGTATACTCTTTTAATTCACTATCTGACAATAAATTAAAGGTTGATTCTAAATTGTTTATCGAATTAACAAGAGATTTGTATCGATTTGGCGTACGTGTATTAGCACTGAAAAATTTTATCATAATATTCTCATAGGAAAATATTTATACTTAGTAGATTTTTGTTATAAAATTGCTTTAAATATAACAATTTTTTTAATAAATTATTTTATAGGATTTATTAACTTAATTGACTAAATTAACTATTAATACTATATGAACAACCCAGCCTTTTTTATAACGTTGATTTTAGTTGTAGTAGGAATCGAAGTTTTATTAAAACTAAATAATAAAAACCAACAACAATTAAATATTCTTGATAGAATATTTGCTTCTGGTTTCTATCTATTACCGCTTTACGAATTATTAAAAGATAATTTCGAACTTTTAAAATCAACAGGAATACCTCAGTCAGCGTGGTTCCGCGAAATTTCTTTTTATTACAATATTATACCGTACTTTAACTACATAGTTTTCTTTGGATCTTACTTCGTCTTAATTTATTATCGTCTAATTCCTCTAAAATACTTCGTTCGTTATAACATAATGCAATCTTTATTAATTTTTATTGCATCTTCATTAGTTACAAGTTTGTACTATACGGTTTTTACATTTTCAATGTACAGTACGTCTGAAAACATAGCGAGTGTATTTTTCTATTCAATAATCCAATACGTATTTACGAGTATAACTTTTGGAACTGGTTGTTTATTAATATATTGTATGATTCAATCATTATTCGGAAAATATAGTAAAATCCCATTCCTAAGTGATAGCCTTGTATGGCATATTGGAGACAAAGATAAATAATTCAAAAATGGTATATTAAACTCCCCGAGTAGGATTTGAACCTACGACCAATCGGTTAACAGCCGATTGCTCTACCGCTGAGCTATCGAGGATTTGGTTTGAATATTAAGTTATTACCCTATTGTACCAACAATGTATGTATATAACAATAAGATAATATAAAAATTTTTATTTTTGATTCTTACGGATCACTAATGATCGTAAAATATTTTCATCTAATTTCATAATTTTCGCTAATTCAGGTAAGGCGCGTGGTGAAATTGTAAAATTCATTTCAATAAATTTTACGATAGAAGTCTTTTTAATTGGGTAGGCTAACTTCTGGCGTCCCTTTGAAATAATACCTAGTTCAATTGCACCAAACTTTTTAAGAGCCTTTGCGTAACTTAAACCCATTGTTTTTATATCAGTATCATTTAGATTATCTTTTACAATTACTAAAATTGAATACTCATTTGTTGCGGTAATTGTTTTCATAAAACTGTTAAAATAATAAACTATTAATTTAATTTTATATATTAAATCACAAAGTGGTCAATATTTAATTTAAAAAGTTCCTTAACTTATCCAAAATGAAAAATAAATATTATATAATTTCAAATAGGGGACTGTTTTGGTTTCGACATTTAATAATTTTTAAAAAATTATACAGGTCAAGTTTATAAATCTCTTGTAAAAAAATTTAATAAACAAAACAATAATTGCTAATAACATTTTATCTTTCAATCAAAAAACAGTTGCTTTCGCGTAAATATTTACCTTAAACACTAATTTTTGAAAACATATATTTAAACCGAGTAAATTTATGTTTATAAAAAATCGGTTGCTCTTCTAAAGTTAAGTCCAATAAGAAAGTCAAAAGTAATTTTAAAATTAAAATTTTAAATATACCTGTGAACAAGTAATTTAAAACAAGTTAAATTGGACGTGGGTTCGATTCCCACCAGTTCCAAACGCATTCGTGGCTGAGTGGTCTAAGGCAGCGGGCTCATAATCCGTCAAGTCACTGGTTCGAATCCAGTCGGATGCAAATAAAAAACCTAGTTATTAAATATTTTTAATAACTAGGTTTTTAATTACTTAAATTTTTGCTTTAAGCGAGTAGCCTTTCCTGATAAATTACGTAAGTAGTATAATTTAGCACGACGAACTTTAGAAGAACGTTTAATTTCAATAGCTTTAATTTTTGGAGAGTTAATTAAAAATACTCGTTCAACACCAATATTTTGAAGCACGCGTCTAACAGTAATTGTTTTACTAAGACCAGAGTTTTTTATTGAAATAATAACACCTTCATAATATTGAAGTCTTTCTTTAGCACCTTCTTTAATTTCAATTGATAGCTTAACAGTATCACCCACTTCAAATCTAGGTAAATCGGCCTTAATAAAATCAGATTCAACTGATTTCATGATGGCACCTGGATTAATTTTTAGAGAAAAATCAGTCATAAGAGTTTTCAAGAAAAAATTTAATTATTATATAGAAATCATACTATCAAAAAGTATGTTATTTTTCAATAACAATTACGAATTACATAAAAAGTTACCTGTACTTAAAAAACAATTGTTTTTTAAGTACAGGTAACTTTTTGTTAAGTCCAACCTTTAGTAGATTGAGAAATAACATACTCAGCAATATCTTTTATATTTTGATCGTCTAAACGTCCACCAAACGCAGGCATAGCATTTTTACCATTAGTTACTTGATACGTAATAGCATCAACACTTTTCATACCATTAGCTTGAAGAACATCACTTTGTAAGTTTTTTTCAGGAACAACAACATTTTTACCACCTAAATGACAAGCGGAACAGTTAGCAGCAAACAATTGCTCACCATTCTCAATATCACTTGCAAAAGCGTAAGAAGTTCCCGTGAAAAACACTAAAAAACATAAAAGAGTCGATATTTTTTCTTTCATATCTATGTCTTGAATTAAGATAGATTCAAGTGATAGAAATCATATTAAGAATATTTTTCTTCTTAATAGTAAGTTTTACCACCACCCCATTTCTCAGCAACAACCTTTGGTTGTAATAAGATATGGCCAGCCATAGAATAAAGATCATCATCTGTTAAAGCACGCATCTTAGGGAATAAGTCAGCACTCTTAATACTTGGATGAATTTCAGCAATAGAATCTAAACCATCGTAAGACATTGGGTCTTGCATGTAGCTAACTAGACTTTTGATGTTATCACGTGCTGGAGAAGCTAAACTTAAAGATTCAATATCTAAACCAACGTTTGGATTTGTTTTTGTAACACCACCTGTGTGGCATGAACCACAACTAGCATTAAATAATCTTTTCCCTTTCTTAACCTGTTCTGGTGTAACAACAGTTGATTTTCCAGGTTCTAGACTTACTGTACGAGTTGCCTCATCTAATTCGATTGCAAATGCAGAAGAATTACAGAATCCAACGATACATAATACTGAAATAACAAATGAACTAGCGTATTTTTTAATCATCACATCTCCAAGATAGTGAAATTTTTATGAGAGTGGAACCAAGGATTACCAAAAATATTTGGTTATTTTAGAAACTAATATTGATTTTTAAAAATCGGTTTTCGATTTACTTAATAATTGGCCACGTAATCTAATATTTTCCCACCCTGCTGCTATAATAATTAAAACAAGAATAACTTGACTAAATAATAGAATAGGATCTAATCGCCAGCCATGAATTAAAAGAATACAACTATAAATAAAACCAATAGTTGTAAAAAAGATATCTTCATCTCGAGATAATTCCGGTTTAACAATCCTAAGAAAATGAAAAATAGCAATGGCAAGAATTAAAGTTACCCCAAGTAAGATATTTGGCCCGAAACCAATATTAATCATAATTAATCAGAACTAAAATAATTTTAACTACGTGTTACTCTATCATTAGCACTAACGATGAAAAGCGCAAGGCAAATGGGGCCTACAACCAAAAGACCGCCAGCAACTAAACTAAGAATAAAAGATGATAAAGAAGGAGTCATTTGTTTATCGCCTGTATTTAATTAATAAAATTAAAACCTTAAAGGGTTTTATTATATAACAATTTATATCAAAATATGAATTATCCGTAAATTAATTATAAGACATTAAATTAACATAATAATGTCTTTTTTCTCTAATATTTAAATATGATATCCAGGATTTAACCTAATGACAGAAATGATAGTACTAACATTACTAACTTCTTTAATATCTTTTCTTAAGATCTATATTCTTTTACTGTCGATGCGAGTAACTTTAACATGGTTCCCAAGTATTAATTGGTATACTCAACCTTTCTACACTTTAATTAAATTAACAAACCCCTATTTGAGGCTCTTTAAAGGTTTATTACCTGCACTGTTTGGTTTAGATATCTCACCAATACTAGCATTCTTATTTATCGAAGCACTAATAGATATTGCTACTTATTACACAACGGTGATGTAAAATCCAATCTAATTTAAATTTTTCTAGTAATTTGAATAAAACAGAATTTTTAAAGACAATTTACTTTTTAGAAATTTTAAATTATATTTTATGTAATTGTTAACATAAGGAATTTATGCTTAAAATTAGACTTAAACGTCAAGGAAGAAAGAGATTACCTTTTTATCGTTTAGTGATAATGGAAAATTTATCTAAACGTGATGGTAGAGCAATTGAAGAATTAGGTTTCTATGATCCTATAACTAAGAAAGTTAAATTAAATATTTCACGTATCGTTTACAGATTGAATACAGGTGCACAACCGACGGATACAGTTCGAAATCTTTTAATAAAGAGTAAAATCTTAGAAAAAATTTAATATTAAAATTTAAAAATGACAATAGCATCAAATAATTTTAGTTTTAAAATAATTTGGCTCTATGATAATTTAGGAATTGCTATTGATAAAACACTTAAAAATGGTTCATCCACTTCTATAACTTCTTTTTATTTTTGGCCTAAGCAAGATAGTTGGAAATTATTAGAATATGAGTTATCTGCAAAGCCATGGATGTTGGATGAAGATAGACTATTTATTTTAAATAGGGTTACTTCATTAATTAATTTTTGGAAAAAGCCAAATTCAAATATTGTAGAGCTATTAAAATCATTTCCTGATGTAATTTTATGTGGAAGTGACTAAAAAAGAAAATATGGTTATTTACCATATTTTCTTTTTTTTTTAATTTTTGCTTACGATAATACATTCGGTTGTTAAAATCATACTTGCAATTGATGACGCATTTTGTAATGACGTACGTGCAACTTTTGCAGGATCAATTATTCCACTTTCGTACATATCTGTAAATTGATCTGTAGCAGCATCATAGCCTACATTAAAATTCTTATCTTGTAATGTCTCCAGAATAACGTGGCCATTTTTACCTGCATTTTCAGCAATACGTCTTAGTGGTGCAGTAATAGCTCGTGCGATTATTAGAGCTCCAATTAATTCATCACCTGTTATATTAAGTTTTGCCCATGTTTGTAAATTTTCTGATAAATGAGACAAGGTCGCACCACCACCAGGAACAATACCTTCTTCCACAGCTGCTTTAGTTGCGTTAATAGCATCCTCTAAACGTAACTTTTTATCTTTCATCTCGGTTTCTGTTACAGCACCAACTTTAATAACTGCTACACCACCTGATAACTTGGCAATTCTTTCTTGTAATTGCTGTTTCTCATATGTATCATCTATTAAATTCACTTGTTTACGAAGTTGCTCACAATGTTGAAGAACATCTTTTTCGGTACCTTCATTTACAATTATTGTGCTATCGCGTCCAATTATTACGCGTCTTGCTTGACCAAGTTGCTCTAGTTTTGTATTTTGTAAAGTATATCCAGTGTCTTCAGAGATAACCTTACAATCTGTTAGCATACCAATATCTTCCAGTAAAGCTTTACGACGTTGGCCAAAGCCGGGCGCTTTAACTGCACATAAATTTACAATTCCACGTATTTTATTTAATATTAAAGTTGCTAATGCTTCTTTTTCTACATCTTCTGCAATTATTAAAAAAGGACGCTTAGTTGGTATTACTTGTTCTAAAATCGGAATAATATCCTGTTGAACAATTGTTATTTTTTTATCCGTTAATAATATGTATGGGTTTTCAAAAACCGTTTCCATACGTTCTGGGTTTGTTATGAAGTAAGGTGATATAAATCCTTTTTCAAATTTCATTCCTTCCGTTATTTCCAGCTCTGTAAAAGTGGAGTTACCTTCTTCTAAAGAAATAACACCATCCTTGCCAACCTTATCAAGAGCACTGGCAATCATTTCGCCTGTTTCGTTATCATTTCCTGCAGAAATTGACGCTACTTGTGCAATTGATTGGATATCTTCTACTGGTCTTGCAAACTCATTTATCTGATTTACAATATACTTTGTGGCTTTTTCAATTCCTAGTTTTATAGATATTGGATTTGCACCGGCCGCAATATTTCTCATACCTTCTTTTACAATAGCGTGAGCCAGTACTGTTGCAGTTGTAGTACCGTCACCTGCCACATCATTAGTCTTTGATGCCGCTTGTCTTATCAATGCGACACCTGTGTTTTCGATGTTATCTTCTAGCTCAATTTCTTTAGCGATGGTAACACCATCATTGATGATTTGGGGTGAGCCATATGCTTTCTCTAAAACAACATTTCGGCCTTTTGGTCCTAATGTTACTGCTACCGCTTCAGCAATAATATCCATGCCTTTTTCAAGCGCACGGCGTGCGTCATCTTGGTATAAGATTTTTTTATTCATTTAAGGAGAAATTTTAAATTTATTAGTTTTTAATCTAGTTTTAAGAACCGGATATCTTTTTTATGATATAGCTTTTTAATGTTATAATCGATAATCAACGTATACTTTTTATTTTCATTAATTTTAAAACTTTATACCTATGAATAACTTTGAGTCTAATAACTATACGCTACCTAACAATATCTTAGCGGAAAAAATTATTTTAGCTACGGTTTTAAAAGATTCAGAATCTATTAATTTTATTTTAGAAAACCTTTCTGTTGATTCATTCTTTGATGAGGTTCATAAGGTATTGTTTCAAGCAATTTTAGATTTAAATGTTGAAAATAAAGCAATTAATTTTACCAGCCTTATCAACTCTCTTCAAGATAAGGGTTTGTTAAATAAAGTTGGTGGCATTAATATCGTTATGGATTTAGTTCGGGAAGTTGTCATAGTGGGAAATCTTTCTGATTACATCTCACTAGTACAGGAAAAATTTCTACGCCGAAATCTAATTAGTTTAGGTTATCAACTTATTAAATTGGGTTATGTTATCGATAACTCACTTGAAGATGTGTTTGAGGTTATTGAAAAAGGAATTTTAGATCTTAATCAAAAAAAAGTTTCAACAACATTAGTTAGTAGTAAAGTCTTTCTAGAAGACACTCTTACGGAACTTAAATCAATTTCACAAAATTCGAACCTTCCTGGTTTAGCAACAACATTTCATGATTTAGATGCTATGACGCAAGGGTTTCAAAAATCAGATTTAATTATTATAGCTGGTCGTCCTTCAATGGGTAAAACAGCATTATGTTTAAATTTACTTCAAAACATAGCTCAGGACTACGATTTGCCCATGGTTCTTTTTAGTTTAGAAATGTCCCGTCAACAACTCGTTTATCGCCTTTTAGCAAGCGATACAGAAATTAGTAATACTCGTCTGCGTTCAGGTCGTTTAAACACGATTGAGTGGTCTAAGCTTCATGATTCAATTGAACGTTTATCGAAATTGCCTGTATTCATTGATGATATCCCAAATATAACTATTTTTGAAATTAGGACTAAGATTAGAAAGCTTAAATTAGAACATGGTGACATTGGTGTAATTATTATTGATTATTTACAACTAATGCATAGTTCAAATAAGTCGGAAAACCGTGTCCAAGAGTTATCAGAACTTACACGTTCATTAAAAATTACTGCTCGTGAATTTAATGTACCAATTATTGTTTTATCACAATTAAGCCGAGCGGTAGAAACACGCACTAATAAGAGACCGTTATTGTCTGATTTGAGAGAGAGTGGTTCCATTGAACAAGATGCAGACCTTGTTTTAATGCTTTATCGTGATGATTATTATAATTCAGATCTTCCAGAGAAAAATGTGACTGAGTTAATCGTTGCTAAACATCGAAATGGCCCTACTGGAACAGTGAAATTAAAATTTAACCCAGTTTTAACAAAATTTTCAAACTATAGTTATTAGACTTTTTAAATTAAATTTTTGTGATCGCTTGCTTTTTGATTAGAAACTATGTTAAATTTTTAAGTAAGTCAGCAAAGCCTGGATAGCTCAGTTGGTAGAGCAGTGGATTGAAGATCCTCGTGTCCCCGGTTCGAATCCGGGTCTAGGCATTATATTTTTCTTAATCAGATTTAACATTAATTAAAAACATTAAATAATTTCTGACAGGAATTGTAGTATTCTTAATTATTAAGATCTACAACTTTTTACTAAATAAAAATTTTTATTTTGAATCTTTTAATTCTATGAATAAAATTGTTAAATTTTTCGTATTAGCGTGCCTTATTCTTTCTCCAATGAAAAGTTTTGCTGATACAGGAGTATTGCAAGATTGTGCAACATCACCAGCTTTTCAAAAACGTTTAAATGCTTCTGTAAAAAAATTACAGGGTCGTGTAGCTAAGTATGAAGCGGGAACTCCACCAGCTTTAGCTTTAGAAGACCAAATTGCTAGAACGGAAGCTCGTTTTAAAAAGTATGGTGAATCAGATTTACTTTGTGGAACTGATGGTCTTCCACATTTAATTGCTTCTGGTGATCCTGCTCATGCAGCTGAGTTTGTAATACCGGCTTTTGGTTTTTTATATACCACTGGTTGGATTGGTTGGGTTGGTCGAAAGTATCTTCTTATTGTTAGTAAAACAAAGAATTCAACTGAGAAAGAGATTATTATTGATGTGCCATTAGCCTTAAAAATTATGTCTTCTGGTTTTATTTGGCCACTTTCAGCTTGGCAAGAAGTTATTAGTGGTGAATTAATCGCTTCACAAAAAGATATTACTGTTTCTCCTAGATAATTTTTTTTTATTAAACATTATGAACGATTTTAAAACTTATTTATCGACAGCCCCTGTACTATTAACTCTTTGGATGACGTTTACGGCTGGGTTTATTATTGAAATTAACCGTTTCTTCCCAGATAGTTTAGCCGCATATTTTTAGAAAAATTTATTAAATAAAAAAGATGTTGGACATACATATATTATGTATGTCCAACATCTTTTTTATTTGTTTTAGATTCTCTTATAGTACAGTCGTATAATCATTTTTATTCGGAAGGTCCGTGTATTCAGCTAATAAAGCTCTGAACTCATCACCTTCAATTGTTTCTTTTTCTAGTAGAATATCAACAATTTTATCAACTGCAACTCGGTTTTCTTGAATTATTACTCTTGCTTGCTCATGACAATGTTCAATAATCTCAAGGATTTGATCATCGATTCGAATAGCTACTTCTTCTGAATATTCCGATCCAGGGTTAACACCTCCACCTAAGAAAACTTGACCATTTCCTTGGCTTTCTAATGCTAATGGTCCAACATTTGACATTCCATATGATGTTACCATTTGTCTTGCCATTCCTGTAATTGCTTGAATATCTCCACTTGCTCCAGTTGTTACTTCAATTTCACCGAATATAACTTCTTCAGCAGCTCGTCCCCCTAAAGCAGCGATAATTCGTGCTAGGATTTGCCCACGGGAGATTAAACCTTGATCTTCACCTGGTGTAAACCACGTTAAACCACGTGCTTGGCCTCTCGGAATTACAGTTACTTTTTCTACATCTTCATGGTATTTTAATAAAGAACCTGTTATTGCATGTCCTACTTCATGGTATGCAATTAGACGTTTACCTTTCGTATTTACTAGGTAATTACCTTCCATACCAGCAATAACACGATCAATAGATGAACTAATTTCGTCTGGTGTTATTGTTTCTTTTTTACGTCTTGCAGCTAAGATAGCACCTTCATTTAGTAAGTTTGCTAAATCTGCTCCAGAGAAACCAGGAGTTCGCTGTGCAATATTTGATAAGTTTACATTATCACTGAATTTTTTATTACGTGCATGCACTTTTAAGATATCAAAACGTCCGTTTTTATCAGGTAAATTTACTGTTACCTGTCTATCAAAACGACCTGGTCTTAATAATGCAGAATCTAAGATATCTACACGGTTAGTTGCAGCAATTACAATAACACCTGTGTTATCTTGGAAACCATCCATTTCTGTTAGAAGCTGGTTTAATGTTTGCTCACGCTCATCATTACCACCACCTACACCGGCTCCTCTTTGTCGTCCAACAGCATCAATTTCATCGATAAAGATAATACATGGAGCATTCTCTTTAGCTTTCTTAAACAAATCACGTACTCGAGATGCACCTACACCTACGAACATTTCAACGAATTCAGAACCCGAGATACTAAAGAATGGTACTCCAGCTTCACCGGCGATTGCCTTCGCTAATAATGTTTTACCAGTTCCTGGAGGTCCTACTAATAAAACTCCTTTTGGAATTTTTGCGCCAACAGCGGTAAACTTTTCTGGTTTCTTTAAAAAAGTTACGACTTCTTCAAATTCTTCTTTTGCTTCTTCAATACCTGCAACATCGTTAAAGAATATACCGGTATTAGCATCCATTGAAAATCGTGCTTTTGACTTTCCAAAACTCATAGCTTGTCCAGGACCACCTGGGAAGTTATTTGAACGTTGGAATAGGAATATTAGACCACCTACGAATAACGTTGGTAGAAGTAAATTTCCTAAAATTTCAAAAATTAAATCATAATTTTGTGTTGGATGTGCATCAAAGTCTGTTTTTGTCTGTCTTAATTTTGATGCTAGTTGTGAAGCACCTGCAGGAATTTCAACTCTTATCTTTTGTGGTCTATTTCCTAGTTCAGGGCTTGAAGCTTCGATTACTGCGCTTCTTCCATTATCATACAGATCAACTTTTTTAACCCAACCCATGTCTAAATACTCTAAAAAACGACCATATGTCATTTTTGAGCTTGTTACATCCGTTGGATTATCTAATTGTGAACTGTTTCCGTCGAAGAATGTTTCCCAAACTAAAAATCCTAGAATTCCAATTATTAAAATCGCGGCAAGTGCGTTTCGCCAGATAGATTTCATTCTAATAATTCCTTATTATATACATATTCCTTTTAAATTAATGTACCACCTTTTAATTTATTAAAACAACTTTAATAAATTAAAAGATGGTACATTAAATTATTTTGTTTCTTCAAAATCTGTATCGATTACAGTATTATCGTCACCAGATGCATCGTTAGTTTCTGTTGACTCACCTGGTTTTTCACCATCGTAGATACTGCTTCCAATTTCCATCATTACTTTTTGTAACTCTTCTGTCTTCTCTTTTAGATCGTTCGTTTCGTCTTTTTCAATTGAAAGTCTAATTTTTTCAATTAAACTATTTACATTCGCTTTTTGCTCGTCTGTTACTTTATCTTTAAATTCTTCTAATTGTTTCTCTGTCTGGTAGCATAATGAGTCCGCTTGGTTTTTTAAATCAATCTTCTCACGTTTTTCTTTATCAACGGCTGAGTATTGTTCAGCGTCTTTCACCATGCGTTCAACTTCATCTTTATCTAATGTTGAGGCACCTTTAATTGTGATAGATTGTTCTTTACTTGTTCCTTTATCCTTAGCTTTTACAGATAAGATACCGTTTACATCGATATCAAATGTAACTTCAATCTGAGGTACGCCTCTTGGTGCTAATGGTATTCCATCTAATCTAAAATTACCTAAACTCTTGTTATCGTTTGCTAATTCACGTTCACCTTGTAATACATGAATTTCAACATTTGTTTGGTTGTCTACCGCTGTTGAAAAGATTTCTGATTTCTTCGTTGGAATTGTTGTGTTACGTGGGATAACTTTTGTTAAAACAGATCCTAATGTTTCGACACCTAATGATAGTGGAGTAACGTCTAATAATAAGATATCTTTTACTTCACCAGATAGTACGCCACCTTGCACTGCAGCTCCGATTGCTACAACTTCGTCTGGGTTTACAGTTTGATTTGGTTCCTTACCAGTAAGTCTTTTAACTAAGGCTTTAACTGCTGGGATACGAGTTGAACCACCAACTAAAACAACTTCATCAATCTTACTCTTATCTAATCGAGCATCTTGTAATGCAGTTTCAACAGGAATTCGACATTTGTTAATTAATTCGTCACATAATTCTTCGAATTTAGCACGAGTTAAAGTTTTCTCAATATGTTTAGGACCTGTTTCATTTGCAGTAATAAATGGCAGGTTAATATTTGTTTCCGTTAGTGTTGAAAGTTCAATTTTTGCTTTCTCTGAAGCTTCGATTAAACGTTGTAGAGCTTGCTTATCAGTTCGTAAATTTACGCCCTCTTCTTTTTTAAAGTCTTCAACTAAGTAGTTCACTAGGATTTGGTCAAAATCATCTCCACCTAAACGTGTATCACCTGATGTTGAAAGTACTTCAAAAACACCATCTCCAACTTCTAAAACCGAAACATCAAATGTTCCACCACCTAAATCAAAAACAATAATTGTTTCATTGTCTTTTTTATCTAATCCATAAGCTAAAGATGCTGCTGTTGGCTCGTTAATAATTCTTAACACCTCAAGCCCTGCAATTTTACCCGCGTCTTTTGTTGCTTGTCTCTGTGAATCGTTGAAATATGCTGGAACTGTAATTACAGCCTGTGTAATAGTTTCTCCACTATACTTACTTGCTTCATCTGCTAGTTTTCGTAAAACTTGTGAAGAAATTTCTTCTGGACTAAATGTCTTGTTTAAGCCAGGGCATTCAATTTTGATATTACCTTGATTATCTTCTATTACGTTGTATGATAATTCTTTTGATGAATCTGAAACTTCTGATCCTTTGCACCCGATGAAACGTTTTACTGAAGAAAATGTATTTTCTGGATTAATTACAGCTTGTCTTTTTGCAATTTGACCTACTAAAAGTTCATCTCTTTTACTGTAAGCAACTACTGAAGGTGTTGTTCTTAAACCTTCTGCATTTGGAATTACTGTTGGCTTACCACCTTCAACTAAAGCTACTACTGAATTAGTTGTTCCTAAATCAATTCCTACAACTTTACTCATAATATTCATTTTTTAATTTATCTTATTATTATAATCAGGATAAATAACAAATTTTACTATAAGTACTACCTACACTTAGGGGTTACAATGTTTTTTCCCATAATTTATAGACGAAATACTGCGACTTTTTGAACTGTTTACTTTTACTATTTAAATATTTATATATAGCATATCTAGACATTAACCGTATACTTTTAATAGTATTACGTAAGTTATTCATTATTATTATTGCAATAAATTATTTTTTAAGATAATTCTTATCTTAAAAAAAGTTACTAATCCATTTCCGTGAGCTCAAGATAACGCACTTTTATACATATTCCATTCGGATTTCTTAATGTATATAATCACACAATGACATAATTAAACGGGAGTCTTAAAATTGTGCCTGTAGGTATTCTTGGAAACAAAGTTGGTATGACCCAAATATTTGATGAGCAAGGAAACGCTTCTGCTGTTACCGTAATCAAAGCAGGACCGTGTGCAATAACTCAAATAAAAACGATTTCAACAGCTGGTTATAATGCCGTTCAAATTGGTTACGGCCAAGTAAATTCTTTAAGCCAACCTGAAATTGGACACTTGAAAAAAGCGGGTTTGCCTCCACTTAAATACTTAAGTGAATATAAAGTTGATGATACAAATGAATTCTCATTAGGCCAGGTTATTGACACTAACATTTTTAGTGAAGGTCAAATGTTAAATGTGACAGGTAAAAGTATTGGTAAAGGTTTTGCTGGTACTATTAAACGTCATCATTTTACACGTGGACCAATGAGTCATGGTTCTAAAAATCATCGTGCACCAGGTTCGATTGGTGCAGGTACGACACCAGGTCGTGTTTACCCAGGTAAAAAAATGCCTGGTCGTTTAGGTGGTAAAACTGTAACCGTTTCAAATTTAAAGATATTGAAAATTGACGTGGAAGAAAATTTAATTATTGTTAAAGGAGCTATCCCAGGTAAACCGGGTAATCTTTTAAGTCTTCAATCGGCAAGTTAATATTAAAGATTTCTGATTAAAAATATGACAGACATTAAGACAATCAGTTATAGCGTCTATAAAAAAACTGGTGAGAAAACTAGTACTGAAAAAAGTTTAAAGCTAAAGGTTTCAGATTTAAAAGCAAATTATTTAATTCATAAATCACTGTTATATCAGAACCATAATAATTTCCAGAAAACAGCATCAACTAAAACTCGAAGTGAAGTTAGAGGTGGTGGTCGTAAACCATGGAAACAAAAAGGTACTGGTCGTGCTAGAGCCGGTTCAAACAATTCTCCACTATGGAAAGGTGGTGGTGTTATTTTTGGACCAAAACCAATTAAAGCTAATAAAAAATTAAATAAAAAAGAATGGAAACTTTCTATTCGAACATTACTGTATAACAAGAAACAAAGTCTTCTTGTCTTAGATAGTTTTGATGATTTAATTTCTAGTATTAAAACTAAACAGATGTTAGAAGTTTTTAATAACTTAAACATCTCTTCAGATAAAAATATTTTATTAGTATCTAATTCTTTAGAAGATGATATTCATCTATCTGTTAGAAATTTAGAAAATGTTGTTTCAGTACGTTCTAATAATTTAGATGTTAAGAACTTATTACGTAGTGATTTCATTGTAGTTGATGAGCAAGGTTTAAAAATAATTGAGGAGACATATTGTGACTCAGCAAACTGATTCTCTGAATCTTATTGATTACATTAAATATCCTTTAATTACCGATAAAGCAACACGATTACTAGAAAACAACAAATATAGTTTCTTAGTAGATCGAAGAGCTGATAAAACAAGTATTAAGATAGCTATTGAATCTTTTTTTAAAGTAAGTGTAGTTAAAGTTAACACAATTAATTTACCCCGAAAGAAACGTCGTGTCGGTAGATCGATTGGTTTCCGTACACAATTAAAAAAGGCAATTGTTACCTTATCTGAAGGAAATAAGATTGATATTTTCCCAGATTTATAAAGTTTATAGTAAATTTCATGGCAATTCGTTTATATAAAGCTAACACGCCTGGTACTAGAAAACGATCAGTTTCGGATTTCAGTAATATAAGTGATGTTAAGCCTGTTAAGTCTCTAATGACTCCATTAAAACGAAAAGGTGGTAGAAATAATCGTGGAATTATTACTATCCGCCATCGTGGTGGTGGTCATAAGAAGAGATACCGTAGGATTGATTTTAAAAGAAATAAATTTAATATTTCGGGTGTTGTAAAAACTATTGAATACGATCCAAATCGAAATACACGTATTTCATTAATCGATTATGTAGATGGAGAAAAACGTTATATTTTATACCCTAATGGTTTAGAAATTGGAACTACAATCGAGTCTGGTGAAAATGCACCTATTCAGATTGGTAATTCTTTACCTTTAAAAAAAATACCTTTAGGTACTCAAATTCATAACGTTGAATTAACTCCAAACCGAGGCGGCCAAATTGTACGTTCCGCTGGAACTTCTGCTTATTTATTAGCAAAAGAAGGCGATTATGTTACTTTACGTTTACCTTCTAAAGAAATTCGTTTAGTTCAAGCTAAATGTTATGGAACGATTGGTATCTTAAGTAATGCGGATCATTCTAATTTAACAATTGGAAAAGCAGGCCGAAATCGTTGGTTAGGTAAAAGACCTACCGTTCGTGGAATGGTTATGAACCCTTGCGATCACCCACACGGTGGTGGTGAAGGTCGAGCTCCAGTTGGTAGAAAACAACCACTAACACCATGGGGTAAGCCAGCATTAGGCGTTCGAACAAGAGTTAAGAATAAATATAGCGATGCTTATATTATTCGTAGACGTAAATAAATTACAATTTAAAATTTAGGATATTTATGGGAAGATCACTCCGTAAAGGCCCATTTATTGCTTATCATTTGCTTAAAAAAGTAAATGAGATGAATAGTGTTGGAAAAAAGCAAACCATTAAAACATGGTCGCGATCTTCTACTATTTTACCAATTATGGTTGGCCATACAATAGCTGTATATAATGGTCGTCAGCATGTACCTATCTTTATCAATGAGCAAATTGTTGGTCAAAAGTTAGGTGAATTTGTTCCAACTAGAACATACCGTTCTCATGTAAAAACAGATAAAAAGGTAAGACGATAAATTTATATGATAGATATAAAAGAAAAAACGGCATACGCAACTGCAAAGTATATTCGTATGTCTCCAACAAAAGTTCGTCGAGTTTTACGACAAATACAAGGTCGCACATATCAAGATGCTTTAATGCTTTTAGAATTCATGCCTTATCGTGCCTGTGGCCCTGTATGGCAAGTTACACATTCTGCGGCAGCTAATGCTCAAAATAATCTTGGTTTATTAAAACAAACACTTTTTATAAAAGAAGCCTATGTTAATCAAGGTCCTGTTTTAAAAAGATTTAGACCAAGAGCTCAAGGCCGTGGTTTCGCTATTCGAAAACCAACATGTCACATAACTATTGTTGTTGAAAGTAGAAATTAACTTGTGAATAATTAAGGATTATATTTGTGGGGCAAAAAACTCATCCATTAGGCTTTCGATTAGTCACAACACAAAAACATCGTTCTTCATGGTATTCAGACTTTAATAATTATTCAAGTTTGTTAGAAGAAGACGATAAAATCAGAACTTTGTTTGATGATAAATTAAGATCAGCAAGCATTGCAAAAATTAAGATTAATCGAAATAGTAAAGGTAATCAAATTGAACTAGAAGTTCACAGTGCTAGACCTGGTATTCTTGTAGGTCAGGCTGGTTCAGGTATTGAAGAATTATACAAAAAGCTTAGAAAAATTCTTCCCCAAGATCGACAAATTATTATTAATGTTGTTGAAGTTAAATTACCTGATGCTGAAGCGACATTAATCGCTGATTTTATTGCTGAACAACTCGAGTCTCGTGTTGCGTTCAAAAGAGCAATGCGTCAAGCAGCTTTAAAGGCACAAAAGTCAGATGTCAAAGGAATCAAAATTCAAGTTTCAGGCCGTTTAAATGGTGCTGAAATTGCACGTAGTGAATGGATTCGTGAAGGGCGTGTTCCTTTACAAACTCTTCGTGCTGATATTGATTACGCTTCAAAAAGAGCAGCAACAATTTATGGTACTTTAGGTATCAAAGTTTGGCTGTTTAAAGGTGAAGTTATTTAATTACGGATTTAAAAACATAGTTTAATATAATGCTAAGTCCAAAAAGAACAAAATATAGAAAACAACAACGTGGACGTTTACGTGGAAAAGCTTACCGTGGCAATAAAATAAACCATGGTGATTTTGCTCTTCAATCATTAGAGCCTGTATGGCTTACGTCTCGTCAAATTGAAGCCACACGTCGAACGATTACTCGTTACACAAAGCGTGGTGGTAAATTATGGATTACAGTATTCCCAGATAAACCAGTAACAGCTAGAGCTGCAGAGTCTCGAATGGGAGCTGGTAAAGGTGCTGTTGACTATTGGGTAGCTACTGTTAAACCTGGAACAATTCTTTTTGAATTAGGTGGGGTATCAGTTGAAGATGCTAAACAAGCTTTTAAACTTGCTGCTTATAAGCTACCAGTGAAAACAAAATTCCTAATGAAAGAAAATATTATTTAAAGTATGGCGTTACCTAAAATTTCAGCTATTTACGAACTTGATACTGATAAGTTAGACATTGAAATTGCAACAGTTCGTGATGAACTTTTTGCTTTAAGAATGAAAAAGGCTACACGTCAGGAATTTAAACCTCATATGTTTAAACACCTTCGTCATCGTCTTTCTCAATTGTTAACTGTTAAATCAAATCCGAAATAATAACTTTTGAAAAAATTAATTGATTTAAAGCATTATGCCAATTAAAGAAAGAATCGGGGTTGTAGTTAGTAATAAAATGGATAAAACTGTTGTTGTTATTGAAGAACAACGTATTAAGCATCCTTTGTATTCTAAAGTTATGATCCGTTCAAAACGACATATGGCACACGATGAGCAAAACGCTTGTTCAATAGGTGACCGCGTACTAATTGAAGAAACAAGACCGTTAAGTGCTAAGAAACGTTGGAAATTGAAAAATATTATTTCTAAATCAATTTCAATATAATCTGTAAATTACTATATGGCTATTCAACCACAAACATGTTTAACTGTTGCTGATAATACAGGTGCGAAGAAAATCATGTGCATTCGAGTATTAGGTGGTAACCGTAAAGTTGCTAAAATTGGCGACATTATTATTGGTGTTGTAAAACAAGCATCTCCAAATATGCCTGTTAAACGTTCGGATATTGTTCGTGCAGTTGTTGTTAGAACACGTAAAACTTTACGTAGATCTGATGGTCTTCTTATTCGTTTTGATGATAACGCTGCAGTATTGATAAATAAAGACAATAACCCACGTGGAACAAGAGTTTTTGGTCCGATCGCTCGTGAAATTCGTGATAAAGACTTCACACGTATTGCTTCATTAGCACCTGAAGTTTTATAACATAATTCAAACTCATGACAAAAATCCGCTTAAAAATTGGGGATACTGTAAAGGTTATTCAAGGTAAGAACAAAGGTAAAATTGGTAAGATTAGAACTATTTTTAAAAAAAATAGTATGGTAATCGTTGAGAATATCAATGAGAAGTTTAAACATATCAAACCTCAACAAGAAGGTTCTACAGGCGAAATTAAAAAATTTGAGGCACCCATTCATATTTCGAATGTTATGCTATCAGATGGTGAAATTGCCAGTCGATTCCGTATACAAATTCAAGATAGCAAAAAAGTCCGTGTTTTAACTAAAACTGGTAATGCTATTTCTTAAAATTTAGCATCAAAAAACTTTATGACTCAGAGACTTAAAACTTTATATAAAGACGAAATTCAAGGTTCTCTTAAGAATGATTTTCAGTTTGAAAATGTTCACGAAGTTCCAAAACTAGTTAAGATTCAAATTAACCGTGGATTAGGTGTATTAGCGCAGAATAACAATATTTTAAAAAGAAGTATTGAAGAAATGCGTTTGATTTCTGGTCAACAACCAGTTGTTACTAATTCTCGTAAGTCTATCGCCGGGTTTAAAATTCGAGAAGAACAAGCTTTAGGAGTTACTGTTACACTTCGTGGAGACAAGATGTATGCGTTCTTAGAACGTTTTATTAATCTTGTTTTACCAAGAATCCGTGATTTTCAGGGACTTAATCCTAATAGTTTTGATCGTCATGGAAACTATAATATGGGTTTACGTGAACAACTAATTTTCCCAGAGATTGATTACAACAGTGTTGAGCAATTGCGTGGTTTTAATATTACTATTGTTACAACCGCAAAAACTAAACAAGAAGGTTTTGCATTATTAAAAGCCTTTGGTTTTCCATTTAGAGATTAATTAATTCAAATTATGGTAAATGATACAATTTCAGATATGTTAACACGAATTAGAAATGCAAATAGTGTTCATCATCATATGGTTCAAATACCTATGACAAAAATGAATACTAACATCGCTAATGTGTTAAAATCAGAAGGCTTTGTTTCAGATTTTGAAATTTTAGAAGATGATAATGATCATCCATTTTTATTAATTTCGCTTAAATATAAGGGTACAAAACAAATACCAGTTATAACCAAAATTAAACGAGTTAGTAAGCCTGGACTACGTATATACGTAGGTTCACAAGATTTACCTAATGTTTTAGGTAACTTAGGAATTGCGATCATTTCAACATCATCAGGAGTGATGTCAAATTTACAAGCACGTAAACTTGGTATAGGTGGCGAAATTTTATGTTACATTTGGTAGGCTGAAACAACTCTAGATTTATTTTAAATTAGGCAAGAAGTATAGGAGTACATAAGCTATGTCTCGAATAGGTAAATTACCGATTGAGTTACCCTCAGGCGTTGAGATTAATCTTATAAACAATGAGATTAATATAAGCAGTAAACTTGGAAAAATGAGTCATACTCTTCCAGACTGTTTAAATGTTGTTGAGGAAGATAAGTATCTTTTAGTAAAGCGAAATGATGACTCTCGTGAATCAGGAGCAATGCAAGGTTTATTCCGTTCATTAATCTCTAATTCAGTAGTTGGTTTACACAGTAAGTTTGAAAAAATTCTTACATTACAAGGGGTTGGATACCGTGCTCAGGTTTCAGGTAAATCTATAACGTTAAGTTTAGGTTATAGCCATCCAGTTGTTTTAGAAATCCCGAACGATATAGAAGTGGCTGTTGAAGCTAATACTACTATAAAAGTTAAAGGTTTTAATAAAGAGACTGTTGGTTTATTTGCTTCGCAAATCCGTAGCCATAGACCTCCAGAACCTTACAAAGGTAAAGGTGTTAGATACATCGATGAAGTTGTTTTACGTAAAGTTGGTAAATCTGGTAAATAATAAATTATGAAAAATTCCAAACTTGCAAGACGTAAAAAAGTTGTTAAAGGTACTGCAGTTAAACCTCGTTTAGTTGTTTTTCGTTCTAACAATCATATATACGCTCAAGTAATTGATGACGATTTAGCTCATACTTTAATTGCTTGTTCAACATTAGATTCTGAAGTTAAGTCTAAAGTAACTGATTTAACTAGAACTCAGACATCAAAAATAGTTGGTGAAGAATTAGGTAGAAGACTTTTAGAAAAGAATATTTCGTCTGTTAGTTTCGATCGCGGAATTAGACCATACCATGGTTGTATTCAAGCTTTAGCCGAAGGCGTTAAAGAAGTCGGTTTAAATTTTTAATTTTCTTTAGGAATTAAATTTGTATGTCAAATAGTTTAGATAATGCTGAAAGACCTAAGCGAAATTTAAAAGTACGACGTAATCAGAAAGCGCGTGAGGTTAAACTCTTAGAACGTGTAGTTCAAATTCGTCGTGTAACGAAAGTTTGTAAAGGTGGTAAGAAGCTTAGTTTCCGTGCTGTTATTGTTATTGGTAATGAAAATGGACAAGTAGGTGTTGGGGTTGGAAAAGCTGATGATGTTGTTGGTGCTGTTAAAAAAGCAGTTACTGATGCCAAAAAGCACATAATCACTATCCCTTTAACTAAAGGTAACACTGTACCGCATTTTTCAAATGGTGCATTTGGTGCAGCTAAAGTTATTATTAGACCTGCAGCTCCTGGTTCAGGTGTTCTAGCTGGTAGTTCGATACGAACGGTTTTAGAATTAGCTGGTGTTAAGAATATTTTAGCGAAACAATTAGGTTCCAATAATTTATTAAATAATGCTCGTGCAACTATTTCCGCTCTTAAAAATTTAAAAACTCCGATTGAAACAGCAAAAGATCGTAATCTTTTGTTAGAGAATTTTTATCAATAGAATTGTCTTAATAAATAAATTATGACTGCTAAAGGATTAATAAATAGTCAAGAATTATTTGTCTCGCGGGTTTTATTTACACTTGCAATTATTTTAATAATTCGATTTGGTATTTTTGTTCCAATTCCTGAAATTGATCAACAATATCTCTTCATTGCAATGAAGAAAAACCCTACGTTAAGTATGTTGAGTGCATTTTCACAAGGAGACTTTTTTGTTTTAGGCTTATTCTCGTTAGGAATTTTGCCAAACATTAATGCTTCCATAATTATGCAATTAATTACAACGGCAAATAAAGGATTACAAAAATTACAAAAAGAAGAAGGGTCTGCAGGACGAAAAAAGATTACACAAATTACTCGCTATTTAACATTAGGAATTGCTGTTCTATATAGTGTTCCAATTGCATATTTTGCGAAACCTTTTATCTTTAATTGGGGTTTAATAACTGCAGTTGAGATTGTGGTCGCATTAGTTACTGGTGCAATGATTGTACTTTGGTTTAGTGAGTTAATTACCGAAAAAGGTATTGGGAATGGTCCCTCCTTGTTTATATGTATTGGTATTATTTCAGCTTTACCGACTACAATTCAGAACATTTTAAATTCAGTAAATTTTGTTTCATTAGCGTTATTATTGTTTTTCATCTCAATAATTATTGTTGGGATTATATTTGTCCAAGAAGCAACTCGGGTAATTCCAATTTTGTCAGCGAAACAATTGTTAGATGAAACAAGTAATCCAAACCCTGATTTTTTACCTTTTCGTTTAAATCAAGGTGGCGTTATGCCGATTATCTTCAGCTCAACAATTTTGGCGGGCTTCTCCGTATTAGGGAATCTCGATTTCTTTCAAAAATTTCCTGTTGTTTTCTCCGGGTTATATTTTTCTGTTTATTTCTTATCCATTTTATTCTTTAGTTATTTTTATTCCACTATTGTTGTGGACCCTACAAATTTAGCGGAAGACCTAAATAAAATGGCAGTTAGTATACCTGGTATTAGACCGGGTACTCAAACTAAGTTATATCTTGAAAAAACTTTAAATCGACTAGCCATTCTTGGTGGTTTATTTTTAGCGGGTATGGCCATTTTACCAAATATCATTTCATTCTTTGCTCAAACAAATGCTTTAAGGGGCTTTGGTTCTACTTCTTTAATTATTTTAGTAGGTGCAGCGATTGATATTAGTAGACAAGTTAGAACTTTATTGATCTACGAGATTTATAACGATATGGTTAAGTAGTTAAAATATATTAAATTATAAAGAGTAAAAATAATGAAAGTTCGTCCGTCTGTGAAAAAAATGTGTCCTAAATGTCGAATTATAAGACGTTGTGGAAAATTACGAGTAATTTGTTCACAACCTAAGCATAAACAAAGACAAGGTTAATTTAAACTAAGGAGAAAAAATACTGTGGTTCGTATTTCTGGTATTGATCTTCCATATAACCAAAAAGTTAATTATGCATTAACGAGTATTTATGGAATTGGATTAACTACATCTGGATCAATCTTATCAAAAGCAGGTGTGAATCTTGAAATTCGCACTAAAGATCTTGATGATACGCAAATTATTGCTATTCGTGAGGTTATCGATAATGATTATGTTGTTGAAGGTGATCTAAGAAGATCAGTTGGTTTAAATTTAAAACGTTTAGGTGAGATTAATTGTGTAAAAGGTCGTCGACATAGACAAAGTTTACCGGTTCGTGGTCAAAGAACTCGAACAAATGCAAGAACTCGACGTGGCAGTAAGAAGACTGTTACAGGTAAGAAAAAATAATTTTATTTTTTAACTTATTTTTTAAATTTAATGATCAAACTGTATGTCACCAAATATAAAAACTTCAAATTCTAAGAAAAAGAGTAAAAAGAATATTCCAATTGGGGTTGCACATATTCAGTCTACCTTTAACAACACTATTGTTACTATTAGTGATTTAAATGGAAATACTGTGTCATGGGCTTCCGCTGGAAGTAGTGGATTTAAAGGTGCTCGTAAGGGTACGCCTTTCGCAGCTCAAACAGCAGCTGAAAAAGCTGCGCAAACTGCTCTAGACTTAGGGGTAAAAAAGGTCGAAGTATTAATTAAAGGTCAAGGGTCTGGTCGTGAGACTGCAATTCGTGCGTTACAAGTTACTGGTTTTGAAATTTTATCAATTAAAGATATTACACCAGTTCCGCATAATGGTTGTCGTCCTCCTAAACGTAGACGTGTTTAATATGTAACTAACTAATGATTTATGTTAAATGACAAATATTCCGATGTTTCAATTTGAACAACTTGATTCTGATATATATAAAGAGTCTGGAGATATATTTGGTCGTTTTAAATTCGGTCCTTTTAATAAAAACCAAGCTACAACGATAGGTAATACACTGAGACGTGTATTATTAGGTGATCTGCCAGGTACTGCAATAACTGCAGTTAGAATTGCTGGTACAAATCATGAATTTTCTAGTATTCCAGGTGTTCGAGAAGATATTTTAGAAATCTTATTGAATCTTAAACACGTAGTTTTAAAAAATTCATCTGATCAACCAAGTTTTGGCCGTTTAAAAATTCAAGGGCCTCAAATTATTACTGCTGATCAAATAGGTTTACCTTCAGATGTTACGTTAATAAACCCTAACCATTACATTGCAACAATTTGTGACGATTCTATAGTTGAAATGGAATTCCGAATTGAGCGAGGTGTTGGTTATAAAATGGTTGAACAAATTAATGATCCTATTTCAATTGATTTTTTAAAGATTGATACAGTGTTTATGCCTGTTAAAAAGGTTAATTTTAATGTTGAAACAATCTATTTAAATTCAATTCCAATTAATGAATATTTAATTTTAGATCTTTATACAAATGGTAGTATTACACCACGTGATGCTATTCAATCTGCAGCAAATTTAGTTATTAATCTTTTTAATTTATTTGTCAACAATCCTGTTGAAGAAAATGAAAAAGAAAGTATTAAGAAAGCTAATGATTTACTAATTGAAGAACTTCAATTATCCGTTCGTGCATATAATTGTTTAAAGCGCGCTCAAATTCATTCGGTTTCGGATTTATTAAAGTATTCACCTCAAGATTTACAAGAAATTAAGAATTTTGGGCAAAAATCAGCGGAAGAAGTGTTTTTAGCATTAGAGAATAAATTAGGCATTACATTAAAATCGTTATAATAAAAATATAAAAGTCGATCATATGAAAGAAACATTCGTTCCTTTGCAAAATTCGATAAACAAGAAGTGGTTTTTAGTTGACGCTAAGGGAAAAACTCTTGGACGTTTATCTACAGAAATTGCTAAAATTTTACGAGGAAAAAATAAAGCATACTTTACTCCGTACTTAGATACAGGGGATTATGTTGTTGTTATTAATGCAGGAGAAGTTACCGTTAGTGGTAATAAAGAATCTGAAAAACTATACCGTCGACATTCTGGTCGTCCTGGTGGTTTAAAAGTTGAAACTTTAGAACAAGTTCGACGTCGTCTACCACACCGAATTTTAGAGAAATCTGTAAAAGGAATGTTACCTAAAGGTCCTTTAGGTCGCCAATTATACACAAAATTAAAAGTTTATTCGGGTTCGACGCATTCTCATCAAGCACAAAAACCTGAATTAATTAATATTTAATCTTATGAATATTGCTAATACTAAACACCTTTCGTATGGTTTAGGTCGTCGAAAACGATCTATTGCACAAGTACGAATATTTAAAGGTTCCGGAAATATTATTATAAATGGCCAAGCTGCTGAATTATATCTACAATATAATTTAAAAAATTTACAGATTATAAAAGCTCCTCTTGAGACTTTAAAAGTCAATTCAACAATCGATATTGTTGTCTTAACTCGAGGTGGTGGTTTATCTGGGCAAGCTGAATCAATTCAACTTGGAATCGCACGTGCTTTTTGTCTTTTAGATCCATTAAATCGAACGGTGCTAAAACCGGAAGGTTTCTTAAGCCGAGATTCTCGTATTAAAGAGAGAAAGAAGTATGGATTAAAGAAAGCGAGAAAAGCACCTCAATTCTCAAAACGTTAATTATTACACTTATTTATTTATGCCAAAAAAAGATATTCATCCAGAATGGTATGAAAAATCAAAAGTTTTTTGTGATGGTCAATTAATTATGGAAATTAGTTCAACTCAACCTGAATTAAAAGTTGATGTCTGGTCTGGTAATCATCCTTTTTATACTGGTTCACAAAAGATTTTAGATACTGAAGGTCGTGTAGAACGATTTAAGAAAAAATATAATCTTGATGACGATTAATTTCATTACTATCTTATTAACAACTTATGCCAACTATTCAACAATTAATAAGTTCGAATCGAAAACGAAGTATTAAGAAATCTAAATGTCCTGCTTTAAAATCATGCCCACAACGTCGTGGTGTATGTACGCGTGTGTATACAACAACTCCTAAGAAGCCGAATTCAGCAATTCGAAAAGTTGCTCGTGTTCGTCTAACATCTGGTTTTGAAGTTACTGCTTATATTCCAGGTATTGGACATAATTTGCAAGAACATTCGGTAGTCCTAATTCGTGGTGGGCGAGTTAAAGATTTACCTGGTGTTCGTTACCACGTAATCCGAGGTACCTTAGATAGCGGCGGTGTAAAAGATAGAACACAGGGTCGCTCAAAATATGGTGTTAAAAAACCAAAAAACTAATTTATTTTTGTAATATATAATTATGTCACGTCGTAATATAGCAAAAAAACGTTTTCCTTTACGAGATCCTTTATATAATAGCTTTTTAGTTAGCTTATTAATTGCAAGAATCTTAAAAAGTGGAAAAAAAAGTTTAGCTCAAAAAATTGTTGAAGAAACATTTGAAATTATTCAACAGCGTACGGATTCTAATCCATTAGAAGTTTTTGAGAAAGCAATTAAGAATGTAAGTCCATTAGTAGAAGTTAAGGCTCGTCGAGTCGGTGGTTCTACTTACCAGATCCCAATGGAAGTTAGCGAATTCAGAGGTACAAACCTAGCGTTAAGTTGGGTTTTAAAAGCAGCTCGTGCAAGAGCTGGACGTACTATTGCAATTCGTCTAGCTAATGAAATCATTGAAGCATCTACTGGGACTGGTGGATCTATCAGAAAACGTGAAGAAACACATAAGATGGCTGAAGCAAATAAAGCCTTCGCACATTTTAAGTATTAATTTTGTAATGTCTATTGTTGAAAAAAGACATTAAAAGTATATTTAAAAATATAATAATTAAAGTTTTAAGAGGATTTTTTTATGGCTCGTGAAAAATTTGAAAGAAATAAAACACACGTTAATATTGGTACTATTGGTCACGTTGACCACGGTAAGACTACGTTAACTGCTGCGATCACAAATGTATTATCATTAGGTACTGATGGTGCCGCTAAAGCATTTGATGAGATTGATGCCGCTCCTGAAGAAAAAGCACGTGGTATTACTATTAACACATCGCATGTTGAATATGAAACAGAAACTCGTCATTATGCGCATGTAGATTGTCCAGGTCACGCAGATTACGTGAAGAATATGATTACTGGTGCTGCACAAATGGATGGTGCTATCTTAGTTGTTTCGGCTGCTGATGGTCCTATGCCTCAAACTCGTGAACATATTCTTTTAGCTAAGCAAGTTGGTGTACCAAATCTTGTTGTGTTTATGAATAAAGAAGATCAAGTTGATGATGAAGAATTATTAGAACTTGTTGAAATGGAAATTCGTGAACTTTTATGTTCATACGATTTCCCAGGTGATGATTTACCGATTACACCAGGTTCTGCGTTACAAGCTTTAAATGCTATAGCAGATGATGCTACTCTTCTACGCGGTGGAAACAAATGGGTTGATAAAATTTATCAACTAATGGATTCAGTAGATGAATACATTCCAACTCCTGTGCGTGATACTGAGAAGACATTCTTAATGGCTATTGAAGATGTATTCTCAATTACCGGCCGTGGTACTGTATCAACTGGACGTATTGAGCGTGGTGTGGTGAAAGTAGGTGATACAGTTGAAATCGTTGGTTTAGGCGATACTCGTGAAACTACTGTAACTGGTATTGAAATGTTCCAGAAAACATTAGACGAAGGTTTTGCTGGTGATAACTGTGGTATCTTACTACGTGGTCTTCAAAAAGATGATATTGAGCGTGGTATGGTATTATCACAACCAAACACAATTACACCACATACTAAGTTTGAAGCTGAAGTTTATATTTTAAATAAAGAAGAGGGTGGTCGTCATACACCATTCTTTACAGGTTACCGTCCTCAGTTTTATGTTCGTACTACGGATGTAACTGGTAGCATTGTTGCTTTCACATCTGATGATGGTGATGCAGTAGAAATGGTAATGCCTGGTGATAGAATTAAAATGACAGCAGAATTAATTGCAGGTATTGCAATTGAAGATGGTATGCGTTTTGCTATTCGTGAAGGTGGTAGAACAATTGGTGCTGGGGTTGTATCAAAAATTCTTCAATAAAATAAGTCTATGTCATCTGTTGTTAAGTCAGATTGTATTCGTTTACAATTAGAATCTTTTGATCACAAATTGATTAATATTGCTTTGGAAAAAATTCAACATGTTGTTACGCAAATGGAAAGCTCGGTTGTTGGACCAGTTCCATTACCTACTCGACGCCGAATTTATTGTGTTTTACGTTCACCACACGTGAATAAAGATGCACGAGAACATTTTGAGATCCGTAAACATAAAAAAATTATTGATATTTATACGGAATCTAGTGATGTAATCGATTCGTTTTTTAAAATTGATTTACCTGCTGGTGTTTCAATAAGCATTAAATAACCATTAAAAATTCCAATTCAGTTCTAATTAGAACTGAATTGGAATTTTTAATGGTTATTTGAAGATTTGCCAACATCGAAGTTTATTAATTTAATTTAAAAAACTACCCTAACCAACGCTCAACAGTTAATGTTAGTGCACCATTATTTTCATTTTTCTGATTTACTAATTTAAAACCTTGATCTTCTGTTTCGGTCAAGATTTTATTTACTGCATAACGTTGATTAACTTTATTTAAAAATGTTTCAATTGACCAAGATTGCTCCCAAAAACTTAGATCAGCAATTAGTTCATATTCTTGACCATTCCAATTAAAACCGATATCAAAGTTATTCTTTTGAGGGATAATTAAATTAACCTCATGGATTTCACCTTTATAACCCTTAATCTTTTTTGTTTCATCGATCCAATTAATATTAAGATCTGTTAAAGCTTTTTTAAGAATGCTTAGGTCATAAACGATAGTTTTTAAACGACTAAAATGAGACATAATTTTTCCCTTCAGTTTACTTTTAAAGACATTTAATTCTTTAAAAGTTTTGTTCAAATTTTATAAGACGTATTTGAAATTGAAAATTTTTACTTATAGATAATATTATAAACAAATAAATTAATTAAAGTTCAAAATTTAATTAATTTATTTGTTTAATTAGATAACCATTCATAACCTTTTTCTTCTAATTCTTTGGCAAGAGTATAGTCACCAGTCTTTATAATTTTACCATTCTGCATAACATGAATATAATCAGGTTTTATATAGTCTAATAAACGTTGGTAGTGTGTTATTAAAATAATGGCTTTATCTTTATTCATAAAGCCGTTAATCCCGTTGGAGATTGTACGTAAAGCATCAATATCAAGACCTGAGTCAGTTTCATCTAAAATGGATACTTCTGAATCAAGTAAAGCCATTTGTAAAATTTCATTACGTTTTTTTTCTCCACCTGAAAATCCTTCATTAACGTTTCGACTTAAGAAAGTATGGTCCATACTAACTAAATCTAATTTTTTATTTATAATTTCGAAAAAGTTAATTGGGTCTACTTCTTCTTTTTCATAAAATTTCATTTTTGAGTTATAGGCTACTCTTAAAAAATCTTCATTACTTACCCCGGGGATTTCCACTGGATATTGAAATGCTAAGAATAAACCTAGATATGAACGTTCTTCAGGATCTAAATCTAATAAATCAGATTCCCCAAATTTAACATTACCTTTCGTTACTTCATAAGCTGGGTGACCCGCTAAAACTTTTGATAATGTACTTTTGCCTGAGCCATTCGGCCCCATAATGGCATGTATCTCTCCGCTTCTAATCTTTAAATCAACACCTTTTAAGATTGGTACATTCTCTACATTAGCGTGTAAATCATTAATATCTAAGACAATTTTTGATTCTTTAATTAAAGTTTCCATATTAACCAATAGTTCCTTCTAGTTTTAAACTAAGTAAACGGTCTGCTTCTAACGCGAATTCCATTGGCAGTTTTGTGAAAACATCTCTACAAAAGCCACAAATCATTAAACTGATAGCATCTTCAATGTTAATACCACGTTGTGCTAGATAGAAAATTTGATCTTCCCCAATTTTAGAGGTTGATGCTTCATGTTCAATTTTTGCTGTTGAATTCTGAACTTGAATATAAGGAAAAGTATTTGCTTGAGATTCATTACCGATTAATAATGAGTCACATTGTGAATAATTTCGACTCGAGCTCGCTTTTGGATTAATTTTTACTAAACCGCGGTAACTATTTTTTGAATGTCCTGCGGAGATACCTTTTGAAATAATATTGCTTTTTGTATTTTTACCAATATGAATCATTTTTGTTCCGGTATCTGCTTGTTGATAGTTATTGGTTAATGCAACGGAATAAAATTCCCCTTGTGAGTTATCGCCAATTAAAATACAACTAGGATATTTCCATGTAATGGCTGAACCTGTTTCAACTTGAGTCCAAGAAATTTTAGAATTTTTTCCTGAACAGATCCCACGTTTTGTAACAAAGTTATAAATTCCTCCAATTCCATTTTCGTCACCCGCGTACCAATTTTGAACTGTTGAATATTTTATTTGAGCATCATCTAATGCAATTAATTCTACGACTGCTGCATGTAATTGATTAGTGTCAAATTGTGGCGCAGTACACCCTTCTAAATAGCTTACTGAACTACTTTCTTCAGCAATAATTAGTGTTCGCTCAAACTGACCTGATTGTTCGTCATTGATACGGAAATACGTAGACAATTCAAGAGGGCAGGTTACTCCCTTTGGAATATAACAGAACGATCCATCCGTAAATACTGCGGAATTTAAAGCTGTGAAATAATTATCTCCAATTGGGACAATACTCCCTAAATATTTCTTAATTAATTCAGGGTACAATTCTATTGCTTCCGAAATTGGGCAGAAAATAACACCTGATTTTGCAAGTTCGTCTTTAAAAGTCGTTGCAATTGAAACACTATCAAAAACAACGTCAACAGCTACATTAGTTAATTTTTTTTGTTCGTCTAATGAAATTCCAAGTTTTTCAAATGTTTTTAATAATTCAGGATCAACTTCATCTAAACTATTTAATTTTTTCTTTTTCTTTGGTGCTGAGTAGAAAACTATATCATTATAATTTATTTCCGGATAATCCAATTCTGCCCAATTGGGTGCTTTCATTGTTTGCCATTTTTTATACGCCTTAAGACGAAAATCTAACATAAACTCGGGCTCATTCTTCTTACTCGAAATTAAACGAATAACATCTTCATTTAAGCCTGGTTTAATTGATTCGGTTTCAATCTTTGTTGTAAATCCATATTTATATGGTGTGCTTACTAATTTTTTTAAATTAGAGTTAGACTTAAGATCTACCATTTTTTATTTTTATTTTTCTCTTAATTTATAACTTTTATTATACGTCACTTATTTCCAAGTTATATTAAGTCAAATAACTTATTCGTTTGAAATAGTTGCTTCATAGTAGGTTTGTATTATATAATTATTTGATAATGGTAGTGAAAACGCGGAGTAGAGCAGTCTGGTAGCTCGTTGGGCTCATAACCCGAAGGCCAATGGTTCAAATCCATTCTCCGCTAGCCAATTAAAATTTTTTAATAAAATTCATATTGAATCTTTTTTCAAAAAGATTCATAATTACTAAAAATGATATCTATTTGATATGACATTAAAATTACAAACTCCTTCTCCAATTTTTGGTGGAAGTACAGGTGGCTGGTTAAGAGCTGCAGAAGTTGAAGAAAAGTATGCAATTACTTGGACAAGTCCAAAAGAGCAAATTTTTGAGATGCCCACTGGTGGTAGTGCTATTATGAGAAGTGGTGAAAACCTACTTTATTTAGCGCGAAAAGAACAGTGTTTAGCATTAGGTACTCAATTACGAACTTTTAAAATTCAAGATTACAAAATATACCGAATTTTCCCAAGTGGTGAAGTTCAGTATTTACATCCAAAAGATGGAGTTTTCCCTGAAAAAGTAAATGAAGGAAGAATTAGATCTAATGGTCGTGATTTTAGTATCGGAAAAAATCCTAACCCTGTTAAGGTTAAGTTTTCTGGTAAGCAAACTTTTGAGTCATAATACTTAAATTATGTTAAAATCTGGAGAGATGGCAGAGTTGGTCGATTGCGTCTGATTTGAAATCAGATGAATCTTACGGATTCCCGGGGTTCGAATCCCCGTCTCTCCTTGATAACTTAACAATCAGGAACTGTAGTTCAATTGGTTAGAGCACCGCCCTGTCACGGCGGAAGTTGCGGGTTCGAGTCCCGTCAGTTCCGATATACTAAAAAAAAGATTATCGTTAAAATATTAATATTTTAACGATAATCTTTTTTTGTAAAACTAGAGTAAAGTTTTAGTCAATTTAGTCAATAGGACGCATTGATAAAACTGGCTCTGTTTCACGGTTAATACCTTTCTCGAATCCTGCAGCAGCAGCACGAGCACGACCAGCATGCCACCAATGTGCTACTAAGAAGAAGAATCCTAGGAAGAAATGTGAACATGTTAACCATGAACGTGGAGATACATAGTTAAACGAGTTAATTTCTGTAGCTACACCACCAACTGAGTTCAGTGAACCTAGTGGAGCGTGAGTCATGTATTCAGCTGCTTTACGTTCTTGCCATGGTTGAATATCATAACGAATCTTGTTAATATCAAGACCATTAGGACCACGTAGTGGTTCGATCCATGGAGCACGTAAATCCCAGAAACGCATTGTTTCACCACCAAGAATGATTTCACCAGAAGGTGAACGCATTAGATACTTACCTAAACCTGTAGGACCTTGTGCAGATGCTACATTTTCACCAAGTCTTTGGTCTCTTACAAGGAATGTAAAAGTTTGTGATTGTGAAGCTTCTGGACCAGTAGGACCATAAAATTCACTTGGGTATGCTGTGTTGTTGTACCAAGCATAAACTGAAGCTGCAAGTCCCATACAAGAGATTGCACCTAAACTATATGATAAGTAAGCTTCACCTGACCATACAAAAGCACGACGTGCCCATGCAAATGGCTTTGTAACAATGTGGTAGAAACCACCAGTGATACAAAGAATACCAACCCAGATATGGCCACCAACTAAATCTTCCATGTTATTAATTGAAATAATCCAACCGTCACCACCAAAAGGTGATTTTAAAACATAGTTAAAAATAACTAGTGGGTTTAATGTAGGACTTGAAATAAGACGTACATCACCACCACCTGGTGCCCATGTGTCATATAGTCCACCAACGAACATTGCTTTAATAACTAATAAGAATGAACCTAATCCAAGAAGGATTAAATGAATTCCTAGAATTGTTGTCATTTTATTTTTGTCACGCCAGTCATAACCAAAGAATGGGAATGATTCTTCTAAAGTATCAGGTCCAACGATTGAGTGGTAAATACCACCGAATCCTAAAACAGCTGATGAAATTAGATGAAGTACACCAACTACAAAGTATGGGTACGTGTTAACAATCTCACCGCCAGGACCTACGCCCCAACCAAGAGTTGCTAAATGTGGAATTAAAATAAAACCTTGTTCGTATAATGGCTTCTCAGGGATAAAGTGAGAAACTTCGAATAAAGTCATTGCACCACACCAAAATACCATAAGGCCAGCATGTGCTACGTGTGCACCAAGTAATTTACCTGATACGTTAATTAGACGAGCATTACCAGCCCACCAAGCAAAACCTGTTGATTCAATATCTCTACCGGCTACATTATTAAAGGGCGTTTCCACGTGGCAGAACCTCCTCAGGGAATACAAAGTTTTCATGTGGTTGATCTTGAGCAGCCATCCAAGCACGGATACCTTCATTTAGAAGAATATTCTTTGTGTAGAATGTTTCAAATTCAGGGTCTTCTGCTGCACGAAGTTCTTGTGATACGAAATCATAAGCACGTAAGTTTAAAGCAAGACCTACAAGTCCTACTGCACTTGCCCATAGACCAGCTACAGGAACAAATAACATGAAGAAATGTAACCAACGTTTGTTAGAAAAAGCTACACCGAAAATTTGTGACCAAAAACGGTTAGCAGTTACCATTGAATATGTCTCTTCTGACTGTGTTGGTGTAAACGCACGGAATGTGTTTGCAGCATCACCATCTTCAAATAAAGTATTCTCTACAGTTGCACCGTGAATAGCACATAATAATGCACCACCAAGAATACCTGCTACACCCATCATGTGGAATGGGTTTAGAGTCCAGTTATGGAAACCTTGTAAGAATAATAAGAATCTAAAGATTGCAGCGACACCAAAACTTGGTGCGAAGAACCAACTCGCTTGACCTAATGGGTAGATTAGGAATACTGAGAAGAAAACAGAAATCGGACCTGTAAATGCAATAGCATTATATGGTCTAATACCTACTAAACGTGCAATTTCAAATTGGCGTAAACAAAAACCAATTAGTCCAAAAGCACCGTGTAGAGCTACAAATGTCCAAAGTCCACCAAGTTGGAACCAACGAGTGAAATCACCCTGAGCTTCCGGTCCCCAAAGAAGTAATAATGAATGTCCTAAACTATTCGCTGGTGTCGAAACAGCAGCAGTTAAGAAATTACATCCTTCTAAATAAGAACTAGCTAAACCATGTGTGTACCATGAAGTAACAAATGTAGTACCCGTCATCCAGCCACCAAGTGCTAAATAAGCACATGGGAAACAAAGTAAACCCGACCAACCAACAAAAACGAATCTGTCACGTTTTAGCCAGTCATCTGCAAGATCGAATAAACCACGATCTTGGTCTTGTCCAATAGCAATTGTCATATTAAAAATCTCCAACCCAATTATTTTCAAGTAAATCTTTTTTTAATAGTTGAATATTAAATATCTTTACTTTTCTTTTCAGCTTATTTTTCTGTATATATTATATTGTAATACCTTTGTGTAAAATATTCATATCTAGTACCTAAGAAATGCCGAAATGAAATTAAAAATATTTAGGTCTTGACAATATATGTTTCAATGGGTAATGTTAGGTTTATGGAATTGAAAGAGATCTGAATTTACTATCGCTTAACTTAAATTTCGACTAAATGAAATTAAAAATATTTAAGTCTTGACAATCAATGTTTGAGACGATAATGTTAGTTTTATGGAATTGAAAGAGATGCGATTTTATTGAATCTCGAATTAAAAATTTTCAGGAAATTTATGGAGAGTTTGATCCTGGCTCAGGATGAACGCTGGCGGTATGCCTAACACATGCAAGTCGGACGAATACCTTCGGGTATTAGTGGCGGACGGGTGAGTAACACGTGAGAATCTACCTTTAAGACGGGAATAAAAAACCCGATATGCCGTAAGGTGAAAAGAGCAATCTACTTAATGAGGAGCTCGCGTCTGATTAGCTAGTTGGTAGGGTAATGGCCTACCAAGGCGACGATCAGTAACTGGTTTGAGAGGATGATCAGTCACACTGGAACTGAGACACGGTCCAGACTCCTACGGGAGGCAGCAGTGGGGAATCTTCCGCAATGGGCGAAAGCCTGACGGAGCAATACCGCGTGAGGGATTAAGGCCTATGGGTTGTAAACCTCTTTTTTCAAGGAGGAAGTTCTGACGTTACTTGAAGAATAAGCATCGGCTAACTCCGTGCCAGCAGCCGCGGTAAGACGGAGGATGCAAGTGTTATCCGGAATCACTGGGCGTAAAGCGTCTGTAGGTGGTTTAATAAGTCAACTGTTAAATTGTGAGGCTCAACCTCATACCTGCATTTGAAACTGTTAGACTAGAGTATTGTAGAAGTAAGGGGAATTTCTAGTGGAGCGGTGAAATGCGTAGATATTAGAAAGAACACCAATGGCGAAAGCACCTTACTGGGCAATTACTGACACTCAGAGACGAAAGCTAGGGGAGCAAATGGGATTAGATACCCCAGTAGTCCTAGCTGTAAACGATGGATACTAGATGTTGCACGTATCGACCCGTGCAGTATCATAGCTAACGCGTTAAGTATCCCGCCTGGGAAGTATGCGCGCAAGCGTGAAACTCAAAGGAATTGACGGGGGCCCGCACAAGCGGTGGAGCATGTGGTTTAATTTGATGCAACGCGAAGAACCTTACCAGGGTTTGACATGGTATGAATTCTTTTGAAAGAAAGAAGTGCCTTAGGGAACATACACACAGATGGTGCATGGCTGTCGTCAGCTCGTGTCGTGAGATGTTGGGTTAAGTCCCGCAACGAGCGCAACCCTTATTTTTAGTTACTTTTCTAGAAAGACTGCCGGTTATAAACCGGAGGAAGGTGGGGACGACGTCAAGTCAGCATGCCTCTTACACCCTGGGCTACACACGTGCTACATTGGGTAAGACAATGAGATGCAATATCGTGAGATGGAGCAAATCTTTAAACTTACTCTAAGTTCGGATTGTAGGCTGCAACTCGCCTATATGAAGTTGGAATCGCTAGTAATCGCAGGTCAGCTACACTGCGGTGAATCCGTTCCCGGGCCTTGTACACACCGCCCGTCACACCATGGGAACCGGTCACACTCGAAGTCGTTACTCTAACCTTTTTGGAGGGGGGCGCCTAAAGTGGGGCTAGTGACTAGGGTGAAGTCGTAACAAGGTAGCCCTACTGGAAGGTGGGGCTGGATCACCTCCTTTTAAGGAAATAATCTTAGGTCGGTATTAATACAAGTATGTAATATATTTTGGGCTATTAGCTCAGTTGGTTAGAGCGCGCCCCTGATAAGGGCGAGGTCCCTGGTTCAAATCCAGGATGGCCCAGCTGGGGGTATAGCTCAGTTGGTAGAGCAGTGCCTTTGCACGGCAAAGGTCAGCGGTTCGAATCCGCTTATCTCCACAATTAAATTAATCTTTATATAAGAATTAAAGATTTTTTAAATTCAAGAAATTAAGGGCTTATGGGGAATCCCTTGGCATCTAGAAGCGATGAAGGACGCGGTTACCAGCGAAATGCTTCGGGGAGCTGGAAGCAAGCTTTGATCCGAAGGTCTCCGAATGAGGCAACTCCTAGAACTTCTTATTGAATATATAAATAAGAAAGAGCGAACCTGGAGAACTGAAACATCTTAGTAACCAGAGGAAAAGAAAGTAAAAACGATTCCCGGAGTAGCGGCGAGCGAAATGGGATGAGCCTAAACCAATTTAATTTAAATTGGGGTTGTGGGACAACAAAAATAAATTCGAAAAACTAGATGAAGTAATTGGAATCTTACACCATAGAGAGTGATAGTCTCGTAATCGAAAGTTTTAAAAAATTTAAGTTGTATCCCGAGTAGCATGGGGCACGTGGAATCCCGTGTGAATCTGTGAGGACCACCTCATAAGGCTAAATATTCTTAGATGACCGATAGTGAAATAGTACCGTGAGGGAAAGGTGAAAAGAACCCCGGGAGGGGAGTGAAATAGAATGTGAAACCATAAGCTTACAAGCAGTAGGAGGACGACTTAACGTTTGACTTCGTGCCTGTTGAAGAATGAGCCGGCGACTTGTAGGTAGTGGCAGGTTAAGTATAAACGGAGCCATAGCGAAAGCGAGTCTTAATTGGGCGTTTGTCACTATTTACAGACCCGAACCTGGATGATCTAACCATGGGCAGGATGAAGCTTAGGTAATACTTGGTGGAGGTCCCAACCGACTGATGTTGAAAAATCAGCGGATGACTTGTGGTTAGGGGTGAAATGCCAATCGAATTCAGAGCTAGCTGGTTCTCCCCGAAATGTGTTTAGGCGCAGCGGTTGATGTTATAGCGTAGGGGTAAAGCACTGTTTCGGTGCGGGCTGGTAATTCGGTACCAAATCGAGGCAAACTAAGAATACTACGTGAATAGTCAACCAGTAAGACTATGGGGGATAAGCTCCATTGTCAAGAGGGAAACAGCCCAGATCACCAGCTAAGGCCCCTAAATAATTACTAAGTGATAAAGGAGATGAGAATGCATAGACAACCAGGAGGTTTGCTTAGAAGCAGCAACCCTTTAAAGAGTGCGTAATAGCTCACTGGTCGAGTAATCTTGTGCCGAAAATGAATGGGGCTAAGTAATTTGCCGAAGCTGTGAGATATTTTATATATCGGTAGGGGAGCGTTCTATGTTAGGTTGAAGCGTTAACGGAAGTGGGCGTGGACGAAATAGAAGTGAGAATGTCGGCTTGAGTAGCGAAAACATTGGTGAGAATCCAATGCCCCGAAAACCTAAGGTTTCCTCCGGAAGGCTCGTCCGCGGAGGGTAAGTCAGGACCTAAGGCAAGGCCGAAAGGCGTAGTCGATGGACAACGGGTTAATATTCCTGTACCATTTTTTGTTGGCAATAAGGGACGGAGAAGGTTAGTCTAGCCGGACGTTGGTTACCGGTTTAAGTGTTCGAGGTGTTGAGAGGTAGAGAAAATACCTTGAGCTGAGACATGAATACGAGATGCTAATGCATTGAAGTAGATGATATCATGCTTCCAAGAAAAGCTTACACTGTCATAAACAAAAAATGCCTGTACCATAAACCGACACAGGTGGGTAGGTAGAGAATACTAAGGGGCGCGAGATAACTCTCTCTAAGGAACTCGGCAAAATGGCTCCGTAACTTCGGGAGAAGGAGTACCTCGAAAGAGGTTGCAATAACCAGGCCCAAGCGACTGTTTACCAAAAACACAGGTCTCCGCAAAGTTGTAAAACAACGTATGGGGGCTGACGCCTGCCCAGTGCCGGAAGGTTAAAGAAGCTGGTGTTTAGCTAGCGACTGAAGCCCCGGTGAACGGCGGCCGTAACTATAACGGTCCTAAGGTAGCGAAATTCCTTGTCGGGTAAGTTCCGACCCGCACGAAAGGCGTAACGATTTGGGCACTGTCTCGGAGAGAGACTCGGTGAAATAGACATGTCTGTGAAGATGCGGACTACCTGCACCTGGACAGAAAGACCCTATGAAGCTTTACTGTAACTTGAGATTGACTTTGGGCTTTGCTTGCGCAGGATAGGTGGGAGGCTATGATTATACTCTTATGGGAGTATAGGAGCCGCTGGTGAGATACCACTCTGGCAAAGCTAGAATTCTAACTTTGAACCGTTAGCCGGTCAAAGGACAGTTTCAGGCGGGCAGTTTGACTGGGGCGGTCGCCTCCTAAAAGGTAACGGAGGCGTACAAAGGTTTCCTCAGATCGGACAGAAATCGATCGAAGAGTGCAAAGGCATAAGGAAGCTTGACTGCGAGACCTACAAGTCGAGCAGAGACGAAAGTCGGTCTTAGTGATCCGACGGTTCTGAGTGGAAAGGCCGTCGCTCAACGGATAAAAGTTACTCTAGGGATAACAGGCTGATCTCCCCCAAGAGTTCACATCGACGGGGAGGTTTGGCACCTCGATGTCGGCTCATCGCATCCTGGGGCGGTAGTACGTCCCAAGGGTTGGGCTGTTCGCCCATGAAAGCGGTACGCGAGCTGGGTTCAGAACGTCGTGAGACAGTTCGGTCCATATCCGGTGTAGGCGTTAGA